>Ga0111539_10006069_pt1 | contig 15597 bp, 11 predicted proteins | sample RhiMethybrSRZTD1_FD_79667 | JGI IMG/M metagenome (GOLD analysis project Ga0111539, IMG submission 79667) | Populus rhizosphere microbial communities from Tennessee, USA - Rhizosphere MetaG P. TD hybrid SRZTD1 (version 2) (version 2) | ecosystem: Host-associated > Plants > Roots > Rhizosphere >... | reverse complement strand
TGCACGAGGACTACCACAAGTCCAGCGACGACGCCTTCAAGATCAACACCGAGGGCGCGGCCGACGTGGGCCGTCTCACGCAGAAGCTGCTGGCCGAGATAGACGCGCGCGACGAGCGGCAGGCCTACACGCTGGCGCCCGGCGACGCCTACATGTTCCGGCCGGCGCTCTACACCGGCGCGGCCTTCGTCGCGAGCCTCGAGGGTCCGCCGCACGTCGCGGTCGTCATCCCCGGCTCGCCGGCCGACACCGCCGGCTTGAAGGAGGGACAGATCGTCCTCAGGCTGAACGGCGAGGCCGTGGCCGACCTGCCCACGCTCGACAAGCGGCTGGGCGCCATGCTCAAGCAGCCCGGGATGCTGCGCTTCGAGGTGCGCGACGCCGGGGCGTCGGCCGACGCCGCGCCGCACGTCGTCGAGGTGCAGCCCGTCGTGAAGTAGGGGGCTTCAGGCCTCGAGCGCCGGCAGCTCGTCGCCCGTGAGCGTCTCCTTCTCGAGCAGGAGCTGCGCGCCCTGCTCGAGCGCCCGGCGGTTCGCGGTGAGGATCGCGATGGCGTTCTGGAAAGCGTCGTTGACGAGGCCACGCACGGCGACGTCGACCTCGCGCGCGGTCTGCTCGGAGTAGTCGCGCGCACGCAGCCCGCCGTCGACGGGCAGGCCCAGCATCGAGCGCCGCTCGTCCTCGAGGGCCACGAGGCCGAGCTGGCCGTCCATGCCGTAGCGGGTGACCATGGAGCGGGCGATGTCGGAGACCTTGGCGAGGTCGTCGGCGCCGCCGGTGCTCACCTCGCCGAAGACGACCTGCTCGGCCGCGCGGCCGCCGAGCAGGACGGTCATCTTGTTGATGAGCTCGGCCCGCGACATGAGGTAGCGGTCCTCGGTGGGCCGCTGGATCGTGTAGCCGAGCGCCCCGATGCCGCGCGGGATGATCGAGACCTTGTGGACGGCGTCGCAGCCGGGCAGGGCCCGCGACACGAGGGCGTGCCCCATCTCGTGGTAGGCCACGACGGTGCGCTCGTGGGGGTTGAGCAGCCGGTTGCGCTTCTCGAGCCCGGCCACGATGCGCTCGATGCCGGCCGTGAAGTCGGCCATCTCGACCCGCATGGCGCGGCGCCGCGTGGCGATGACGGCCGCCTCGTTGACGAGGTTGGCCAGGTCCGCGCCGGTGAAGCCGGGCGTCAGCGCGGCGATCTGGTCGGGATCGACGTCGGCGCCCTGGTCGACGCGCCGCAGGTGCACCCGCAGGATCTGGACGCGCGCCGCCTTGTCGGGCCGGTCGACGAGGATCTGGCGGTCGAACCGGCCGGCGCGGAGCAGGGCGGCGTCGAGGATCTCGGGCCGGTTCGTGGCCGCGAGCAGCACGACGCCCTGGGAGGGGTCGAATCCGTCGAGCTCGACGAGGAGCTGGTTGAGGGTCTGCTCCTTCTCGTCGTGCCCGCCGCTCATCGGCCCGATGCCGCGCGCGCGGCCCAGGGCGTCGAGCTCGTCGATGAAGATGATGCAGGGCGCCCGCTTGCGCGCCTGCTCGAAGAGGTCGCGCACGCGCGCCGCCCCGACGCCGACGAAGAGCTCGACGAACTCGCTGCCGCTGATCGAGAAGAAGGGCACGCCGGCCTCGCCGGCCACGGCGCGCGCGAGGAGGGTCTTGCCGGTGCCGGGCGGCCCGACGAGCAGGATGCCCTTGGGCAGCCGCGCCCCGAGCCGCCCGTAGACGCCGGGATCCTTGAGGAAGCCGATGACCTCCTGCAGCTCCTGCTTGGCCTCGTCGACGCCGGCCACGTCGTCGAAGCTGACCTTGGTGTCCTCCTCGGCGTAGATGCGCGCGCGGCTCTTGCCGATGCCCATCAGCCCGCCGCCGCCGAAGCCGCCGAATCCGCCGCCCCCCGGCCCCTGCCCGCCGCCGGCCGAGCGACGCGCCACGAACCTCCACAGCGTGGCGATCACGGCCAGCGGCACCAGCAGCCAGAAGATCTGGTCGATCAGGCTCTGTCCCGGCAGCCCGGTGAACTGCACGCCCTTGCTGCGCAGCCGGTCGGCCAGCTCGGGATCGACGCGCACCGCCTTGAAGCGCGGCCGCTCGTCGGGCCCGGGGTCCTTGAGCTTGCCGGCCACCGCGTCCTCGCCGACCTGCAGCTCCTCGACGCGGCCGGCGTCGAGCAGCTCCTGGAAGCGGCTGTAGGGGATCTCGGCGACCTCGCGCGACTCGACGAAGGCGATGCCGAGGTTGACGAGCACGTAGGTGAGCAGCAGCGCGAACCAGACGTTGATGCGCGGCCGCCCCGGCCGCGGCGCCGGGCTGCCGGGCGGCCGCGCGAGCTTGCCCGGCCGCGCGTCGCCGGTCGGCCGCGCGTCGCCCGCCCGTCGCGCGGGCGGACCGGGATCGGGCGGGCCCGCGCCACCACCCCGCGGCGGCGGCGGTGGCGGGGCGAGGTCGCCCGGCATGTCCGCCTCAGGTCGCCACGTGACGGTCGCCCGACGCCCGCAGCGTGGCCCGCACGCGCTCGGCCGCATCCTGCAACGCCTGCGGCGCGGGGTGCGGGTCGGCGTTGGCGAAGTTGAGGTCGCCGAGCTTGTCGATGGGCAGGACGTGCAGATGCACGTGACGCACCTCGAGGCCGGCGATGATCAGGCCCACTTTTTCCGGCGAGAAGGCCGTCTGCAGCGCGACGGCCAGCGTGCGCGCCACCGCCGTGAGATGCGCGAGCAGCGCGGGCGGCAGGTCGATCCAGTGATCGACCTCCTCGCGCGGCACCACGAGCAGGTGCCCGGCCCGGATGGGGTTGATGCTGAGGAAGGCGACGCAGTGCTCGTCCTTCCAGACGAAGTGCGCCGGCAGCTCGCCCGCGATGATGCGCATGAAGACGGAGGGCATGGCGCGGATGATAGCGCGGCCCCCGCGCGCTCCACGCGCCGCCCGTCCGCCGCCCGCGCGTGTCCGAGTCGCTTTCCAAGCGGGGCAGGCGGGGCTTTGAAGCGCCCCTGCCGCGGGGGATCATGCGGGTGATGCCACCGGCCCTCGTCGCGATCGTCCTGCTGGCGCTCGCGGCCGGGTTGCTCGTGGCTGGCCGCGGCTTCTGGGCCTGGGTGCTGGCCGCCGTCGCCGGCCTGACCTGGTGGTGGATGGTGGGTCCGGACTCGCTGGCCGCCTTCCGCGCCGTGTCGGGCACCGTCGCCGTGCTCGTGCTGCTGTTCGGGCTGCGGCCGGTCCGGGCGGCGATCTTCGGCGGCCCGCTGCTGGCGGTCATGCGTCGCGTCCTGCCGCGCATGGGCGAGACCGAGCGCATCGCGCTCGAGGCCGGCACCGTGTGGTGGGACGCCGAGCTCTTCTCCGGCCGCCCGCGCTGGAAGACGCTGCTCGACTTCGAGCCCGCCGCGCTGAGCGACCGCGAGCGGGCCTTCCTCGCCGGACCGGTCGACGAGCTGTGCGCCATGGTCGACGACTGGGCGGTCACGCAGCAGGGCGACCTGCCGCCGCCGGTGTGGGAGTTCATCAAGTCGAAGGGCTTCATGGGGATGATCATCCCGCAGGAGTACGGCGGCCTCGGCTTCTCGGCCGCCGCGCACTCGGCGGTCATCGCCAAGCTCTCGACGCGCTCGGTCACCGCGAGCGTCACGGTCATGGTGCCCAACTCGCTCGGGCCGGCCGAGCTGCTGCACCGCTACGGCACCGAGGAGCAGAAGCGGCGCTGGCTGCCGGCGCTCGCGACGGGCCGCGAGATCCCGTGCTTCGCGCTGACCGGGCCCGAGAACGGCAGCGACGCGGCCGCGATGGGCGCGACGGGCGTCGTGTGTCGGGGGCCGTGGGAGGGACAGGACGTCCTCGGCTTGCGCCTGAACTGGACCAAGCGCTACACGACGCTCGGCCCCGTCGCGACGCTGATCGGCGTCGCGTTCCGGCTGTACGACCCGGACGGATTGCTCGGCGCGGCGAGCGGCGATCTCGGCATCACGCTCGCGCTCGTGCCGGCCAGGCTGCCGGGCGTGGAGATCGGGCGGCGGCACGATCCGCTCGGTGCCCCGTTCCTCAACGGGCCGAACGAGGGGCGCGACGTGTTCGTGCCGCTCGACGCGATCATCGGCGGGCGGGCGCGGGCCGGCGACGGCTGGCGCATGCTGATGGACTGCCTCGCGGCGGGCCGCTCGATCTCGCTGCCGTCCCTGTCGGCGGGCGGTCTGCAGCTCACGACGCGCGCGGTGTCGGCCTACGCGCTCGTGCGGCAGCAGTTCAACCTGTCGATCGGCAGGTTCGAGGGCGTCGAGGAGCGCCTCGCGCGCATCGCGGGGCTGACGTACCTGGCCGACGCGGCGCGCGTGCTGACGGCGGGCGCGGTCGACGCGGGCCAGCAGCCGGCCGTGCTCTCGGCGATCTGCAAGTGCTACCTCACCGAGGCCATGCGGACGGGCGTCAACGACGGCATGGACGTCCTGGGCGGGGCCGGCATCTCGCGCGGCCCGCGCAACCTGCTGGCGCGCCTCTACCAGGCCGTGCCCATCGGCATCACGGTCGAGGGCGCGAACATCCTGACGCGCTCGCTGATCATCTACGGCCAGGGCGCGATCCGCTGCCACCCCTTCGTGCACGCGGAGATGGAGGCCGCGGCGGCCGGCGATCGGCGGGGGCTGGATCGGGCCTTCTTCGGGCACGTCAACTTCGTGGCCTGCTCGGCGGCGCGCGCGGTGGCGGGCGCGCTGACCGACGGCGGAGCGCCGGCCGTGGGAACGGCGGGCCGCACGGTGCGCGAGCGCTGGGTGCGCCGGGGGTTCGGCCGGCTGTCCCGCCTGTCGGCCTGCTTCGCGCTGACCTCCGACACCGCCATGGCCACGCTCGGCGGCAACCTCAAGCGGCGCGAGATGATCAGCGGCCGCCTCGCCGACGCGCTGGCCTGGATGTACATGGCGAGCGCGGCGCTCAAGCGTCACGTGGACGAGGGCGAGCCGGCCGCGCTCGAGCCGGCCGCGCGCTGGGCCATCGAGCACAGCCTGCGCCAGGCGCGCGCGGCGCTGCTCGGCGTGCTCGACAACCTGCCCGCGCGCCCGGCGGCCTGGGCGCTGCGCGTGCTGTGCTTCCCGTGGGGGCGCGGGCGGCCGGACGTCTCCGACCGCGACTCCGAGCGCCTGGCGCGCGCGCTGCTCGCCGACCCGGCCCTGCGCGACGGCCTGACTCGCGACGTGTTCCTGCCCCAGCGGGACGAGCCCGGCCTCGCGGCGATCGAGCGCGCCCGCGAGCGCGTGCTGGCCGGCGAGGCGGCCGACCGCAAGCTGCGCGACGCGGTGAAAGGCGGGAAGCTGGACGAGGCCGACCGCAAGCCGGCGCGCAGCGCGGACGAGGCGCGCCGCACGCTGCTGGATCTGGCGGCCCTGGCGGGCGTGCTGGGGCGCGACGAGCACGCCACCCTGGCCGCCGCCGACGCGGCGCGCGCGAGTGCGATCGAGGTCGACGCCTTCGAGCCGGACGAGTACCGGCAGCTGCGCGGATGAGGCCGGCATGAGCCTGCCCGTTCTCGTCGTGGGCGCGCTCGGGCTGCTCGCGCTCGGCTACCGGCTGTACGGCCGCTGGATCGGCCGCACGCTGGCACTCGACGACGCCCGCCCGACGCCGGCGCACGTGCACGAGGACGGCGTCGACTTCGTGCCGGCACGGCCCTTCTACCTCTTCGGCCAGCACTTCTCCGCCATCGCGGCGGCCGGGCCGATCGCGGGGCCGATCCTGGCGGCGCAGTCCTTCGGGTGGGCGCCGTGCCTGCTGTGGATCGCCTTCGGCGTGGTGTTCATCGGCGCGGTGCACGACTGCAGCAGCCTGGCGATCTCGGTGCGCCACGGCGGCCACGGCCTGGCCGAGCTGGCGCGCGAGCTGCTCGGGCCGCGCGCGGGCATCGCGCTGCTGGCCTTCATCTGGATCGCGCTGCTCTACGTGATCGTGGCCTTCACGGACATCACGGCCGGCACCTTCGTGACCGGCCCCGAGGAGCTGGCCGGCGTGGCGACGGACTTCCATCCCGGCGGCGCGGTCGCGGCGGCGGCGATCATGTACCTGCTGCTCGCGGTGATCATGGGGCAGTGGGAGCGGATCGTGAAGCCGCCGCTGTGGCTGACGACCGTCATCTTCGTGCCGGCGACCTTCGTCGTCGTGTGGGCCGGAACGCTCTTCAGCCACGCGCTGCTCTTCGACCGCACGACGTGGGGGCTGCTCATCCTGGCCTACTGCGGCATCGCCTCGGTGCTGCCGGCCTCCGCGCTGCTCCAGCCGCGCGGATATCTGGGCGGCTTCGTGCTCTACATGGCGCTGGCGCTGGGCGTCATCGGCGCGCTCTTCGGCGGCTACGCGATCGCGCAGCCGGCCTTCAAGACCTGGGACACGGGCGCGCTCTCCGGAGCGCTCTTCCCCTTCCTCTTCGTGACCATCGCCTGCGGCGCGTGCTCGGGCTTCCACGGCCTGGTGTGCTCGGGCACGACGAGCAAGCAGGTCGACAAGGAGAGCCACTGCGTGCCGGTCGGCTACGGGGCGATGCTGGCCGAGGGCTTCGTGGCCGTCATCGCGCTGATCACGATCATGATCGTGCCGACGGAGCGCGCGGCCGGCCTGGCACCGGGCACGATCTACGGGCAGGGGATCGGGCGCTTCCTCACGCTGCTCATCGGCGAGCACAACATGAAGTTCGCCATGACCTTCGGCGCGATGGCCTTCTCGACCTTCGTGTTCGACACGCTCGACGTGAGCACGCGGCTGGGGCGCATCATCCTGCAGGAGCTCTTCGGCTGGCGCGGGCGCGCCGGCGCGGCCGCGGCCACGATGATCACGCTCGCGGTGCCGGCCTGGATGCTGGGCTTCACGAAGTCGGGCGGCTGGCTGCAGTTCTGGACGCTGTTCGGCGCGAGCAACCAGCTCCTCGCGGCGCTGACCCTGCTGCTCGTGACCGTGTGGCTGCGGCGGGCGGGGCGGCGCTCGCTGCACGCGCTGCTGCCGATGCTGTTCGTGCTGGCGATCACGGTCTGGGCGCTGGGCACGCTGCTCGTGGGCAACGTGCGGGCGATGCAGGCGGCGGCAGGCGGGACGGCCGGCGCGGCGGCCGGCGGCACCGCGGCGGTGAACGCGGTCTCGGCTGCGGCGCTGCTCGGGCTGGCGGGATACCTGGTCGTGAGGGCGGTCAGAGGGAGGGGGGCGCGCACCCCAGCGACGATCAGAGAGCAACCTCGAGCGGGTGCTCCCTGAGTGCGCTGATTGGGCCAGGCGCTCGTCCGACAAGCGGATGGGCCGGACCCTCGTGATCGGCGAGCAACTTCACGGTGCCAAGCCGTTCGATCGGCATCGACTGCTGCGACGCACTCGAAGGATGCTGCCCATCCACGGCGCGACGACAGAGCGTGGGACTCGTTACGAGCGACGGCAGGTCAGGACACGAACGACGGGACTTGCTCAGTGCCTGGTCGGAATGCGTATTCTTTCGCGGTCGTAACGCTGACCGGGGCAGCCGGCCGCCATCAACCCGCGGAGGAGATGCAGAGATGAACGCCAGCCATCGCATGGGAGTCGGGCGAGTGGCCCTGGCCATCGCAACGGGCGCGCTCCTGGGCTGCGGCTCGACGGGCAAGACCACGGCCACCGCCACCGCCGAGAAGGCCCAGACCAAGTCCACACCGGCCGGCGTCACCGTGCCGAGCGTCGCCGAGACGCAGGCCATCGCCGAGGAGGGCTTCATCTACGGCTTGCCGATCGTGATGAACTACGCCGTGATGTACGCGTACGCCGTGGACAAGAACTCCGGGCAGTACAAGGCGCCCTTCAACCAGATCAAGAACGAGGCGCGCGTCTTCACCTACGAAGATACGTCGATCATCACGCCGAACAGCGACACGCCCTACTCGATGCTGTGGACCGACCTGCGCGCCGAGCCGGTCGTGCTCTCGGTGCCGGCGGTCGAGAAGGGCCGCTACTACTCGGTGATGATCGAGGACGGCAACACCTTCGTCGACGGCTACATCGGCAGCCGCGCGACGGGCAACGAGGCGGGCTCGTACCTGCTCGCCGGTCCCGACTGGAAGGGCAGCACGCCCGCGGGCATCAAGCAGGTGTTCCGTTCGACCACGCAGTTCGCGCCCGTGGCCTACCGCACGCAGCTCTTCGACGCCGCCGACATGGACAAGGTCAAGGCGGTGCAGGCCGGCTACAAGGTGCAGCCGCTGTCGGGCTTCCTGAAGCAGCCCGCGCCGGCCGCCGCACCCGCGGTGAGCTTCCCGAAGATCGACAAGCAGCTCGCCGAGACGCACTTCTTCGAGTACCTCGACTTCAGCCTGCAGTTCGCGCCGCCGGGTCCCGAGGAGCAGGCGATCCGCGCCCAGCTCGCCAGGCTCGGCGTCGGGACGGGCAAGTTCGACATGCAGGCGTGCTCACCCGAGCAGAAGGCGGCCATCGCGGCGGGCATGAAGGCCGGCGAGGAGAAGATCATCAAGTGGCTGTCCGGCGGCATCAAGAGCGTGAACGGCTGGGGCATCGGCGCCGCGTTCGGCGACCGCGACTTCTTCAAGGGCGACTGGCTCATGCGTGCCGGCGGGGCCAAGGCGGGCATCTACGGCAACGTGGCCGAGGAGGCGACGTACCCCATCACGAAGGTGCTCGCCAACGGCGAGCCACTCGACGGCAGCCAGCACGACTACACGCTCACCTTCGCCAAGGGCCAGTTCCCGCCGGTCAATGCCTTCTGGTCGGTGACGATGTACGACGGCAAGACCCAGCTGCTGATCAAGAACCCGATCGGCCGCTACCTGATCAACTCGCCGATGCTGCCGAACATGAAGACCAGCGCCGACGGCTCGCTGACGATCTACATCCAGAAGGACTCGCCGGGCTCCGACAAGGAATCGAACTGGCTCCCGGCGCCCGACGGCCCGATCTACCTGGTCATGCGTCTCTACTGGCCGAAGAAGGAAGCGCCGTCGATCCTGCCGCCGGGCGAGGGCTCGTGGAAGCCGCCGGCGCTGGTCGTGACCAGGTAGGGTCGCCTCACCGCTCCGTCGGGAGCTTGGTGTACCGGAACCTCACCACCCCTGGCTCCATCCCCGCCGGGTAGCGGAACTCGATCCCCCCGAACCGCGACGTCCCCTCCAACTTCCCGTCCCGCATCTCGCCCTCGAACAGCAGCATCCCCCGCGGCCGCATGCCGTTCATGAAGCCGTAGGTCAGCCCGCCCGGCTTCACCACCAGGTACGTGATCTGCTCCACGTCCGTCACGCCCGGCGCGGGCTCGTTCTCGACCTCTCCTTCCACCTTCCCGTCGACGACGCGCAGTCGCAGGTGGTGGCGCGGCCGCCCCTCGACGAGCTCGTCGTCGTTCATCCAGACGTCGCCGATCCACTCGCCGAGCCAGGGCGCTGCCTGCTCGGGCGTGGGGAAGGCCGTCGCGAGCAGGCCCTCGACGGTCTCGGCCGGCGGCGACCGCTGCTCGACCTCGGCGATGAGCGCGAGGCGCTCGGCCGCGTCGCCCGGCGCGCCGTAGGCGGCGACGAGCCGGTCCCAGGCCTGGTGCGCCGCCGCGCCGCGGCCCTCCATGAGCAGGTCGTCCACGACGTTGCTCAGCAGCGGGCGCGGCGGCACGACCGGCGCACCGAGCGACTCGGCCACCTGGTCGTAGTACGGCAGGATGCTCGTCGTCGGCGCGACGGGCGCGGCCAGCATCGAGTAGTCGGCGAAGGCCTCACGCAGCCCGAGGTAGGCGCCGAGCAGGAACATCGACTCGTGCGACTCGCGCGCCAGCGTCTCGCGGTGCAGGCGCCAGGAGGGCGGGGCCGCGGCGACGAGCGCGTCCCAGCCGGCGTCGGGCCACGCAAAGCGCGCCTCGAGCGCGACGTAGCGGAGCGGCGGCCGGCCGACCGCGACGCCGACGGTCGCGTCGCCAGGCGCCGCCGCGCTCGTCCCGTCGGGCAGGCCCTCTTCTTCGCCAGCGCGCGACTGCTGGGCTGCCGCCGTCAGCCGCTCGGCCAACCAGTTCTGCTGCAGGTGCATCGGCGTGTCGAGCGCGACAACCGCGCGCCACGCCGGACGCGTCGCGGCCGCCCAGGTCGCGAGGATGCCGCCCGACGAGTGCCCGATCAGCGTGCGCGGCGCGGCCCCGCGGAACTGGCTGTCGACGGCGGGCAGCAGCTCCTGCTCGATGAAGTCGAGGAAGCGGTCGCCGCCCTCGTGGGTGCTGCTGCCGCTCACCGACAGGCCGGGCGGCGTGAGGTCGCGCAGGCGGTCGGTGTTCTCGATGGCCACGAGCAGCATCTCGGGGATCTGCCCGGCCGCGCTCAGCTTTGACGCGACCGCCGCCGCCTCGGGCAGGTCGGCCTCGCCGTCGAGCACGACCGCGACCGGGTAGCGGCGCTCGGGCCCTGTCGCCGCGAACGAGCGCGGGAGCGCGAGGTTGATCGTGCGCGTCTCGCCCAGGATCTTCGACTCGATCCGGTAGGCCAGGCCCTCCGTCCCGAGTGAGGCACGGGTGGTGCGGCCCGTGTCCGGCTCGAGGACGGGGGTGTCCAGCCGGGCCGACCGGTCGAGCGATCCGTCGGGCTCACCCGGCGGGGTCGGAGCGGGGGCGGTAGCCAGGCAGCACACGAGGATGAGGAGCGCCGCGGAGCGTCGGGTCATGGGCTTGGAAGTAGATGCGGCGAGCGCAGGGAACCGGCGTCAGGCCCTTCACGTGAGAACCACTGTCACCATCCCCGCTGCGATCCACCGGCAGGCCGAGCGAGCCGCCGCGCGCCTCGGCCTATCGCGAAGCGCCCTCTATGCCCGGGCCGTGGCCGAGTATCTGGACCGGCACCGGCCGGCCGCGCTCACCGAGCGGCTCGACGCCGTGTACCGCGACGCGCCCGCGCGTCTGGACCGCTGTCTGCCGCGATACAGTGGGCCTCGTTGCCGGCCGGCGAGTGGTGAACGCAGGACAGTGCGCCCGGCAGCTTCATGGCCGGCCAGCGCGGCCGATCGGCGCTGCTAGGCGGTGCGCCTCGTGAACGGCCGGACCGCACCCATGTCCGTGCTCGCGACGGGGCGCACGTCGGACTCGTGGAGCGTGACCAGGGCGCCCGTGGTGCCGTCGGCCATCACGAACTCGACTTCGAGGTCGCTGGGCTTGTAGATCTCCACGATCGCCCCCAGGTCACCCTTGAGCAGGCCGTGCTCGGGCAGGTCCCGGTCGAGCACGACGGTCTGGAGCGGCTTGAACTTCATGGCTGGAGTTCCGGGTAGGCCGTGAGGAAGCGGGGGGCGGACTCGCCGCAGCGGATGATCCAGACCGTCCTGATGCGCCTCGGCCGGCCGAAAGGCCCTGCCAGTCTACCGGCGACGACGAACTTCCGCCCGTGGGGACCGGACCGAACAGGCAGCGCATCGGCGTGGGCGATCATCGCTCGGATATCGGCTTCGAACTGTCGCCAGTTGCGCTGGCTGTAGCCCATCGACGCGAACACCGCAGCCTTGAACCTCCCGCGGTCATGGGACGGCGAGAGCAAGTAGTCGCGGAGCTTCGCAGCCTCGACGACAGCCGATTCGAAGCGGGGCAGCTTCACCCCCGGGGCGACGAGCCCTCATTCGTGGCGTTACGTCATCTCGCTGGTCTCCGTGCCGCCGGCAGGCCTGCTAGGATCGACGCCGCCCATGCTGCCCATCCGCGGTGTCTACGAGGTCGCGATCAACGTCCGCGACCTGGCGCGCGCGGAGCGCTTCTACCGCGAGGTGCTCGGGCTGCAGGTCGGCCTCCGCAACGACGAGCGCCGACGCGTGTTCCTGCGGGCCGGCGGACAGGCCGGCATGGTCGTGCTCATCGAGGACCCGGGCGAGTGGCCGGCGCAGCACCTGGCCTTCACGGTCGACGCGGCCGACATCGACGCGGCCGCCGCCGCTCTGCGCCGCGCGGGCGTGAAGGTCGAGGGCCCGGTCACGCACGACTGGATGCCCGCGAAGTCGGCCTACTTCTCCGATCCCGACGGCCACGAGCTCGAGCTCTGCGCGCCGCTGGGGCCGGCAGAGGCGGCGAAGCCACGCTGAAGCGCGCGGGCTTGTCCGGCACGCCCGACCTCCTCGTCGTCGGCGCCGGGCCGACCGGTCTCATGCTCGCGCTGCAGCTCGCGCGGCGCGGCCTGCGGCCGCTGATCATCGACCGCAACGCGGCGCCGGCGCGCGAGACGCGGGCGCTCGGCGTGCAGGCCCGCACGCTCGAGATCTACGACCACCTCGGCCTGGCCGAGCGCGCGATCGAGCTCGGCGCCCGCGCGGACGCCGCGAACATGTGGGTGGGCGGACGGCGCCGCGCGCGCGTGCCGCTCGGCGACACCGGCCGCGGCCTCAGCCCGTTTCCCTTCCTGCTCATCCTCGGACAGGACGACAACGAGCGGCTGCTCGGCGAGGCGCTGCGCGGCCACGGCGTCGACGTGCAATGGAACACCGAGCTCGTCGGGCTGGCGCAGCGCGACGAGCACGTCGTCGCGACGCTGAAGCGCGGCGGGGCGGCCGGCGGCGCGGCGCCGTCCACGGAAGAGCACCGCGTCCCGTGGGTCGCCGGCTGCGACGGCGCGCACAGCGCGGTGCGCGAGGCGCTCGGCATCGAGTTCGTCGGCGCGCCCTACGAGCACGTCTTCTTCGTGGCCGACGTGCAGGGCAGCGGGCCGATGGTGCCGCGCGAGCTCAACGTCTTCCTGCGGCCCGACCGCTTCCATCTCTTCTTTCCGATGCGCGGCACCGATCACTGGCGGCTCGTCGGCATCCTGCCCCAGGCTCTGGCGGGTCGCGAGGGTATCGGCTTCGACGACGTGCTGCCCTCGCTGCGCACGGATACGGCGACACCATTCGCGATCAGCGAGTGCTTCTGGTTCTCGACCTACCGCATCCATCACCGGCGGGCCGCGCGCTTCCGCGAGCGGCGCTGCTTCCTGCTCGGCGACGCGGCGCACATCCACAGCCCGGTGGGGGCGCAGGGCATGAACACCGGCCTGCAGGACGCCTACAACCTGGCCTGGAAGCTGGCGCTCGTGCTGAGAGGGCGCGTCGAGGGCGCGGCCGCCGAGCGGCTGCTCGACACCTACGCGGCCGAGCGCGAGCCGGTCGCCGACCGGCTGCTGCGCACGACCGACCAGGGCTTCCGCATCGTGATCTCTGAGGGCGCCATCGCCGGATGGCTGCGCACGGCCGTCGTGCCGCGCGCGCTGGCCCTCGCGATGCGCACGCAGTGGGCGCGGCGGCTGGCGTTCCGCACGATCAGCCAGCTCGGCATCCGCTACCCGAAGAGCCCCCTGTCGCAGACGCTGCCGGGTGCCACGGCCGCGAAGGGCGCGCCGGCGGCCGGCGACCGCTTCCCGTGGCTGCGGTTGGTGTTCGCGCCGGGTCGGCCGGCCGAGGATCTCTTCGCCCGCCTCGACGACACGCGCTTCACGCTGCTGCTGTTCGGGCAGCCGGGGCCCACACAGTCCCCGGAGCCCGATCTGCTCGCGATCGACACCATCCCGGACGATCCCGTCAACGCGCGCGCCCTGGCGGCAGCGGGCCTACCTCGGCCGTCCTTCTACCTGCTGCGCCCCGACGGGCACGTCGGACTTGCCGGCCGCGACCTCGACTCCGGTGCCGTGACGCAGTACCTCGCGGAGCGCGTCGGCTTGCGGAACGCATCGGCAACACGCGAATCGTGACCCGATAGGGGCGCCGCCCTACAGCCAGCGAGATCAGGGATATTGCTCGCCTCGGCTGGAGGACTTCCGATGCGCATGGCGCGAGGATTGGCTGGTGCCGTCGTCGCGCTCGGGCTCGTCCCGGCCGCCACGGCGCAGATCGTGTTCGGCACGCCGATCGAATCGATCCCCGACATTCCGTACGCCTTCCGCGGCGGCTATGCCGACCTCGACGGCGATGGTCACTTCGATCTCGCCTTCACACGCCTCGTCGATCACGAGGTCCAGCTGTACTTCGGCGATGGGCGCGGCCAGTTCGGGCCGGCCACGCCCACGGCGCCGCCGATCCATGCCAGCGCGATCGGCTTCGGCGATCTGGATGGAGACGGCCACGTCGAGCTGCTCGCGGCACCGAACACACCTGGGCACCTCGAGCTTCAGGTGTGGAGGGGGCTGGGTGGCGCGCAGTTCTCGGGCCCGACGAGCCATGCCCTGGCCGGAGACCTCCCGAGCGCCTCGGGCATCCTGGTCATCACCGCTCGCGACGCCGACGGGGATGCGGACGTCGACGTGACCGTCGTCGTAGCGCCCGTATCCAGCACTGGAGAGCAAACCGCCGTCACGCTGCTGCTCAATGATGGCTCGGGGAACCTGACTCCCCAGGTCGTCGTGACCGGTCCACCGAACGAGCCGTTCGCCATCGTGCGCGCCGACCTGGCGGACTTGAATGCTGACGGCCTCGCCGATGCGGTCTACACAGGCGTGGAGGCCACGGTGTTCGGCATCGGCGATGTGAAGACGCACCTCCTGCTCGGTCAGCCCGGCGGGACCTTCGTCGAGTCGCAGGCGTGGGACGGCGCCTTCCTGCTCGGCCTCGTCGATGTCAACCGGGACCAGCTGCTCGACCTGGTGACCTGCTCGGACCCCTCCTCGCCTGAGGTCGAGGTCGTCACGCACGTCGGTCTGGGTGGAGCGCAGTTCGCAGCGCTGCCGCCGACCGTGCTGCCCATCACACCGACGCCCGAGACCCTCGCGGACTTCGATGGCGATGACGTGCCAGACCTCCTGTTCGTGGGCGTGAACCTCGTCATCGACCCGACCTGGGCCGTGTGGCCGGGCGACGGCCTGGGTGGCTTCGACGCCTCGAAGGTCACGTACGCCAGACGCTCCCACTTCTTCCTCTTCGCGGCGGACACGACGAGCGATGGTCGCCTCGATATCGTCGAGCAGAGCACCCCAGGGGGCCCCGTGCCGATCTCGCAGGTGCTCACGACCCCCAACTGGACCTATCCCGCGAGCGCGCCGCAGCTCGACCTTGGTCATCCGCAGTTCGGCGTCGACGGCTGGCCGGGCACGGCCGTCAGCGGTCACTTCTCGCCGAATCAGCTCGTGACCGTGCAGCTCTGGAATGTCGGCGACGATCTTCCCGCACTCCTCGTCGCGGGACTCACAGAGAGCTTGCTGCCCTTCAAGGGCGGCGTGATGGTGCCCGAGCCCGACGCCCTCTTCGGGCCGATCTCGACGGGCAGCGACCCGATCCTCGAGCTGACCGGCCGCTGGCCCGGCGGCCTGCCGGTAGGCGCGACGCTCACGCTGCAGTGGTGGATCGCCGACCCGGTCGCCCCGCAGGGGATGTCGGCCAGCACGGCGGTGCGCATCACGCAGCCCTGACTGCTAAGCTCGGGCCCCGCTCCCTCGAGGCCCGGACATGCTGCCGTTGCTTCCCCGTCGCTGGTTGTTCGTGGCCGCGCTCGTGCTGAGCGCCTGCTCCTCGCCCAGCCCGAAGGAGGTCCAGAAGGAGTGGCCCGCGATCCGCCCGGGCTCCGGCCGGATCGTGTTCCTCGGCGACAACTACGGCTGGTACGGGCTGCTCGAGGGCGGGAGCTGGGAGCCGGAGATCGCGCTCGACGGCCGCATCCTCGACGTCGATCACGGCGAGCGCGTGTACTTCGCCGTCGACTCGGCC
>Ga0111539_10006066_pt1 | contig 15598 bp, 12 predicted proteins | sample RhiMethybrSRZTD1_FD_79667 | JGI IMG/M metagenome (GOLD analysis project Ga0111539, IMG submission 79667) | Populus rhizosphere microbial communities from Tennessee, USA - Rhizosphere MetaG P. TD hybrid SRZTD1 (version 2) (version 2) | ecosystem: Host-associated > Plants > Roots > Rhizosphere >... | reverse complement strand
CGGGCGTGGTGAGCTCGAGCTTGCCGATTCCGAGCCGGGCGACGCGCTCGAGCATCCGCTCGCACTGGGCGATCAGGGCTGGATTGCGGGTGCTCCGAAAGCGTTGCTCCATTTCGCGCATGTGGGTCTCGCAAGCCGCGGCGTCGCCCATCGAGAGTGCGACTTCGGCCCGCGCCTTGTGCAAAAGGCCCACGATCAAACGGTTGTCTTCGGCCCCGTGTTTGGTGAGGAGTTCGTGGAGGATTCGCAGCGCTTCGGGGAAGTTCCCGAGGCCTGCTTCTGCGAGTGCCAGCTGCCGCTGCGGTTCGATGAAATGAACCATGCGGCGGTCCGCGTCGACCATGCGCGCGATGATTTCCTGAGCAATCACCTTGGCGCGCTCGTGCTCTCCGGCGAGGTTCAGCGCCTGCGCGAAAAATGACCGTATCCGCTCGTACGCGACGCTGCCGCGCAGCGGGAGCCCGGGCATCGTGCGATCGAAGAGCTCGATCGCCGCGTCGAGTTCGCCGCGCACCATCAGATACGATGCCCTCGCGGCGTCCGCGTACTTCTGCAATACGTCCACGTCCTTGGCACGGCGCGCCAGCTGTTCGGCCGTACGGCGCGCTGCAATCGCATCGCCGGTCAGCACGTCCGCGCTCAAGAAGATCGCCGGCCAGAACATCTCTGCTTGCCAGGTCGTGCTGCCCTGCACCGCGAACAGCTCGACGCGCTCCCGGTAGCGCTGCACGTCCTCGGATTCGCCGCGGAAGGCATGGTAGAGCATGCGGATCTGATCCGCGGCCATCGCCCACACGCGGATGCCGAGCTGCTCGAGTTCTTCCACGGCGCCGAGCGCCCCGTTGCCGAACGAATAGGTCTCGAACAAGGCGCGCACGAACAGAAGGCCGCCATGCTGCGAGCGCCAGTTGGCCTCGCCCATCGTTTCGCGGACATGGGGGCGCGCGCTGGCCACGATGCAGCGCTCGATCGATTCGAGCGCTTCGCCCTCGCGCCCGGACGCGACCAAAAGCTGGTTCGGGGCCCAGTTGTACAGAATGCCGGCCACGTGCTCGGGTCCGAACAGCTGCAGCGGTTCGACGATGCGCTTGATGCGCGCGACGCGCGCGGTATCGAGGCAGGTTGCGGCAGTGCCGACGATCGCCGGCAAGATGCTGCAAGACGAGATGATCGCCGTCTTCAGGTCGTAACCGAGCCCCCGCTTCTGCTCGCGGGCGAAGCGGACTCCGGCGAGCGCGAGCCCCGCCTTGAGCGCGCGCTTCGGCCCGAAAACCTTGCGCAGCCGGTTCGCAAGCGTTAGTCCCGTGATGCGCATTCCGATCTCGAGCGCGCGCTCGCCGTGCTCGAGCACCAGCTTCCAGTGCGGCGAGTAGTACGCGAGCTTCATCATCGGGAACAGGATCGACGCAATCTCGTATTCGGAGCGGTTCTGGCGCTCGAAACCCTCGAGTGCGCGCTGCAACGCGACGACCGCCTCGGCTCCGGCGTTGAAGTCGACGGCCTTCGACAGCCCCATGCCGAGCTTGGCCAGCATCTCGGCACCGCGGCTTTCCGCGCCGGCCGTGAGCAGGTGCATCGCGGCCTCGATCTGCGCCGCGATGTCGTCCGGGGCCGAGGCCAGGAGCGCTTCGGCCGCCCGAACGTGGCTGGCGCGCCGCCGCGAATCATCCAGCTTTTCCGCCACCGCCAGGCGCACGGCGTCGTGGGCGAAGCGGTAGCTGCCGCCTTCGCTGCGCAGAATCTGTTCCGCCACCATTTCGTCGAGCGCGGCGTAAATGGCGCCCTCGCTCTGCCCTTCCACCAGCGCGAGGCAGCGCTCGAGGGTAACGGGCTTGGAATGGATGCTGAGGGCGTCGGCAAGCTCCCGCGCGGCAGGGCTCAGACCCGTGAGCCGCGTCGCCAGGAGCTCCTCGGCCCGGTTCGGGAGCTCGTCTTCCGCCACGTCTTGCGGCAAGACCCAGGTGCCGGCGGCGTACTTGGCGATCTTTTTCTGTACCAAAAGCTGTGCGAGATCCATGCACTGCTGTGGAACGCCGGCGCTCTTCTCGAACAAGAGCTTTGCCACCCGCGCGGAGTTCGGGACGTCCCCGAACAGCGATTTCACGAGCTGCTCGCACGCTTCCGCGCCGAGCGAAGCCAGCTTGAGGCGGCTCGAGCGCTGGCGCAGCATGCGCACCGCGGCTTCCGCGACCACCCGCTCACCGGTGCGGAGCGTCGCCACGACCACGAGCTGCGTGCTGCGGGACTCGCGGCCGAGCGCCGCCAGAAACGCCGCGGAGTTGTCGTCCGCGGCCTGGACGTTGTCCACCGCGATGAAGAGTACGCGCTCGCGCGCCACGTTCATGAACCAGGCGTGCAATGCGGTCTGAAAGCGCGCGCGCCGTTCGTTCGCGTCGTCAGGCACCTTTTCCGCCGGCGCTTCGCCCAGCTTGTCGCGTAGCTCCGGCGAGATCCGGGCCAACAGCCCCGCGTGCTCGGCGGCGGCGCGCCGCGCCACGTCGGGACACGCGTCGAGCAGGTCGAGCGCCAGCGACGCAGCCACGCCGAACGGCTCGGCCGTCGCATGGGAGTCGGCCTTCAACGCCACCGCGCCGCGCAGGCGCGCCGCCAGGCTCGCCTCGCGCAGGATGCAGGTCTTCCCGATGCCCGGCGCGCCCTCGATCATCACCTGGGCGCCGTTACCCACGAGCGCCCGCTTCACGCGCTTGTCGATCCAGTCGAGCTCGGTGTGCCGCCCGACCACGCGGCTCGACAAGAGGTAGCTCTCCGCCGTGTGCTCGTGCTCTTCCGGCTCGAGGCCGGCGATCGCGGTCAGCTGATCGATCACGGCGGCGCCATTCGGCGGACGCCCGAGCGGATCCAGACTGAGCAGCGAGAGCACCAGCGCTTCGAGCGCGCGTGGCAGCTCCGGCGCGTACTGGGACGGCGGGACCGGCGGCGTTTCCCAGACCAAAAGCAGGTCTTGCATCCGGCGCGCGGGGTAAGCGTGCCGCCCCGTCAAGAGCCAGTACGCCACCGCGCCGAGTGAATACAGGTCGGTGCGCTGGTCGAGCGGCTGCGCGTAGATCAGCTCGGGCGCCATGCACAGCGGCGTACCGATCAGGTCGTCGGCGACGCCGAACGGTGACAGCGCGCCGAAATCGAGCAGCTTCGCGCGCCCCACCTGGGTGAGGCGAATGTTGCGCGGGCTCACGTCGCGGTGAACCAGGCGGTGGGCGTGAATCAGCGCCAGCGACGACGCCACGTCGCGTAGCAGGCGGCACGCCTCCGGGTACTTCAGGGCGCCGAGCTGGTTCAGGTCCTTACCGTCGAGGAGCTCCATCGTGTAGTAGGGCCCGGTCGGCGTCAGACCGTAGTCGTAGGCTTCGATGATGCGGGGGTGCTTGAGCCGCATCAGCGTGTGGTACTCGCGCTCGAACAGCGCCTCGGCCGTCTTGCGCCGGCTGCGCGCCAGCGACGCATTCAGCAGCTTGAGCGCGACGTCGCGCCCCGTCGTCTCGTCCAGCGCGCGGTAAACGCTGGCCATGCCGCCGGCACCGATCCGTCCGCGGATCAGGTAGCGCCCGGCGATCCGGGTTTCCTGGATCGGATCGAGCTCGGCGGCTTTGGCGACTGCTCCCATCGCGCGCTAGTTCTGGAGCGCCCGCCAGAATGTCTGGACCGGGCAGAACACGGCGCGTACCAGCCCGAAATCGACGGCGTCTCCCGGCTCGAGCGCGGCGGCCCGATCGATGCCGATGCGCTGGCCGTTGATCCTCGTACCGTTGCGGCTTCCCTTGTCGGTGATCCAGTGCGTTCCGTTTTCGTCGATTTCGAACCACGCGTGCAGCTTCGAGACCGTCGACGAGCTCAGCACGATGTCGCATTCCTTGTCGCGCCCGACCGTGATTCGCCCGGGCTCTTGCCCGTCGTCGCGCACGCGCTTGCGGATCGCAGCCACGAAGTGGTTGGTTTTTTCGACCAGGCCCGCCAGCGCGTCCTCGTCGAAGACGGCCGCCAGCTCCGACGGCCAGGTCTGCCTCAGAGGCTCGCCGAAGCGCGTTTGTGGGTCGAACAGCTCCGAGACCATGGGAGCACGCGGCTCTTCGTCGAGCCGCGACAGCATCGCGACGAATTTCGCGCTCTCGTTCTTCAAGTTCACCAGCAAGAGCCCCCTCGCTTCCTGCTCGGCAACGAATCGAGAAAGCGGCAGAGCTCTTGCGGCGGCCACGCGGCTTTCAGGCGATAGGTTCCCGTGCCAAAACGATGCTCCTGACATGTACTATCGACTCCTTTCGAAACCCTGAATTCTAGCATGCAGGGGCCGGCTCTCGAGGCGCCGGCCAGTCAAGAATCTTCTGTCGCAGGTTCGACTACATGAGCCGCTCTTCAGAAAATTGGTCGAGCGTCCGATACACGTTTCGAGAACGGCAGGATCGGGCGGCCACATTACCCGCCCGACTTACTTTCCCGCCTGAGGTCCACGAGTTACTGAGTTTGCCGGCGCCGTCGCGCGTTAAACTAGTGAGTTTACGAGGCCACTGAAATTGGCGCAGTTCAAGGGCACGGTCTTCGAGTCGACCCGGATCTTCACGGAACGGGAGTTCGGGAAACCCGGGCTCGAGCGCGTGCTCGCGAGTCTCTCCGCCGCCGATCGGAGCGTGCTCGAGCACGTCCAGGCCATCACCTGGTGCCCGGTGGAGCCCGTGCTTCGCTACCACCACGCGCTCGACCGTTTGCACGGGACCGGAGACCTCTCGCTGTGCTTCGAGGCCGGGCGTTTCAGTGCCGGCTGGTCGGTGAATACCGTGCTCAAGGTTTTCGTGCGCCTCCGTTCACCGATGTGGCTGGTCGAGAAGGCGACGCGCATCTGGGCCCGCTATCACGATACCGGGCGCTGGAACGTCTCGACTCCCGGGCGAAACCAGATCATCGGCGAGCTCTTCGACTTCGCGGTGCGCGACGATGCGTTCTGCGCGAGGCTCCGCGGCTGGCTCCAGGGGGCAGTCGAGATGACCGGCGGCGCGGGTGTGAACGTCGACCATACTCATTGCGTCGGCAAGGGCCAGGACCGCTGCGCCTTTCACATCAGCTGGGGATCGGCGTCGTTGCGACCCAATGCGCTAGGCTAGGCGCATGTTCTCGATCCGAGCGCTCGAGCTCACCGACCTCGATGGGCTGCTATCGCTCTACCGAGAGCTGCATCCCGATGACGATCCGCTCGCCGAACGCAGCGTGGTGGAAGGGATCTGGCGCGGGCTGGTGAGCGACAAAGCGCAGATTCAGCTGGGCGGGTTCGTCGGCGCCGAGCTGGCCGCTGCGTGCAGCGCGACCGTGATCGCCAATCTCACGCATCGCGCACGCCCTTACGCGCTGATCGAGAACGTGGTGACCGCCGCGGCCTTTCGGCGGAGAGGCCTCGGTTCGGCGCTGATGCGGCGGCTGCTCGATGCGTTCTGGGCGCGCGGCTGCCACAAGGTGATGCTGATGAGCGCGCTGACGCGCTCCGAAATTCACGGCTTTTACGACGCCCTCGGCTTCGAACGCTCGAAGCAGGCGTTCGTCATCTCGGTTGACTGACGAATCAGGTTTTTCGTTCCCGTGCCGGCGCGCGCTGGTTGGGCGTCAAGTTGAAGGCGGTGTTGATCAATCCGACATGCGAGAACGCTTGCGGGAAATTGCCCAGCTGGCGACCCGCACCGGGATCGTATTGTTCCGAGAGCAGCCCAACGTCGTTCTGCAGCGCGAGCAGGCGCTCGAACAGCAAAAGCGCGTCCTCGCGCCGTCCCATCAACGCGTAGTTGTCGGCGAGCCAGAAGCTGCACAACAGGAACACGCCTTCGCCGGGCGGGAGCCCGTCCGCGCCGTCTTCGGTTCGGTATCTGAGCACCAGGCCGTCTCGAAGCAGCTCGCGTTCGATCGCCGCGACCGTGCTCACCACGCGCGGATCGTTCGGCGGCAGGAAGCCGACCAGCGGCACCATCAAGAGCGACGCATCCAGTTTCGGCGACCCGTAGGCCTGAGTGAAGGCGCCTTTTGCGGAATCGTAGCCCTTTTCGCAGACCTCACGGTGGATGCGGTCACGGATCGCACGCCAGCGTTCGAGCGGGCCGTCGCCGCCGAAGCGCTCGACCGCTTTCACCGCGCGGTCGAAGGCCACCCACGACATGAGCTTCGAGTGTGTGAAGTGCTGTAGCGGCCCGCGCACTTCCCAGATGCCCTCGTCCGGATTTTCGTAGTTCGTTTCCAGAAACTCGAGCAGCGTGCGCTGGACGCTCCAGGCCGGCGGATCGGGCGGCAGTCCGGCGCGCCGGGCCAGGTGCAAGGCGTCCATGACCTCTCCGTACACGTCGAGCTGGCGTTGCTGGACGGCTGCATTCCCGATCCGGACCGGCGTCGAGCGGGCGTACCCCGGCAACCAATCCAGCGTGAGCTCGGTCAGGCGCCGTTCCCCCGCCACTCCGTACATCACCTGCAGCTGGGACGGTGTGCCTGCCACCGCGCGCAAGAGCCAGTCGCGCCAGGCGGACGCTTCTTCGTGAAACCCGCCGAGCGTGAGCGCGTACAACGTGTACGTGGCGTCGCGCAGCCAGCAGTAGCGATAGTCCCAGTTTCGCACGCCGCCGAGCTGCTCCGGCAACGAAGTCGTGGCAGCGGCAACGATGCCCCCAGTCGGTGAATAGGTCAGGGCCTTGAGTGTGATCAGCGAGCGCACCACCGCGTCGCGCCAGGGTCCGTGAAAAGTCGCGCGGGCGGCCCAACCACGCCACCACGCTTCGGCGTGGGCGATCGTCGCGCCGGCGTCGAGCGCAGGCGGCGGCGGCGCGTTCGAGGAATGCCAGCTCAACACGAACGGGATGCGCTCGCCCGCCCGCACGCGAAACTCCGAGACGGTCGTGAAATTCTCGCCGTGCGTCGCCACCGGCGTGCGCAGGACCAGCGCGTCCGGCCCGCCCACCGCCGTCAAGCAGCCGTCGGCGCGGCGCACCCAGGGCACCACCCAGCCGTAATCGAAGCGCACGATCAGCTCCATCCTCAGCGAAACCTCGCCCTCGACGCCCTCGACGAGGCGAATCAGGTTCGGCGTCTCCTCGCCGGGCGGCATGCAATCGATCAGGCGCACGACGCCGGCGGCCGTCGCAAATTCGGTTTCGAGCACCAGGCTGTCGTCGCGGTAGCGGCGCCGCAGGCGCGGGGGCTCGTCAACCGCGGGCGCAATCAACCAGCGCCCGTGGTGCGGTTCCCCGAGCAAAGCCGCGAAGCAAGCGCCCGAATCGAACCGGGGCACGCACAGCCAATCGATCGATCCCGAGCGGCTGACCAGCGCACAGGTCCTGGTATCGCCGATCAGCGCGTAGTCCTCGATGCGTGACGACACGGTGCCTCGACCAGGATAGGTCGCCCCGACCGCGACCGCATCTCAGCGGCGGAAAGCGCGTGCGTAGATGTCTTGTGTCGGATCCGTACCGCTCACCCACGCCCCGAGGTAGACGCCGGGCGTCGCTGTGGCAACGACGTGATGGGAGTAGCCCGAAGCGGGCAAGCCCGCGATTTCAGTCGCTGCCGCGGCGCCAGAAACCGCGCGCTCGACGACGGCTTGTGACGACGGCGTCGCAGACAGCCACAGCACGCGCAGATCGCGTGCGTGGTCGGCGTACAGCACCGGAAACACGTCCGTGACCTGCTCGGCGTCGTTGGCCGTGAGCGCGCTCGTCATGGCCCAGCTCGTGCCGTCGACGGACGTGGCGGAAAAGACGTCGGTCGTACCCGTCAAATAGGGCAGCGTGGCGTTCGCCGCGTAGCGATTCCAGACCGCGGTCAGCGCCGCTCCGCCGCGCGCCAGAAACGGCAAGTGGTCCTGTTCGCCCGAGCCCTCGGCCATCGGCGCCGGCGCGCTCCAGGTCACGCCGTCCTTGGACGTGACCACCTTCAGCGTGAAGCACGGCTGCGGGCGCGGATAGCAACCGTCGCGCGCGAACGCGATCACGAGCCCGCCGCCCGGGGTCTCTGCGATCGACGGCGTCCAGTCGTTGTCGGCGCCGGCGGGCGAGGTCACCGCGACCTCGGAAGCCGGACTCCAGGTCAGCGCGTCGGCCGTGCTCGTGTAAACGATGTGTCCGCGTCCGTTCCCGCCGTCGCCGCGGCGAAACCACGTGGCGTGCACACGGCCGGCGTCGTCCTCGAAGAGCGTCGGGTAGAGATCGCGCTCGGGCGTGCTCGACACGCGGATCGGTTCGCTCCAGAGGGCGCCGTCTCGCGTGCGGCGCAAATAGATGTCACCGTCGCCGGTGCGATCACTGAACCACGCGACGTAGACCCAGCCGTCGCGGGTTTTCAGCACGAAGGGATCCTCGTCCCGCCCCGGCGAACCGTTCGAGAGCAGTACCGGATCGCCGGGCACGAAAGCCGCCGCGTCGATCGCTGCGCCATCGCCGGCCACCGCTACGGACGGCGTTTCATCGCCGTCACACGCGACCAGAATCAGGGCCGCCGCCAACATCGACCGCGCCCACATCCGCTGGAGCGTATCACTTACCTGGGAGGGAATTGAGGACGGCCGCGCTCTGCCGCATTCCAACGACAGGCCTTCAAACAGGAGCCGACCATGAAAGTCTATGGACACCCGTGGAGCGTCAACACCCGAAAAACCCTGATGACCCTGGCTGAAAAGCGCCACGACGCCGAGCTCGTCCTGGTGATGATCCCGAAAGGCGAACAGAAACATCCGAGCCACCTCGCGCTCCACCCGTTCGGCAAGGTGCCGGTGCTCGAAGACGACGGCTTCGTGCTCTTCGAGACGCGCGCGATCAACCGCTATCTAGACGCCAAGCTCGGCGGCAACACGCTGACCCCGGTGGCGCTGCGCGAGGTGGCGCGGCAGGACCAGTGGATCAACGTCGCGGACTCGTATTTCATCCCGTTCGCGCATCCGCTGATCGTCGAGCGCCTGTTCCGGCGCTACCTCGGCGGCGAGCCCAATGCGCAGGCGATTTCCGCGGGTCGGCAGGGCATCGAGCCCGCGCTCGACGCGATCGACGCGGCGCTGGCCGTCACCTCGTATCTCGCCGGCGAAAGCTTCACCCTCGCCGACGTCCACTGGATGCCATACCTCGAATACATGAGCCAGATCGGCGAAGACGAGCCGATCCGGCGCCGCCGCCACCTGGCCGCGTGGTGGGAGCGCGTCAGCAATCGGCCGACCTGGCTCGAGGTCGCGCGCAGCGGCCCTCAGCCGTACGAAAAGGACATGACGGCCGACGTGATCGAGAAGCTCTACCGAAAGTGAAGATCGGCGCGGCGCTCGGTCTCCGCATCTGCGGGAAAGAAGCATTCCACGCGGAGCTCCTGCAGCGTGATGTCCTGCGGAGTACCGAGCGTCGTCACGGTCGAGAAGTAGCGCATCGCGAGCTCGCCCTTCTGGAACGCCACCGGGATGAACGGCGCGAGCGGCACGCCGAGATCGGGCGTTCGCCAGCGCTGCGGAACGTCGGGGTACGCCAGCACCTCCTTTATCAGCTGGTTCGACGCGGAATCGAGCAAGCCGCCGACGGCTTCGCGATGCACGCGCTGAATCAAGCCCTCGGCCACGCTTTCCCAGTTCGAAACGTGGGGGCGCAAGCCGCGCGGATCGAACATCAGCCGCACCACGTTGCCCCGCTCGTTTTCGGCCAGATCGCTGTCCGCGAGCAGCAGCGCAAAGAAGCGCTGCGCCGCACGATTGGCCGACACGATGTCCCAGTGCCGATTCATCACCACGGCCGGGTGCGGTTCCTGGTGCCCCAGGATCAGCTCGAGCGCGCGCCGGGCCGGCTCGAGCTCCGGCGCGTCGAGCCGGGTCTCGCGGTACGCCGGCGCGTAGCCCGCGGCGAGCAAGAGTGCGTTCTGCTCGCGCAAAGGCACGTTCAGCGCATTGGCGAGCGTGAGCACCATTTCCCGGCTCGGGCTGGAACGGCCGGTCTCCACGAAGCTCACGTGCCGCGGCGAAACCTGCGCGTCGAGCGCCAGACCGAGCTGGCTCTTGCCGCGCGTGCGGCGCCAATGCTGGAGCAAGTGGCCGAAAGCGTTGTCCTGCCTCTGCAACGGGGCGGTCGGCATGCACCGGTTATAGCCGGCGGCTGCCGGAGCTCACCTACCTCGGAGGTAAGCGGCGCTCAGCGTCCGCCCGCGACGTCCAGAATCGACCCGGTCGAATAGCTGGATTCCTCCCCGCACAGCCACAAGATCGCGCTCGCCACTTCCTCCGGGGTGCCGGCGCGCTGCATGGGCAGCGTCGGCCCGAGGCGGAGCGCGCGGTCGGGGTCGCCCCCGCTCGCGTGGATCCCAGTGAGAATGATGCCGGGTCGCACCGCGTTGACGCGAATTTTCTCGTTTGCGACTTCGCGCGCGAGGCCGATCGTGAACGTATCGATCGCGGCCTTGGCAGCGGCGTAGTCCACGTATTCGCCGGCCGATCCGTGGCGAGCCGCGGCGGACGACACGTTCACGATCGAGCCTCCCGCTCCGCCCCGCGAGCTCGACATGCGGCGCACCGCTTCGCGCGCGCAGAGGAAGCTGCCGATCACGTTGATCTCGAACATGCGGCGGAGCCGCGCTTCGCTCATCGCGTCGACTCGCGCCTGCACATCGACCACGCCGGCGTTGTTCACGAGCGCGTCGACCTTTCCCAGCGCCTCGTCGACTCGCGCGAACATCCGTTCCACTTCGCTTTCGCGGCTCACGTCCGCGGCGATCGAAAGCGCCCTCCCGCCCTCCGCGGCGATCGACGCCACCACGGCTTCTGCGGCGGCCGCGTCGCGCAGGTAGTTGACCGCGACGGCGTAGCCGCGCCTGGCCGCGAGCCGCGCCGTTGCTGCGCCGATTCCGCGGCTGCCGCCGGTGACGATCATCACTTTCGACATGCGCGGCAGCATAACTTCAATGCTTCGGCCACGACGGATCACCCGAGAAAATGGCTGTAGTTACGCGCTGAGCTGTCGCGGCAGGGGAATAGAATGGCGGGCAATGTCAGCGGCAAACTAGCGGCACCGTGTTACTCCCAGCAGGTGATCGCTCGCGCCAATTGGTTCCTGACTTAGCGGCGCGCGCGAACGCGCTCATCAGCGCGGATCTAGCGAACAGGAAAGGCGGGAGTCGTGCGTCGAAGTGTGCGCGTGGCGTGCTTGCACTTTGTCTTTGGTGCAGCCTCGATCTCTGGCGTTTTCGCCTGCAGCGCCGAGGATCCCCCGGCGGGCGGCGGCGGGCGCGGAGGCAACGCCGCGAGAGACGCTGGCGGCGGCACCGGTGCCGAGGGCGGTACGGCGGGCGCGTCGGGCAGCAGCTTCGGCGGCTCCAGCGGCTCCAGCGGCTTTGGCGGGACGAACAGCTTCGGCGGCTCCGGCGGCTTCGGTGGCGACGGCGCGACCGGCGGTGATTCCGGGACTGGCGGTGACTCCGGATCGAGCCCGGGCGGGAGCAGCGGAACGAGCGGTTCAGCGGGCACTGCCGGCGATGCGGGAACTGGCGGCACCGGAGCGACCGGCGGCACCGGCGCAACCGGTGGCAGCGGCGCAACCGGTGGCAGCGGCGGAACGGGTGCAACCGGCGGCACCGGCGCTACGGGCGGAATGGGCGCAACCGGCGGCACCGGCGCAACGGGCGGCACGGGCGGCAGCAGCGCGGGCGGCTGCACCGGACCCGCATTGCCTCCGGTCAGCGACTACGGCGCGCGAGGTCCGTTTGCCGTCACTCGCACCAACAGCACCGGACCGAGCAGCCAGTACACGATGTTTCGGCCCACCACGCTCGGCGAAAACGGCTTCAAGCATCAGCCGCTCTCGTGGGGCAACGGCGTCAGCACCACGCGCGATCTCTACGTCGAGCTTTTGACCACCGTCGCTTCCCACGGCTTCGTCGTGATCGCCAGCAACAGTTCGACCATGACCGCGCAGCTCGTGCGCGACGGGCTCGAGTGGTTGATCGCCCAGAACAGCGCGTCGGGCGTGCTTCAGGGCAAGCTCGCGAGCAAGTGCGCGGCGACCATCGGCTACTCGATGGGCGGCGGCTCCGCGGTCGGCGCCGGCGCGCATCCCGACGTGCGGGCGATCGTCTCGCTGCACGGTCTTCAGGCCACTTCCGGAAACGCGAACGCGCCGCTCCTGCTCGTGACGTCGACGGACGACGGCTTCGTGACCAAGTCCGGCTACGTCCAGCCAACGTACCAGCGCTCGACGCAGGCGCCGACGCTGATGGCCACGCTCGAACGGCCCGGCACGCCTTCGTTCGCCGGTCACTTGATTCCGCTCGGCAACGCCGGCGACGAGCGCGCGCCGATGGTCGCGTGGCTGCGTTACTGGCTGTACGGCGATCAGGGCGCGAAGAACTGGTTTTTCGGCACCGACTGCAAGCTCTGCAAGAGCCCTTGGACCGACATCCAGCGCAAAAACTACACGTGGCAGTGAAGGAGCCCAACGTGAGAATCAAAGTAAAACGGCTTTCGATCGTGCTCGCAGTCGGAGCCTTCAGCTGCTCCTCCGGAACGGAGACCGACGGCAACAACGGGCCCTTCCAGAGCGGCGGCACCGGCCCCGGCGGCTCGGGCGCCGCGGGTGGCTTCGCGGGCGTAAGCGGGAGCGGTTTCGGCGGCTCGAACGGCAGCGGTGTCGGCGGCTCGAGCGGCGACGGCGCCGGCGGCTCGAGCGGTGACGGCGCCGGCGGCACCGGCGGTCTGGGCGGCAGCGGTGGCGGTCTGGGCGGAAGCGACGGCATCGGCGGCAGCGACGGCGTCGGGGGCAGCACTAGCGTCGGCGGCAGCGACGGCGTCGGTGGCGCGGCCGGCACTGGCAATCCGCCGGGCGCAGGTTGCACAGCCGGTCCCAGCGGCGCCGTCAGCGACTACGGCGCGAAAGGTCCGTTTGCGGTCACTCGCACCAACAACACCGGACCGAGCGGCCAGTACACGATGTTCCGTCCCACCACGCTCGGCGAAAACGGATTCAAACATCCGCCGACGTCGTGGGGCAACGGCGTCAGCACCACGCCCGATCTCTACGTCGACCTTTTGACCACCGTCGCTTCCCACGGCTTCGTCGTGATCGCCAGCAACAGCACGTCGATGACCGCACAACTGGTGCGCGACGGGCTCGAGTGGCTGATCCAGCAAGACAGCGCATCCGGCGTGCTCCAGGGCAAGCTCGCCGTCGAATGCGCGTCGACCATCGGCTATTCGATGGGCGGCGGCTCCGCGGTCGGCGCCGGCGCGCATCCCAAGGTCAAGGCCGTGGTCTCGATGCACGGCCTCACCGCGGCATCCGGCAGCGTGAGCGGCCCGCTCCTGCTCATGACCTCGGACAACGACAACTTCGTGAGCAAGGCGCAGTTCGTCCAGCCGACGTACACCCAGTCGTCGAAGCAGCCGACGATCATGGCCACCTTGATCACCGGTCAGGCGCCGTCGTTCTCCGGCCACCTGATTCCGCTCGGCAACGCCGGCCAGGAACGCGCCCCGCTCGTCGCCTGGCTCCGCTACTGGATCTACGGCGACCAAGGGGCCAAGCCCTGGTTTTTCGGCAGCGATTGCACGCTCTGCAAGAGCCCGTGGGCCGACATCCAGCGCAAGAACTACACCTGGCAGTAAACGGCTCGCCCGAATGGGTGGGTGAGCAGTGGTCGGCGCAGCCGTCGGCTGCGACGTCACTACTCGTCGCGCGGCGGCGCTAGGGATCAGAGCCCCATGACCCTCTTGTTGCCCTCCAGGAGCTTCGCCTGGATCACGGACGTTACTTTCCGTTTGAGCTCGGACTCGGCGAGTCGCTCCCATGCTCGCTGGTCGGGATTGCCCTCGAGCCGGAGCTGGCTGTCGTTCTGGACGTCGAGCGAGTAGCGGGCGCGAACCTCGGCGGTGGCCAGGTCGAAGACCACGATGTCGCCACGGAACTCCCCGGGCTTGAAGCTCCTCGTGCTGGCGTCGACCTCCGGACGAACGAACGATTTCTGGCGGATTACCCCCGCAGTTGTGAGCTTCGAGCAGCGCTCGAGCCACTGAATGTCCTCGTCCTTGAGCGCGGTGCTTTCGAGCTTGCTCTTGCACACCGAAAAAGTGCTGTCGCCGACGTCGAGCTCGTCGCTGGATAGAGTCTTGTGGGGATCATCCAGCTGATTTTCGCTGATGATCCCGGGCGCGACTGCCTTCGTGGGCGGCTCGTCTGTCGACGTCTGAGGCAGGGACTTCGACTTCGCCGCAAGGCTCGAAAGCTGGGTCAGCCGGAGCTTGACCTCGGGCTTGAGTTTTTCGGCCTGGGCAGCCGCTGCGGGGCTGAGCTTGGATTCCGCTCTTTTCTTGCAAGCCAGCGCCACCGACAGCACGAAGCACGCGAGCAGCGCGGTGGAGAAAAGGGTGCGTGCCGAACCTCCGGGGACAACGCTCATGCCGCTACCCTACTCGGGCCGCGAACGCTTGCTAAGCGCCACGGGCCAGGCGCCGTCGTTCGCGGGCCACCTGATTCCGCTCGGTAACGCCGGCCAGGAACGCGCCCCCCTCGTCGCCTGGCTGCGCTATTGGATCTACGGCGACCAAGGCGCCAAACCCTGGTTTTTCAGCAGCGATTGCACGCTCTGCAAGAGCCCGTGGGCCGACATCCAGCGCAAGAACAACACCTGGCAGTAGCGGCTCGCTCGAATGGGTGGGTGAGCAAAGGGCGGCGCAGCCGTCGGCGGGACGTCGCCGCGCTTCGCGAGCCGGCCGCAAATGCTGCTCGGCACCTGAACCAGCGCGCCGCGAATCCAGCTAGTAACTGCTAGTCCAGCTACACCCTGCGCACTGGAACCTTCGGAGATCGCGTGCGCATGCGACGACAAGCGCGCCCCGCGCGCGCGAGCAAGGCTCTCCAGGAGGCATTGAGCAGTCCCTTCTGGGACGAGTGCTGCGCGACTCGAAGATACTCGGCAGCCCGAACCTGGTCGGAACGCTTCAGGCTGAGCAACGCGAGCAAGACACCAACGGGTAAGACATGGGGATGCCAACCAGGAAAGAGCTGCCGGACTCGCATGTCATTGAACAGGGCGTGCTGTCCAGTAAGTAGTGCTCGCCCAAACAGTTCAGCATCTCGCCCGAGTTGGTCAGGCGGAAGTGCTTTGGCGATCGGAGAGCCGTCACCCCAGCCCGCTTGAAATGAGTCGAACGTCGCGATCATTCCGCGAGCGAGCTCTCTAGCCAGCGACTCCGCGGCGCCAATCGTTTCACCATAACCGAAGAATTGATCTTGATCGGCCTCTCGAAGACGCATCCGGAAGCAGCACGCATCTGGCCCGTACTCGGGGCCGGTTGCACCGTACCCGCGAGGGAATGGCGGAACATCGCTAAAGTGGACGCCAATGTCGACATGGAACGCGTTCTCGTATTTCGCGGCCCCCAACTCAATGGCTTGAACCTGTGCCCCGTTTGAGTGACGAACATAGACCGATGCTTGCTCCTCGAAGCCGAGTGGCCGCATCACCTCCTTGAAAACAGCTCGCCTGACCTTTCGGAATTGCGACGACGTGATCACGGGCTAACCGGCGTTAGCAGGGTGTTGAATTTCGCCGTCTGAATCATGGCGAGCCGATCGGAAGAGCTGATTTCGCGATGTCCTTCTTGGACCAAGCT
>Ga0111539_10006063_pt1 | contig 15600 bp, 9 predicted proteins | sample RhiMethybrSRZTD1_FD_79667 | JGI IMG/M metagenome (GOLD analysis project Ga0111539, IMG submission 79667) | Populus rhizosphere microbial communities from Tennessee, USA - Rhizosphere MetaG P. TD hybrid SRZTD1 (version 2) (version 2) | ecosystem: Host-associated > Plants > Roots > Rhizosphere >... | reverse complement strand
TGTTGTCGGTGCTGCCGTTGCATCACACGTTCGAGTTCTCGACCGGGTTTCTGACTCCTCTGAGTCGCGGCGCGCAGATCACCTATCTGCCGGAGCTCACCAGCGACGCGCTCGCTCGCGCGATCAAGAACGGTCACGTCACGGGAATGGTCGGCGTCCCCGCACTGTGGGAACTGCTCCATCGCCGCATCAGGAACCGGCTCTACGAACGCAGCGACTGGATCGGTAAGACGGCCGACAACATGATCCGCGCCAACGCCTGGCTGCGCGACAAGACCGCCGTCAACGCCGGACAAGTGTTGTTCTACCCGATTCACGAAGGACTCGGCGGCCGCATTCGTTACTTCATCAGCGGCGGCTCCGCGTTGAGTGAGAAAATTCAGCGCGACTTCTACGGTCTCGGATTCACGATTCTCGAAGGCTACGGATTGACCGAAGCGTCGCCGGTGTTGACGGTGACGCGTCCGGAGAACCGCATGTTGAGCGGAACAGTCGGCAAGCCGCTGCCCGGCGTCGAGGTGCGCATCGCGGAGCCTGACTCGACCGGAGTCGGCGAAGTGATCGCGCGTGGTCCAAACATCATGCTCGGCTACTACGAGGACGAAGCCGCCACAAAACAGACGCTCGTCGAACGCTGGCTCTACACCGGCGACCTCGGACGCGTGGACGACGACGGCAATCTCTATCTCGTCGGTCGTTCGAAAGAGATCATCGTCGATACGAACGGCAAGAACGTCTATCCGGACGAGCTCGAAGAGCTTTACCTGAATTCGCCGTACGTGAAGGAACTCAGCATCGTCGGCTTGCCTGACGGAATCGGCGAGAAGGTGGCGTGTCTCGTAGTCGCCGACGACGAATACGACATCTCGCTTTCACGCGCGGCATTGCATCGCCAGGTCGAAGAGCATTTCCGCGAAGTCTCTGCTTCCCTTCCCTACTACAAACGCGTCAAGGTGCTGCACTTCACCGACATCGAACTCCCCCGCACTGCAACTCGCAAAGTTAAACGGCGCGAAGTGGTCCAGATCATGGAATCCCTCGAACAGACGGAGAAGTCAGGCCGGAAGGCGACCGCGCGTGAAGTGGCCGACGCCGATTCTGCGTGGCTGATGAGTCTCGTCGCGAACGTCTCGAATCGTCCGCGAGCGGAAGTCACGATCGATACGCGGTTGAGCGATCTAGGTTTCGACAGTCTCATGTTTGTCGAGCTCGCAACTTCGATCGAAACCTCTGGCGGGGCGATCTCCGCGCCAGAACGCTTCAACGAGATACAGGACGTTCGCGAGCTGACGACCGTCGTGAGCCGTCGCGGCGCCGCAGCAGTCAAAGAGGAAGTGCGAACGGACGAAGGCGAGAAAGATGACGAGATCCATGTTCCGTCATTCATTCGCACGGCGGGAACGAGAACAGGCGACTTCCTGCAACGTTTCCTGTACGACCAGTTCCTCAAGACCTATTACGAAGGTCAGTCAAACATTCCGCCGCACACGAATTTCATCGTGGCTGCAAACCATTGTTCGCACCTCGACATGGGCCTGACGAAGATGGCGCTCGGCGAGGCGGGTAAAGACATGGTCGCGCTCGCCGCTGCCGACTACTTCTTCGACACGAAGTACAAACGCGCGGTGATGGAAAACTTCACGAACCTCGTGCCGATGGAACGCACCGGTTCGCTGCGACAGTCGCTCCGGCACGCGCGTTCGTTCCTCGATCAAGGTTACAACGCGCTGATCTTCCCGGAAGGCACGCGTTCGATGACGGGCATCATGGCTGACTACAAGCCCGTCGTCGGTTATCTCGCGCTGCATGCGCGCGTCGGCATTCTGCCGATGTTTCTCGACGGGACCTACGAGGCGATGCCGAAAGGAACGACGATCATCAAGAACCGCAACATCGGCGCGCGCATCGGTCGTTTCCTCGAAATCGAAGAACTGGAAGAGATGACCAAAGGCATGGCGCGGGCGGAAGCGTATCGCCTGATCGCCGCGCGCGTGCGGCACGAAGTGGTCAACCTGCGCGATCGCACGCGATACCCGTTCGATCCAAAGCTGCTTCGCAAACAGTGGCGCTCTGAGCGTAAGGCCGCCGAGCTCATATCCGCCTGATCCGTGTTCTGATGCCTTCTAAGACTCCCGGAAAACGCACCGCGCGCATGACTCCGGTAACCACCGGAACCAAGCGGCGCGCCGCCATCGAGAAACGACAACGCGCGGTAACGCTCATCACCGGCGGCACCGGTTTTCTCGGTTCGCACCTCGTTCGGCAAATGATCGAAGACGGCGCGAAAGACATTCGCGTTATGGCGACTTCGATTCCCGACTGGCTCGTCGACCTTGGCGTCGAAACGTTCGCCGGATCGATCACAAACGCCGAAGACACGAAACGTGCGGTCGAAGGGATCAGCGAGATCTACCATCTCGCCGGCAAGGTTTCGCGTGAACGCGAAGACGCGCGCGCGATGTACGAGATTCACGTCGAAGGAACGCGCCTCCTTTGTGACGCAGCCAAAGCAGCCGGAGTGAAGACTATCGTCATGGCTTCGACGAGCGGCACGATCGCGGTTACGAAAGACGGCGACAGTGTTCCGGACGAAACATACACACAGCCGCTCGATCTCATCTCGCGCTGGCCTTACTACGCCAGCAAAGCCTACCAGGAGATGGCCGCGCTCGAACGATTCAGCGGCAAAGGTCTGCGGCTCGTGATCATGAACCCGAGTCTGCTGCTTGGTCCTGGTGACGACCGACTCAGCTCGACCAAGGTCGTCCTCGACTTCATGGCCCGGAAGATCGGCGCCGTGCCAACGGGCGGCGTGAGCTTTGTCGATGCGCGCGATGCCGCGCAGAGTTTCCGCATGGCGATGAAGAAAGGCCGTCACGGCGAGCGTTATCTTCTCGGTGCGGCAAATTGGACCTTTTCTAAGTTCTTTGGCCGTCTCGAACGGCTGACGAAGATTTCCGCGCCAAAGTTGGCCCTGCCTTCACGGTTCGCGATCGCCGGGGCGCAACTCGTCGACTCGTTCTTCAAACAATGGGACCTCGCTTCGCCAGTTGAACCCGGCGCTATCGAAATGGCCCAGTATTACTGGTACCTGAACTGCTCCAAAGCCGCTCGCGAACTCAACTTCAAACCGCGCGACCCCGGCGAGACTCTGCACGAGACGGTCGTCTACCTGCGAGAGAACTTTCTCGGCGGCAACGCCTTCGGCAAATAAATTTTTTCTTCGGGGAACTCTTCACACCCTGGCAGCGTCTTAACAGCGACCAAGACACGGACCTCTCAAAACAAGGAAACTTATGAGCTGGATTAGGGCGCTAATTCTCGGCTGTGCGACGACCGGCGTTGTCGCTGCTCAAACAGGGTTGCAAAACCCGGGAACGCAAACGCTTCAGCTCGGCACACCTATCGAGCGCACCATCAGTACAGGCCAGACTCACGGTTACCAAATAACCGCCGATGAAAACACCTACGTGCAGCTTAGCGTCGAACAGCGTGGCATCGACGTAGTGGTCCGCGTTTATCATCCGAACGGCAGAAAACCGTCGGAATACGACTCGCCAAACGGATCTGACGGACCGGAAAACGTTTCGTTTGTGACCGCGGCGAAGACGCCATACCGCATCGAAGTGACACCGTTGAGCCGTGACGTCGTTCCGGCCGGTAAGTACGAGATCCGTTTGATCGAATTACGGCCCGCCACCGAGCAGGAAATCAAAGACAGCCACAACCAGGAAGCACTAAAGGGACGCGCTCTCGCTTTGCTCGGCGAGGTCGAAGGCCTCGTCGCCGAATTGCGCCTGCCGCAAACCCGCATCAAGGCACAGATCCAGATCGCCGGAATGCTCTGGGACACCGACGAAAAGCGCGCCTTGAAGTATCTGACGGATGCGACAACGGCTTTCAAGGAGTTGGCCTCGGATGTCGACCTGACCGGCAAAGCATACAAGGACTACACTAGGAATTATTACCTCATCATGAACCTGCGTCACGAGATAATTCAGGTGTTGATATATCGCCAACCCGAGATGGCGTTGAGCTTCATCCGGTCAACGCCTCCACTTCCCGATCCCTACGGCAACCAGCGCGACATCGCTTCGAACGAGGCCGCATTGGAGATGGAGATTGCGAACCAGCTTATCGCCAAGGACCCTAAGCGCACGCTCGAAATCGCGCGCGAGAATCTGAAGACGCGGTATTCCTCGGCCCTCACCAACACGATCATTAATCTCAGACAGAAGAATCCCGAGATGGCCGCTGAACTGGCCACTGATGTCGCCAACAAACTGCTCCGCGATAAAACCAAAAACTCCCAAACAGCCGGTCTCATGATCGGCCTGATTCAAATGACTGGAGCGGCGGCCAACCAGGGTGGCGACCCCGACGGAGCTGCGCGGCGTCCACCACTCCTGTCGGACCAACTGCGTCGAGATTTATATCAGCGAGCGGTAAACGACGCGCTCGCGCTCAAAACTCCGTTTCCAAACGTGAATTTTCCCGAACGCGACTATGCGTGGAGTCTGCTCTCCGGTTTGCAGCAATTGGGGCCCGATGTGGATACCATCGTCACTGGCACCTCCGCGGCCGTGACGAAGAAGGTGCGCGAATTCTCCAGCCTCAACAACAACTGGCAACCGTTGCAGGAATTCCAGGATGCCCTCAACGACTCGAACATGCCGGTGGACCAGGTTATCCAAGTCCTCTCCAAGGCCCCGCAGGAACAAAAAGATCAACTGTTTGTCCAGCTCTCACACCGGCTGCTGAACAGCGGCGATCCGGCGCGCGCCAAACAAATTATTAACGACTACATAACCTCGCCTTTCCAGCGACAGCAGGCACTCCTGAACATCGAAACACAAGAGATGTATCGATCAATGGCGAAGGGAAAGATCGAGGACGCGTTGAGAAACGTTGCAAACTTGGCCAGCCCTCAGGATCGTGCGCAGGCACTCGTGCAAATGGCGAGTCAGATCGGACCCGGATTCAAGCGGTCCGCGGCGATTCTTTTTCTCGATCAGGCACGCGCCCTGTTGCCGGAGTCACCCCAGGCACAGGATCAAATGCAGATGCAGGCGCTTTGTGAAATCGCGAAAGCCTATTCTCGTTACGATTCGAAGCGCTCGTTTGAAATCGTGGATCCGCTGGTGGACCAGTTCAACGAACTCAGCGCCGCCGCCAAGACGTTGGAAGGATTTGGTGGTGAGTTCTACGAACAGGGAGAGCTGAACATGCAAAACGGCAACGTCATCGCGAATGTCGCGACGCAATTGAGCGCGACGATCGGCACGTTGGCGTTAACAAATTTCGACGGCGCAAAGGCGACCGCAGACCGTGTGACGCTGCCGGAAGTTCGCCTCCGCTTTTACCTCGATATCGCTCTGATAGCGATTCAAAACGCGCGCTGATCCTGCGTTCATTCCCCCAGCGCCGCGTACTTGAAAACTCGAAATCGATAACGTTGTTGCGCCCGAATCTTCCTGGCAATCTCGCCGTGAAGATCGTCAGACCACTTCGTGTACTGATCGATAAACTTGTCTGATTCCGCTTTGTCGCCTGCGTACTGCATTGCCAGAACTCGCTCGAGCATCTTGCCGACGACTTCGTGATATTTGTCGTAATTGATGTGCAGCGTCTTCGTCAGTAGATCGAACCGCAGTAGATCGTTTTCGAGAAAGAAGTTCCACTGCATAAGCTGCATCGTGTTGTACGGCTGATCGCGGCGCGGACGGTTGTTTTGCAGCACGCGCAGGATGCCGCCCGCGTAGACGCTCTTGAGTTGCGCATCGGAGTAGTAACCCTGTTTGTGCAAGGCTTCGGCGACGAACAGCGAAACAAGGTCCGCTTTCATTTCTTCGAGCGTGTTCGAGTTGTCCTGCAAAGCTTCGTCGAGATCACGTCCATCGGCGGTGCGATCGACGCCGAGATAGTGGCCCACTTCGTGCCAGAGCGTGCGATAGAAGTTACCGTCAGGAGTGAGCGCCTTGGCCTGCTCCTCGCCGACAGCCGCCGCAAACACGCCGGAAGTGCTTTCGAAGATACTGGTGTCACGCATGATGTTCGCGCGCAGCAGGATCGTGCGGCCGTAACGCCGTGCGAGGTAACTCTCGTTGGGAAGAATCGTCGCTGTGTTGCCGCCGCGTGATTGTCCGAAGTCGGCGACCACGTCATAAACGCCGACGGGAATGTCTTCGCGTATTTTCTTGTGGTTCTTGTAAGGCAGCGAATCCTCGAGCGCCTGAATGCCTTTCATCGCCTGACGCAGCGCGGTTGTTTCCTCCTGCCGGCTCTGTAGCAGGCAAAACGAGAAGAACGTCTTCACGCCGAAGAGTTCGTCGTCGTACGTTTCGTACGAACCAATCTGCGCATTGAGGTTTTTGAATCGTCCGGTCACCCAACTCGCATCGCCCGACTCGTAGTCGTTTGTAAGCAGATCACGCGCGCGGTTGCGGAGGAAACGTGCAAACTCCCAGTCGTCTTTCTCGACAGCGTCGGCCGCTTCGTTCAACAGACCGTATGCCTTCATCAAATCGTCTGCGTAAGCAACTGAGTAAGGCACGGCGTACAGAAAATCGACGCCGGGCCTCGCGACAGTGAGTTGCGAATACAATTTCGGATGCAGTGTTTGTAACACCGGATACTTCCTGAGTGTGGCGATGTCGGCCGCAAGGTTCATCTGATTTCGGACCACGGTTCGCAGGTCGAGCAGCGCGGCGGGCCGTTCAGGGATTGCCTCTTTTGTGAGGCCCCACGGATACACATTCTTGCCGGGTTTCGTCGGCTGGACTGGGAGAAACGGCTCGCGTTGGTTGTCGAGTGTCGTACCGATTGGTCCCTGGAAAAGACGATAGATCGTCAGCAGATTTTGTGTTCCGGGTTTCGAGCCGGTTCGTTTGTCGAGCTGTTCGAGCGCGCGATATGACGAGAGGGCTTCGGGATGTCGCTGCTCTTCGTAAAGTTTCTGAAAAATGCGGCCCACTTCGATCAACTTCGCCACGGCCTTCTTTTCGCCGTCAGTCAACTTCGAAAGATCCGGCGCGAGCGTGATCGTCTGGGTCTTATCGATGATTGGCTGGCTCTTTTCCAGAGGCCAGTAACCCGCGGGAAGAGTTTGCATTAGTAACAAAGCAGTCACCAGAAGTTTAGTCATGCTCGCATTCTAAACTGAGCAAATCTGTGGCAGCAATTGTCGGGGATTTTTTGCGACACATATTTCTTGCACCTGATGTTTACCACACATTTTGTTGGATCATAAGCGAGGCACCGCGCTTGCACTGGTCCGTGACGATGAACGCTCTAAGCACATTCATCAAGCGCCGTTTCCAGCGCATGAGAAGGCGACGCAAGGTGGGCCGCGCCTACGATATGGCGCTGGAAGTGGCGCGCACGCTGCCACCGCGAGCTGACGTTCTTGACGTTGGATGCGGCAATGGATTTATCGCGCATCATCTGACCGGACTGCTTGGGACCACCGTCGTTGGATTGGACGTCGGCAACAGCACAACGGCACGCATCAATTACCTCCCGTACGACGGCCGCCATTTCCCAGTGAAGAACCAAAGCTTCGACGCGGTCCTGCTCTGCTACGTCTTACATCATGCAGAAGACGCGGTGCTGGTGCTAAACGAAGTCAGCCGTGTGCTGCGCGAAGGAGGATTGGCGATCATTTACGAAGACATTCCCTCGCTCTGGTGGGACCGCGTGGTCTGTTGGACACACGATCGGCAATGGCGTGGCCGCACCGGACCATGCACGTTTCGCATTGAACAGGGATGGCGGAAGACGTTTAGTCTGGCTGGGTTTGAAATCGTCAGCGAGCGCGCGTTGTCGCGTTGGCGCAACCTCGCGCATCCGGTGGCGCGCAGGTTCTACGTGATCAGGGCAAACCGCCGGACCCGGGATCTAACTCAAACCGATAACCCCGCGCTGCAACAGGTTTCTGATCATCCGCAAGCAGTCCGCTTCCCGAAATGGACAGATGGAGAGTATGGACTGGATGTCCCATGAACCGTTGATGCGCGAAAGCACGAATCCTTCCTGCGGATCGATCTCCTGCAACGTAAGGTCGGAAGGCGCGACGAGCAGCGTCGGCACTGCTTTCGGCGACAACTCTTTCTCGTAAACGTGCTTGACAAACTTTTCTTCAGCCTCGACGAGCAACCGCTGCGCTTCGGCATTGTTTGGTTGCTGCTGCAATGCTTTTTGCAGGACCAGTAACGCGTTCTCGGGATCGCTGTCGAGCTTTCGTTGCGCGGACCAGATCATCTCGGTCACGCTTTCAGGCACGTCTTCCACTGCCGCAACCTTCGGCACGTTCTCTTCCGGCAGCTCACCCGCGACGCGCGCCACGCCTTCGCCGACAAGCGTGTAGAGCTGACCGTAAACATGAAACGCCGACGCATGCATCTGGTAACAGATCTCGCCGACCGTCATGCGCTTCTCGACAAAGAAAAGAATCCGCCGGTATTCCTTGCCGAGCTTCAACGATGAGGTCCAACCGGCGTTGAGTTCGATGATGCTGCGGTCTGACGGGACCAACGTGCGATAGCGGGCCAGCTCGTCGAGCCGGTAGATTCCCTCCATGATCACCTTCGTTGGTTCGACTTCGATCAGGATCAAATCCGTAGGCAACGGCTCTTCGTCGTAGAATTCAAAATCGCCTTCGTTCCAGACAAACAGATCGTAAATCGCGTCGAGCGTGCGCGTCTTGAGGATGTCGAGCACTTCATCTTCGGTCATGAAGCCCTGCTGAACGAGCACCTCGCCGAGTCGCGCGCCGGAAGTGCGTTGGGTCTCGCGAGCCGCTTGCAGTTGGGCTTCGTCAACTTTTCCGTAATGAAGCAGGACCTGGCCCAGGTACTCCCGTGGATCGTTAGACTTCGAGCCGACAATCAGACCGTTTTCGAAATAGACCTGTTTGCTGACGTTACCGCGATCGAACCTCAGTGTGCCTGACTTTCTTCCCGCTGCCAGAAACTGGAGCAGGTCAGTCAGACTCATCGTTTTCAACGTGCCTTGAATCGCCATCTATTGTTTGTTTTTGTAAGCCGCTCGCCGCCGCGTGTCTGTCTTTGGTGAGGTTCTGGGGAGAACTCACTGTTTGGTCCATCGATGGTTCAGGGCGCGAAAACTCGTCAGTCTTCCACCAAATCCGCAGAGATCGCCGGTGCTTCTGGTCCGGCGTCCTTCGCGAGTTTCAGTAAGAAGCGCAACTTGTCCGTCTGTTCCTCATTCAAGTCGACGAATCTGACGCCAAACCCGAGCCCATGATGGTGATGCCGCACCTCACCTTCCAAATATAGCCAGTCCCCGTCAGGAAGGAGTACGCGAAAGGCGACGATCTCGCCGGACATTACCTCGCCAACTGTGTCGAGGTAACAGCCGCCTTCGGAAAGATCGGTTACGCGGGCGGAGTGACGTTCTTCTCCACCATGCCAAACCGCATCGAGGCGCACGCTCAAACGTGGTTTCGCCCGTCGCTCATCCATGACTCAAGCATGATAGGGTTTTTGACGACGTGAAGAAAAGAAAAATCTACGGTGTGAGGTTTTCTTAGACTGCGCTGCGAACTTTTAGCGCTTGGGGAATAATTTGGAACGTCGCGGGAAGCTTTCCAGGAAGTTCTCCATCGACTTCCAGATGCACTTCCGAAGTTCGATCGGGTGGGCGAACGACGACTTTTCGGGCCAGTGCATGGCTGACTTCCGGCATCGAAAGGTGCGCGCCAAGATAGACGCGCGGCGCGCTGGTAAATATCTTCAGCGCACTCAGGTCGCCGATGCCGACGACATCAAACTGCCCGTCGGTGAGTTTTGCATCGGGCGCGATCTTCATCCCGCCACCAAAGAACCGGGCATTGGCAACGCAAAGATTTGCCACGACCAGGTTGCGCTCGTGCTCGTCGTCGAGCTGTACCACGAGTCGCGTGCCTTTATTGCGCAGCGCCGTTTGCAGCATTGAAACGCCAAACGAAATGCGCCCGCCCAAGCGTTTCGGCGTGTTGACCGGAAGCCAGTCGGGTGCTCCCGCCTTCACCCGTTCGATCACTTTCGTGCTCATGCCACACGACGCGACGCCGAGGAAATATCGCATCGCTTCCCCGCCGTTGTGATCGACGAATGAAACGCGCCCGACGTCGATGGTTCGCGTCTGGCCCGTGCGCAACACGCGCGCCGCCGCGCGACTCTGTGCAGGTATCTCGAGTGTTCGTCTGAAGTCGCCGCCAGTGCCGCTCGGCACGATGCCCAGTTCGACGTCTTTTCCCGACGACAGAATGCCGTTTGCGACTTCTGAAACCGTGCCGTCGCCGCCGCACGCGATGATCAGCTTCACGCCTTTGCGTGCCGCCTCGGTCGCCAACGTAACGGCATGGCCCGCGCTTTCCGTGAACACGTTTTGAAACGCGCCAAACTGCGACCGCAGATCGCTCGCGATCTGCGACCATGCTTCCGCCGTGCTGCCACCGGCCGAGGTTGGATTCACGATTACGAGCGGTAAAGACATCGTCTATTTGCCGAGCAACTTTCGATCCTGTTCGCCGAGGTCAGCGATCTTCTGCATCACCGCGTCGGCGATCTCCTTGTGCGTGCGCAGGCGATCCGGTTTGTTCAGATGCTCCGACAGATCGAGCTGCGGCCCAAAGTGAATGCGAATCACATCCTCGCGGTTCCAGTTTCGCATTACTTGTCGTGGCAAGTCATTGCACAAGCCCGCGATGAACACCGGGATGACTTGCGGCCGCGCGTCCATGATCAACTTCCCTACGCCGGGCTGTGCGCGCAAAAACGAGTAAGGGTCGTCGCCTTTGTTGCGCGTACCCTCCGGATGAAAGCCGATGATGTTGCCTGGGCCAGTGCGCGCCAGAGCGGCGAGTTTGCGAAACGAGTACTTGTCAAACGGCCGCTTCTCAGGCAGCGGATGATCGCCCGTCGAAAAGAACGGCGGATACATCGACCACCAACCCATGATCAGGTTCACCAGCAGTCCGATTGGGTTTTGATAAAAGAACCGACCCCGCACCGGAAAGAAAAGTTGCTTGCGCCAGCTCGTGTTGCGAAAGAGCACCGTCGACACAGCGTACATGTCGAAGAACGAGCGATGGTTCGCCACGAGCAGCACCGGACGATCACGCGAAGCAGCCTCGACGTTCTCGAGACCGTGCACGTTCATGATGTTGTAAGTCGAAAGGTGGATCCAGCCGGCGCCCATGGTGCTTTGGCACCACGTCCAAAAGCGTTTCCACTTGCCGCGGTTCATCCGCTCGACAAGGCGAAGCGCGAGACGTTCAAACGAGGACAGAACTTCCAATTCTTCCGCTGTGGGAACCGCGGGATCCGTTGGCTCGGTTGGATCCGTGGTTTGCAGTTGAACGTTTGGAGCTGACCTGATCACTCTATCGAGAAGTATTTCGCCTCCGGATGGTGAACAATAATAGCCGATGTCGATTGTTCCGGCTCCAATTGAAACTCTTCAGTGAGGGAAACGTCGATCCGGCCCGGCTCCAGCAGGGTGAAAAGTTTCTGTTGGTCCTCGAGATTCGGACACGCGGGATAACCAAAACTGAAGCGCGAACCCTGGTATTGCTGCCGGAACAACTGCGTCAGCTCACCAGCGTCCGAACCGGCGATGCCCAGCTCCTGACGAATGCACTGGTGCCACATCTCAGCCAGCGCTTCGGCGGTTTCGACGCTCAGACCATGAAAATAAAGATAGTCGGTGTAGTTGTCGGCCTTGAACAACTGGTGCGAGTACTCACTCGCTCGTCGTCCGACAGTCACCAGATGAAACGCCACGACGTCCATCCGACCTGATTCGCGTGAGGCAAAAAAATCTGCCAGACACAGATGTTTGCCCGCCGGTTGCCGCGGAAATGTGAAGCGCACGTTCTCGTTTTGGTCCTTGTCGTAGACGATCAGATCGTTCCCTTCGGACTGGCATGGGAAGTAGCCGTAGACAATTCGCGGCACCAGCAGATGATCGCGTATCGAACGTTCCTTGAGCTCTTCGTAAATCGGTCTCACCTTCTCGCGCACGAACGTCTTGTACTCGTCCGCCGGCATTCGTCCCTGTTTGAACTGCCACTGTCCTTTGAATAGAGCAGTCTCATTCACGTAGGCAAAAACGTCTTCCAGGTGAACGTCGTCGACGATCCGCGATCCGAAAAACGCAGGCTTAGGAATAGGAGCGTTGGGATCGATGTTGGAACGCGTTGTGTGACTCGTGTCGGCGATCGCGCGCGGCTTCGCGGTTTTGCGGATGCCAAGTTTCGCCTCTTCGCCGACGAGATCTTCCAGATCGTCAGCGTCTGGCGTGATTGAGACGGCTGCGGTTTTCACCGCAGGCTGCGCTGCCTGACCGTCTTCGCCGACGAGCAGGTCCATCGTGTGCAATCCGGCAAACGCATCGCGCGCGTAGAAAAGTTGACCCTGATAAAGCGACTTCAGATCGTCTTCGACGTAACGACGCGTCAATGCCGCACCGCCGAGCACCACGGGCACCTTGAGCCCACGCTCGTTCATCAGCTCCAGGTTCTCTTTCATGATCAACGTCGACTTCACGAGCAGACCGCTCATGCCGATCGCGTCGGCGCCGTGTTCGTCGTACGCCTTGAGAATGCTTTCGATCGGCTGCTTGATGCCGAGGTTGTGGACCTTGTAGCCGTTGTTCGTCAGGATGATGTCGACAAGGTTCTTACCGATGTCGTGCACGTCGCCTTTCACAGTGGCGAGCACCATCGTTCCTTTGGCGGTCGCGCCGCCTTTCTTTTCCATGAACGGTTCGAGAAAACGAACGGCTGCCTTCATCGCCTCGGCTGATTGCAGCACGAACGGCAGTTGCATCTGCCCGCTGCCAAAGAGATCGCCGACGACTTTCATGCCTTCGAGCAGGATGTTGTTGATAATGTCGAGCGCCGAATGCTTTTCGAGTCCGAGCTTCAACTCGGTTTCCAATCCGATCTTTTCGCCGTCGATAATGTGGTTCTTCAGGCGCTCTTCGACCGTCTCGCCCTTCGACGCCTTGCTCGTGCTCTTCGCCTTCACGCCTTCGAACAGCTTCGTGAACTCAGTCAGCGGATCGTAAACGCAAACGTCGCCTTCAAACCGGCGCTGGTCGTAGATCAGCTCGCGCGCGACTTTCAGCTCCTGTTCGCCGATGCGATTCAACGGCTCGATCTTGCTCGCGTTGACGATCGCCGAATCGAGTCCGGCCTCGACTGCATCGTGCAGAAATACCGAATTGAGAACGACTCTCGAAGCAGGCGACAGTCCGAATGAGATATTCGACACACCGAGAATCGTGAGTGCACCCGGCAGGTCTTGCTTGATGCGACGAATCGCTTCGATCGTCTCGAGCGCGTTGCGACGGTCCTCTTCAATACCTGTCGAGATTGGCAACGCGAGTGAATCGAAGAAGATGTCTGACGCCGGGAGACCGGCTTCCTGCGTCGCCTGTTCGTACGCGCGTTTCGCGATCTTGAACTTTCCGTCAGCCGTGCGTGCCATGCCTTCTTCGTCGATCGTGCCAATCACGACACTCGCGCCGTACTCTTTCGCCAGCTCGATGACTTTCAAAAAACGGGGCACGCCGTCTTCGTAGTTCGTCGAGTTCAGAATGCACTTGCCGCCGGCGTGTTGCAGTCCCGCTTCCATTTTCTGCCATTCGGTAGAGTCGAACATCAGCGGAATCTTGACGTTCGTTACCAGCCGCGACGCGAGCTCGTGCATGTCGGCAACGCCGTCGCGGCCGACGAAATCGACGTTAACGTCGAGGATATGCGCGCCTTCACGTTCCTGATCCTTGCCGAGCGCGACGAGTCCGTCCCAGTCTTCGGCGTTGAGCAGATCGCGCATTTTCTTCGACCCGCTCGCATTCACGCGTTCCCCGACGATCAGAAACGAAGCATCCTGAATGTACGGCTGTTGGAAATAGATCGAGGACGCTGCCGGGACCAACTTCGCGTCGCGCTGCTTGGGAGTGATTCGTTGCGCGGCTTCGACAAGCAGCTTGAGGTGCGCCGGCGTGGTGCCGCAACAGCCGCCGACGATGTTTACGCCAAAATCTTTCGCGAAGTGGACCACCTGGGCTGTGAAGCTTTCGGGCGTCTCGTCGTAGTGCATCTTGCCTTCGACGACTGACGGCAAACCGGCGTTTGGCAGAGACGAGACCGGAAGCGGCGCGTTTTCGCAGAGATAGCGAACGGTCTCGGTCATGTGCCGTGGTCCAGTGCCGCAGTTTGTTCCGATCACGTCGATCGGAAACTGGGCGAGGGCTGTTAACGCGGCGGCGATCTCCGTCCCATTGAGCATCGTGCCAAACGTTTCGATCGTCACTTGCGCGATCACGGGCACGCGCCTGTGGGTCTCTGCGAAGTGCGCGAAGATTGCGCCGAGTGCGGCTTTCGTCTGGAGCAAGTCCTGGCAGGTCTCGACGATCAGAAGATCGGCGCCGCCGTCGAGCAGCCCGCGCACCTGGACCGAGTAGGCGTCACGCAGTTCTTTGAAAGAGATATGGCCCAGTGTCGGGAGTTTGCGCCCTGGTCCCATCGAACCGGCGACCCAGCGCGGTTTTGCTTTCGTGGAGTAGTCGGACGCGATCCGCTTCGCGAGACGGGCGGCGCGCACGTTCATATCGTACGCCTGATCGGCGATGCCGTACTCGTCGAAGTCGACCGGAGTGCCGTTGAAAGAATTGGTTTCGACGACGTCGCAGCCGACGTCGAGAAATCCGGCGTGTACTTTTTCAACGGCGTCGGGACGGGTGACGAGCAGGTTCTCGTTGCAGCCTTCAAAACGGAGGCCGCCGAAGTCGTCGAGGCTCAGGTTCTGGACCTGGAGGTTCGTACCCATCGCGCCGTCGAAAACGATGATGCGTTCTTTTAAGGTGTCGAGAAAACTCATGGCATTCCGATCAACAATAGCAAGGGCCCCGCGCTTAACAACGCGGAGCCCTCAAACTGCTTCGAATTAGACTCGCCGAGCTGTTTAGCGGATTATTTTACGTGGCCGCAAGTCGCCTTAACTCACCACGTCAACTTGTCAAAGCGTATTGAACCATCGGGTTAAAACAGTGTCAAGCCAAAGATGGTTCGATCCGTGCAGCCTCAGTGTTCATCGTGTTACCATTCGCGTCCATGCGACGTGCCATCTATCCCGGTTCGTTTGACCCCGTCACAAACGGTCACCTGGATATCATCGAACGAGGCTGCAAGCTGTTCGACGAGATCATCATTAGCATTCTCATCAATCCGGAAAAGCACCCGTTCTTCACGATCGAAGAGCGACTCGATATGCTCGCCGAGGTCGTCGCTGATATTCACAAAGGCGGTTGCACGGTGCGCATCGACTCATTTGGCGGATTGCTCGTCAATTACGCGGTGGCCCAACAGGCAAACGCGATCGTTCGCGGCATCCGCGCCATTTCCGATTACGAGTACGAGCTGCAAATGGCGCTAATGAACCGCCGGCTCGAACCCGGCATCGAGACTGTCTTCATGATGCCCGCCGAAACGTACTCTTACGTCAGCTCGCGGCTCGTCAAAGAAGTGTTCCATCTCGGCGGCACGATCATTGGTCTTGTACTGCCGTTGGTCGAGACTCGAATGAAAGA
>Ga0111539_10006060_pt1 | contig 15608 bp, 15 predicted proteins | sample RhiMethybrSRZTD1_FD_79667 | JGI IMG/M metagenome (GOLD analysis project Ga0111539, IMG submission 79667) | Populus rhizosphere microbial communities from Tennessee, USA - Rhizosphere MetaG P. TD hybrid SRZTD1 (version 2) (version 2) | ecosystem: Host-associated > Plants > Roots > Rhizosphere >... | reverse complement strand
ACGGCTCCCGCGAAGAGCGCGAGCGGGTCGACCTCCGCTGCACGCGCGGCCGCGTCCAGCTCCTCAACGACCCAGGGCAGGTGCTTGACGCTCGCGCCTCGGTAGCGGAGGACGATGTCGGGATCGAACTGGGCGCCCTCGACGCTTCGCCGGACGTCGTCACGGGTTGCCGTGCCGATCGCGGCACCCGCCTCACGGTGGGTGCCGGCGACCCGGATGACCGGGATGCTCATGGGAGCGTCTCCTGCGGCTCGAGCCGCTCCGGGAGGGGCCGCGCGAGCAGTTCGCGCACGAATTCGACACATTCGGAGACGGCCGCGTCGAGCAGCTTCCTGCCCTTCTCCTCGGTCGCCTTGCTGGCGTCGCCCTGGATCCCGGTGCGCGAGAACGACGACCACCAAGGCATGACCTTGAGCGGGCCGTCCGACCAGTCCATGGTCGCATGCTTTCCCTGCGGATAGCTGCGCTCGTCGACGGCCTTGTCCATTTCGACCGCTTCCGGCTCGATGGCGAGGTACATGGACGTCTCGAGCTCGCACGCGTGCGCCATGCCTCCCTGGCCCGACTCCCGAAGCTCGGCGATCACCCGGGCGGAGTCTTCGCCGGATGAGTGAAAGGCGGCCGCGGCGAGCACGGTGTCGTGCTCCAGGCCGACGAGCCGCGCGGCCATCTCGACGAGGTTCTGGTTCGAGCCGTGCCCGTTCAGGTAGAGGATGCGCCGGAATCCGTGTCGGGCGAGCGAGTTGCCGACGTCGACGAGATAGCGCGTGAACGTATCCCAGCCGATCGTGATCGGGCCGGGGAAATCCATGTGGTGCGGCGAGTAGCCGTGCGGGATGGCCGGGAGGAGCACGATGTCGTCGGGAGCGGCGTCAGCGGCGCGGCGGCAGATCTCCGCAGTGATCCGGAGATCGGTGTCGATCGGCATGTGCGGCCCGTGATCCTCGAGCGTCGCGACGGGGACGAGACACACCCGTTCCTCGGCTGCGGCCCGCCGAACCTCGGGCCAGCTCAGACGTTCGTAGAGCAGCGGAGTCGTCCACACAGCGCATCGATCCTACTCTCGCCCGGAGGGCCGGGCTAACCCCAGGGTTGCCGTTACGTCCAACCTGCTGGATACTCACGTGCCGTCCGCCTTGGGGGCGGTCGTACCGAAAGGAGAGAAGGGTGAGGGGAAAGTTACTCAAGTTTGCCCTCCCGCTGGTCGCGTTTCTCGCCCTCATCGCGGCGGGATGCGGCGGAGGGGACAACGAATCCACCGGCGGTACATCGCCGAGCGAGACCACGGGCGGCGGTGGAGGCGGCACGCTCGTCTTCGGCTCCGCGGCAGACCCGGTCGCTCTCGACGGAATTCTCGTCTCCGACGGCGAGTCGTCGCGGGTCATCGAGCAGATCTTCGAGACCCTGGTGATGCTCAAGCCGGGTACGACTGACGTCGAGCCTGGCCTGGCCGAGAGCTGGGAGGCGAGCGACGACGGCACGGCGTGGACGTTCCATTTGCGCCAGGGCGTCAAATTCCAGGACGGAACCGACTTCAACGCGGACGCCGTCTGCTTCAACTTCGACCGTTGGTACAACTTCAAGGGCTCCTTCCAGAACCCGAGCGCGACGTATTACTGGCAGACGATCTTCGGCGGCTTTGCGACCTACGACCCGAAGAGCGGCGCTCCGAAGGACAGCCTGTACAAGAGCTGCGAGGCCACGGACGAGAACACGGCCGTCATCACGCTGACGACGCCCTCGTCGGCCTTCCTCGCGGGTCTGACGTTGACCCCGTTCTCGATCGCCAGCCCGAAGGCGTTGCAGGATTTCGGCGCCGACGAGGGCTCGGTCGACGCCGACGGCATCTTCCATCCGACGGGCACCTACTCGACGGAGCATCCGACGGGGACGGGGCCGTTCATGTTCAAATCGTGGACGCGCGGTGACAAGCTCGTCCTCGACCGCTTCCCGGGCTACTGGGGCGCGACGTCTGACAACCCGACGGGGTTCAACGGGACCGGGGCGAAGATCGATCAGCTGATCTTCCGGCCCATCGCCGACAACGCCGCGCGCTTGCAGGCGCTTCAGACCGGCGAGATCAACGGCTACGACCTGGTCGAGCCGCAGGACATCCCCACGATCCAGGAGAACTCCGACCTCCAGATCCTCGACCGGCCGGCCTTCAACGTCGGTTACGTCGGGTTCAACATCTCCATGCCGCCGCTCGACGACCCCAAGGTCCGTCAGGCGATCGCCTACGGGCTCGACCGCCAGGGCGTCGTCGATTCGTTCTACGGTGGCCGTGGCGAGGTGGCGAAGGAGTTCATGCCCCCGTCGCTCTTCGGCTATGCCGACGACGTGCCGGAGTACACCTTCGATCCCGAGAAGTCGAAGCAGCTCCTCCAGGAGGCGGGTCTCACGCCTCCGGTGAAGATCGACTTCTGGTATCCGACCGACGTCTCCCGGCCGTACATGCCCGACCCGAAGCGGAACTTCGAGGCCTTCTCCGCGAGCCTCGAGCAGGCCGGCTTCAAGGTCGTCCCGCACACCGCGCCGTGGAGCCCGGACTACCTCGGCAAGTCCGACGAGGGCCAGCTGCAGGTCTACCTGCTCGGCTGGACGGGTGACTTCGGCGATCCGGACGACTTCATCGGCGTCTTCTTCCGCTCCCCGCAGAAGCAGTGGGGCACCACGGACAGCCACGAGATGGACGACGTCCAGAAGCTCCTGGAGCAGGCGCGGGCCGAGACCGACGAGGCCAAGCGCACCGAGATGTACCAGGAGGCGAACCGGCAGATCATGACGATCCTGCCCGGCGTCCCCTACGCGCACAACAAGCCGGCGGTCGCCTTCCAGGCGAACGTGTCGGGCTACGTGCCGAGCCCGGTCGACCTGCAGTCGTTCGCGACCGTCTCGGTGGGATAGCGAGGTAACAGAGAGCCGGCGGACGGCGAGCACACATGCTGCGATTCGTCGTCCGCCGGCTCCTGCTTCTCGTCCCGATCCTCCTCGGGGTCTCGCTCCTGGTCTTCGTGTGGATCAGGGCGCTTCCCGGCGGCCCTGCCACGGCCCTCCTCGGGGAGCGGGCGACGCCGGAAGCCGTCGCCGCGCTGGAGCATCAGTACGGCCTCGACAAGCCCATCTACGTCCAGTACAGCAAGTACGTCAAGCAGCTGGCGACGCTCCAGCTCGGGACGAGCTCGACCTCGCGCCAGGAGGTGACCACGGAGATTCGGCAGCGCTTTCCGGCGACTGTCGAGCTGACGATCGCCGCCGGCCTCTTCGCCGTCATCTTCGGGATCCCGCTCGGCTTCATCGCGGCGAAGCACTACCAGGGACCCGTCGACCACACGAGCCTCGTGATCTCCCTCATCGGGATCTCGACGCCGATCTTCTTCCTCGCCCTGATCCTCAAGTACGTCTTCTCGGTGCGGCTCGGCTGGTTACCCAGCGTGGGGCGGATGTCTGTGCTCATCGACATCCCGCACCCGACGAACTTCTATCTCCTCGACGCGATCCTTGCCCGTAACTGGGACGCCTTCGTCGATGTGAGCAAGCACCTCATCCTGCCGGCCATCGCGCTCGGCTCGATCCCGCTTGCAATCATCGCCCGCATCACGCGCGCGTCGGTGCTCGACGTCCAGAACGAGGACTACGTGCGCACGGCCCAGGCGAAGGGCCTCGCGCCACGGTCGGTCGACTTCCACCACGTCCTTCGAAACGCGATGCTCCCGATCTCGACGATCATCGGCCTCCAGGTCGGGCTTCTTCTCTCCGGGGCGGTGCTCACCGAGACGGTCTTCGCTTTCCCGGGGATCGGGTCGTGGCTCGTGGACGCGATCAAGGCCCGCAATTACCCGGTGATCCAGGGCGGCGTCCTTTTCGTCGCGGTCATCGTTGTCTTCGTCAACCTCCTCGTCGACCTCTCGTACGGCGTGCTCAACCCGCGGATCAGGCTCTCGAAATGAGCGTCGCCGAGCTCGAAGCCAGGGAAGTCTCCTTCGAGCAGTCGGGCGGCGGAGGGCTCTGGGCCGACGCGTGGCTGCGGCTGCGGCGCAACCCAGGAGCAATCGCCGGGTTCGTGATTCTCGGCTGCATCGTCATCATCGCGATCTTCGCGCCGCTCATCGCGCCCTACCCGCCGAAGCAGCAGAACCTCTCCCTCATCAGGGAGGGCTGCTGCCCCGGCCCGTCTCGGGAGCACCTGTTCGGCGTCGACGAGCTCGGACGCGACGAGTTCTCGCGCATCGTCTACGGGGCCCGCTATTCGCTTCTGATCGGCGTCGTCTCGGTCACCGTCGGGTTCTTCTTCGGAAGCATCCTCGGTGCCATCGCCGGCTTCGTCGGCGGGGCGACGGACTCGGTGATCATGCGCATCACGGACATCTGGCTGACGATCCCCGGCTTCCTCATGGCGATCGGGATCGTGGCGCTCCTCGGGCCGGGGCTGACGCAGATCATGATCGCGATCGGGATCATCAACGTGCCGATCTTCGCCCGGCTCTTACGTGGGACCGTACTCGCCCAGCGGGAGAACGACTTCGTCCTCGCCGCGCGGGCGGTGGGGGTGCCGCGGCGCTCGATCCTCGGCTCGCACATCCTTCCGAACGCCATGTCGCCCGTGATCGTCGCCGGGACCCTGGCACTCGCGACGGCGATCATCGACGCCGCGGGGCTCGGCTTTCTCGGCCTCGGCCCGCAGGATCCGTCCACGCCCGAGTGGGGGACGATGCTGACGAACACCGTGCGGTTCCTTCAGACGGCTCCGCACCTCGCCATCATCCCGGGCCTCGCGATCGTGGTCACCGCCATCTCCATCAACCTGATCGGGGACGGGCTCCGCGAAGCGATCGACCCCAAGATGCGGTCGCGCTAGGCAATGGCCCGGCAGCCACTCCTCTCGGTCGAAGACCTTCGCGTCGAGTTCTGGACGCAGCGCGGCACCGTGCACGCGGTCAACGGGATCTCCTTCGACATCGCGCCCGGCGAGACCCTCGGGATCGTCGGCGAGTCGGGCTGCGGCAAGAGCGTGACCTCGCTCGCGCTGATGGGGATTCTCCCGCGGGCAGGCCGGATCACGGGTGGCACGGCGATGTTCGGCGACCGCGACCTCTTCAGGCTCTCCGACCGCGAGTTGCGCCGGATCCGCGGGCGCGACATCGCGATGATCTTCCAGGATCCGATGACGAGCCTGAACCCGGTGCTCACGATCGGGAGGCAGATCCGGGAGGCGCTAGAGGCCCACTTCGACCTCGGCAAGGGAGACGCGAACCGGCGCGTCGCCGATCTGCTCGAGCAGGTGGGAATCCCCAGCCCCGACATCCGCCTGAAGGACTACCCCCACCAGTTCTCGGGAGGCATGCGGCAGCGGGCGATGATCGCCATGGCGCTCGCGTGTGAGCCGAAGGTCCTCATCGCCGACGAGCCGACGACGGCGCTCGACGTCACGATCCAGGCGCAGATCCTCGACCTGCTGAGGCGACTCGTCGAGGACCGCGAAACAGCCCTCATCCTCATCACGCACGACCTCGGCGTCGTCGCCGGGATGTGCGAGCGCGTGAACGTCATGTACGCCGGCATGTTCATGGAGACGGGCAGCGCCGATCAGCTCTTCAGCCGGCCCCGCCACCCATACACGCTCGGGCTCCTGCAGAGCGTCCCCAGGCTCGACGCCGAGCGGAAGACGAAGCTGCAGCCGATCGAAGGCTCGCCGCGGGACATGCTGCGGGCGCCGCAGGCGTGTCCCTTCCAGCCCCGCTGTCGCTTCGAGGTCGAACAGTCGAGCCTCGAGGTGCCGCCCCTCCGCGAGCTCGAGCCCGGCCACATGGTTGCCTGCTTCAACCCGGTGCCGGTGGAAGAATGGCAGCGGTCGAGGGCGGCTGCGGTTGGCTGAGCAAAGCGGAAACGGCGCGCCCGACGGCGCTCTCGTCGAGGTCGAGAACCTCAGGGTCTGGTTCCCGATCAGGAGCGGCGTCGTCCTCGACCGCCACATCGGCGACATCAAGGCCGTCGACGACGTGAGCTTCTCGATCAGTCGCGGCGAGACGCTCGGGCTCGTCGGCGAGTCTGGCTGCGGCAAGACGACGGTCGGGCGCACGATTCTCCGGCTCTACGAGCCGACAGCCGGCAGGGTCGTCTTCGACGGCCAGGACATCACCACGCTGTCGCAGAACGAGATCCGGCCGCTGCGGCGGCGGATGCAGATGGTCTTCCAGGACCCGTACGCATCTCTCAACCCGCGCCACAGCGTCGGGAGGATCGTCGGGGAGCCGCTGCGCGTGCACGGCCTCTCCGGGAGGAAAGAGAGCTCGAGTCGCGTGCGGGAGCTCCTCGAGATCGTCGGGCTCCCAGCCGACGCGGCCACCCGCTACCCGCACGAATTCTCCGGAGGCCAGCGGCAGCGAATCGGCCTCGCTCGCTCGCTCGCGCTCAACCCCGACTTCATCGTCTGCGACGAGCCGGTCTCGGCGCTCGACGTCTCGATCCAGGCGCAGATCATCAACCTGCTCGAGAACCTCCAGGCCGACTTCGAGCTCACGTATCTCTTCATCGCCCACGATCTCGCGGTCGTGCGCCACATCTCCGATCGGATCGCGGTCATGTACCTCGGCAAGATCGTGGAGATCTCTGCGGCCGCCGAGCTCTACGACGATCCTCTGCACCCGTACACGATCTCCCTCCTCTCTGCGGTGCCGATCCCCGACCCGGCCGTCGAGCGCGAGCGCGAGACGATCCTGCTCGCGGGCGACCTGCCGAGCCCCGCCAACCCGCCTCCGGCGTGCAGGTTCCATACCCGCTGCCCGTACGTGCAGCCGACGCTCTGCCGCGATGAGGAGCCGCTCCTCAGGCGCCTCGCGCCCGGCCACGTCGTCGCCTGCCACTGGGCGGAGGACATCAAGGCGGGGAAGATCCAGCCGAGGCACGTCGACCCGGCGTTTATCCCGCCCGCGGCCGAACCGGTCTGGGAGCCCCCGCCGGTCTAGCCGGTCGCGCTCAGCAGGTCTTCGCGGCTCGTCACAGGCGCCTGGCAGGCGAAGCGCTCGCAGACGTAGGCGGCCGGGTTACCGTCGACGAGGCCCCTTCCCGCGAGAAGCGGCACCGCGTCGGTCGGCTCCGGTGCGAACGCGAAGACCGTGTTCGGCTGGAAGCCCTGGAGCGCCGCGCTGCGGAGTTCCTCCGACTCGCCGACGACCGCCACTTCCCTGGGGGTGGAGAAGTGGAGGTCGAGCGCGCAGAGCATGTGTCCGAGTGCCGTAGGCGCGCGCTCGAGCAGCGGCCGGGCGAGGCGGAACGCGCCGACGGCGGCCCGCTCGAGCTCCTCGTCCCCCCAGATTCGCGCGAGGCGAAGGGCGACAGAGGCCATCATCGAGTTCCCTGACGGCGTCGGGTGGTCGTCGAACTCCTTGCGCCGTGCCACGAGGTCGTGGTCGCCGACGAACCACCCGCCGTGCTCGGAGTCGGCGAAGGCCTGAGCCCGCTGCGCGAGCCGGTAGGCCTCCTCGAGCCAGCGCGGGTCCCCCGTTGCCCAATGAAGCTCGACGCAGCCGTTGGCGACGTGCGCGTAGTCCTCGAGGTACCCGTCGATCTTGGCGACTCCGTCGCGATAGGTGTGAAGGAGGCCGCCCTGGCCGTCCGCCATCGTCTCGACGAGGAAGCGCGCCAGGTCGAGCGCGACCTCCAGGTAGTCCGGCCGGTCGAGCCGGTATGCGGCCTCTGCAAAGGCGGCCAGGGCCATGCCGTTCCAGGCCGCGATCGCCTTGTCGTCGCGGAAGGGCTGCGGCCGCTGGGACCGCACCTCGAGCAGCCTGCGGCGCGCCTCGTCCGGCACGTCGCCACGGATGACGGAGCGGCCATGCTCGAAGGGCTGGAGCCACTCAGGATGCGGATCGCCCAGCGCGTCCTCGATCTCCTCCGCGGTCCACGAGTAGGTGAGGCCCTCGACGCCGTCCGTGTCCGCGTCCTGCGCCGAGGCGAAGCCTCCTTCCGACAGCCTGAGGTCCCGGGCCATGTAGTCGAGGGTCTCCTCCGCCACCCGCAGGTACCGCTCTTCCCCGGTGACCAGCCAGGCGTGGAGGTAGGTGGGCGCGACGAGGGCGTTGTCGTAGAGCATCTTCTCGAAGTGCGGGACGAGCCAGGCTTCGTCCACGGAGTAGCGGTGGAACCCGCCGCCGAGGACGTCATACATCCCGCCCGCGGCCATTCCGTCCAGGGTCGCTTGCACCATCGCGAGAGCGTCGTCGCGCCCGGTTCGCAGCAGGAGCTCGAGGTTCGACGCCGGCGGGAACTTCGGCGCGCGCCCGAAGCCGCCGTGCTCGGGATCGAATTGCGCGCGAAGCGCGGAGACCGCGTTCACGACCAGCTCCGATGTGAGCGGCTCGTTGGAAGGCGCTCGCTCGCTCGCCTCGCGGATCGCGCCCACGAGAGCGTCGGCCTGCTCCTCGAGCTCGCTGCGCCGCTCCTCGTAGGCCTTCGACACGGCCAGAAGGAGCTGCGTGAAGCTCGGCATGTTGAAGCGGGGCTCCGGGGGGAAGTACGTGCCCCCATAAAAGGGCCGCCCGTCAGGCGTGAGGAAGACGGTCATCGGCCAGCCGCCGTGGCCAGTCATGGTGACGACCGCCTCCATGTACAGCCCGTCCACGTCCGGGCGCTCCTCCCGGTCGACCTTCACCGGGACGAAGCGCTCGTTCATGAGCCTCGCCGTCTCCTCGTCCTCGAAGGACTCGTGCTCCATGACGTGGCACCAGTGGCAGGCGGCGTAGCCCACCGAGAGCAGGATCGGCTTGTCCTCGGCCTGAGCGCGCCCGAACGCCTCATCCCCCCACGGGTACCAGTCGACGGGGTTGTCGGCGTGCTGGAGGAGGTAGGGGCTGGTCTCCTGGGCGAGGCGGTTCACTAAGTCAGCTTAGTCCCGCGCGTCTCCCGTCCGAAGAGGGTTGCCACCGCCCCCGCGACCATGACGAGGGCGACGAAGACCAGCGACCAGACCGTGTCTCCCGTCCGGTCGATCAGCGCGCCGAAGAGGTACGGGCCGCCGATTGCGGCGCCCTTGCCGAAGCCCTCAACCATTCCGAAGGCGGTCGAGCGGAGACGAGTGGGGAAGAGCTCCGCCGTGTACGGGTACACCGCACCCCACGCGCCGAGGTTGAAGAAGCCGACGAAGAAGAGCGAGGCGATGAAGACGGCCTGCGTCTCGGCGAGGGCGAACGTGAGCGCGCTCACGCCGCCGAGCGCGAGGAAGAGCGTCAGTGTCCGCTTGCGCCCGATCCGCTCCACGAGCCAGATCGAGGCGCCGTAGCCCGGGAACTGCGAGAGCGCGGAGAGGGCGAGCAGGAGGTAGACGTTGACCGTGAAGTCCTTCTCGCCCTGGAGGACGAACGGAAGCCAGAGGAAGAGCCCGTAGTACGAGATGTTGAGGGCGATCCAGACGAGGACGATCATCGCCGAGCGGCCGCCGAGCTTCTCCGAGACGAGCTCGCGGAGCGAGCCGCGCGGTTCCTCTGCCACGGTCAGCTCGTCCGCGGAGACGGGGCGGCCCGTGATCTTCTCGAGGACCTCCGCTGCTTCGCGCCGGCGTCCGTTGCGGGCGAGCCAGTAGGGGCTCTCCGGGAGGTTGAGCCGCGCGAGGAAGGCGAGGAAGGCGGGGAAGGAGGCGGCGAGGAAGAGGTAGCGCCAGCCCGAGTCGCCGCCGATCTGGTCGAGGAAGACCCATGAGAGTCCGGTCGCGAGGAGCAGGCCGACGGGCCAGAAGAAGTCCAGGAAGACGAGGAAGCGGCCGCGGTTCTGCGGCGGAAGGTACTCCGAGAGCATGGAGGGGTCGACGACGAGGAGCGCGCCGAGACCGATGCCTGCGAGGAAACGGAAGGCCGAGACCGACCAGGGCCCCCACGCGAGGGCGGTCAGCGCGGTGAAGCTGGCATACCAGAGGATCGCGGTCACGAAGATGCGCCGGCGTCCGATCCGGTCAGCGAGCCGGCCGAAGACGACGCTGCCGACGAGCGAGCCGGCGAGCGCCGAGGCGGTGATCCAGCCGGCCAGGCTGCCCGAGATCCCCCAGAGAGCCGTGAAGACCGGAACGGTGAAGCCGACGAGCAGAATCTCCATCGCCACGAAAGTCCACGCGAAGCCGGTGACCGCGACCGCGCGCCGGTGGAAGCTGGTGAAACCACCGCTGCGAAGGACGTCCTCGACGTCCGTGCTTCGGGTGATGGGGGGTGCTGGTGCCTCGACGACTGCCATCTGCGCTAACCTCTCATTAGGTTTACGACTGTGAGTCGATAACTGATGGAAAAGTCTACCACGCACGCAATCGAGCACGAGGCCCTCGCGGTCGTCCTCCAGGTGAGGAGGGGCCACTTGCAGGTTCTCCTCTGGGAACGCGCCAGATCGCCGTTCCAGGGCTCCTGGGCACTTCCGGGCGGCCTGCTCGGCGCGCGCGAGACGCTCGAAGCCTCCATCCAGCGGCATCTCGCGGCCAAGGTGGACGTTCGCGAGCTCTCTCACCTCGAGCAGCTCGAGACGCTCAGCGACCCGACGCGTCACCCCGGGCGACGGCTCATTGCGACGGCCTACCTCGGGCTCGTCCCGGCCGGCATCGACCCGAAGATCCCCGCCGACACGACGTGGCATCCAGTCGACGAGCTTCCGGAGCTCGCATTCGACCACCTCGCCGCGGTTCTCGCGGGGCGGGAGCGTCTTCGCGCGAAGCTCTCGTACACGAACATCGGCTTTGCGCTGGCGCCGCCTGCCTTTACGATCGCCGAGCTGCGCGGGCTCTACCGCGCGGCGCTCGGGCACGATGTCTCCGCGACGAACCTTCAGCGTGTCCTGCTTCGCCGTGCGCTGCTCGAGCCGACGGGGGAGCAGCGCCCGCCCGGTCGAGCGGGCGGGCGTCCCGCGGCGGTCTATCGCTTCCGCAACCGCTCACTCGCGGTCACGGACCAGTTCGCGGTGCTACGCCCTCCGGGCTAGATCAGCCCGCACCTGCGGGCGGTCGACGGCCAGGGATGGAACCCACGGCCGGCCTTGAGCGCCCGCTCGGCCACCCACATCTGCTCGTAGGGAGCCCAGTGGTTCGCCGTGCCCTTGTGGCGGAGCAGCCCGAGCCCGTAGGCCCGCTGGAAGGCGAGGTCCATCTGGAGCCCGCCGTAGTACGGCGAGTTCGGGTCGGTCCACGACCCCTCCCAGCGGTGGATGCAGCGCCACTCGGCGAGGTGGGGCGGGTGATGCGCCCGAAAGCGCGCCCGCTCGGCGCGGATCCGCCATGCATCCCGCAGCCACAGCCGGTAGCGGAGGAGCGAGTCGAAGTCGCCCCGCGTACGGCTGACCGTAGGACGGGGATGCAGCGTCAGCTCGGAGAGCTTGCGGGCGACGAGCTTGAGCCACACCGCGCTCCGCTTCAGATCCCGAGTCCTGGGCGTCTCGGCCCAGGGATCCGGCGCGGGCCCGGCCATGCTCTCAGTGGTGGTCGTTTCGGTGGTGGTCGGCTCCGTGGTCCCTTCCTGTGCGAGGGCCCCCGGGGCCCAAATGAGTCCGATCACTGTGGCGAGCGCAAGTCCGCCCGCGCGCAATGACTTCACGTAGTTACCCCCTTGTAGGGAACGAGGTCGGGCCGCCGCCTGGGCAATGCCGCGGCCGTTCGCGCCTCGCCGAAGTTGGCCGCAGCGGCGAGAGCGCGTGTTGTGTGTTACCGGAAGCGGGCTACGTTACACTCAGCGGCGATGCTCTGGTTCACCATCTTCTTCTTGGTGATCCTGAAGATCCCGGCCGCGTACCTCGGTTACGTGATCTGGTGGGCCGTCAAGGACCCGCCGGAACCGGGCACGGATCCGGCCTACGACCGCGCGCTTCCCGGCGGGGAGGACGGCGGCCCTGTCTGGCACCCGTCGTCGGGCAGGCACTGGGTGCCCGGACGCCATCCTGGGCCGCACGGCTCGCCCGAGAGGCGGCCGCGGCCGGCCCTCGCGCCGTCCAGGGCTGAGAAGCACTGATGGGCGCGCACGAGAGCGATTCGCGGCCCGGTGAGGGCGCGGCCTCGACGGTTGCGGGTTTCCTGGCCGCCTTCGCGATCTTCGCGGCAGCCGCAGGTCTCGTCTACTACCCCGGCCGCGTGGGCGCCAGCGCTGTCGTCGTTGCCCTCGTCGCCGCGGGGATTGGAGGCTTTCAGCGAGGTCTGGCCGCCTTCGCGGTGGCCTTCGCTGGTGCCTGCTGGTTCGCGGGAATGGTTATCGCGATCAGTCTCGAACGACCTATTTTCTGACCTTTTCGGTTCAGATCACCCTAAGGAGGGATTGCGACAGAGCCGATAGACAGGTCGGGTACGTGGTTAACCCTCGAGAGTTAGGCGCAGCATTTGGGTAGCTTCAAGCTTCGGCTCGTCACCTATTTCATTCTCCTGGCGCTACTTCCGTTGCTCGCTGCATCATGGGCGTTCAGCGAAGTGGCCACCAGGAGCGAGGTCGGCAACACTGACTCGCGTTTGAACGCGGCGCTTCGCGTTGCGATCAACGACTACTCGCGGCGAGTGCGCGCGGACCTGGTCGGAACGGCGAATTCTCTCGCCCACGCCACGAGCGTCCAGCAGGCCTTCCAGACACGCAACCGCGCCGCGCTCGTTCGCCTGGCCCGCTCCGTTCCCGATGCGGCCTTCTACGTCAACAGCCAGCTGATCGCGGGAGAGGCCCCAGAGGGCCTTCATGTCGAGCGCACGTCGTCCGTCTTCGCCGAGAATGGCGCTTTGCTCGGCCGCATCGTCGTCTGGCTCCCGCTCGACGGCTCGCTTCTCGCCCAGCTTCGCGCCGCGACGGGCCTCGGAGCTCCCGACCGAATCCTGCTCGCGCAGGGCGGCAAGGTCCTGGCCGGTCCTGGCGACATCGTCGGGACGCAGGTCACTCCGCTCCCCAAGCCGAGCTACACGAACCTCGGCGACAGCCGCTACCGCGCCGTATCCGCCCCGATCCTCGAGTCGAGCCCGCCGCTCACGCTGGTCGTCGTCACGCCGAAGTCTGCGATCGACAATGCGGTCTCCGCCCTACGGGAGCGGTTCCTGATCTTCGCCTTCCTCGCTCTCGCGATCGTGGCGATCCTCGCGTGGCTCCTCGGCCGGACGATCGTACGCTCGCTGCGGGAGCTCGCCGATGCCGCCGGCGCCGTTTCCCGCGGCCAGTTCGGCCAGCGTGTTCCTGTACGTGGCCGCGACGAGCTCGCGACCCTCGGACGCGCGTTCAACGAGATGTCCGGCCAGCTCGCCGCCGAGCGCGGCCGCGTGCAGGACGCGGTCGACCGCTTCGGCAAGGCCCTAGCCGCGACGCATGACCCCTTCATGCTCCTCAACGTCATCGTCGATAGCGCGGTCGAGGCGACCGGCGCTGCCGGTGGACGGCTCGTCGTCGACGGAGAAGAGCAGGCGCGTGCTGGCGACCCCGACGAGGGCGGCCGCCCGCTTGTCATCCCACTCGGCCCCGAGGGCGGAGAGGACGCGATGCTCCTCCTCACTCCGGCGGGCACGGATTTCGGCGACCAGTCCCGCGAGCTGGCGCTCTGGCTCGGCTCGCAGGCGTCCATCGCCCTCGAGAACGTGCGGCTGCACCGCCTCGTCGCGCGCCAGGCCAGCACGGACGGCCTCACCGAGCTCGCCAACCGCCGCGAGTTCGAGGACTCGCTCGCGAACGAGATCAGCCGCGCCGAGCGCTTCGGCGGCACCCTCGCGCTCATCCTGGCCGACCTGGACAACTTCAAGCAGGTGAACGACCGCTTCGGCCACCAGGCCGGGGACGAGGTGCTCCGCTCGTTCGCCGACATCCTCCGCGAGACGGTCCGCGACATCGACGTGGCGGCGCGATACGGAGGCGAGGAATTCGCCATCCTGCTCCCGCAGACCGACATCGTCGGCGCGGAGGCCCTGGCCGAACGGCTTCGCGAGGCGGTCGAGTCGCGGGCGATGGCCGAGGCGCATGACGAGCCGGTCACCGTGACCTCGAGCTTCGGCGTCGCATCCTTCCCGGAAGCCGGCACCGGCCCGGGTCTGTTCGCCGCTGCCGACGAGGCGCTCTACCGCGCGAAGCGGGCTGGGAAGAACTGTGTGGTGTGTGCCGAGACAAACGGGCCTGTCCGTGCCCCTCACTAAGGTCTGTTCAAGTTCCGACAACTGACGCCGTCGTCTATGATCTGCCGCTGACCTTCGGCCCCCAGACGACCGACACGGAGGTGTGATGTCGTTCGACAAGGACTCGACTTTCGCGCGCGTGATCGAAGACCATCTCGAGCTCAAGCGCAAAAACACTGATCTCGAACGCGAGATGCCGATCTCCGGCTATCACGTCGACGATCCCTTCCAGAACCACCCGCTCTTCAAGACCGAAGAGCAAGCACGCATCGAAGACACGCTGAGCGGCGTCGAGCCCGCGCTCGATCCGGAGAAAGTGCTCGCGTGGCCGACCGGGGATAACGGCGACTCAGAGCCGAAGGATCCGGAGGACACGCTGTGGGGCCGCTCGCGCGACTTCGACTGGGGCGACTAGCCCTTCTTCTCTCTAGCCGCCGCCCAGCGGTCTAGAGGTACGGCGCGAGGAAATCCAGGGACGCAGCCGTGTCGAGCCGGTACGCGAATGCATTGCCGGCACAGCGGCGGTTGTTCACGAACGACGCGACTCCGACGACGAGGTTGCTGTCGCCGAGGAGGACCGGGCCGCCCGAGTCGCCGAAGCAGATGCCGGCCTGCATGCGCAGGTTGAAGCCGGTCTTCTCGACCTTCGAGATCCGCGAGTCACCGAAGCTTCGCACGAGCCGGAAGTCGGGAGCGGGCGTCCCGCCTCCCTTCAAGAAGCCGTTCGCGCCGTAGCCGACGATAGTGAGCGCGTCCTTCTTGTCGGCGCCCGCCAATCGGCCGGCGGCGGGGAGCCGCGCGTACCCGCGGTTCGTCACCGGGGTGTCGAGGACGATCAGCGCGAGGTCGTGCGTGTCCGCGCCGGGGGAGCCGAAGCCTGGATTCGGGACTGCGGTGCCGGTCACGACCGCCGAGCCCGGCGTGAAGCGCTGGTCGAAGGAGACGAGGGCGGGCAGGTCCCCGAGGTCGTCAACACAGTGCGCCGCGGTCACAAAGGTCGTCGAGCTGACCAGGAAGCCGCTGCAGACCGGAACCCGCTGCCCGTCGATGTCGGTCACAAGGATTCCGACGTACGGATGCGTCGTGTCCGGCTTGCCGTCCAGGATCGCAGCCGCCGGTGCCGCCGTCGCGAGCACGATCACGACAATTCCGAGAAGCCGTAGAGACCGCCGCATGGCAACTACTTCGGCGGGGCGCTCGTTTTCCTTCTTCCCCAATTCGGGTAATCGGCAGGCATGGACAGGAAGAAGCTGCTCGTCATCGCCACCGCCCCGGTCGAGCCGGGCCCCCTGCGGGACGCTGTTCGCGACCATGCGGGCGACGAAGCCGAGATACGCGTGGTTGCGCCGGCCTCCGACGTCTCCCCGCTCCAGTGGCTCGCGAGCGACGAGGACAAGGCGCGCGACAAGGCCGCCGACGTCGCCTCCGAGGCAGCCGAGAGCGTCGAGCCGGAAGCATCGCGGACGGAAGCCGAGGTGGGGGACACGGATCCTGTCCAGGCGATCGAGGATGCCCTGCGGACCTT
>Ga0111539_10006059_pt1 | contig 15609 bp, 18 predicted proteins | sample RhiMethybrSRZTD1_FD_79667 | JGI IMG/M metagenome (GOLD analysis project Ga0111539, IMG submission 79667) | Populus rhizosphere microbial communities from Tennessee, USA - Rhizosphere MetaG P. TD hybrid SRZTD1 (version 2) (version 2) | ecosystem: Host-associated > Plants > Roots > Rhizosphere >... | reverse complement strand
TGGCCTCGCCTGGGGTCTGGTCAAAACCCGGAAGGCTCGACGTGAAAAATCCCGTCAGCTTGAAGTCGATCTTTCCAGTTGTACCGTTGTAGCTTTGCACCAGGTCAGAAATCCCCGTCGCCGTGAATGTGAACTGGTTGAAAGTGCCCAAAGTCTCGGTTGGAAGTGGGCCCCCAAATTGGAAGTCGCTCACCGAACCCAGCTGCCCGAGCACAACAGCGAAATCGCCGGTTGCCGCATTGATACCAAAAACGCCGGGGTCTCCGTATGCGTCGGCGGCGCAGACAGGGAAGAGCCCTCCAGGAACGAGGTCTGTGAAGTTGATGCCTGTAGCGACATCACTGTTGGCTTGCGTCCCGGCAACGTTCACTGGAATGTCACATCCCGTCTTCGACAGAGATCCGACGATTGGAGTGGCTTCGCTGGCGGTGGCAACTCCGAAGGCCAGCACGAATGCCGTCGGAATCGCGATCGTTCGTATACGTCCCATTGGTCTCCCCCTGTCCACCTCAACGCCAGCCGCACCTTCATGCCCATGCCGCCGACCTGTCCGACGGCTGAGTAGTGCGACTAAAGGGCCATTCCTGACCGTAGTTTGCACAGAAACGTCTAAGTCGTTGCTCTGCTAATCGTTAGAGTGTGTTATCCCGGCGCCGAGGGGAAGGGTTAGGCGTGTCTTCGGTATGCGATCTGTAAAGCGAGCCTTACAGCGAGAATTGTCAGCGCTCGTGCGTCGGCCGCACCTACACGAAAGTTCCGGCCGAAAAAGCGCAAGGCGGCTCGACAATTCGGTTGCGTGATGGAACGTAAACCTGTCCGACACGCTAAAACGTTTATTTGCTTTAGTTTGCAACCGTCAGCGCGACCGAAGTCGCGCCGGTTGTTGATATCCGCTTCACTCAGATCTGGTCGGGTCGAATTCTGTAAGCGACCTGTCTAAAACTTCGCGACCAGCGCGATGGAGGTGATGGTGTCCGTCGTCTCGAATCCGGCGACCGGCGCGTGCACGTAGCGGACGATGTTGGAGAGCTTCAGCGCAAGTATCGTCGTCAGCTTCGCCGTCACGGCCGCGATGTTCGCTGTCCGCCAGTCGCTCGCCTCATCGAATGAAACGGTGAACTCATAGTCGTCGGTGATCTCCGCAGTCGGCGAGAGTGTCCATTTGTAGGCCGCGCCGGTGACGAACTCTGCCGTCGAGAGATCTTCTGCGACGACGCGCTGTTCGTTGGCATAGCCGACGCCCGCATTGACCTTCAGGCGATGCGGCTCGGGCCGGATGAGCATGTATTCCAATCCGCCGGCGACGGAATTCCGTTGGTCGATTCCCGCAAACGTATTGCGGAGGAACGTGTAGCGGCCGAACGCGCCTAAGCGGTCGCTCAGCGTCCGCGATGCCTCGAACCGCGCCGCAAACGACTCCGCCGTCAGCACATCCTCCGATTCGTTGCGTACGTAGGCCAGTTTGGTGTTGTAGCTCCATGGCGCCCGCCGCAGCGTGAACTCTCCGCCGAGGCCGATGGCCTGCGTGGAGGAGTTGCCACTCGTGCCGACGAACGAGAATTCAGCGGTGCCTTCATGCGGCGGCGGAGGTCCGGCGGGGGCCGCCGGTGGCTGCGCCCACGCGGTTTCTGTTGCCGCACACATCACTGTTGCAAAGAACAAGCATCCGAAAACACGGTGGCCTATTTCGCTCATTGTCTCGTGAGTGTATCGAGCCACAGGCAACTTCGACAACGAGAGCAGCACCCTGGTGGCCTATGGTACAGCCCGGGCGCTGGTCTGAAACCGGCGGTGGTTCGAGTTGAGAGACGACTGTGCGGCCGCGAGCGTCAGACTATTGCGATGCCCCTACAATGGCTGTGTATGCCAGCGTTTCGGGTTTGCCTCGGTGTCGTATGTCTGATCGCTGTCTCCACGCTGGCTGCACAGGATCGGCCGCTGCCCGATCAGCCATCGTTCCTCCAGGAGACCCGCAAACACCTCCAGCGGGACAGCACACTGCAGCGCAGCTACGTCTATGTCGAGACGCGGCGTGAGCAGAAGCTCGACAAGCAAGGGCGCACGCGCGACGAGTCGGTCAAGGTCTTCGAAAGCTATCCGGGCCTGCCCGGCGAATCGCGGTGGGAGCGGCTCATCTCCGAGAACGGGCGTCCGGTGCCGGCGGAGGAACTGGCGAAGCAGGATCGGGAGCGCCAGAAGAAGGCCGCCGCGATGGTGCAGCGGCTCACCGAGGATGCCCCGAAAGAGCATGCGCGACAGGAACGGGAGTATCAGAAGGCCCGTCGTGAGCGCGATGAGGCCGTGGACGACGTCTTCAGCGTCTTCGACATCCGCATGATCGGCCGCGAGCGCATCGAACAGCACGACGCGATCGCCTTCTCGTTGACGCCCAAGCCCGATGCCAAGCCACGCACCAGCGAAGGCAGGGAGATGAAGCATTTCAAGGTGAAGGCGTGGGTAAGCGAGGCCGACTACGAGCTCGTGAAGCTGGACGCCGAGGCGATCGACACGCTGTCCTACGGCCTCGGCATGCTCGCCAGGCTGCACAAGGGGTCGCAGCTGTCGTTCCTTCGCCGCCAGGTCAATGGCGAGGTATGGCTGCCTGCCGTCGTCAGCTATCGCGGCAGCGCCCGTGTGGGCCTGCTCGTCACGATTCGACGCGGGGGAACGTCAGAGTATTCGGGCTATCGCAAGTATTCCGTCGAGACGTCGTCGACGGTCGAGACACCGAAGTAGTTCGCGGCCGTCGATCGGCGGGTCCGCCGTATCTTGACCGATTGAGGTGGCGGGCCGTCACGCTGTCAGCGCCGCTTCCCAGGAGACGCACTCGGCGAGCAGCTTCCGGTACTTGATCAGCGCGCGCGGCTGATTCACGGCGAGACACGCCATCAGGCGATCGCCGCGACGGAAGAGCGCCGTCAGCCGTCGATCCGCCACTGAGCCGTCGACAATCACCATCTCTTCGTGCCGCCGGGCGTCACCGACGAATTGAATCTTGCGATCGTACTGGTCCGACCAGAAATAGGGGACGGAGGAGAAGCTCGCGGACGCTCCCGTGCCCGCGAGCGCGTTCTCCGCCGCGTGCACGGCCTGCTCCACGGCGTTGGTCCAATGCTCGATTCGCGGCGAATCGCCGTGCCATTGGTTGGCGACACGCGCCACATCACCGGCCGCATACACACCCGGCGCGGCCTGACCGGAGCCATCGCAGACGATGCCGTTGTCGAGCGTCAGGCCCGAAGAGTCGAGCCACTCCGTATTTGGAATGACGCCGATACCGACCACAATCACGTCGGCGTTGATTTGTGAACCGTCGGACAGCACGAGGCTGTTGACACGCGACTCGCCGATGATGTCGGTGACGATACAGCCGGTGCGCAGATCGACGCCGTGGTCGCGGTGCATGGCCGCGACCATGTCGCAGAGCGCCGGCGCCAGGATTGGCAATAGCGGTACGGGCAGCGCCTCGATCACGGTGACGTGGAGTCCGCGCGCGCGGCACGAGGCGGCAACCTCGAGGCCGATGAAGCCTGCGCCGACGATGGCCACGCGCGGCGCGTTCATCAGTTCCTGCTTCAACGCCACCGCATCGTCCAGACCGCGCAAGACGAGCAAGCCGGTGCGCGGCGCGATCCCGGGGAGCGTCCGTGGGCGTGCACCTGTCGCGATGATCAGCCGGTCGTAATCGCTGAAAGTACCGTCGGCGAGGGCGAGGCGCTTTGTGTGGAGGTCGAGCGATGTTGCGCGCACGCCAAGCCGCATATCGAGCGCGAGCGCGTCGTAGCCGTCCTTCCTGCGGAAGAAGGTCTGCTCTGGCTCCTGGGTGCCCTGCAGCACCTGCTTCGAGAGCGGCGGCCGATCGTAGGGGCGATGCGGCTCGTCGCCGATGAGCGTCAGCTCACCGTCGAACCCACGGGCGCGCAAGGTCTCGGCCGCGCGCAGGCCTGCGAGCGAGGCGCCGACGATGGCGATTCGACGCAGCATCGGGGGCGATCACTCAACGATCGAAATCGCTCCCGTTGGACACTCGCGGACGGCCTTCTCGACCTTCGCGCGCAGGCTCTGGTCCGGCGTCTCGTTCAACAGGTGAAGCTGGCCGTCATCGCCAATCTCGAAGACTTCAGGCGCCGCTTCCACGCAGAGGCCGTGGAGGTCGCATTGGTTCAAATCGACAACGATCTTCATGCCTGCTCCTGCGCCATTCTGTCTCACTCTGGGTCCACAGCGGTTCAGCAGCCCCCTTTCTCGCACGAACTTCCGATGAGGCGTCACTCCGCCGTAAGCATCGCATTCGTCGGTTGGGTAAAGGGATACGGCCCAGCTGATGTGGCGAGCGATCCGCGAAGCCGTTCGGCGCTTCCGTTTGTACTGACGACACATCGCAGCGCAGAGTCTGTGAACCTCGCGGTGGACTGACAGGTGATTCCCGGCCCTTGATTCGTTCCGCAGGAACTCGTCTCGGTCACATTGTTGCCCCGCCAGTCGAATATGTCGGCGGTGAGAAGACGAGTTTCCGAATCCACGTTCGAGGCGAAGCAGGCAGCAGTAAATCCGCCAGGTTCCTGAATTGCTGCAGTTGACCGATATTCGATGCGTTCCCGGTGCTCTCGTTCCGGTCCCCTCGCGCCGGATGAACGAGTCTGCGCCAAGGGTCCTGAGATCACGAACAGCGAAAGGACGAGGGTGGCAACCGCTAAGGTCCTCATAAATGCCTCCTTGACAGGTTCAACGATTCAGCCGGCCGATGTTCGGCGGTTGGACTGGCAGGACGCGTACCAACAGCCTCAACAGATGTGCGGCGCAAGGACATCAAATCGGCATCAGGAAGAGGGGATTCTCCGGATCGCTTGTCGAAAATTCCGCGGGTTCCAGAGGTCGCTGGACACCACAACTGCCGGTGCACGCACCATCGGTGGTCGGTAACATAGACAGCACGCGCCCGTAGCTCAGTTGGATAGAGCACCGGCCTTCTAAGCCGGGGGCCGCAGGTTCGAGTCCTGCCGGGCGCGCCAGCCTCCGCTCGCTTCGCGAGCTACGGCCAGCCGTTGGATCTCGGACGCTGATCGTCCACGAAGTGACGCCCGGCCCCATCTCGGGATCCGCCGCCCTATCGGTGGCCGCCACCGGTTCGATTTTCTATAGAACTGGCGATACGGGATCGCTGCGCCGCTTGATGTGGGTCGGCCGGAACGGCAAAGAGTTGGGAACACTGCCTGAGTTCAACCAAATGGGTGGCCTGGGAGTGTCGTTGTCCCACGACGATGCATTCGTCGCGTGGACACAGGGTTCAGAAGACTTGTGGCGCTTCGAGGTGGACCGCGGTATATCCACGCCCTTCACGTTCGAACCAGGTGTCGATCTGCGCCCGGTCTGGGAACCGGCCGGGCGACGCGTCGTCTACAGCTCGTACCGGGACGGCGACTTTGATTTGTTCGTGAAGTCGACGACCGGATCAGGCGGCGGTGAGCGTCTCCTGAAGGCATCGGGCAGCCAGATGGCGGACGACTGGTCGCCTGACGGCAGGTTCATTCTGTACACACAGGGATCCGGACCTGAACGCGGGGCGGCTGACACTAGGCTATCGGAAACCCATTCGCCCAGTGAGATTTGGGCGTTGCCCTCGACGGACCGGCACCGCGGACCGCGCAACGCGTCGTGCGCACGGAGGGGGTTGCAGCCAACGGTCAATTTTCGCCCAGTGGGACATGGGTTGCGTTCCAGTCGAATGAATCGAATCGATTTGAGATCTACGTACAACCCTTTCCGCACGGAGACAAGCAGCGGATCTCGAGGCGGGGTGGTGTGCAGCCTCGCTGGAGTCACGACGGTAAAGAACTCTTCTACATCGGACCAGACAACCAGCTCATGGCAGTCTCTGTTGATGTCGACTCTGCCAAGACTCCCACAAGCGGCGTCCCACAACCGTTATTCACCCCGCATTGGAGCATGATTCCGCATCATCCAACGGTCCGGAACTTCAGCGTTTCGCGTGACGGTCGTTTTCTCATTGACGTGCTTCGCGAAACGGTGAGCCCCGTTTCCGTCATCCTGAACTGGAAGCCCAAAGGCTAAAGGGGCATTCTCGACGGCTTAATCGTCGTGCTCTTTGTCGGTTGATTCGGTAGAGTCAGCCACGATGTTGCGGTCTCCGCGCGATGCCGGAACCTGGCGCGAGCGTCCTGGACCTGACTCCACTTCGGGGCCGCGCACCTGGCCTTCGGGAAGGTTGTCTTTCCGAAACGGCGCATCTTCCTTCAACCCGATCTCCAGCTTGTCCTTCAACGTCATCGTTCCCTCCAATGGCCGCGTTACCGCGGAACTGGCGCGTCATCCTTCACGAGGTGATAGCGTACCGACGCGGACGCCCCACCGCGCGCTTCGCGCAGGTCGCGTTCGGCGAGAAACCAGTCTTCCTGGTCGCGTCCGGCGATTCCATCGTGTGAGCGCGAGCGTTCGTGAGCGCGAGTCGCGACCTGAGCAGGATCCTGCTCTTCAAACACGAACAGCAGGTGGTGGCGATCGAAATGCCCCAACCACTCCTCCCACGTAATAGGTCGGAACGGCGCAAACCCGGGAAAGTTAAAACGGATCCCTGTTCCCCCGTCGTTGACAACAACTGTTGATGGCCCGGACTCCGAGGCTTCTCCAGTCGCGGGTTCGGCGCTATGTTCGGCGGCCCATCGTCGGACGATGTCATGATCGTTCGTTCGCTGCATCCGGACGCCTGGTAGAGACGGGAGAGTACGTAACGGAGCCGACTCCACGAAACGGTCAGCGCGTGTTGATTTGAGTCTGCCGGAGTCCATAGGGGTGCCTCGTGAGCTTTGATACGGGTGGACGTGCAGAGTGACACGAGTGGCCAGTATCGGGCTGTTCAATTCGAGACGCGCCAGCCATCCGCGAACGGACGACTCCGCGGCGAGGCGCACAACATGCAATGGAGCGTTTGGCGCGGCACCTCTCGTGTTCGGAAATCCAGGAGGAGGAGTCGCGCGCGGTACGGGCAGGGCGACCGGGCAAGTGGCCGCGTGCGGTCCGCGGACGGCTTAGGCCTGGATCAGAGCGCCAGCCGTGACCTCGCTTTTGTGAGCTGCGAAGGCGGCGAGGACTTCTTCCTTCTCGCGTCGAGGCACTTTGACGAAGTCCAGCGTGCGGCCGAGTTCCGCCGCGACCTCGTCAAATTCCTGTGGCGAGATTCTGAGGTCCCGATGCGCCTCCTCGAGACCGACCGCAGTTTTTCCGGGCCTGGTCGCCGTGTATGGGAACGGCCCGCCGGCGACGGAACAAACCCAAAGCGTTCGCATGAACTTGAGGCCCGGCAACCTGTCGAGCCGTTGAGTATGCCACTCCCGCAGGGCTGGGTTCTTCGACGATTTCCCCACAATCGGGTTGTTCACGACCGCGTCGCTGAAGTGATCCACCACCGCTGCGATGGCGAAGACGCCGCCGAGGCGCTCATACAGACTCTTCTCAATCATCTTCATCAACTCCCATGGTGGCGTGCTCTTTACCGATGCGTGTTATTGCGACGCGATCTTATGGACCGTGCGGTGAGCGCGCTGTTCCGCATTGAACACGAACAGCAGCCTTCACCCTGCCCTCGCGTGGCCGTCGTCAGGATCTGTGCTCACGACGGCTAAGGCAGCACGTCAGTCGCTCGAAAAGGCAGGCCAACTCAAACACCCTACCAAGCCAGTCGCTCCGCGCAGCGCGTCATCGATGATGCGGAGGAAGAACGATCGAGCACTATGGCTGTGCTCGATCGAGCCCGTACGCTACCGTTTCCGCAGGATCCACAAGCAGTAGGCAAGTCCCGCCAGCGGCAGAAGCGTCACGAGCAACACCTTCCAGTTCAATCGAGAATCCGTCCTTTCGATATTTCCACGCGTCGTCGGTTTCATCTTCCGGCGAAGTGTTCAACGCAAAGTGGCCACAGTGATATATACGGCCGGTGGAGCCGTTGTTCGTCGCATTTACCTGCCACACGTCGCAGAGGACCGCTGTCATAGCAGAGGAAATCGGCAGCATCTGGTTGTACCTCTCCGTGCGGAAGGCGACAGCGCCCGAACGCGACTGCTGGCTGCTCAACACGCAAGCGGAGCCTCAGCGCGATCGCGAGTATTACCGCCAGCGCAGGTCACCGCCGCCCGCGCCGTCAGATCGAGTGCTCGAGGGAGGTACGATGCCCCCGCCATCGTCTGATCGCTGGGCTGTTCGGTGGTCGGCCGACGGAGAATCGGTCGCGGCGCTGCTCGACGGCCGGCCGATTGGGTTCATCGTGACCGGGCATCCCCATGGTTATGCGCGATACCTAGCGGATAACGCCCGACCCTGGGCACTCCCGTGGTCGGGCGACGTCTACCGTGTCGCGTTTGATGCGTGAAGCGGTGCTCGATCAGACTGTTTCCAGATACTCGTGGATCATGCTGACGCAAGCGGACCCTTCGCCGACCGCCGCAGCCACCCGCTTGCCCGAGCCGTGCCGGACATCGCCGGCAGCGAAGATCCCGGGAACGCCCGTTTCAAAGAGGAACGGATCCCGCGCCGCCGTCCAGCTGCGCGGCCACTTTCCATCGGAGAGCAAATCCCTTCCCGTGAGAATGAACCCCTGCGGATCGCGGTCGACGATCCCCGACAGGAAGCCGGTGCGCGGCGCTGATCCGATAAACACGAACAGAGCGTCGGCGTTGACCTGACGCTCCTCTCCGTTCGGCGACTGGCTCAGCGTCACCGCCTCGAGCCGGCCGTTGCCGGCGACCGCCGAGATCGTCGTGTTGAAGAGCACCTCGATGTTTGCGGCGTCGGCAATGCGATCGATCAGATACCGGGACATCGAGGCGGCGAGGCTGGGACCGCGCACGACCATGGTGACGCGGGCAGCGTAACGCGAAAAAAAGATGGCGCCCTGCCCGGCGGAGTTGGCCCCGCCGACGATGAAGATCTGCTTGCCCCGATAGGTTGACGCCTCGCTGAGCGCGGCACCGTAGTACACGCCCACGCCGATGAACTCGTCCACGCGCGCCGCATCGAGTCTGCGTACCTCCATTCCCGACGCGATCAGGATCGCGTAGGCAGGGACTTCCGACCCGTCGGCAAGCACGGCGACGCGATAGGGCTCCCGAATCCGGATTTCGACGACATTCTGCGCGGACAGGATCTCGGCGCCGAACCGCTTCGCCTGCAGCGTCGCGCGCCTGGCCAGATCGGCGCCGCTCACACCGTTCGGAAATCCGAGGTAGTTCTCGATCCGTGAGCTCGTGCCCGCCTGGCCGCCGGGGGCGTCCCGCTCGATCAGCAGCGTGCTCAATCCTTCGGATGCGCCGTAGACCGCGGCCGCGAGGCCGGCCGGCCCACCGCCGATCACGACGAGCTGATAGAAGGGGACGCTCTTCGGATGCGTCTGCATGCCGAGCCGCTCCGCCAGCTCGCGCGGGAGCGGCTGCACCATCGTCGTGCCGTCGGCGAAGAGCAGCACGGGCAGCTTCGTCATGCCGTCGGGCATCGACTCAATCAGCTTGCGCGTACTGGCATCGGTGTCGAGGTCAACCCATTGATAGGGCACCTGGTTGCGTGAGAGGAAATCCTTGATCGCATAGCTCGACGGCGAGAGCGGGGTCCCGGCCACGCGCAGCCCGTCGAACGCGGGGCGCACGCGCGCCAGTCGAGCAGCAGATCGTCGAGCGCCGGATAGAGCCGCTGCTCCGGCGGCTCCCATGGCTTGAGCAGGTAGTAATCGAGACCGACGGTGTTGATGCCGACAATCGCCGCTTGTGTGTCCGCATAGGCGGTCAACAGGACGCGGCATGCGTCGGGATACAGCTTGATCGCTTCGACAAGAAACTCCGTTCCGCTCATCGCCGGCATCCGTTCGTCGACGAGGAACAGCGCGATCGGCACCCCGCGCTGTTTGAGCTGCCGCGTGGTCTCGAGGGCCTGCGCGCCGGAGTGCGCCTTCATCACCCGATACGTCCCGCCGAAATGGTGGCGGAGGTCGCGTTCGATCGCGTTGAGGACTTCGGGCTCGTCGTCTACCGTGAAGATGACCGGTTTCGGCATCAGGGACTGTCTACTTGAGTGTCGGCGCGGCGACCGGCAGCGTGACCTGAAATTCCGTTCGCCCTGGTCGTGATTGCGCGTCGATGTCGCCGCCGTTGCGGCGAATCAGCTGGCGCGCGATGTCGAGACCGAGGCCGGTGCCCTGTCCGACAGGCTTCGTCGTGAAGAACGGATCGAAGATGCGACCACGGATCGCTTCGGGGATACCCGGACCATTGTCGAGAACGCTGACGATGATGAAGCCTGGCCGTGGAACGGCGGTGACGGTGACCTCGCCCCCACCCGGCAGTGCGTCGATCGCATTGTCGATCAGATTCGTCCAGATTTGATTGAGGTCGCCGCCGATCGCGAGTACCCGTGGCAGCGACGGGTCGATGTTGAGCGACACAGTGACCGACTGCCTGCGCGCCTTGTGCAGCAGCAGCGTCACGGAGTCAGTCAGGCTCTCCGACAGAGCAACGGGCTCGGGGACCATCGTGCGATCCATATAGGTGAATCGCTTGATCGCGGCAACGAGCGTGTGGATGCGCCCGGCGGCACGCTGGAGTTCCGCCGCCATGGAACGGGCCGCGCAATCGGCGGCAAGAAAGGTGACGACGAGCCGCAAGGTGTCCACATCGAGCTGCGCCGCCAGATTGTCCAGGTCGGATAATGCGAGCGCCGTATCGACGAGTGTGTTCGCATGCCCGGGCTCGATGCCGCGGCGCTCGAGCCACTGAGTAAGCGCTTCTTCGCGATCGGCGCGGTCGATCGGCGAGAGCGAGGGAATCTCAGACGCGCAGGTGCCACGGAGGCGCGTGACGAGCGCCGTCTGCTCGTCGGTCAGACGGGCGGCGCCAAGATTACGCGAGGCTTCCTCCAGGGGGATCAGAGCGGCGGCCAGCAGCTTCCCGGTCCGCGCCGCTGCCGATGCCGGGTTATTCAGCTCGTGCGCCAGCCCGGCCGAGAGCTTGCCGAGCGACATCATCTTCTCGTCCTGCAGATCGGAGGACGTGAAGCGGCGAACACGATCGAGCATCAGGTGCACCAGCGTCGTGGTGACGACAGGACATTCGCGGATCATTTCCGGGAAGTGATCGCGATGCACGCGAAAGATGTCGCACGCTTCCTCGGTGGTCGGCTCTCCAGGCGGCCTGGTCATTCGCGAGTACGGCAGATTTCCGGTGATGTCGCCGGGCCCCCACTCCATCACTTTGCGAGGACCGAGTCCGCGATCGACCGTGATGGTGATGCGACCAGACAGAACGGCAACCATACTGTCGCTGACGAAGGGCTCGTCTCGCAGTGCGCGGCCCATGGGAACCTGCTGGGTCGTACCGTGCGTGGCCAGCCACGCGAGCTCGTGCCGCGGTGCGGATCCGAGCGTGCGGTGCTGCGCGAGACGGGCGACGACGTCGTCGACGGTCGACATGAATCGTGTCGGAGGATGTTACCTGCTCCGCGCCTCACGGGTGCGACTGGCGTTCCAGGTGTCTCGAATTCCGCAGCGCGTTGCCGACAGCCTGATTGCCCTCATGGCACGCGTACTCGAAGAGGTAATAGGTCGAATCGAGTTTCAGCGGAAACGCTGCCCTCCACGGCGCCGTCAGCACGACGGGATCCTCGACGGTCATCTCGTAGTCGATCGTGTTGTCGTCGACGCGAGTGAAGCGTTCGACAACGCGCAGACGATCACTCGTCGGGATGCCGCCACCTCCGGGGCCGACAATCAACATCGGCGTACGGCCGTTGAAGTTCGTCGTCTCGACGACCAGCGTGCGTCCTTCCCAGCGGCCGCGCGGCTCTCCCAGCCAGAACCGGATGGCAGACCCCGGTCGCGGACGCCCATCGAGCGGAATGACACGCGTCTCGTGAATCATCTCGAAGCGGATGACGACGAATCCGGGCGCCTGCAGGATTTCGACGCCGCTGCTGTACATGAAGGGAAACATCGAGGCCGGCATCCCGCGTGTCATGCAGCGATCGAGGGCGTTGAAGTCCGTCACGCTCGTGAACAGCATGTCCGACCAGCTGCTCGTCATCGTCGCGGCGCGTCTCCTGCCTTCGTCAGTCAACGGCGGCAATCGGCCGTTCGCCGGTTCGACGACGAGAGAGGTGAGCCGGTTCGCTTCTCCCACTTCGGCCCAGGCGCCGGCCAGGCGGATCCTGTTGGCGGCGATGTCCGCTTGACGCTTCGCAAACTCCGAATCGGTGAGCACACGACGGTCGCCGAATTCAGCCGGTCGCTGCACCGGCGTCCCATTGAGGTGCGTGAGCGGCCAGCGTCCCGTGAGATCTGGATCTCCCCATGCCGTCAGCGGAGGCGTCCATGGTCTCGGGGCCTGCGCCGAGAGCGTGACCGGTACCATCAAGGCGAGGACGTTCACGCCGATGACAACTCGCCGCAAGAGTGTGTTCAGCCGGCTACTGCGTTCTGCCATCGCTGAAGTGTTGGGCACCTGACCACGCGACACAACGAAAAAATTTACGCGAGTGTGACGGATCTGCTTGACACGCTCGTCGAGGAGATCTAGAGTTCGCGACCTGCGCGCGCCATAGGGGTACGAGCCAGTTTGGTGGTTCGCAAACGCGAGGCAGAACGCGTCCGGTGAAGTGGGGGCTTCTTCGCAAGAAGAAATTCTTCAGCTACTCCGGCGCGGTCATGAGCGCGTGTGCGAGGAAGAAGAAAAGCCGGTTCTCGAACAGTAAGCTGTCGAGCACCGCGCCGATGGAAGACGCGAAAGCGGCTTTCGAAGTCGCGGTGTCAAGCAGTTTACTGAGCGAGAGTGCGGTGCTTCTTCGAAGCAGGGACGCGAGAGCGTCTTTCGCCAGCGAACGGCACGGCTTCTGTGGCGCGCGCAGGTGTGTACCCGCCCTGATCCGGCAACCTTACGCCGTCGCCAGACGAACGAACTGCTGCGCTGTCCTCAAAAAAAGATCACCGCAGTCCCATTTCGAGCCGACGGAGTCCCAGCGGGCGGGTGCGTCTTGGCAAGATTTCGGCAGCGTCATCAGCGTGGCCAACCGAGAAGTCGACAAAGCTCCAACAATTGTGGTGTTCGACGACCAGCACAGCAATCCGATGCTGGAATTCGCCAGCGAACGACCATCGACGCCGCGCGACCAATTGGGACCTGCGAGCGCCGACGTTTATTCAGACCTCCCGCTGAGGTCGCCTGTCGCCGCTCGCGACGACGCTGACTCTTTTCACTCTGCGTCGGCAAGCCATTCGTGGGCGTCCCTCGCGATGATCGCTGTCGCCCTCGCTGCTTTCGGTGCCGGTGGATACCTGTATAAGACGTATTCGGCATCGCCGGCGGCACGAGAGCGTTCGCAAGCGACCGCAACACGGGTCAGTGACGATTTGCAATCGTCTGCGCATTCGCCGGCCGGGCAGATACAGGCAGACACACGCCGGGAAGAACCCGCGCCGGTAATACCAACGCAACAGGCGTCGGATGGGCCGGCTGTGCCGAAACCGACGCAGAAAGCGACGGCCTCCGCCGCTGCCCCTCCACCGTCCTCTTCTGCTGCGACGCTGCCACACCGCTCCGCAGAGGACGCTTCGGGCCGCGCGAAACCGCATGCGGAGGTTGCCGAAGCGGACTCCCCATCGTTATCCGGCGAATGGTCGATGAATACCCGCGTGGAATCCAGCCGTCTGAGCCGCTACGAGGGCCTTCGCCTCGCGTATCACTTGCGTCTTCACCAGGTCGGAAATCAGGTAACCGGCATCGGATACAAACTTCGCGAAAACGAGCGCGCGGTCCAAACGCGAACGCCGATTACGCTCGGCGGCGAAGTGGAAGGGGATCGCATCTCCATGACATTCAGAGAAGGCGGCACGCGCCGTTCGAGCACCGGCAAGCTGGTGCTCGATCGCGAATCGGACGATGTGCTGCGCGGACGGTTTTTCAGCGACGCCGCACAATCCACAGGGGTAGTCGAGGCGCGCCGGTAGGGCGGGTCGCTAACAGGCGCCAATCACACGCTTGATCTCCGTTACAGAGAACCGCCGGGGGGCAGCGCGTTCCGTCGGCTTGGCCGCCTGGACTGCGGTTGCGCCAGCGGCCGGTGCTGCCGGCGGTGATTCGATCGGGCGCACGATTACTTCGAGGCGTTGACCGACGTGCGCCTTCAGCATGTCGGCATCTATCCCTTGTGTATCCACACCCGAGACGGGCAGCAGCTCGTAGGAGCCTTTCTCGCCCGAAGTACCCACCGCACCTGGATCGACTGCACCGGGAATCGGCTGACCGATCGACGACGCCTCGGTCAGTTTGAAGGGCGCCGTCGAGTCCGCACCCGCTTTGAGGCATCCAGCCAGCACGAAAACATTGTGCGCCGGTGCGGCCGTGGCAGGCGGCGTACGTTGTTGCTGCGCGAATGGCGCAGCCACGCACCAGACGACTGCGACTACGCTTGAAAGAAAGATCTGCTTCATATCGTCTTCTGACGCATAAGCTGTGCCCCGACGGAGAATGGCTCAGCATGGGATTGCAGCTGGGCTCGCTCCTTATCTTCAGGATTGCAGCGATGAGAGACCGTTTCGCTTCACAGATTGTGCTCGCACTGCTGGTGTCATGTGCCATTTTCGTTGTCGCACATCCGGCCGCCGCGCTCGATGCGAACTACTGGCGCGGCGGATGGCGAACGCCGCTCGGCGACGAGCCTCACATCTATGAATTCGTGATTCGTGGCAACCGGGTCGGCGGTGTCTACTGCCGAAGCTGCTCCGACGCCACCACGATTGGCTTCATCGACGGCAAATGGGACGAGAAGTCCGGCATCGACTTCACGGTCACGTTCGCCAACCCGGACGGCAGCGTCAGAACTGTCGACGATCAGCATGCCATGCTGCGTGACGGACGGCTGATCGTGACGGGGTCGGCACGCGCACGGAACGGCAACGCGCTCACTCTTGTGAAGGACCCGCGCGGCGCAGACCCCGGGGGGGCGCCGGCGTATCACCTCCCGCCGGGCACTCCACCGGCTTTGCCCGTGACACGTCCCGCCGCCGGTGGTGGCGGCGGGGGAGGCGGTGCCGCAGGACCTGCGTCCTACTGGCCGGCCGGACCGTTCAAGACTTTACGCCCGGAGGACGTCGCCGGCACCTGGATCGCCTCGTTCGGCCTTGGTATGAACCGCCAGCTGTTCACCCTTCTTCGTGTTGGTGATCGGCTACGGGGTGTCGTATGTGGGCGCTGCGACAACCCCTACACCATCGGGGCGATCGAAAACGTCCTCATCGCCGGCGATACGCTGTACTTCGATATCGTCCACGAGGACTGGGGTGAGATCGATCCGCCGACGTTCACGCGGAACATCGTTGCCCGCGTTGTGCAGAACGAGATGCGTGCCGCCATTCTCGGGCAGAACCTCGTGATCGATGCTGCGAGGCCGCCGGCGCCGCCGGCCGGACGCGGCTTCACGCTCGTCGGGCCGATTGCACCCGAGGCGACGAGAGGGAATACCTCCGAGGGCATCGACGTCTGGGGACCAGGAACAGGCTCCGCCATCCAGCCGCCGCCAGGCAGGACACCGATCCGTTCGGTGAATCCAGCTCGATAGATC
>Ga0111539_10006057_pt1 | contig 15610 bp, 15 predicted proteins | sample RhiMethybrSRZTD1_FD_79667 | JGI IMG/M metagenome (GOLD analysis project Ga0111539, IMG submission 79667) | Populus rhizosphere microbial communities from Tennessee, USA - Rhizosphere MetaG P. TD hybrid SRZTD1 (version 2) (version 2) | ecosystem: Host-associated > Plants > Roots > Rhizosphere >... | reverse complement strand
TGGACGATCGGCAACGCAAGGAAGCGGGCCGCGCGGGCGAGGCGACCGCGCTCGCTCATCTGCAGAGCGCAGGCTTGCAGCTGGTGCTGCGCAATTTCAGGTGCAAGGCCGGCGAGATCGACCTGGTGATGCTGGAGCGTGCAACGCTGGTGCTGGTCGAAGTGCGCTATCGTTCCAGCGAGCGCTTCGGCGGAGCGGCAGCGTCGGTTACCTGGCGCAAGCAACGCCGGCTGGCGAACGCGGCGGCTTACCTGCTGCTCGCACATCCGGAGTTGCATCGTTACCCGGCGCGCTTCGATGTCGTGGCGATCTCCGCCGCGCCGGAGCGCAGGATCGATTGGATCAGGAGCGCGTTCACGCTTTGACGTCATGCTCGAAACCACCGCAGAAGTTGCCTGTCCCTATTGCGGCGAGACCATCACGCTGCTGCTCGACCTCTCGGTCGAAGAGCAGTCGTACATCGAAGACTGCAGCGTCTGCTGTCAGCCGATGAACGTGTCGTATCGCGTCGAGGACGGCGAGCTCGCCGAAGTGAGCGTCGAGGCCGGCGGCTGATGTGGCGCCGGCTGCGGATCGCGGTGCTGCTGCTGATCCTGGCCTTCGTGGCGCTGAACACCTATTTCGATCGCGTCTACTCGACGGACTGGGACATCCCGCTGCGCGTCGCCGTGTTTCCGCTCAACGCCGACGGCAGCGCGGTCAGCGAGCGCTACATCCGGCAGTTGTCCTCAGACTCGTTTGCGGAAATCGAAACGTTCTTCGAGCAGGAGGCGAAGGAATATGGACTGCAGATGGAGCGGCCGGTCCGCCTGACGCTCGCGCCGCCGCTTGTGCAGTCGCCGCCCGTGCTCGCGCCCGACCGCAACATGCTCTCTACTGCATTGTGGAGTCTGCGGCTGCGATTCTGGGCGTGGCGCGTGAATGCGCCACCTGGCCCCGCCCCCGACATCAAGTTGTTCGTGCTGTATCACGATCCGGCGATCTCGCCGGCGGTTCCACATTCGCTCGGCGCGCAGAAGGGCTTGTTTGGCGTCGTGCACGTGTTCGCAGACGCCGGCATGCAGGGCTCGAACGAAACCGTGATGGCGCACGAGCTGCTGCACACGCTGGGCGCAACCGACAAGTACGATTTGCGCACGAATCAGCCGACGCAGCCGGACGGTTACGCGGAACCCGATCGCGATCCGTTGTATCCGCAATCGTTCGCCGAGCTGATGGGCGGCCGCATTCCCGCGTCGAGCACGACGTCGACGATCCCCGGATCGTTGCAGCAGGTGATCGTTGGCGCGAAGACTGCGAGCGAAATCGGTTGGAGCAAGCGATGAGTGCGCTGCCACAGAGCGCTGCCACTGGACTCACATGCACGCAGCTCACCGTCGAAGTAGCCGGCCGCGCGCTCGTTCGCGAGCTGAAACTGACAATCGCGAGCGGCACCCTCACTGCGATCCTGGGGCGCAACGGTGCAGGCAAGACGATGACGCTGCACACGCTCGCGGGATTGCGAGCTCCCGCGCACGGCAGCGTCGCGCTCGATGGCGAGCTGCTGGCGAACTGGCCGCGACGCGCGCTGGCACGCAAGCTCGGGTTGCTCACGCAAACGACTGAAGATCCGTTCCCGTCCTCGGTGCTCGACAGCGTGCTGGTCGGTCGTCATCCGCACATCGATTTCTGGCGCTGGGAGAGCGAGGCCGATCGCGCGATCGCACGCTCTTCGCTCGCAGCAGTCGCGCTCGAAGAACTTGCAGAGCGCGAAGTCGATACGTTGTCAGGCGGCGAACGCCGTCGCGTCGCGCTCGCGACCCTGCTCGCGCAGAATCCGGACGTGTTCCTGCTCGACGAGCCGATCAATCATCTCGATCCGCATCATCAGCTCGACGTGCTGAAGCTGCTGCGCGACAAGGCGCAAGCGGGCCGCACGGTCGTGATGAGTCTGCACGACGCCGGCCTCGCGGCGCGTTTCTCGGATCACGCGTTGCTGCTGTTCGGCAACGGCGAATGGCTGAGCGGGCCGACCATCGAAGTGCTCACGCCGCAGACGATGACGAAGCTCTACGGCGTTGAAGTGCGTGAAATCTCGTGGGCCGGCGGCCGCACGTTCGTCGCGGGATAGGATCGTAGGTCGGGCTTCAGCCCGACAACTCCCTCAATACTTCCTCGTGCAGCTTGCCGTTGCTGGCAAGCACCGAAGTCGTTTCGAGCCCGGGCGCGCGGCCTTCGAGATCTGTGAAGCGCCCACCGGCCGCTGCGACGATCACCGCGAGCGCCGCGATGTCGAGAATGTTCACGTCCGATTCGATCACGACATCGATCTTGCCCGCCGCCAGCAGGTGGTAGTGCAGGAAATCTCCGTAGCCACGGATGCGCTGCGCGCGCGTCACCAGCTTGCCGAACGATGCCCAGCGCGCGCCGCTTGCGAGTGTCTTGAGATTGCCGGTGGAGATCGCGCCCGCTTCGATCGTTGCGATGTCGCTCACTTTGATCGGCTGCTCGTCGAGCCACGCGCCGCGACCGATCTCTGCGTACGCCAGCTCGCCGTACACCGGCGCGGATGAGACGCCCACGATCAGACGGCCGCGATGCATGAGGGCGATCTGCGTCGAGAAGAACGGATACTCGCGCACGAACGCCTTCGTGCCGTCGATCGGATCGACCAGCCACAGATACTCCGCGTCGAGCAAGCTCTGACCGGTTTCCTCGCCGTAGAAGCCGTGGCCGGGGAAGCGCTCGCCGATGATGCCGCGGATCACCTGCTCAGTCTCGACGTCCGCCTGCGTGACCGGCGACTTGTCGGCCTTCAGCGTGACCTGCAGGTTGCGCTGGTAATACCGCCGGATCACTGCGGCGCCGGCACGCGCGGCATCGAGTGCGGTGGCGAGAAATTCTGAGTGACTCACGGGGCGACTCTAGTGAGCCTTGATCGGTACCGCAATCCCGGCGACGACCAGCGTCACAGCGTCGCACGACGCGGCCAGCTGCTGATTGAGCCGTCCCTGCTCATCCTGGAAGCGTCGCGCCAGTGCCGACGCCGGCACGATGCCGGAGCCGACCTCGTTCGAGACGAACAGGGCGCTGCCGCGATACTCCGCGAGCCAGCGCAAGAACGCTGAGCGCTCCTCGTCCCAGCGCGGCACCGGCGCATTCGGCTGCGCTTCGTCGAAATCGAGCAGCAGCGCATTGGAGAGCCACAGCGTCAGGCAATCGACCAGGAGGATCGCCGGCGGCTGCGCGCGCAGCGCCGCGGCCAGATCATCCGGCGCTTCGATCGTCTGCCACGACTGCGGGCGCTCCGCGCGATGCCGCGCGATCCGGTTGCGCATTTCGTCATCGAGCGCCTGCGCAGTTGCGACGTAGACGACGGGCAGCCGCTGGGTGGCGGCGAGGCGGGTGGCGAGCGTAATCGCATGATTTGTCTTGCCCGAGCGCGCGCCGCCCAGAATGAGGTGTCGTTCAGGCATCATGTGCGCCCGCTCACGTGATACGGATTCATCGGAAAGCTCCCATGACGACAATGATAACCACGCAGACCCTGCAGCGCCGGCTCGACACGCGCACGAAGCCGCAGGGCTCGCTCGGCGCACTCGAAACGCTCGCGATCCAGCTCGGCTCGGTGCTGCAAACCGAAACGCCCATGCTGCGCGCACCCGCCGTGTTCGTGTTCGCTGCGGATCACGGCATCGCGGCCGATGCCGTCAGCGCCTATCCGCAGGCCGTCACCGGACAAATGCTGGAGAACTATCGCAACGAAGACGCGGCAATCAACGTGCTCGCGCATCAGCACGGACTCGATCTCACCGTCGTGGACGCTGGCGTCATCGGCACCGCTGCGCGCAAAGCACAGCCGCCCAGCTGGATCGCGCCGGGCACCCACAACTTCAGACTGGGGCCAGCGATGAGCGCGGAGCAATGCACACGCGCAATCGAAACCGGCCGCACGTTCGCGACCGACGCGATCGCTCGCGGCTCGAACGCGTTGCTGCTCGGTGAGATGGGCATCGGCAATACCGCATGCGCTGCGCTGCTGCTGCATCGTCGCACGGGTTGGCCGCTCGCCGATTGCGTCGGGCGCGGCACGGGCCTCGACGACGCGGCGCTGGAGCGCAAACGGCAACTGCTCGAAGAATCCGCGGCGCGATGCCCGCAGGTGCTGTCGCCGTTCGAAACGCTGGTCGAGTTCGGCGGCTTCGAGATCGCGATGCTGACCGGCGCGATGCTCGAAGTCGCGCGGCATCGCTGCATCGTGGTAGTCGACGGCTTCGCGGTAAGCGTCGCCGCGCTGCTCGCGACTGAAATGGATTCGCGCGTTCGTGCGCATTGCGTCTTCAGTCATTGCTCGGCGGAAGCCGGGCATCGCAAGCTGCTCGAACACCTGCAGGCACAGCCTTTGCTCGATCTGCGCCTGCGGCTCGGCGAAGGCACCGGCGCGGCGCTCGCGTGGCCGCTGATCGATTCCGCTGCGCGACTGATGACGGAGATGGCGAGCTTCGAAGCGGCCGGCGTCGCGGACAAGAGTCGCAATGACTGAGATCCGCCTGCTGCTCACCGCCGTGCAGTACTTCACGCGCATTCGCGTGCCTGCGTGGGTCGGTCATGCGCAGGAGCAGCTGGCGGGTGCAGTTCGCTATTTTCCAGTCGTCGGCTTGATTGTCGGCGCGAGCGGTGCAGCCACCTTGTGGCTCGTGGCCCATGTATTGCCCACGCCATTGCCTGTCATTCTCGCGACTGTCGTGACCGTGCTCATGACCGGTGCGATTCACGAGGACGGGCTCGCTGACACCTGCGACGGACTCGCCGGTGGCGCGACGCGCGAGCGCGCGCTCGAAATCATGAAGGATCCGCGCATCGGCGTGTTCGGCGCGATTGCGCTGATCCTCATGCTGCTGCTGAAGATCTCCGCGTTGAGCGTCATGCCGGTGTGGACAGCGATGGCTGCACTCATCGCCGCGCACGCCTTCTCGCGGTTCTGCGCGGTTCTCATCAGCTTTGCTGGTCGCTACGTCGGCAGCGCCGAACGATCGCGCGCGGCGCCGGTCGTGCAGCGCGTGAAGGTCGGTGACGTGATGATCGCAGCGCTGTTCGGATTGCCTGCACTCGTGTTGTGCGGTCGAGAAGCGATCGTCGCTGTCGTCGTCGCGCTCGTGCTGCTGGGTTTGGTGTTCCGCTGGTGCGTGCAGCGGATCGGCGGCTACACCGGCGATACGCTTGGTGCGGCTCAGCAGATCACGGAGACAGGGTTCTACCTGGCACTGTTGGCCGCACCAGCAGGCCCGCTATAAGCGCGCTGAATGTCAGGCTAAAGCCTGACCTACTGTACTTGACGGCAAAAGCCCTTCGGCTCATTCTCGCCGCGCGCGACAAGTTCCCCCTGTGGGATTCAAAGGGAACTCGGGTGTGAAACCCGGGCTGCCCCCGCAACTGTAAGTGGTGCGCCGCGCGTCGAGACCACTGGAGCTGGCAGCAACTGCCGGCCCCGGGAAGGTGACGCGACGGACTTCAGCCACGAGCCAGGAGACCTGCTTGCCGCTGTCGTCCATCGCTCAACCGGGGTGTTGTTGAACGAGCGGGAGTTCCCGAGCGACGACCGGTCCTTGTCCGAAACGGCAAGGGGTTTAGCTTCTCTTCCGGAGCTTTCGCACATGTCCGCTTCATTCCGTTCGTATCCGTTCGTGTTGTCTTGTCTGCTCGCGCCCACCGGCGCTGCGTTCGCCGATCCGTCGGGGGGTGAGGAGCTCGAGCGCGTCGTCGTCACCGCGAATCGCGCAGAGCAACCGCTCTCGCGCGTCGGCGACTCGGTCACGCTGATCGAGCCCGAGGAAGTTCGCGCCAGCCAGAAGCTGGCAATTTCGGATCTGCTCGCGACCACGCCCGGCATCACAGTGTCTCGCAACGGCGGCCTCGGTACGACCACGCAATTGCGTATCCGCGGCGCGGAATCCGATCAGACGGTCGTGCTGATCGATGGCGTCAAGCTCAACGATACGTCGTCCGCCGGGGGCGGCTTCGATTTCGGCAACCTGTTGACCGGCGACTACATGCGGATCGAAGTGCTGCGCGGGCCGCAGTCGACGCTGTGGGGCAGCCACGCAATCGGTGGGGTGATCAACGTCGTCACCACAGTTCCGGAAGGACCGCTGATGACCGAGTACTCCGCCGAAGGCGGCTCGCGCGGCTCTGCGACTGTGCGCGCACGTGCCGAAGCCGGCGGCGAGCGCTTCGCGTGGCGAGTCGCTGGCCAGTACCTGACCACCGATGGCGTCTCCGCACTGGATGACGATCGCGGCGGCCGCGAGAAGGACGGCTATCGCAATGTCGGCGCCAACGTTCGCGGTTTGTGGCGGATCACCGATGACGTATCGGCCGAAGTGCGCACGACCTACAGCAGCGGCCGCACCGACTTCGACGGCTTTCCGCCGCCCAACTTCGAGCTCACCGACACGCGCGAGTACGGCGACACGGACGAACTCGTGGCGTACGCCGGCGTCAACGCGTCGACGTCCGGCGGCAAGCTGCAGAACCGCTTCGGCTTCGCATACACCGACACGGATCGCGAGAACATCGACCCGGACTCGCCGGTGCGCACGACGTTCGACGCCACCGGCAGCAACAAGCGCTGGGAGTACCAGGGCACGCTGACGCTGACCGACCGCGTCGGCACGGTGTTCGGCCTGGAATCCGAGCGCTCGGAGCTCAACACACGTTCACCCAGCACGTTCGATCCGAATCCCGTGCCGCTCGCGCACGACGCGCAGCTCGACAGCATCTACGCGCAGCTCACCGTTGCGCCGATCGAGACTCTGTCGCTGACCGGCGGCCTGCGTTACGACGATCACGACACCTTCGGCAGCGAGACCACCGGGCGCGCGACGCTCGCGTGGGCCGCCACCCCAACGACCATCGTGCGGGCAACCTACGGCGAGGGCTTCAAGGCGCCGACCTTGTTCCAGCTGTTCAGCGAGTTCGGCAACGAGGATCTCGCGCCGGAGCGCGCCGACGCGTGGGACGCGGGCGTGGAGCAGCATCTGCTGAACGATGCGCTGGTGCTGTCGGCGACTTACTTCGGCCGCAACACGCGCGACATGATCGACTTCGTGTCGTGCTTCCCGGCCACGGATCCGCGCTGTGCGACGCGGCCTTTCGGCTTCTACGACAACGTGCAGAAGACCGAAGCGGAAGGCGTCGAGCTCGGCTTGGTCGCGCACCTCGGCGAGCGGCTCAGCTTCAATGCGAACTACACGGACATGGACACGAAGAATCGCGGTAGCGAGAACTTCGGGCTCGAGCTGGCACGGCGCCCGGGCCAGACGCTCAATGGCGAGCTCACCTACGAGTGGGCGTTCGGCCTGACGACGACCGTCGCCGTGATGCACGCCGGCAAGAGCTTCGATGACGCGGCGAACACCATAGTTGTGGATGGCTACACCGTGGTCGACTTGCGCGCGGCATTCGCGCTGCGCGACAAGCTCGAGCTGTACGGCCGTCTCGAGAACGCATTCGACGAAGAGTACGAAACCATCGCGCGCTACGGCACACCGGGCCGCGGGGTGTTCGTCGGAGTGCGACAGAGCTTTTAGTCTGTGCAGGCAGAGACGCAGATCGCGGCGGGCCGCTTTGCTCATCACGGCGGGCGGCTCGGCGTTGCGCGCTCGTTGTTCCCGGGTGTGCCGCAGCCGTGGGTGGATCTCTCGACGGGGATCAATCCGCGGCCGTATCCGGCGCCGCGTGCGTCCCGGCAAGCGCGCAATCGACTGCCCGAACCGACTGAGCTGGCGCGCCTCGAAGCGCAGGCCGCTGAGGTGTTCGGCGTGGAAGATCCTGCACGGATCGTCGCGGTCGGCGGCACAGAGTGCGGGCTGCGGTTGGTGCCGCAGATCGTGCATCTGAAAGCGGCCGTGATCGTCGGGCCGACGTATGGATCTCACGCCGACGCGTGGACGCGCAGCGGCGCTCTGACCCAGACGATCGGTCGCGACGAGATGCATGCGCACGCGGAACGAGCGGTCTGTCTCACGATCGTCAATCCCAACAATCCCGACGGTCGCATCGTCGAGCGCACGCAACTGCTCGCGCTGCACGATTCGCTCAGCCGGCATGGCGGCACGCTGATCGTCGACGAAGCATTCGCGGATGTCACACCGCACGTGAGTGTCGCTGCCGAAGCCGGCACGCAGGCAGCGCCGCGTCTGATCGTGCTGCGCTCCTTCGGCAAGTTCTTCGGTCTCGCCGGACTGCGGCTGGGCTTCATCGTCGCTGCGCCGCCGATCGCGGCCGCGATTCGCGGACTCGTCGGCGAGTGGCCGGTGTCGAGCGACGCGCTCACTGCAGGGCTCGCCGCGTACGCAGACCGGCGCTGGGCGGATCGTGAGCGAACGACGCTGCAGAAGTCGGCGCAGCGTCTCGACCGACTCCTGACACAGAGCGGATTCGAGCTCGCTGGCGGAACCTCACTGTTTCGCCTGGCACGCGCACCCGACGCGCGCGAGCGTTTCGCACGCCTGCTCGCAGCGGGAATCCTGGCGCGGCCGTTCGATTTCGATCCGAGCCTGTTGCGCTTCGGCCTGCCGCGCGGCCGCGATCAATGGCGCCGGCTCGCGGCTGCACTAAGGACCCAGGCATGAGCGAGCCAACCGAAGCCGAGCGCGACCGGCAGCACGCAGAGGCGATGAAGCTCCTGCAGCAGGAGCGTCGCGCCGAGCGCGCAACCAAAACCCTTCGCGGCGGCTTGCTGATCGTGCTCACCGGCGCGGGCAAAGGAAAATCATCGAGCGCGTTCGGCATGGTTGCGCGTGCGCTCGGCTGGGACATGCGCGTCGGCATCGTGCAGTTCGTCAAAGGCAAGTGGCAGACGGGCGAGAAGCATTTCTTCCGCCGCTTTCCGGAAGCGGTGACGTTCGAAGTCATGGGCGAAGGCTTCACCTGGGATGTTCAGGACCGGCAGCGCGATATCGCGGCGGCACAGCACGCGTGGCGACGCAGCTGCGAGATGATTCGCGATCCGCAGTTCGACTTCGTGCTGCTCGACGAGCTGAACATCGCATTGCGTAGCGATTATCTCGATGTCGCGGAAGTTGTCTCTTTCCTCGAACAGCGCCCGCGCGACAAACACGTCTGCATCACCGGACGCGATGCACCCGCGCGGCTCCTCGAGATTGCGGACCTCGTGACCGAGGTGAGCTCGCCGAAGCATCCCTACCAGGCCGGGTACAAGGCGCAGCGTGGAGTCGAGTTCTGAAGGATGGCGGCTGAAGTCTGGTTGCCGGCGGCTGCGCTCGCGCTCGAGGCAGTCTGCGGCTATCCGCAGTCGCTGTATGCGCGCATCTCGCACCCCGTTGTCTGGATCGGCCGGCTCATCGAAACGCTGGAGCGTCGCTGGAACGATCCCGCGCGCAGCGACGCCGTGCGCCGGACGCTCGGCATCGTCGCGATGCTCATCGTGGCCGGCCTGGCCGGCGCAGTTGGGTACGCGATCGAGGCGAGCGCGCAGCAGTTGCCGTTCGGAGCGATCGTAGTCGTCATCGTTGCGACCGCGGGACTGGCGCAGCGAAGTCTCTTCGTCCACGTGCGCGACGTGTTGCAACCACTGACGCAAAACGATCTGCCGCGCGCGCGTGCGGCGGTTGCGAAGATCGTCGGTCGTGACACGGCAAATCTAACGGCGCCCGGCGTTGCTGCAGCCGCCATCGAAAGCCTCGCGGAAAGCTTCAACGACGGCATCGTCGCGCCGGCGTTCTGGCTGGCGGTCGGCGGTCTGCCGGGATTGTTCGCGTACAAGGCGTTCAACACTGCCGACAGTCTCATCGGTCATCGCGAGCCGCGCTGGCGCATGTTCGGCTGGGCCGCGGCGCGGGGCGACGATCTGCTCAACCTGATTCCGGCGCGGCTCGCGGGATTGTTGATCGTTGCAGCAGGCGGCCGCGGGTTCGGTGTGATGGGGCGCGACGCATCCCGTCATGCGTCGCCGAACGCGGGCTGGCCCGAGGCTGCGATGGCGGGTGCGCTGCGTGTTGAGCTCGGCGGCGCGACGACCTACGACGGCGTCGTGCACCAGCGACCGACCTTTGGTGCGGGTCCCCGTCCGCAGGCGAGCGACCTCCGCCGGGCATTGCGAATCTGCCTGACAGCCTGCGCGCTGCTGTGGGCACTCGCTCTCGCGCTCGCGTTCGGAGTAACGTAGCCGCCCGCACGCCGGAATTTCAGAAAACACGGAGCAGCTCATGGGTCATCGCCTCAGCAAGATCTACACCCGCACCGGCGACGACGGCACGACGGGCCTTGGCGATGGCTCGCGTGTGCCAAAGACGCACGGGCGCATCGAGGCGTACGGCACGGTCGACGAGGCGAACAGCGCAATCGGTGTGGTGCTCGCGGTGCCGGGCCTGCCGCCGGCAGTGAGCGAAGCGCTGACGAAGATCCAGCACGAGCTGTTCGATCTCGGCGGCGAGCTGGCCGTGCCCGGCTATCGCGCGATCCAGGACAGTCACATCGAGCAGCTGGAGCAGGTGCTCGATCACTTCAACGAGCCGCTGCCGATGTTGAAGGAGTTCATTCTTCCCGGCGGCGGGCCGGCGGCGGCTGCATGCCACGTCGCACGTGCGATCACGCGCCGCGCGGAACGATCGACATGGGCATTGGCGCAGAGCGACACAGTCGCGCCGGAAGTGATGCGCTATCTCAACCGGTTGTCGGATCTGTTGTTCGTCGTGGCGCGCGTGCTGGCGCGGCACGAGAACGGGCAAGAGGTGTTGTGGAGAAGGCTGTAGGCCTTCTCTTCAGTATCCGGCCAGCAGCGAGCCGTCGCGGGGGTCGATACGGATCGTGATCTCGTCCTCCAGCTCCGGCGCCACGATCAACGAGGCTTCGAGGCGGTTCACGGCGACCGGTCGCACGGTCGCGCCGCTGATGGAGTGAGAGATCATGAAGCTGTGGTACTCGCCGGCGTGCGTCGCGGCAAACTGCACCAGGATGTTCACCACGCGCAGCTCGCTCGCGTCGTTGATGCGCTCGTCGCAGATCACATAGAACGCCTCATCGGGTGGCACGGCTGCGAAAGCGCCGGCGCTTTGCAGCTCGCCGAGAAACCGTCGCACCTGCGCGGCCACCCGCTCCCAGACCGTAGGATCGCCCGGACGCAGCACGCACCAGCGCGTGCCACGCTCGATGGCGTTGATCACGAACAGCGCGAAGCGGCGCTGCGAGAGATACGACCAGTCCGACGACGCGCTGGCCCCGCACGCAAGTGTTCGCAGCGGCGGCCGCTCGCGTTCGGCGCTGCGCACCGCCTGCAGAACATTGACACCATGAGCTGCGAGCGACCAGCGATCGGCGGACGGCACTTCGCGGGCCAGACGCGCGCCGGCGCGCAGCAACGGTTCGGGATCCTTCGCCGCGATCGCGGCTGAAACAGCCTCGCCGGTGCGCGATAAAAGACCGGCGACCGCGCCGCCGTTGCCAAAGGTCTCGATGCGACCGCGCAGCCGATCGGTCGCGGCAATGCGCGGGAAGAACATCAGTGCATGATCGCTGTGAAAGTTGAGTGCCTTCAGTCCGCGCACGGCTTCTGCGGGGCTGTCCCACGCGGCCGGCGGATCGACGATCAGCATCGCGCGGCGTTGACGACAGAACTTTGCAGCCACCAGCACCGTGCTGACACCGACATCGGCGGTGCGCGTCAGCGGCGGCACATATAAGAAGGCGAGCTCATCCATGTCATCGAGCGCGAACAGGCCGGAGCGCCGCGTCGCGGAGCCGATGACGTCGTAGTCGGTGATCGGGCGGCCGTCGTCGCCGTCCGGATTCGAGCTCACGTAGCCGACGGGCAGGTTCGTGCCCGGCATCAGCGTGCGGTCCGGCCGCACCGCCGGCACTTCGCCGCGCAGGCGCACCAGATTGGATTCGAGCAACGCAGCGCCGACGAAGCGCGGCGATGCGGGATCGATCGACAGCGCACGGAAGGTTTCCTGCGTCTCGATGCGCTCCGAGCCGGGCGAGCGCACACGCTGCACGACCAGGTTGAAGCGCTGCTCGTCTTCGGCGTCGACGTGATCGTAGTCGATCGAGGCGCGCAGGAACTCCCGCGTGCCGGGTGCGCGAGCTTCGAACTGCAGGAACTCGCGGCCACAGCGCAACGAAAGCGTGACCGGCGCGGCGCCGTTCGCGACGCGAACGATGGCCGCCTGCCGGCCGCCCTGCTCGAAGAAATGCTCGACCGCGTAGGAGAGCGGGCTCGGCTGCCACAGGCCGCCGAACTCCTGCTGAAAATCCGCAAAGCTGTGAACGATGACGGCGCGATTCACGGGGCCGCGCAGCGTGCGGCCGACAAAGGCCGTCAAGTGCGCGCTCGCACGTGCGATCGGTTGCTCCGCGCCCGGCGTTTCAGTGATCTGGATACCTTCGAGCGAACGCTCGGGCACCTGGACTCCCCTTTTCTTGTGGCGCGTAACTTAGCACAGGCAATTCGCGCCAGGGGCTGTGTCGGTGCAGCTTACAGTGACGACTCTCTAAAGATTTCTGGTGCCGAACGTGTCGCAGGATTCCATCTGGCCCGACTCGAAGCCGCGCTTGAACCAGCGCACGCGCTGCTCCGAGCTGCCGTGCGTGAACGACTCCGGCGAGACGTAGCCGCGCGATTGTTTCTGCAAGCGATCGTCGCCGATGGCAGCGGCGGCGTTCAGACCCTCTTCGATGTCGCCCGTTTCGAGCAACTGGCGCGAGCGGTCCGCGTTGTGCGCCCAGATGCCGGCGAAGCAGTCGGCCTGCAGCTCCTGGCGCACCGACAGCTCATTGGCTTCCCCTTCGCTCGCGCGCTGCCGCGCTGCCATGTTGCGCTCGGAGATGCCGAGCAACGTCTGCACGTGATGCCCGACTTCGTGTGCGACCACATAGGCCTGCGCGAAGTCGCCCGGCGCGCCGAAGCGGTTCTGCAGCTCGTCATAGAAGGACAGGTCGATGTACACCTGGCGGTCGCCGGGACAATAGAACGGCCCGACTGCCGCCTCGGCGAACCCGCAGGCCGACTGCACGGCGCCCGAGAACAGCACGAGCGTGGGCTTCTCGTAGGTTCGTCCGGCTGCTGCAAAGACGGCAGTCCAGGCGTCTTCCGTATCGGCAACGATGACGGCAACGAACTTGCGCTTCTGCGCCTCTTCCGGCGACTCGTTATAGGGAACCTGCTCGCCCTGTTGCTGGGACGGCTGCGTGCCTTGCAGTACGACGGATGGGTCAACGCCGAAGTAGGCGGCAACCAGCGCCAGCACGATCGTGCCCAGCCCGATGCCGCCGGCGCGGCCGAAACGCATGCCGCGCCGATCTTCGATGTTCTGGCTTTCGCGCCGCCCTTCCCAACGCATGGTGCACCTGCAAGAAAGTGACGAAAGTGACGGAGTGACACCCGTCACTCTGCACTCTATACGGGTTGCGAGACGGGCGAGTTCCGCGATGCCTGGCTGACGACGGAGGAGTAGAGAGTGGCCAGCCGGTCGGCCATGGCCGTCGCGGACCAGGTCGCGGCGTAGACACGAGCCTCGGCGGACATGGCGGCGCGGCGCACCGGATCGTCGAGCAGCCGCACGACGATGCTGGCGAACTCGGCCTCGTCGTCAGGAGCGGCGTGTGCGCCGCGCTGCGGGTTGACGATGTCAGCCGTGCCCATGTACGCCGTCGACACGACCGGCACTCCGAGCGCCATCGACTCGAGCAACACCAGGCCCTGCGTTTCGGTCTTCGACGAGAACACGAACAGGTCGCCGGCGCGGTAGCAATCGAGCAGCTCGCGCTCGCGCGCGAGATAGCCGACGAAGCGCACCCGTTGTTCGAGCCCGAGCGAGCGGACATACGCCTTGCACGAGATCAGCGCCGGCCCTTCGCCCGCGACGATGAAGATTGCTTGCGGCTTGTCGCGCACCACCTGCGCGAACATGCGGAACAGGAACTCGATGTTCTTCTCGTGCGCGATGCGCCCGACGTGCACCAGCACCGGTTGCCCCGGCGCTATGCCGAGCTGCGTACGGAAGCGGGCGCCATCACCGCCTGCAAAGCGCTCCATCTCCATGCCGGTCGGAATGACGTGCATCGGACAGCGCACGCCGTAGTCGATCAACGCTTGTTCCATCGCGCGCGACGGCACGACCAGCGCGTCGAGCACATTGCATTGGGAAACCGTGAAGCGCCGCGCGATGAAACGCATGAGGGCGCGCGGCATCAGCGGCACGTAGTGGTGCAGGTACTCCTCGAAATACGTGTGATAGCTCTCGATGACCGGGACGCGCAACGCCCGCGCCAGCGCCGTGCCCTGGTAGTGAGCGATGAACGGCGTCTGGATGTGCACCAGGTCCGGCTCCAGGCGCTCGAGTTGTGGCCGCAGCGCGCGGATCGCGCCGAGCTTCATCGCACGGTCTTCGGGGTCGCGCGGCACGCCTCGCGAGGGCACTCGCAGGATGCCCTCCTCATCAGCCGACTTGCCGGCCGGGTACTCCGGTGCGATCAGGAAAGTTTCATGGCCGGTGGCGTGCAGGCCGCGGCGGAAGGTCTGAATCGAAGTGGAAACGCCGTTGATCCGCGGAAAAGAGACGTCCGAGATCATCAGGATACGCATGCCCGCTCCCACGCCGACTGAGGTCGGCCGGGAGCGTATGGCGTTCAGATGACGACGGGATTACAGCGCGGTCTGCCGCGGAGCCTGCTGGGTCGCACTCGTGGCGGTGGCAGCGGGCTTGGTGGCGGTCTTCTTGGTCGCCTTCGGCGCCTTCTTCGGTAGCGGCGTGCCGTCGCGTGCTGCTTCGAATTCCTCGGCGGTGTAGTACATCTCTTCGCTGCCGTTCCAGTTCGCACCGGGCGGCACGCGGTTCTCGACATGCCGCGCGGCTGCGACGTAGCTGTCGACGGTCATCTTCGGCTTGGAGACCGGCAGCGCGATCCCCCGAGGCTGCGCCATCAGGCCGTTCACGACTTCGAGATCGATCGCGGTGCCGTGCTCCTTGACGTTCTTCCACATGTCGTCGGAAATCGCAGCGTTCAGCAGCGTGTCCGCGGCCTTCGGATGGTCGCGCTGATCGTCTTCCATCACCGGGAACGCCTGCACGTACAGCGCGCGATCGTGCCAGCCGAATACGAACGGCTGGTTCACGACCGTCACCTTCGTGCCGACGGGAATCTTGCCGTACAGCTCCGCGATGTCCTCGGGATAGAACCGCATGCAACCGTGACTGGAGCGCAGCCCGACGCCGTACGGCTTGTTGGTGCCGTGAATCAAATAGCTCGGCCAGCCGAGCGTCATCATGTACGCGCCGAGCGGATTGTCGGGACCGGGCGGCACCTTCGAGGGCAGCGGATCGCCCGCTTCCTTGTGCTCCTTGCGCACGGAGGCCGGCGGAAACCACGTCGGATTGGTGCGCTTGCCGGTGACCTTGGTCGTACCCTCCGGCGTCTGCCAGCCGACCTTGCCGATGCCGATCGGATGTGTGATGACCGTCTGCGGCTCGCCTTCCTTGACCTTCGGGAAATAGAACACGCGCAGCTGCGCCAGGTTGATCACCAGTCCTTCGTGCGGCGCGGCCGGCAGCACGAACTGCGTCGGCAGCACGATCTCGCGGCCCTCGCCCGGCACCCACGGATCGACGCC
>Ga0111539_10006056_pt1 | contig 15613 bp, 16 predicted proteins | sample RhiMethybrSRZTD1_FD_79667 | JGI IMG/M metagenome (GOLD analysis project Ga0111539, IMG submission 79667) | Populus rhizosphere microbial communities from Tennessee, USA - Rhizosphere MetaG P. TD hybrid SRZTD1 (version 2) (version 2) | ecosystem: Host-associated > Plants > Roots > Rhizosphere >... | reverse complement strand
GAAGGCGAGCATGGTTCTTGGCAGCCCCCAGCGTGAGGAATCATCATAGCGCGCTTGAACGGGATGCAACTGACCGGCCGGGACCGGGGCCATCTTGTAGGACTGGAAGAGCCTCGCTGTATGCTGCACAGGGCCGCGGTGCGGCCTTTTCTTGCAATGCGTGAAGCCGCGGCCCTCGCTGGATTCGACCTCGTGCCGGTCTCATCGTTTCGCGATTTCGGGCGCCAGCGGGCGATCTGGAACGCGAAATTCCGCGGTGAGCGCGCCGCGCTCGACCGCGCCGGCAAGCCGATGGACATGACGACGCTCGGTCCGGGCGCGCGGGTCGAGGCGATCCTTCTGTGGTCCGCGCTGCCCGGCGCGAGCCGCCATCACTGGGGCAGCGACGTCGACGTCGCGGACGGCAAGCCGATGGCGGCGGGCTACGTGCCGAAGCTCGAGGTCGACGAATACCGCGGCGGCGGGCCATTCGCCGCGCTCTCCGCCTGGCTCGGCGCGAACATGCGCCGCTTCGGTTTCTATCGCCCGTACACGCGCCGCGGGCGCGGCGTGCAGCCGGAGCCCTGGCATCTCTCCTATGCGCCGGTCGCGCGACCGGCGCTCGCGAAGATGAGCGTGCGCCTGCTTGCTGAGGCGATCCGCGGCGCGGACGTCGAAGGGGAGGCGGAGATACTCTCGCGGCTGCCCGCGATCCGCGAGCGTTACCTGCTCGACGTGGACGCGCCGCCGCGCATGCGCTCGCGCTACGCCCGGCTCAGGACGCGCTGACCGCGGGGCTGCCCGCGCCGAAGACTTCCTTGAGGTGCCTGACGAGGAGCGTGCGCACGCCGTCCATCGGGTTCGCCTCGACGGTGAACACCGGCGGGTTGCGGCGGAGCATCGGCCAGCGACTACCGCGCGTGAGCGACTTCAGGTACTCGACGTTCTGGCGGATGGCGTTCATGTAGGGGTTGTCCCCGCCGAACAGCGGCTCGAGATGGCGGTACGCGTGCCCGAAGGCGGCGCCGAGCCGGCTCTCGATCGTGTAAGCGATGAACTTCGGCGTCTGGCGGAGGAGATCGAGGCCGGAGCCGTAGAGCACCTTCACGCCTTCCGCGCCCGCGTGCACGGCGACGTCGCCGAGCACGAACTCCGCGTAGAGGCGGTCGCGGCATTTCTCGAGGTAACAGCGGTCCGCCATCTGCGCGAGCATGTCGGCGGTGCCGAGCAGGTGTCCCGCGAGGCGGTCGCGCGAGTCGGCGACGCGCAGGAGCTCGAGCGGCACTTCGTATCCGGTGAAGTGCACGATGCGCGTCGAGATGGGGACCCAGTTTGCGAGGCCCGCGTTCGGCAGGTACTTCGCGATGAAGCGCGCGCTGCGCGTCACGTGGTTGCGCGTGAACACGGCGCCGTTCGAGATCGCGGCCTCGCCGCTCTCACGGATGTATCCGGCGTCGTGGAAGAGGGCAGTGACCAGCGTGGCGAGCGCGCGCTCGGCGCCGATCTTCGGCCCGTCCGGGTGACCACGCTCGTAGCCGGCGAGGAGCCGTGCGGTCGCGAGCACGACGTCCTGCGAATGCTGAAGGTCGTGATAGACCGTGTCGACGCCGAGGTAGCCGGGCATCTGCCCGGTGAAGAGCCGCTCGAAGTCGCGGAGGGCGGTCTCGAGCGTCTCGCGCGGTGCGCCTGGCCAGGTGTCGGCGTAGAGCTCGAGCACCGCTTCGCGGACTGCCGCTGGCTGGCTCACCTGGACGGTGTCCGTAACGTCGAAATCGCTGCGGCGACAAGGCCTTGGCACGGGGCGACGAGCCCTCTTATACGGCGTCTCCGGGGAGGATTCTAAACCCCGGGAGGCATGGACCACGCGCTGGGCTGCCGCAGACATGCGCGGCATCACATCCTTAGTTTCAGCCTATGTCAAATTCGGCGGTGACCGGGGCGTGGTCCGAAGGCCGCTCCCAGGTGCGAGGCGTGCGGTCGATCGTGCAAGACTTGCAGCGCTCGGCGAGCGACTTCGACGCGAGCATGAGGTCGATGCGCAGTCCGTGGTCGCGGCGGAACGCATTCATGCGGTAGTCCCACCAGCTCCAGGAATTCTTCGGCTGCTCGAAGCGGCGGAAGAGGTCGGTGAGCCCGAGGGCCGCGATCCTCGCGAGCGCCTCGCGCTCAGGCATGCTCACGTGCACCGAGCCTTCCCAGGCCGCGGGGTCGTGCACGTCGCGGTCCTCGGGCGCGATGTTGAAGTCGCCGACGACGAGCAGGTGCTCGTGCGCCTCCAGCAGGCTCGCGAGGTACGCGCGCAGCCGCTCGAGCCATGCGAGCTTGTACGTGTACTTCTCGGAGCCGATCGCCTGGCCGTTCGGCACGTACACGTTGACGAGCCGGACCGGCCCGATCGCCGCCGCGATCACGCGCCGCTGCGGATCGCCGTCGCCGGGAATGCCCATCGCGCACTCCGTCGCTTCCGATCGCGAGAGGATCGCGACGCCGTTGTATGTCTTCTGCCCGTAGCAGACGGCGTGCAGGCCAAGCGCCTCGATCTCCGCGCGCGGGAAGTGCTCGTCGGCGAGCTTCAGCTCCTGGAGCGCCATCGCGTCGACCGCATGGTCCGCGAGCCAGCGGCTGAGGTGCTCCATCCTCACCCGAAGCGAATTCACGTTCCACGTCGTGATGCGCATCCCGCCGTAATATACGCGGCTCGCCGCGCCGGCGCCCTCGAGGGGCGCTGCTACGAAAGGAAGCCCGCGGGCCTGAGGCCCATCGAGCGAGCGACGATGCTGTACGGAAACGCCTGGCAGCGGAAGTTCAGCACGCTCACCGCCCTGTTGTACTGCTCGCGCTTTTCGTCGACGCGCGCGTCGAGCGTCTGCGCACGCTCACGCAGCGCCGCGAAGGCGCTGCTCGCCGAGAACTGCGGGTAGTTGGCGGCGAACTGGAACAGCGCCGCGGCCGCGGCGCGATGCGCATTGTCTGCGGCGGCCAGTGCGGGGATGTTCGAGCGGCGGGCGGCGGCGATCACGGCGCTGCCCGCAGTCGAAACGCGCTCGAGCGCGACGCGCTCGTAGCCCATGAGCCGCGAGCAAAGACCGACGATCTGGATCATCAGCTCCTGGCGCTTGACGAGCTGGGCCTCGAGCGCTACCCAGGCCTCGTGGCGGGAATCCTGCAGGTTGTTCAGCCCGCGCCGCGCGGCCGAGACGACCGCCGCGGCGAGCGCCGCGAGCGCGAGCACGAGGATCCAGGCCATGAGGCGTTCGAGTATATCATCGGCCTCCGCGGCATCTTCCCGGCAAAAACATGACGCAGTCGTGGGATCTCATCGTGATCGGCGGTGGCAGCGGCGGCCTCGCGTGCGCGCAGCGCGCGGCGCGCCACGGCGCCCGCGTCGCGGTCGCGGAGCCGGGCCAGCTCGGCGGCACCTGCGTGAACGTCGGCTGCGTGCCCAAGAAAATCATGTACCACGCGGCCGACGTCGCACATGCCCTCGTCGACGCCGCGGATTACGGATTTACGATCGGTAAAACCCAGCACGACTGGGCCGCGCTCAAGTCGCGGCGGGATTCCTATGTCGAGCGCCTGCGTGGCATCTACCGCGAGAACCTCGACAAGAGCGGTGCAGAGCTCTTTCGCGCACGCGCGCATATCGCGGCGCCGGGCCGCGTCGCGATCGGCGATGACGAGCACGAGGCACGCCACGTCGTCGTCGCGACCGGCGGCCGACCGCTCGTACCGGACATCCCGGGCGCCGGACACGGCCTCACCTCCGATGGGTTCTTCGAGCTCGAGCGGATGCCCGCGCGGGTCGCGATCATCGGAAGCGGCTACGTCGCCGCCGAGTTGTCCGGCGTCTTCGCTGCGCTTGGCAGCCGCGTGACGCTCGCGATCCGCTACGACCATGTGCTGCGCTCCTTCGACCGTATGCTGTCGACGCGCCTCATGGCCGCGATGCAGGCGGACGGCATCGAGATCGTCCATTACGCGGTGCCGACAGCGCTGGAGCCATCGCCGGAGGGTCACCGCATCCGCCTCGCGGGAGGCGCGACACTCGGTCCCTTCGATGCCGTGATTTGGGCGGTCGGCCGCGTGCCGAACACCGAGCAACTCGGTCTTCGCGAGGCGGGAGTCACGATCGGCGAGGACGGCGAGGTCGCGACCGACCTGCGCCAGGACACGAACGTCGACGGCATCCACGCGATCGGTGACGTGACCGCCCGCATGGAGCTCACGCCCGTGGCGATCGCGGCGGGTCGGCGCCTTGCGGACCGCCTCTTCGGCGGCGATCCTGCACGGCACCTCGACTACCACATGGTCCCGACCGTCGTGTTCAGCCACCCGCCGATCGGCACGGTGGGCCTTTCCGAGGAGGACGCGCGCGAGGCGTTCGGCGACGGCGTCGAAGTCTTCAGCCATGACTTCATGCCGCTCTACCACGGCGTCACGCAGCGCCGGCGTCGCGCCGAGGTGAAGCTCGTCTGTACGGGGCGCGAGCGCCGCATCATCGGCCTGCACGCGATCGGCATGGGCGCGGACGAGCTGCTGCAGGGATTCGCGGTCGCGCTCCGGCTCGGCGCCACCAAGCGCGACTTCGACGATACGGTCGCGATCCATCCGACGAGCGCGGAAGAGCTCGTGACGCTGCGCGGATGAGCATCCGTCCCTACCGCGGCATCGAGCCCGAGATCGCGGACGGCGTCTGGATCGACCCGTCGGCGAGCGTGATCGGAAGCGTCCGGATCGGCGAAGATGCCTCGCTGTGGACCGGCGTGATCGCGCGCGGCGACGTGAACCCGATTTCCATCGGCGCGCGCACCAACGTCCAGGATGGCAGCATCCTGCACGTCGGCAGCTCGCGGCTCGCGGGGGGCGACGGAATTCCCTGCATCGTCGGCGAGGAATGCTCCGTCGGCCACGGCGTGATCCTGCATGCCTGCACGGTCGGCCGGCGCTGCCTCATCGGCATGGGCGCGATCCTGATGGACGGCGCGGTGCTCGGAGACGAAGTGATCGTCGGCGCCGGCGCGCTGGTGACGCCGGGCACGAAGCTGCCGTCACGCACGCTCTGGGTCGGCAGTCCCGCGCGCCTCAGGCGCGCGCTCGACGCGAAGGAGATCGCCTTCCTCGCGGAGTCCGCGGCGCACTACGTCGAGCTGAAGAACGAATACCTGAAATAGTTCAAGGGGACGGTCACCTTGGACTGCTTGGCGTTCATTAGATATGCCGATGCAAACGGTTCAAGGTGACCGTCCCCTTGAACTACAGCCGGTCGAGCGCTCCCATGACCGGCTTCGTCTCCGGGCGCACGCCGTGCCAGAGGAGATACGACTCGGCGGCCTGCTCCACGAGCATGCCCCAGCCCTTGTAGGAGCGCCGCGAGCCGCGGCCGGCGGCCCAGCGCATGAATGCGGTGTCGCCGCGGCCATACGCCATGTCGTAGCAGACGCTGTCGCGGCCGATCGCGCGCGCGGGAAGCTCCGGCACCTCGCCGGCGAGGCTCGCGGCGGTCGCGTTGATCACGACGTCCCAGGGCCGGTCCTCGACCTCGGAGAATCCGGACGTGGAGACCTCGCCGAGGTCCGAGAACTCGTCGCGCAGCCGCTTCGCGCGCTCGGGCGTGCGGTTTGCGATGTGGATGCCGCGCGGCTCCTGCTCGAGGAGCGGCGCAAGGACGCCGCGAGTCGCGCCGCCGGCGCCGAGGATCAGGAGGCGCGCGCCGTTCAGCGCGACTCCGAGGTTGCGCATGAGGTCGGTGACGAGGCCGACGCCGTCCGTGTTCTCGCCATAGAGCTCGGTGGGGCTCCGGCGCACGATCGTGTTGACGGCCCGCGCCCGCTCCGCGCGGGCGGACAGGTCGTTCACGATCTCGGCCGCAGCCGGCTTGTGCGGCAGCGTGACGTTCGCGCCGCCGCCGCCTTCGACGAAGAAGTTGATGACGGCGTGGCGGAATTTGTCCGGCACCACGTCCTGCACCTTGTAGTCGACGACGTGGTCGAACTGGCGCGCGAACATGCCGTGGATGAACGGCGACCAGCTGTGAGCGACCGGATGGCCGAACAGCACGAAGCGGCCCGGCCCTGACTTGGCGCTCACTGGCTCGAATCCCCCCGCAGCCAGGCTGCGACACGCCCCGCATAGTAGCTCAGAATGCCGTCGGCCCCCGCGCGCCTGATGCAGACAAGGCTTTCGAGGACCGTCTTCTTCTCGTCGACCCAGCCGTTGGCGGCGGCCGCCGCGATCATCGCGTACTCGCCGCTCACCTGGTACACGAAGGTCGGCACGCCGAACCGGTCCTTCACGCGCCGCACGATATCGAGGTAGGGGAGGCCCGGCTTGATCATCACGATGTCGGCGCCTTCCTCGATGTCCAGCGCGACCTCGCGAATCGCCTCGTCGCTGTTCGCCGGATCCATCTGGTAGCTCGCCTTGTCGGACTTGCCGAGCGCCGCGCCGGAACCGACCGCGTCGCGGAACGGCCCGTAAAAGCAGGACGCGTACTTTGCGGAGTACGCGAGGATGCGCGTGTCGTGGCGGCCGTCCTCTTCCAGCGCGGCGCGGATCGCGCCGATGCGCCCGTCCATCATGTCGGACGGCGCGACGACGTCGGCGCCCGCCGCGGCCTGCGACCGCGCCTGCTTCACGAGCGCTTCGACCGTCGCGTCGTTCAGTACGTGGCCCGACGCGTCGATGAGGCCGTCCTGACCATGTGTCGTGTAAGGATCGAGCGCGACGTCGGTGATGACGCCGAGGCCGGGCTCGGCCTTCTTGAGCGCGCGCACCACGCGCTGGACGAGGCCCTCGGGGTTCCATGCCTCGCGGCCGTCCTCGCTCTTTGCGGCGGGATCCGGCACGGGGAAGAGGGCGATCGCCGGGATACCGAGCGTATATAGCCGCGCGGCCTCCGCCGTCAGGAGATCGATAGAGAGACGCTCGATGCCAGGCATCGATGCGACCGGCTCGCGCCGGCCCTTGCCCTCGATGACGAAGAGCGGCTGGATCAGGTCGTCGGCGGAGAGGCTCGTCTCGCGCGCGAGTCGGCGCGAGAACGGGTCGCGGCGCATGCGCCGCATACGGGTACCGGGAAAGCTTCCAGCGGCTGGCCGACCCATCGAAGCTCCTGACGCGGCACTTCCTGCGGTAGATTTGCCCGTGGGCCGGAAATAACCTGCGACTATGGCCGGTCTTTATACATGAACCGCGGGAACGGAGAAACGGACCGGCGTCGACGATTCGGCATCCTGTGCGAGAGCCTCCGGCCGGATCTCCTGCGGTTCGCCTGGTGGCTCGGACGGGACCGGGCCCTCGCCGAGGACGTGGTCCAGGAGTCGTTGTTGCGCGCCTGGAAGTCGTTCGATTCGCTGACGGACGAGAGCAAGGCGAAGGCCTGGCTGCTCACGATCGTGCGCCGCGAGTTCGCGCGCAGCTTCGAGAAGAAACGGCTCGAGCTCACGGACGTGGATGCGCTCGTCGCGGCGGAGTCGGCCGTGCTCGCCGCCCCGGGCGACACTCGCACCGCGGAGATGCGCGAGGCGATCTTCCGCCTCGACACGGACTACCGCGAGCCGCTCGTGCTGCAGGTGCTGATGGGTTACTCGACGAAGGAGATCGCGGAGATGATGGGCATGCAGCAGGGCGCGGTACTGACGCGGCTCTTCCGCGCGCGCGCGAAACTCCGCCAGCTGCTCGGCCTCGCCGCGGAGGCCGAGGCATGATCGCTTGCCTGGAATTCCGGCGCCGTGTCGGCGCGGAGCCCTTCGTCGACGACGCCGAGGTCGCGGAGCACCGTCGCAGCTGCGCGGTGTGCGCACGCCACCAGGACGAGCTGCGCGCGATGGACGGACTCATCCAGCGCGCGCTCGCCGTGGACCTGTCCGCGAAGCCGGAGTCCGCCGCGGCCGGCGCGACTGCCCCGCGCCGCCGTTTCCTCGCGATCGCGGCGAGCCTGGTCGCCGGCATCGCCGTCGGCTCGATCCTGCTCGTTCTCGCGCCGCGCGCCTCGGTCGCACGCGAGGTGATGGGACACGTGACGCGCGAGGCGGTCGAGTCGATGGCGCCGACGAAGCCACTTCCGGCTGCCGCAGTCGCCGAGGTGCTCGGGCCCGACGGCATGCGCCTCGAATCCTCGGCGGGGGACGTGACGTTCGCCGCGCGCTGCGTATTCGACGGCCGCGTCGTTCCCCACCTCGTGGTGCGGACGCCCGAGGGACCGGTCACTGTGCTCGTGCTGCGTCACCGCTCGATCGGCAAGCCGCTCCACATCGACGAGCAGGGCTACGACGCCGTGGTGATGCCCGCGCCACGCGGTGCCATCGCTGTGGTGGGGCAGGACATCGCAGACCTCGACGGAGTTGCGAAAAAGGTGTTCGACGCGGTGGATTTCGGGCGCTGAGCCGGCTCACTCGCCCGCGATCGTCGCGATGCGCGTGCGGCCGGCGCCGCCCTCGGCCAGCACTGCGTGGAGCGGCGGCAGCAGCCGGCGCAGGTCCTCCTCGAACTGCCAGGGCGGGTTCACGGTCACGATTCCGGAGCCGTTCAGGCCCGCGCGCGAGTCGTCGGGGTGCACGCAGAGCTCCGCGACGAGGAGCTTCCTGAGGCCCGCATCGATCAGCCGCCGGTGCAGTCGCGCTGCGACAGCGCCCTGCTTGATCGGGTACCAGGCGATCACGACGCCCTGCGGCCAGCGCGCGGCCGTCGCGACGAGCGCATCCGTGACGCGCGTGAAGTCAGTCTCCGTTTCCTCGTACGGCGGGTCGATCAGCGTGACGCCGCGCTTCTCGGCCGGGGGCAGCAGCGCGCCGAGCGCCTCGTAACCGTCGCGCGCGTGCACGCCGATGCGCGCATCGCCTCGAAAGAGCAGCCGGAGCGCGCCGGCCTCCGCCGGCTGCAGCTCGCAGAACGCGGCGCGGTCGCCGGCGCGCATCAGGGCCGCCTCGATCCAGGGTGAGCCGGGATAGGCGCGAAGCCGACCGCCCGGGTTCAGCTCGCGGATGATCGCGAGGTAGCGCTCGAGGGCGGGGTGCTCGACTCCCGGGCGGCGCTGGAGCAATCGCGCGACGCCGGCGGCGGCCTCGCCGCTGCCTTCGATCTCGTAGCGGCCGCTGCCCGCGTGCGTGTCGAGGACGAAGAGGGGGCGTTCCTTCACGGTGAGCCGCATGAGCGCCGCGACGAGCGCGACATGCTTCGTCACGTCGGCGAAGTTGCCGGCGTGGAATGCGTGCCGGTACTTCACGCCTCGCCGAGCCAGTCGCGCGGGCGGAGCCAGTCGCGGAGGCTTGCCTCCGCGGAGCCCGGCTCGGGTGTCCAGCCGTATTCCCAGCGCACCCGCGGCGGCAGCGACATCAGGATGGATTCCGCGCGGCCGCCGGTCTGCAGGCCGAATAGCGTGCCGCGGTCATAGACGAGATTGAACTCGACGTAGCGGCCACGGCGCAGCAGCTGGAACTCGCGCTCGCGCTCGCCGAACGGCGCCGCGCGCCGGCGTTCCGCGATCGGCAACCAGGCCCTGGGGAATGCCTCTCCGACGGCGCGCGCGAACGCAAAGCAGGCCTCGAAGGTGGGCGCGTTGAGGTCGTCGAAGAAGAGGCCGCCGACGCCGCGCGTCTCGCCGCGGTGCGGCAGGAAGAAATAGCGGTCGCACCAGGCCTTGTATTTCTCGTATCCGCCCGGAAGCCCCATGCAGGCGTCGCGCGCCGTGCGGTGCCAGTGCAGGACGTCCTCGTGCACCGGATAGAACGGCGTGAGGTCGAAGCCTCCGCCGAACCACCACAGAGGCTCGGCGCCCGGCGGCTCCGCGATGAAGAAGCGCAGGTTCAGGTGCGCCGTCGGCACGTGCGGATTCTTCGGGTGCATGACGAGCGAGACGCCCGTCGCTGCGAAAGGCGCGCCGGCGAGCGATGCGCGCTCCTGCGTGGCGGATGCGGGCAGGCTCGCGCCCGTCACCTCGGAGAAATTCACGCCGCCCTGCTCGATGAGCGCGCCATCCCGGATCACGCGCGACTCGCCGCCGCCGCCGCCGGGTCGCTCCCAGCGCTCGCGCGAGAACCGCGCGGCGCCGTCGGCGCGCTCGAGCGCGGCCGTGAGGCTCCCTTGCAGGTCGGCGAGCCATTCGCGCACGGCGACGCGGTCAACCATCACTACTCTCCGGTCGGAACATCCCCGGCGGGCTTCTTCGCCGCCGGCATTCGGCGCGGGGTTTTCTTTTTCGCGGGCTTCGCGTCGCCGCCTTCGGTCGCGGCAGCCTTCTTGCGCGCGCGCGGCGCTTTCGGGGCAGCGGCGGGTGCCTGCGCGCCGGCCGTTGCCGGTGCGGCTGCCTTGGCGCGCCGGCCGAAGCGGCCCTTGCGCTCCGGCGCCGCGGCGAGCAGCGCCTGGCATTCCTCGAGCGTGAGCGAGGCCGGCTCGCGGTCCTTCGGTACCTTGGCGTTGCGTTTCTTGTCGGTGACGTAGGGGCCGTAGCGTCCCCGCAGAACCTGGATGCCGGCATCCGGGAAGTCGAGGATCGTGCGCTCGCGGTCGGCGCGGATCTTCGCCTCGACGATCTCGAGCGCGCGCGGAAGCTCGAGCGTGAACGGGTCGTCCTCCTTGATGGAGGCGTACTTCGCGCCGTATTTCACGTAGGGCCCGTACTGGCCGCGGCCGACGCTGATCGGCGTGCCGTCGGGCGCGTGGCCGAGTTCGCGCGGCAGCGAGAGCAGCTTCAGGGCATCCGCGAGCGTGACGTCGTCCATGTGCTGGCCCGGCAGCAGGCTCGCGAAGCGCGGTTTCTCGGGATCGTCGCGCGTGCCGCACTGGACGAAGGGCCCGTACTGGCCCATGCGTACGCTGATCGGCTTGCCGCTCGCCGGGTCCTTCCCGATCTCGCGCGACTCGGCGACTTCCTCGCGCGTGACGGACTTGCCGATGTGCTCGACGCGCTCGCGGAACGGTTTCCAGAAGCGGCCGAGCTCGCGGTGCCACTCCTTCTCGCCGTTGCTGATCTCGTCGAGCGCGTCCTCCATCAGCGCCGTGAATCCGTAGTCCACGTAGGTGCCGAGGTACTTCACCAGGAACTTGCTGACGATCTTGCCGATGTCGGTCGGCACGAAGGCGCGGCCGCTCATCTCGACATAACGCCGGTAGCGCAGCGTCTCGATGATCGAGGCGTAAGTGGACGGGCGACCGATGCCGTGGCTCTCGAGCGACTTCACGAGGCTCGCCTCGGTGTAGCGCGGCGGAGGCTGCGTGTAATGCTGCTCCGGGCGGATGCCCTCGAGCGCGACGCGCTCGCCCACCTCGAGCGCCGGCAGCCGCCGCTCGTCCTCGCTCTCGACGTCGGTCTCGTCCTCGTCGTGGTCCTCGTGGTAGGCCGCGAGGAATCCCGGCTCGAGCAGCGTCTGGCCGGTCGCGCGCAGCACGTACCGGTTCGCGCCGGCCGCGGCCTTCGGGTCGCCGGCGACGAGGTCGACGGCGACGGTGTCGAACACCGCCGGCGCCATCTGGCAGGCGACCGCCCGCTTCCAGACGAGGGCGTAGAGCCGCCGCTGGTCCTCGTCGTGGATGTCGCGCTCCGCCTTCTGCGGCGACTCGGCGGCGTCGGTGGGACGGATGGCCTCGTGCGCCTCCTGGGCGTTCTTCGACTTCGTCTTGTACTCGTTGACGCCGTCCGAGAGCGCCTTGTCGCCGAAGCTCGACTTGATCATCGCGCGGATCTCTCGCACCGCCTCGTTCGAGAGGTTCACGGAGTCCGTGCGCATGTAGGTGATGTAGCCCGCCTCGTAGAGGCGCTGCGCGGACTGCATGGTGCGCCGCGCGGTGAAGCCGAGCTTGCGCGCGGCCTCCTGCTGCAGCGTCGAGGTCGTGAACGGCGGAGGCGGGTTGCGGCGCTTGGGGCGGCGCTCGACGTTCTCCACCGTGAGCCAGCCTTTCGCCTGCGCGAGGATCGCTTGCTCGACCTTGCGAGCGTCCGCCTCGTTCGTGACCGAGAAGCGTGCCTTCGGCACGTCCACCTCGAACTTCTCGCCGGCGCTTTCGGTCAGCCGCGCGGGGAAGCGAGCCGCCTCCTTCGAGGCGTCGGCCTCGACGGTCCAGTACTCCAGGCGCTCGAACTTCTGGATCTCGGCTTCGCGCTCGCAGATGAGCCGGAGCGCGACGCTCTGCACGCGCCCCGCAGAGAGGCCGGGCTTGATCTTCTTCCACAGGAGCGGCGAAAGGTTGAAGCCCACCAGGTAGTCGAGGGCGCGCCGCGCCTTGTACGCGTCGATCAGGTTTTCGTTGAGTCCGCTTTCGGCCTGCTCGACCGCAGCGCGCACCGCGTTCCTGGTGATCTCGTAGAAGCGCACGCGTCGCAGGTCCTTGCCGTCGAGCGCGCCTTGCTGGCGCAGGATCTCCGAAAGGTGCCAGGAGATCGCCTCGCCCTCGCGGTCCGGGTCGGTCGCGAGGTAGAGGGCGTCCGCCTTCTTCATCGCGCGCTGGATGGCGTCGACCTTCGGCTTGCTCTTGTCGATGAGCTGGTACTTCATCTCGAAATCGCGCTCGGGGTCGACCGCGCCTTCCTTCTCGATGAGGTCACGCACGTGGCCGTAGGAGGCGAGCACCTCGAAGTCCGGGCCGAGGTACTTCTTGATGGTCTTGGCCTTGGCCGGCGACTCGACGATGACGAGGTTTGAGCTCATGTGTTCGGTCTCATTCGGACCGCCCCAGAGACGCTAAAGCCGCGGGCGGGGCCGCGGCTCTCTGGCAACCGGTACCGGCGACCTCTAGTGCATCGCATCCCGACGCTCGTCGAAGACCAGGTCTTCCATCCGTTGGTAGGCGTTTTCCTGGCCGGGCTGGCTGAACAGCACCATCAGGACCACCCACTTCAGCTGCTCGATGTCGATGTCGTCGGCCTCGAGCGCGAGCAGGCGGTCGATCACGACCTCGCGCTGCGCCGCAGAGAGGATGCCGAGGTTCTCGAGGTGCAGCAGGTAGCCGCGCACGTCGGTGTCGAGGCGCACCTGCTCCGTGCCGCTGAATACACGCACCGCGCGCGCCGTGCCCTCGCCGAGCACGCGCTCGGGATCCGTCGCGAGACTTTCGAGCCAGACCAGGGCGCGCTCGATCTCGGCCTCCGGGTATCCCGCCTGCTCGAGCTCCGCCTTGAGCGCCTCGCGGTCCGGCATCGCATCGTCCTCGGCATCCAGGAAGTTCTCGAAGAGGTGGATCAGGATGTCGAGCACGCTATCCTTCATCGGGCCTGCCTCGCTGTTGTCCGGCCGTACCGCCCGCCGGCCAGGGATTCCACCCGGCCTTCGAGCTCCAACAACTGCAGCTTCGAGATGAGGGACGGCGCGGCCATTCCGGTTCGTTCCACCAGTCGGTCGAGGTCCGCCGGCTCGAAACCGAGCGCATTCAACAGCATTTCCGCGTCGCTGTCCAACGGACCATCGGGAAAATTCTCGCGCTCGCGTCCGTTTTCGCCGGATTCTGTCGCGTTCGCGAGCGTTGAAACGCCGAGCGCCGCGAGCACGTCGTCGACCGTCTCGACGAGCGCGGCGCCGTCCTTGATGAGGCGATGGCAGCCGCGCGCCAGGGAATTATGTATGGAACCGGGAACCGCCATGACCTCGCGCCCCTGCTCGCCGGCGAGCCGCGCGGTGATGAGCGAGCCGGAGCGCGCCGCCGCCTCGATCACGAGCACGCCGCGCGACAGGCCCGACATCAGCCGGTTGCGCCGCGGAAAATTGCAGGCGGCGGGCGGCGTGCCCGTCGCGAACTCGCTGACGAGCGCGCCGCGCTCCGCGATCTTCGCGGCGAGCTCGCGGTGCTCCGCGGGATAGACGCGGTCGAGTCCCGTGCCGCAGACGGCAATCGTGACGCCGCCGGCGGCCAGCGCGCCACGGTGCGCGGCCGCGTCGATGCCGGCCGCGAGCCCGCTCGTGATCGCGAAGCCGAGCGCGGCGAGCCGCGAGGCGAAGTCGAATGCCGTTTCGCGTCCCGTGGCAGTCGCCGCTCGGCTGCCGACGATCGCGACCTGCGGGTGGGAGAGGCAGGCGGCATCGCCTTCAACGAAAAGCGCCGGTGGCGTCCCGGGAACGGCCGCGAGCTGCGCCGGATAGCGCGGGTCATCGACAGTCAGCAGCAGTCGATTCGGTCCCTGGAGCCAGGCAAGGTCGCGCGCGAGGCCGCCCGGGTCCGATGCCTCGCCGGCGCGCACCTGACCCAGCCAGGCGGCAAGCTCCTCCGGGCGGCGGGCGGTCATCCGGCGATTCTCCCGGCCGGTCTGCTGGCCCGCGCCGCCCATTTCTGCACCCCTCTTACACTTTTTAATGGCCATCCATCCGGAGGGGACGCGCCCCTTCACATTGGCGAAGGGACGCGTCCCCTTCAGGTCAGGAGAGCGGGGGGAGGGGGTACTTGAGGCCGGTGGCGCAGTTGAAAAGCAATACCTTTTCATGGCCGCCGACGCGGCCGTCCGCGAGGGCCGCGCGCCAGGCGGCATAGGTCGCCGCGCCCTCCGGGCAGAGCAGGAGTCCTTCGTCGCGGGCGACCTCGGCGAGCGCCGACTGGATCGCCGCATCGTCCACCGCGATCGCGAATCCGCCGCTTTTGCGCACGGCGCGGAGGATCAGGAAATCGCCGATCGCGGCCGGCACGCGGATCCCCGCCGCGATCGTGTGCGCGTCCTGCCAGGGCGCTGCATGCTCTGCGCCGCACTCGAAGGCGCGCACGATCGGGGCGCAGCCAGCCGCCTGCACCGCGACCATCCGCGGTCGCGCGGCTCCGATGAATCCGACCGCCTCGAGCTCCGCGAACGCCTTCCACATGCCGATGAGCCCCGTGCCGCCGCCGGTCGGGTAGAAGATGACGTCGGGCAGCGTCCAGCCGAGTTGCTCGGCAAGCTCGATGCCCATCGTCTTCTTGCCCTCGATGCGGTAGGGCTCCTTGAGAGTCGAGACGTCGAACCAGCCCATGCGCTCGCGTCCTTCGGCGACACGCTTGCCGCAGTCGTTAATGAGGCCGTCGACGAGCGTGACGTGCGCGCCCGCGAGCGCGATCTCGCGCACGTTGATCTCCGGCGTGTCGGCCGGGCAGAACACGAAGGTCTCGATGCCCGCGCGCGCAGCGTAGGCGGCGAGTGCCGCGCCCGCGTTCCCGTTCGTTGGCATCGCAAGCTTGTCGATGCCGAACGCTTTTGCCATCGCGACGGCGAGCGCGAGCCCGCGGGCCTTGAAGGAGCCCGTCGGCAGCCGTCCTTCGTCCTTCACGACCACGGATTTCGCGCCGGCCCGCGCCGCGAGAACCGGGAGCTCGACCAGCGGCGTCAGCTCCTCGCCGAGACTTACGACGTCGGCGCTCCGCCGCACCGGCAGGAACTCCCGGTACTTCCAGAACCCGCCACCCCGGGCCGCCAGCGCTTCCCGCCTCACCGCCCGCCTGACCCCTTCGAGCTCATACCGCACCAGCAACGGCTTTCCGGCTTCGGAGAGCCCGTGCACCCGATCCGCCTCGTAACGCTTTCCGGTAGCGCTGCATTCCAGATGCGTCACGAACGTCTGATATTCCTGCATGGCGAGAATCTAGCAGTCCCGCGCGCGCCAGGTGGCGGGCGTGTCGCCGAGCGGAGCTTAGGGTTCGCGCGGAGCGAGGCGACACCCCGCCGGACCCAGGCGCGCGCGGGCCCGAT
>Ga0111539_10006055_pt1 | contig 15613 bp, 16 predicted proteins | sample RhiMethybrSRZTD1_FD_79667 | JGI IMG/M metagenome (GOLD analysis project Ga0111539, IMG submission 79667) | Populus rhizosphere microbial communities from Tennessee, USA - Rhizosphere MetaG P. TD hybrid SRZTD1 (version 2) (version 2) | ecosystem: Host-associated > Plants > Roots > Rhizosphere >... | reverse complement strand
GGCCTGCGGCCGCTGCGCTTCGGCCCGCTGCCGCGCGCCGGCACGCGGGTCAACACCTACGGCTTCCCGCTCGGCGGGCAGGACGTGTCGTCCACGGCCGGCATCGTCTCCCGCATCGAGTCGCGCGGCTACGTACACAGCGGCGCCGACCAGCACCTGGTGGTGCAGACCGACGCCGCGATCAACCCCGGCAACAGCGGCGGGCCCGTGGTGCAGGACGGAAAGATCGTCGGCGTGGCGTTCCAGGGCTTCCCCGGCGCCGACAACATGGGCTTCTTCATCCCGATCCCGATCGTCCACCACTTCCTCGCCAACCTGAAGGACGGCCGCTACGACGGCTTCCCGGACTCGGGGCTGTCGACGACGTCGCTGCTCTCGCCCGCGTACCGGCGCGAGCGCGGCCTGCCGGCCGGCCGCTCGGGCGTCGCCGTCGACCGCGTGGCGCCCGGCGGCACGGCCGAGGGCGTGGTGAAGGACGGCGACGTGCTCTTGTCCGTCGAGGGCTATCCGATCGCGGACGACGGCACGATCAAGCTCGGTGACGCGCGCGTGACCTACGAGCACGCGATCGACATGCTGCAGGTGGGCGACCGCGCGCGCTTCACGGTCTGGCGCGGCGGCAAGGAGCTCAAGGTCGAGGCGCCAGCGCGGCGGATCGCGCGCTACGACAGGAACCGCAACCGCTACGGCATCGCACCCGACTACGTCGTCTACGCCGGGCTCGTCTTCATGAAGCTCGAGGTCGAGCTGCTCAAGACGCTCGGGCGCGGCTGGCCGCAGACCGCCAACCGCGACCTGGTCTGGCACCAGCTGTTCCGCGAGGCCGAGGATCCGCAGGAGGCCGACCGCGAGGTGATCGTGCTGACGCGGGTGCTGCGCCACGCGGTCAACTCCCAGATGTCGCTCAACACGCCGGTCGGCGTCGAGAAGATCAACGGCCAGACGATCCGCTCGCTCGCGGACGTGACCCAGGCCTTCTCGGCGAACCACGACCGCTTCCACACGATCGAGCTCGAGGGCGACGGTGGCATCGAGGCGCTCGACCGCGCGCGCGCCGAGGCGGCGCATCCGGAGATCCTGAAGCAATATGCGATCCCATCCGACCACCGTCCGTAGCCCGCTCGCGCTCGCGTTCGTCGCAGCGCTCGCTTCCGGGTGCGCCGTGAAGCATGCGACCGCGCCTGTGCCCGCTGCGCCTCCCGCGCCGCCGGTCGTGGTCACGTCGCCGCAGCCGATGCAGCCGGCGCAGGCCGAGGCCCTGGCCGGCACCGGCAACAACGCGCTGCGCGCCTCCGTCGTGAGCGTGCGCGTCACCGGGCAGGACTGGAACTGGCGCGCGCCGTGGGAGAAGCAGGCGCCCTGGACGCGCACGGTGACGGGGCTCGTGGTGCCGGGCAAGCGGATCCTGGCGACCTCGACGGCGTTCGGCAACCCGCTGCTGGTCGAGGCCCAGAAGCTCGGCAGCGAGGCACGCTCGGTCGCGCGCGTGGAGCTCGTGGACCACGAGGGCCCGCTCGCGCTCATCGCGGTCGACGATCCCGCCTTCTGGGAAGGGCTCGAGCCGCTCCCGCTCGAGAAACGCGCCTCGGCCGAGGGCACCGTGCTGATCCTGCGCTGGCAGCGAACGGGCCTGCTGGACGCGTATCCCGGCACGCTGCGGCAGGTGCGCTCGGGCCGCCACGGCCTTTCCCAGACCAGCGTGCTCACGGTCGACGTCGCTTCGAGCGCCGAGGGCCTCGGCGAGTCCGAGGTCGTGGTGTCGAAGGGCAAGGTGGCGGGCCTCGTGACCGGCCGCAGCGGCGATGCCTACTCGGCGATCGCCGCGCCGGTGCTGGGCCAGTTCCTCGAGGAGGCGAAGAGCAACGAGTGGCGCAGCTTCGCGCGCGCCGGCCTCGCCTGGCAGGACCTCACGAACCCGGTGCTGCGCGAGTCGCTCGGACTCTCGCCCGGGGAGACGGGGATCCGGCTGACGCGCGTGCTGCCGCACGGCAGCGCCGGCGGCGTGCTCAAGCCCGGCGACGTGTTGCTGGAGCTGGGGGGCGCCAAGCTCGACCCGACCGGGTACTTCGACCATCCTCTTTATGGGCGCATGCTGTTCCCGCTGCTCTTTACCGACGGCCGCCACCCGGGCGACAGCATGCCGGTCAAGGTGCTGCGCGACGGCAAGCGGCTCGACCTGACGCTCACGCTCCGCGCGATGCGCCCCGAGCAGGACAAGGTCCCGCCCTACGTCTTCGGGCGCGGGCCCGACTACCTGATCGTCGGGGGGCTGGTGTTCGAGGAGCTGACGCGGCCCTACCTCGCCTCGTGGGGCGACTGGACGCGGCGCGCTCCGCCGCGGCTGCTGGTGGCGATCGACCGCGGCGAGGACGAGGAGGCCGGCGCCGGCCCGCGGCGCATCGTGCTGCTGTCGAGCGTGCTGCCCGACACCGCCAACCTCGGCTACCAGGAGCTGCGCGACGTGATCGTCGAGCGCGTCAACGGCCGCCCGATCGCCAACCTGCAGGACCTGCGGCAGGCGTTCGCGACGCCGGTGAACGGGTTCCACGTGGTGGACTTCCTGGCCGGGCAGGGCGCGGTGCGGATCGTGCTCGACGCCTCGGAGGCCGCCGCCTCGCGGCAGCGGCTGCAGCAGGCCTACGGGGTGGAGCGGCTCGACTCCGAGCCGCGCGAGCCGGCGCAAAGCCTGTCTCGATGAAGCTGTCCGAGCGGCTGGCCCGGCTCGGGACGGAGACTGCCTTCGAGGTGCTGGTGCGGGCGCGCGCGCTCGAGGCCAAGGGCCGCAGCGTCATCCACCTCGAGATCGGCGAGCCCGACTTCGACACGCCGGCGCACGTCGTCGAGGCGGGGATCGCGGCGCTCAAGTCGGGGGCCACGCACTACGGACCCGCCGCCGGCTTGCCCGAGCTGCGCCAGGCGGTTGCCGAGGACTCGACGGCCCGACGCGGGGTCAAGGCCACGCCGGAGATGGTGGTGGTGACTCCGGGCGGCAAGCCGGTGATGTTCTACCTGATCCTCGCGCTCGTGGACCCGGGCGACGAGGTGCTCTACCCGAACCCCGGCTTTCCGATCTACGAGTCGATGATCCGGTACATCGGCGGCGTGCCGGTACCGGTGCGGCTGCTCGCGGAGAAGGGCCACCAGCTCGACGTCGACCAGCTGATCGCCAAGATCACGCCGCGCACCCGGCTGATCGTGCTCAACTACCCGCACAACCCGACGGGCGGCATCATCCCCGAGGCGGGGCTGCGCGCGATCGCGGACGCGGCGGTGCGCGCGGGGATCCCCGTGCTCTCCGACGAGATCTACTCGCAGATCCTCTACGACGGCAAGCACGTCTCGATCGCGGCGATGCCGGGGATGGAGTCGCTCGCGATCGTGCTCGACGGCTTCTCGAAGACCTACGCGATGACCGGCTGGCGGCTCGGCTACGGCATCATGCCGGCGCCGCTCGCCCAGGTGGTGGCGAAGCTGCAGACGAACGCGGTCTCGTGCACCGCGAGCTTCACCCAGCTCGCCGGCCTGCAGGCGCTCAAGGGCGACCACGCCCCGATCGACGCGATGGTTGCCGAGTTCAGGAAGCGCCGCGACGTGATCGTGGACGGCCTGCGGCAGATCCCGGGCATCAAGTGCGCGCGGCCGCAGGGCGCCTTCTACGTCTTCCCCGACATCACCGCGACCGGCTACTCGGCCAAGGCGCTGGCCGACCGGCTGCTCGAGGAGGCGGGCGTCGCCTGCCTGTCGGGAACCGCCTTCGGCGAGTGGGGCGAAGGCCACCTGCGCTTCAGCTACGCGAACAGCCTCGACAACATCCAGGAAGCGCTCCGCCGCATCAAGACCTGCCTCGCGAAGTAGCGCTTTCGCTCAGGCGCGGCCGAGCGCCTTCGCCAGGATCCAGAGCTGCCCCACCGCCAGGTGGACGAAGTTCCGGAAGAAGGCCGGCGAGTTCTTCTCGTACACCCAGTGCCCGACGCCCTGCAGGATCCAGCCGAAGACGAACAGACCGAGCGCGGGTAGCGGCGGGATGAAGCGCCCCGCCGCGTCGAGCGCGGCGTAGGCGACGAACATCACGAGCGCGAGCGTCGCGTCGAGCGTCAGGTAGTACAGCACGAAGAGCGCGATCACGAGCTCGGCGAGCGTCAGCTCGAAGCCGCCCAGCGCGACGAGCGGCACGCGCGCGAGCAGCGCGAACGACGCGAGCACGATGATCGGGATGCCGAAGGAGTGGCAGGCCCTGTTGCCCGCGGTCGTGTGGAACGCGGCGTAGTCGGCGAAGTGCTTCCGCAGCGCGTCGGTCATGGCGGCCTCCGGGGCCTGGCTCAAGGAGTATAGACTCGGCCCGCACCCGACCTCGGTGGAGGCCCCCATGCGCCCACTCAGCCGTGCCGCTCTCGCGCTCGTCGCCCTGCTCTTCCCGCCGCTCTTACGTGCGGGGGACGGCCTCGCGCTCACGCCGCCCATGGGCTGGAACAGCTGGAACAAGTTCGGCTGCGACGTCGGCGAAGCGCTCGTCAAGAGCGCTGCCGACGCGATGATCGCGAGCGGAATGAAGGACGCCGGCTACCAGTACGTCGTGATCGACGACTGCTGGCAGGTGAGCCGCGACGGCTCGGGTCGGATCGTGGCCGACCCCCAGCGATTCCCGTCGGGGATCAAGGCGCTCGCGGACGCGCTGCACGCCAAGGGCCTGAAGCTCGGGATCTACTCGGACGCCGGCACCCTGACCTGCGCGAAGCGACCGGGCTCGAAGGACCACGAGGCGCAGGACGCCGCGACCTACGCCGAGTGGGGTGTCGACTACCTGAAGTACGACTGGTGCAACACCACGGGCCAGGACAGCCGCGACGCCTACGCGAAGATGAGCCAGGCGCTCCGCGCGGGCGGCCGACCGATCGTGTTCTCGATCTGCGAATGGGGCAGCACGAAGCCGTGGCTGTGGGCGCAGGGCGTGGGACAGCTGTGGCGCGCGACGGCCGACATCCAGAACTGCTGGGACTGCGGCAAGAGCTGGGGCGGAATGGGCGTCGTCCACATCATCGACCAGGTGGCGGAGCTCTACCCCTACGCCGGCCCGGGCCACTGGAACGACCCCGACATGCTGGAGGTGGGCAACGGCGTGCTCACGCCGGCCGAGAACCGGGCGCACTTCAGCTTCTGGGCGCTCTTGGCCGCGCCGCTCATGGCCGGCAACGACCTCGCGGCGATGACGAGCGAGGTCCGCGAGATCCTGACGAACCGCGAGGTGATCGCCGTGGACCAGGACCCGCTCGGGATGCAGGGACGCAAGGTCGGAGACGACGGCGTGCGCGAAGTCTGGACGAAGCCGCTCGCCGACGGCTCGAAGGCGGTGATCCTGTTCAACCGCGGGAGCGAGGAAGCCCCGCTCGTGGCCGAGTGGGAGGCGCTCGGCCTCTACCCGGGCACGCGGGCGCTCGTCCGCGATCTCTGGACGAAGCAGGACCAGGGTGTCTTCAGCGGACGCTACGAGGCAAAGGTCTCACCGCACGGCGTCGTCATGCTGAGGCTGACACCGCAGCCCTGAGAGCGGACCGCTCCGCTTCGTCGCGAATCCCGCCTCGCCGGCGTATCCCTGTCGCACGAAAAGCGTTGATGAAACGTGCGATCTCAAGGCGCTTCAGATACTTGCAGGAGGGAACGCATGAGACACACTCTGAGGCTCCCGATCGCGCTGGCGTACCTGGGTTGCCTTGCCGGCCCGGCCAACGCCGGTGAGGCCCAGCCGCTGCCCACGGGGACGCTCGTGCGCGTGACGGCGCCGCGTGTCTCGAAGGGCCGCATCGAAGGCACGCTGCTCTCGGCGAGCGAGAACCAGATCGTGATCGCGTTTCCAGACAGCGAGCCCCGGACGATAGCGCGACGCGACCTGACGCGGCTCGAGTGGAGCCGCGGCTACCATCGCAACGCGCTCCCAGGCGCGATCGTCGGCGGCCTCGTGGGCGGTGTGTTCCTCGGGTACGCGAGCCTGGGCCTGTGCGAGAGCGATTCGTGCTCGGTCTCCCTTCCTGCCGTCGGGGTCGGCGTCGTGCTCGGCGCGCTGCCGGGCGCCGGAATCGGCGCCCTCATCCGCACACGCGACTGGCACGAGGCCGACCCGGCGCGCGTGCAGTTCTCGATCGCGCCCGTTCGCGGCAAGGGCGTCCAGGCGAAGCTCACGCTGCGTTTCTAGAGCTTCTTCACCAGCACCTTCGAGCGACGGCCGCTCTGCTCGTAGCGCGAGCGTCGCGCCGCCGGCAGGTCGTCGGGGCTGCCTTCGATGAAGCCGCCCTTCGACTGGAAGAAGCTGAACGCCTGCGTCGAGAGCGCGAGGAGCTGGGTGATCCCCGCCTCGCGCGCCTTGGCCTCGACGAACTGCACGAGCTTCCTGCCGATGCCCTGGTTCTCGTGCGTCGGGCGCACGTAGAGGCAGGCGAGCTCGCCCTTGCGCTCGGCCGGAAACGGGTGGAGCGCCACGCAGGCGATCGGGTTGCCGTCCACCTCGAAGATCGAGTAGTCGGCGAGCTCCTTCTCGATCGAGGCGCGCGTGCGGGGCGCGAGCTCGTCTTTCTCGACGGAGCTCTTGATCAGCTGCTGGATCGCCCGCACGTCGCTGCGTCGCGCGCGGCGGATCTGCTGGTAGTCGTCGGCGTAGACCAGCGTGCCGATGCCTTCGTTCGAGAAGACCTCGGCGAGCAGCCCGTCGTCCACGCCGCCGTTGATCACGTGCACGCGCGGCACGCCGGCCTCGCAGGCGGCCACGGCGTGGCGCGCCTTCGACGCGTGGGCCGGGTCGACCGCCCCGCGCGAGAGCGCGTCCGAGAGCTCCCGGACCGACAGCTGCCGCGCGAGCTGGCCCTCGACCCGGAGGCCGTCGGTGGTCGTGATGTAGACGAGCTTGACGGCGGCGAGCGCCTTGGCGACCTCGAGCGCGACCGCGTCCGAGTTGACGCGGAAGGTCTGGCCGGCGCCGTCGAGCCCGAGCGGCGGCACCACCGGAACGATGCCGCTCGCGAGCAGCGTCTGCAGGAAAGCCGTATCGACGCGCTCGACCTTGCCGGTGAACAGATGGTCGACCCCCTTCAGGATGCCGAGCGGGTGCGCGGTGACCGCGTTGGTGGCGGCCGCGCGCAGGTCGGCGCCCGCGAGCCCCTCGAGGATCTCGTGCGTCAGCCGGTTGGCGGCCTGGAGCGCGAGCTCGAGCGTCGCTGCGTCCGTCACGCCGGAGCCTTCGAGGTCGCTCGGGTCCATCCCGCGCTCGGTGGCGAGTGCCCGGATCTGGATCGAGGCGCCGTGCACCAGCACCGTGCGGACGCTCAGCGACCAGAGCACGGCGACGTCCATCAGGATGTTGCCGAAGTTCTCGTGCGCGACGGCGGCTCCGTCCACGGCGACCACGAACGCCTTCTCGCGGAACTGCGGGACGTACTGGAGGATGCCCCTGAGGTCGGTCGGCCGCACGCCGCGCACGTTAGCAGGGCGGGCAGGGAGCGACAAGCGCGGCCAGCGCGGTGATATCGTTGGGTTCCCTCACGTTCCGTTGCGACCGCCGAAAGCGCCCATGACCTCTCCCGCCAGGATCTACGCCACGTGCGACATCGGCCCGGCCCTCGACCGGCTGCGCGAGAAGGGCTTCGAGGTCGCGGTCCATCCGGATCCGCAGCCGCCGCCGAAGACGCTCGTGGTGGAGAAGGTGCGCTCCGGCATCCAGGCGCTCATCACGACGCTGCGCGACAGGATCGACGAGGAGGTCTTCGCGGCTGGAGCGGCGGCGGGGCTCAAGGTGGTCGCGCAGATCGCCGTCGGCGTCGACAACATCGACCGCGCGGCGGCCAACCGCCACAAGATCCCCTACACGCACACGCCCGACGTGCTGACGGACGCGACCGCCGAGTACGCCTTCTTCATGATGGGCGTTGCGGCCCGCCGCCTCTACCCCGCAGAGGAAGCGGTGCGCGAGCGGCAGTGGACCACCTGGCACCCGTACCTGCCCTGGCTGGGCGACGAGGTCACCGGCCGCACGCTCGCGGTGATCGGCACGGGCCGCATCGGCAAGAGCATGGTCGCCAAGGCCGTGGGCTTCGACATGGACGTGCTCTGTCACAGCAGCCGCGGTGCGTCGGCGCTCGCGGACTACGTGGGCTCCGTGCAGCGAGTGATGGACCTGCGCCACGCCGAGGGGATGAGCACGCGGCGCCAGAAGGTCGAGGCGGTGTCGCTCGAGGACGCGCTCCGGCGCGCCGACTTCGTCTCGCTCCACGTGCCGCTCACGCTGCCGGGCGCAGCGAAGGAGCCGACCTTCCACCTGATCGACGAGGCGCGGCTGCGGTTGATGAAGAAGACCGCGTACCTCGTGAACACCGCGCGCGGCCCGGTGGTGGACGAGGCGGCGCTCGCGAGGGCGCTCCGCGAGGGCTGGATCGCGGGCGCGGCGCTCGACGTGTTCGAGAAGGAGCCGCTGCCGGACGACAGCCCGCTGCGCGATCCCGAGCTCTTGCCCACGCTGCGGCTCTTCCCGCATCACGGCTCGGCGGCGCGGGCGACGCGGCTCTCGCCGGATCCCGACGTCGGGATGGCCGGCCGCTGCGTGCAGGGAGCGCTCGACGTGCTCGAGGGCCGCTACGGCGGCGACCCGAAGCGGATGCCGTTCGTGGTCAACAAGGAGGCGTTCTGAGCGAGACGTCGATGATCGGCCGCGAGGTCGCCCACTACCGGATCCAGTCGAAGCTCGGCCGTCACGTCGCGCTCAAGTTCCTGCCGGCCGAGATGGCGCAGGACGCGCAGGCGCTCGAGCGCTTCCAGCGCGAGGCGCGCGCGGCCTCCGCGCTCAACCACACCAGACGAGCCCTGACACATCGTCTCTGCCTGGGCCAATAGCCCCGGCTCCCGCGTTCAGCCTGATGGACCCGCCCTCACATCTTTCGACGGAGGCCTCCACGCTTCCTCACACGGCTATGTCGTCTGTCTCTCGTGGGCCGCAAGAGGGAAGCGGCCCGACGAAAGAGAGGCAGGCCATGCCAGCAGTCGAAACCAGGGCCGAGCGCGGACCGCGCAACGGCGTCGACACCCCCACGCTGTTCGCGACGCTCGAAGCAGTCAAGGGTCAGCCCGAGCTCGCGAAGTTCCAGTTCCGCGCGACCAACCGCTGGATCCGCGGCACGAACAGCCGCAGCCGGATCGAGCCGTTCAAGGGAGCGGGCGGGGTGCACGCGCACAAGGGCGTCCACGAGTACGACGCCGACCACCCCGCGGTGCTGGTGGGCGGCGACCAGGCGCCCACGCCGGTCGAGTTCCTGCTGCACGCGATCGCGGCCTGCATCACCTCCGGCATCGCCAACATCGCGGCCGCGCGCGGCGTCACGCTGACCGAGGTGAGCTCGACGGTCGAGGGCGACATCGACCTGCTCGGGATCCTCGGCCTGTCGGACCAGGTCCGGAACGGCTACCAGAAGATCCGCGTCAGCTTCGACATCAAGGGCGACGCGCCGCCCGAGAAGCTGCGCCAGATCGTCGAGCAGTCGCGCGCCCGCTCGGCCGTCTACGACGTCCTCAGCAACGGCGTGCCGGTCGAGATCACCGTCAACGCGGCCTGAGGCCGGGAGCCGCCTGCCGGAGCGCCCTCGCCGGGCGCCTCCGGCGGCCGGCGCCCCTCGGGCTCGCTCGCCCAACGCTCGGAAGGAGCCACGACGATGCGGCGGACGGAGGCGGTGGTGATCGGCGGCGGGCAGGCGGGGCTCGCGATGAGCCGGTCGCTCTCACAACACGGAATCGATCACGTGGTGCTCGAGCGCGGACGCGTGGGCGAGCGCTGGCGCAGCGAGCGCTGGGACTCGCTGCGGCTGCTCAGCCCGAACTGGCACACGAGGCTGCCGGGCTTCCGCTATGACGGGCCCGACCCGGACGGCTTCATGCGCACGGGCGAGCTCGTCGGGCTGCTCGAGCGCTACGCGCGGACGATCGGCGCTCCGGTCGAGGAGCAGACCAAGGTGCTCGCTGTCGAGCCGGGCGGCCCCGGCTATCGCGTGACCACCGACCACGGAGGCTTCGAGGCCCGGAGCGTCGTGATCGCGACCGGGCACTGCGACGTCCCGGACGTGCCGCACGTCGCGACGCGACTGCCCGCCGACGTCGTCCAGCTGGTCCCGAGCCGCTATCGCCGCGCGTCGCAGCTGCCGGCGGGCGGGGTGCTCGTGGTCGGCGCGTCGGCCTCCGGAGTCCAGCTCGCGGACGAGATCCACGCCTCGGGCCGGCCGGTGACGCTCGCGGTCGGCCGCCACAACCGCCTGCCGCGGAGCTATCGCGGCCGCGACATCGTCTGGTGGCTCGACGCCATGGGCGTCTTCGACGAGGCCGCCGAGGACGTGTCCGACCTCGCGCGAACGCGCAGCCAGCCGTCGCTCCAGCTGGTGGGCCGGCCCGATCGCGCGACGCTCGACCTGCCCGCGCTCGAGCACCGGGGCGTCCGCCTCGCGGGCCGGCTGAAAGCGATCGAGGGCGGACGCGTGCGCTTCGCCGACGACCTCGTCGCGCACACGGCCGCCGCCGACGCGCGCCTGGCGCGCCTCGTCCAGAGGATCGACGCCTTCGCAGACGAGAGCGGGCTCGACGGCGCGATCGGGCCGCGCGAGCCGTTCGCGCCCTTCCTGTGGCCGTCCCCCGCGCCGACCGAGCTCGACCTCGGCCAGGCCGGCATCCGCAGCGTCGTGTGGGCGACGGGGTACAGGCGCGAGTACCCGTGGCTGCGCGTTCCGGTGCTCGACGAGCGCGGCGAGATCCGCCACGCGGGCGGCGTGACGGCGGCGCCGGGGCTCTACGTGATCGGCCTCTACCTCCTGCGGCGGCGCAAGTCGAGCTTCATCGACGGGGTGGGCCAGGACGCGATCGAGCTCGCTGCCCACCTCGCCCACCAGCTGCGGAGAGCGGCGTGAGCTACGACGCTCTCGTGATCGGCGCGCGCGCAGCGGGCGCTTCGACCGCGATGCTGCTCGCCCGCCGCGGGCTGCGCGTGCTCGCCGTCGAGCGGGGCTCCTACGGCGCCGACACGCTGTCGACGCACGCCCTGATGCGAGCCGGCGTCTTCCAGCTCGCGCGCTTCGGCGTGCTCGACCGGATCGTCGCGGCGGGAACGCCGCTCGTGGACCGCACCGTCTTCCACTACGAGGACGAGCGTGTCGAGGTGCCCATCAAGCCGAAGGACGCCGTGCCCGGGCTCTTCGCGCCGCGGCGCACGCTGCTCGACCGCGTGCTCGTCGACGCCGCGGTCGAGGCGGGCGCGAGCGTCCGCCACGGCTTGCGCTTCGGCGAGCTCGTCCGGAGCGCGCGCGGGCGCGTCGAAGGGGCCGAGCTCGTGGACGTGGACGGCCGCACGCAGACGCTGAGGGCGGGAATCGTGATCGGCGCCGACGGCCTCCATTCGACGCTCGCCGGGCTGGTCGAGGCGCGCGTCACGCGCCAGGGGCGCCACGCCACAGCGACCGTCTACGGCTACTGGTCGGGGCTCGACGTCCAGGGCTACCACTGGTACTGGGGCCGCGATATCGCGGCGGGCGCCATTCCCACGAACGACGGCCTGGTGCTGTTGTTCGCGGGCGTGAGCCCGACGCGCTTCGCGCGGGACTTCCGGCACGACGTTCCGGGCGCATACCGCCGCGTGCTGGAGCAGGCCGCTCCCGAGCTCGCCGATCGACTGAAAGACGCGACGCTCGTCGGGGGGCTCCACGGCTTCGCCGGGCACCGGGGCTACCTGCGACGCCCCTGGGGCGCGGGATGGGCGCTCGTGGGGGACGCCGGCTACTTCAAGGATCCGCTCACGGCCCACGGCATCAGCGACGCGCTGCGCGACGCGGAGCTCTTGGCCGACGCGGTCGCCGCCGGCGGCGACGACGCGCTCGCCGAGTACGAGCGGCGGCGCGACGCGCTGTCGGTCGAGCTCTTCGACACCACCGAGGCGATCGCGTCCCTCGAGTGGGATAATGCGGGACTCAAGAGCCTGCACCGCCGGCTGAGCGACGCGATGAAGCACGAGGTCCGGGCGATGGCCGCGCTCTTCGAGGAGCGCGGCGAGCCGGCCCGGCTCGGCGCTTGAGGGAGAACGCCCATGGCCGTCTCGGGAGCCTGGACGCGCGACGTCCCCCGCGTGGGGCAGAAGGCGGAGCGCTCGCGCACGGTCGAGCCGGGCGACATCGAGCTCTTCACGCGGATCAGCGGCGACCGCAACCCGCTCCACTACGACGAGGCGGCCGCGAAAGCCTCGCGCTTCGGCGAGATCGTGGTCCAGGGCGGCATCACGAGCGCGATCCTGAACGCCGTGGTGGCCGAGGACCTGCCGGGACCCGGCACGGTGTTCCTGCAGGTGGACTGGAAGTTCGTCGCGCCGGTCCGGCCGGGCGACACGATCACCGGCGTGGTGGAGGTGGTCGAGGTGCGGGAAGACAAGCCGATCACCAGGCTCAAGACGAGCGTCAGGCGCCAGGACGGAGTGGTCGTGCTCGAGGGCACGGCGGTCTGCTACACGATGGCGCTCGTTGCCGGCTGACAGGCCGGCCGACTCACCGGTTGCCGCGCGCGCCGCGAGCTCGCCCACCGCGGCGCTGACCGCCGCGCTCACCGCCGCGGCGATGCTCGCCTTCGCCGCCAACTCGCTGCTCTGCCGGGCGGCACTCGCGGGCCGCCACGCGGACGCCGCGAGCTTCACGACGCTGCGGCTCACCGGCGGGGCCGCGGCGCTGTCGCTCCTCGCGTTGGCGCGCGGCCCCCGGCGCGGCGCGCCGTCGTCCGCGTGGGCTTCGGCGGTGATCCTGTTCGCCTACGCGATCCTGTTCTCGCTCGCCTACCTGCGCATCCCCGCGGGGACCGGCGCCCTGCTCTTGTTCGCGGCCGTCCAGCTCACGATGATCGGCGCGGGGCTGCGCGCCGGCGAGCGGCCGCGCGCCCTCGAGTGGGCCGGGCTCGCGGTGTCGCTCGCCGGCCTGGTGCTGCTGACGCGGCCAGGGCTCACGCAGCCGGATCCCGCCGGGGCCGCGTCGATGCTGGCCGCGGGCGTCGGCTGGGGGCTCTACTCGCTCAGGGGGCGGGGCGCCTTTGACCCGGTGGCGTCGAACGCGGCCGCCTTCGTGCGCTCGATTCCCTTCGCGCTGGCCGCGAGCGCGGGCTTCGCGCTCGTGGCCGACACGCGCGTCACGTCCACGGGGCTCGCGCTCGCGCTCGCCTCCGGCGCGATCACATCGGGCCTGGGCTACGCGATCTGGTACGCGGCGCTGCGCGGGCTGAGCGCGATGCGCGCCGCGATCGTGCAGCTCTCAGTGCCGCCGCTCGCGGCGGCGCTCGCCGTCCTGACGCTCGGCGAGAGCGTCTCGCTGCGCCTCGTGCTCGCGAGCGTCCTGATCCTCGGGGGGATCGCGCTCGCTCTCGTAGGCCGTTCGGCGCCCCGCGCCGCCGCGCGCGGCTGAGCCGGCTGGATCGTTTGATCCAGGCGCAGGTTTGACGCCTCGCCCCGCGGGCGGGTAGAACCGGCTCATGGCGACGCTCGCGGTCGAAACCAGGGGGCTCAGCCGGCGCTACGGCCGGCGCTGGGCGCTCGCCGACGTGAGCCTCGAGGTGCCCGCGGGGTCGGTGACGATGCTGGCCGGCCGCAACGGCTCCGGCAAGTCGACGCTGCTGCGCGTGCTCGCCACGGCGCTGCGGGCCGATCACGGAGAGGCGCTCGTGCTCGGGCACGACGTCCGCCGGGAGCGCGACGCGGTGCGGCTCAAGGTGGCGCTGCTCGCGCACCAGTCGTTCCTGTACGAAGCGCTCACGGCGCGCGAGAACCTCCAGGTCGCCGCGAGCTTCCTCGGACGCGACGCCGAGGGCGCGCTGCTCGAGCGCGTGGGGCTCGGGACGCGCGCCGACGACCCGGTGGCGAGCTTCTCCGCCGGGATGCGCAAGCGGCTGTCGCTCGCGCGCGTGCTGCTGCAGCAGGCCGAGCTCGTCCTGCTCGACGAGCCCTACGGCGAGCTCGACCCGCCGGGCTTCGCTCTCCTCGACGGCGTGATCGGCGAGCTGCGCCAGCGCGGGGCCACGGTCGTGATGGCGACGCACCTCGTCGACCGCGGACGCCTGTTGTGCGACCGGGCGCTCTTGCTCGAGGAGGGCCGGCTGGCGTGGAGCGGCCCGGCGCGCGAGATGCCGGCCGAGGCGCCGGGCGGGAGCGCTCACGCTTGAGCGGCTTCCTCGCGGCGCTGCGCAAGGACCTGCTGCTGCAGTGGCGCACGCGCGCCCAGTTCGTGGCGGTGTTCGTGTTCGGCGCCACCGCGCTGCTGCTGTTCAGCTTCGCGATCGGCCCCGACGCGGCGGCGCTGCGCCAGCACTCGGCCGGCTTCCTCTGGCTCGGGCTGCTGCTGTCCTCGACGCTCGCGCTCGCGGACAGCTTCGAGAGCGAGGTGCAGCATCGCGCGCTCGAGGGCCTGCTGCTGCTGCCGGCCGACCCGCGGGCTCTTTATTACGGCAAGGCGCTCGCGAATGTGCTTCAACTCACTGTCCTGGGCGTGGGCCTCGTGCCCGTAATCGTGGTGCTATACGATGCTTTCACGGCTCGGATCCCAGCCCTCCTGGCGATCATCGTCCTCGGAGCGGCCGGGCTCTCGGCGCCGGGAACCCTCTACTCCGCCATGACCGCACAGATGCGCGCCCGCAACACCCTTCTGCCGCTCCTGCTTTTTCCTCTCGTGGTGCCGGCGCTGCTCGCCGCGGTCAAGTCCACGTCGCTCCTGATCCTCGGCGATCCGATGGGGCAGCTCACCTCCTGGGTGGCGCTGCTCGTGGCGTTCGACGCCGTCTACTGGTCGCTGTGCGGTCTCGTCTTCGAGCGCGTGGTCGAAGACTGAAGGAACACGTCATGGGAAACAGCCGCTGGCCGTTCGTGACTGCGGGGCTCGGGCTCGCGCTGCTCGTCTGGGGCTCGGTCTGGGGCCTTTTCTACGCTCCGCGCGAGGTCTACATGGGCGACGTGCAGCGCATCATGTACGTCCACGTGCCCACCGCCTGGAACGCGATGCTCGTGCTGACCTTCGCGTTCGCCTGCGCCGTGCTCTCGCTCCTGCGCGGGGGCTGGGGCTGGGACGCCCGCCTCGAGGCCGCCGTCGAGGGCGGCGTCGTGCTCTCGGCGCTGCTGTGCACCCAGGGCTCGATCTGGGCGCGGCCGACCTGGGGCGTGTGGTGGGACTGGGATCCGCGCCTCACCACCACCGCCGTGCTGCTCTTCGCCTTCGCGGGCATCCTGGCGCTGCGCGGATTCGTCGACGATCCCGTGAAGCGCGCGGTCTGGACGGCGGTCGCGGTGGTGATCGCCTACGTCGACGTGCCGCTCGTCTACTTCTCGGTGCGCTGGTGGAACTCGCTCCACCAGCTGCAGTCGACGCCCGAGACGGTCTCGCGTGCGTTCCACTGGCCGCTGCGCATCAACGCGTTCGGCGTGCTGTTCCTGATGATCGGGCTCGTCGAGCTGCGCGCCCGGCTCGCGTGGCAGAGGCGCGCGGCCGAGTCGGCGCCACCCCTGCCGAGCGGCGTGGCCGTCGCCACGGGGAGGCTCTGATGCGCGGAGTGATCGAGGGCGGCTGGGAGTTCGTGATCGCCGCCTACG
>Ga0111539_10006053_pt1 | contig 15615 bp, 7 predicted proteins | sample RhiMethybrSRZTD1_FD_79667 | JGI IMG/M metagenome (GOLD analysis project Ga0111539, IMG submission 79667) | Populus rhizosphere microbial communities from Tennessee, USA - Rhizosphere MetaG P. TD hybrid SRZTD1 (version 2) (version 2) | ecosystem: Host-associated > Plants > Roots > Rhizosphere >... | reverse complement strand
CGCCGACGACGCGAACGGGCTCTACCACAACGACGGGAAGGGCAACTTCGACGACGTCACCCGCGCTTCGGGCCTCGGCGTGGAGACGCGCTACGTGTGCTGGGGCGCCGGGATCGTCGACCTCGACAACGACGGCCACCCCGACCTCTTCATGGTGACGGGCAACGTCTACCCGGAGGTCGAGCGCAAGCTGCCCCAGTACGCGAACAAGACGCCGCGCGCCGTGTTTCGCAACCTCGGCAACGGCACGTTCGAGGAGCTGATGGAGACGGCCGGTCCGGCGATCGCCGAGGCGCACTGCAGCCGCGGCTGCGCCTTCGGCGACTTCGACAACGACGGCGACGTCGACGTGCTGGTGGTGAACCTGAACGAGCCGCCCTCGCTGCTGCGCAACGACGTGCGCGGGAAGCCCAACTGGATCAAGGTCAAGCTGGAAGGCGTCCAGTCGAATCGCAGCGCCATCGGCGCGCGAGTCCTCGCCCGCTACGGAGGAAAGACGCAGGCCCAGGCCGTGCTGAGCCAGTCGAGCTTTTATTCAGCCAACGATCCCCGGCTGCACTTCGGGCTCGGGAGCGTCGCCTCGGTCGATCTCGACGTCTACTGGCCGAACGGCCGCCACGAGTCCTTCAAGCAGCTCCCCGCCAACCAGCTCGTCACACTCCGCGAAGGAGTCGGAGTGGTGCCGAGCCGTGGCTGGCCGACGCGCTAGCGCCTTCGCGCTCCTTTCCTAGAACTCGATCTTGGCGCCGACCTGCCACCACCGCGGCAGCGTCTGTCCCGATACCGTGCCGAAGTTGCCGGCGCTCAGGTCGTTGACGACGTTGATGAAGTTCGGGTGGTTGAACAGGTTGTAGAACTCGAAGCGCAGCTGGAGATTGACGGTCTTCCAGACGCGGGTGTTCTTGTAGATGGTCAGGTCCGTCTGCACGAAGTGCGGATTGCGGAACTGGTTGACCTTCTCGTTGCCGTTCGTACCTGGCGTGGGAGCGGTGAACTGTCCCGGCGTGAAGATGCCGGTGTGGAAGGCGTCGCCGCTGCCCTGGTCGTAGTTCGCAACGTTCGGGTAGTCCAGGTTGTCGCCGTCGGCGTTGTAGTCGCCGCCGCCCGTGAACGACGCGCCGTTGAAGACCGTGAAGGGAGTGCCGCTCTGATAGATGCTGGTGCCGCTCGCACCCCAGCCTCCCTTCCACCAGCCCGAGCCGGGCAGCTCGTAGTTGAAGCTGAGCGAGAAGCGATTGGGAATGTCCCATGGAGACGGCCCATAGAACTGGTGGGGGTTGATCGAGGTCGGATAGTAGCCGGCGTCGTCCTTCGAGGAGGAGCGGGTGTACGAGACGTCGAAGAACCCGCGCCTGAACCGCCCCCTGAAATCGATGGTGATGCCGTTGTAGTTGCCGACGCGATTGTTCTCGGTGTAGTTGATCACGCCGAAGCTGGAGTTGAGCCGCGTCGGGGCCGATCCCGGCGGCTTGTTCAGCAGGTCCCCGGGCTGGGCGTTGATGTCCGTCCCGTAGCTGACCTGGCCGATCTGGTTCCCACCCGAGACCAGGTTGGTGGAGTGAGAGCCGCTGTACAGCAGGCTGGCCACGTAGTGGCTGCCGATCCGGTGCTCCAGCGTTGCCGCGTAGATGTACGTCGTGGGGGACACGATGTCCGGGTTGATCCCGCCAATCGTGGCCTGGGCGCCCCTGATCCCGCCCTTCTCGTCGAGACAGGGAGCCGTGGGACAGAGCGAGGTTCCTGCCAGCCCGGGGAACGTGAATCCGAACGGCGGCGTGTCGCCGGTGCCTTGCGTGAAGATCGGAGGGCTCGCCGAATTGGCGAAGAAGGTCGGCAGGATCAGCCCCGGCGGGTTCCCGCGGAACTGCTCCTGGATGTTGGCCGGCGTCAGCCAGTTGGAGTACATCCCGACGCCGCCGCGCAGCAGCCAGTCGCCCTTGCCGTTGATGTCCCAGGCCGCGCCGACCCGCGGATGGAAGACTTTCGGCGAGCTGTTGAGTGCGTGCTCCGAGGGCTGGGCGACGCCGTTCGCGACCTGCTCCTGGAACGTGGATCCGCTTCCCAGGATGAAGTTGCCGAACACCGTCGAGTCTGACCGGGAGTACGGGTTGCCTTGATTGTCGAAGCGGAGGCCCAGCGTCAGCGTCAGATTGCGCCTTGCCTTCCAGGTGTCCTGTACGAAGACCCCCCAGGTCTTCGAAGCCGCGTCCCAGTCCCAGAGCTGCTGCTGGCCCGTGATCGGGTTGTACATCACCCCGCCCTGGTTCGCGGGCGCGTCCTGGGCCAGCTTCAGCAGGTTGTCGAAGCTGAATCCCGGGTGCGACCACGGCCCCTGGAAGGGCTCCACGTCGTCCCCGAACCATCCCTCGTAGCCCACCTTCAACACGTGCGCGCCGCGCACGTGCGTCAGCACGTCGCGCCAGTGGTAGTTGTGCTGGATGAAGTTGCCCTGGGCGAAGCCGACGCCGTATCCGACCGACTGCCCGGTGACGCTGATGCCGGGGATCGTGAAGTCTCCCGTCTCGCCGATGAAGCCTTCGATCCGATTCTGGCCGTAGATGGCCTCGTTGAACGTGGTCGAGCTGAAGTTGTGCGTCCAGTTCACCTGGACGGCGCTCTGCGTGTTGTGGTTCGTGGTCGAGAACTGGGGAATCACGGCGGGTCCGCCGTAGTCGAGGGTGGTCCGGAAGAAGCTGGCGTAGATCCGGTCGTTCTTGAAGGACTTGTCGACGCGGACGAAGTACTGCATGCCGTTGCGGAAGTTGCTCGAGTTGAAGATGCCGCTGTCGATCATCGCTGTCGAGCAGGGCAGATTGTTGGTCGCCGGAGTTCCGCACGTGCCCGGGAAGACGTCCGCCGCCGTCCTCGAGACGCCGCTGACGGTCGCGTTGGAGGGCGTGTACTCGTTCAGGATCTTCGTTCCGAAGGTGTTCGGATAGTTCGCCCGGGCCCACTGGGCGAACTGCGGGTCGGGGAACGTCAGCACCTGGTTGCCGGTGGAAGCCGACGAGCGCAGCGGCTCGATCCCGACGAAGAAGAAGAAGTTCTTGCCCGGAATGATGGGGCCGCCGAGGGTCGCGGAGAAGTTGTTGCTGTGGAATGGATTGTATTCGTGGTCGGAGCCGGGCAGAGAGTACTTCGCGAACATGCTCTCCTTGTTGTAGTAGTTGCTCACCATGCCGTGGAATCTGTCCTGGCCGGATTTCGTGGTCATGGCGAACTGGATCGAGCTCGAGTGCCCGTACTCGACCGAGAACGTGTTGATCTGGTTGGACGCCTCCTGAATCACGTCGGGATTGGGAGTGAGGTTCAGCACGCCCTGACGGATCGCGCTCGTGACGTCGAGGCCGTCGACGATCCACATGTTGGCGACCCTGCCCTGGCCGTTGGCGCTGGCATCCACTTCCGTCTCCGTCGAGAAGTTGTCGACGCCCGACCCCGGAGAGCCGACCGCCGTCGTTCCCAACCCGGAGACCCCCGGCGCCACCGTGACGAGGGAGAACATGCTGCGGCCCGCCAGCGGCATGGCGGCGAGCTCCTTCGTCTCGATCGTCATCTGGTTCCGAGTCTCGCTCGTATTGAGGATCGGAGTCTGCGCCGTGACGTCCACCGTTTCCGCCGCCGTGCCGACCTTGACGGCGATCGGGACGTTGAGCGTCTGGTTCGTGTCCAGGTTGACGTTCGCCTCCGCCTTGGCGAAGCCCGAGGCCTCCACCGTGATCTTGTAAGCACCCGGAGCGAGGCTCAGGAAGCGGAAGTTGCCCGCGGCATCGGCCGTCGTGTCGGTCGATGCCTGCGTGGCGAGGTTCAGGAGCGCGACCTTCGCCTGCGGGACTACCGCCCCGGTCGGGTCTTCGACCCGTCCCTGGATGTTGCCGGTGAACTGAGCCGAAGCCGAGCCCGCCAGCAGCAGGAACGTGATGGAAACGAGAAGGGGCCGGGCCGCTACGACGAGAAATCTCGCCATGGAACTGCCTCCCTGCGCGGGGATCTGCAAATCCACCGCCGTGTACGTTAACTCCCTGACCGTTTACGTTAACGGAAGCGTAGTCCCAACGGCCCAGGGAGTGTCAAGGATTTTGTGTTTTGGTCCCGACGTGGGCCAAACAGCTCAGCGCGGCTTCACGCCCACGAGCACCTGCAGGTTGTCCGAGTGGGCGCCCGGCGACGAGCCCGCGTAGGGGCTGAAGCGGCTCGGAAACCCGGAGATGCGGCCGGTGTTGAACACTCCCCAGAGGGGGCTCGCGAAGAGCGGCAGGCTGGGGGCGGTCTCGACGTAGATCCGGGCCAGCTCGCGGCCGAGGCGCTGCTGCTCGGCGGCATCGGAGCTCGCCTCGAAGCGCCGGAGCGCGCGGGTCGCCGGCTCGCTCTCGAACCTGTGGAAGTTGGCGACGGCCTTGTCTCCGATCGCCTTCACGAGCGCCGCGTCCATCTGGCTCTTGTAGAACTCGTAGGGCGTGGGGCCCCGCTCGCCGAACCAGAGCCCCAGGTCGAAGCGGCCACGCTCGAGCGCGCCGATCCACGCGTTGTAGGGCAGGGCCTTCACCGAGACGTCGATGCCGACCGCGGCGAGGTTCTCGCGGATGATGGAGGCGGCGACTCCCCAGTCCGACCAGCCCTCGACGACGTCGAGCTCGTAGCGCATCGGCCCGCCGCCGGGGACGGAGCGGACGCCGCCGTCGCCGCGCGCGAGACCCGCCGCGTCGAGCAGCGAGTTGGCCTGGGCCGCGTCGAAGCGCGTCCAGTCGCCGCTCTTCGAGACGGGGTCCTTCCACTGCTTCTGCGACTCGGGCAGCCCCGTGGCGTCGGCGGGCGGCGCATAGCCCTTCATGGCCTCGCGCATGATCCGCGGCCGGTCGACCGCCATGCTCAAGGCCTTCCGCACCGCGGCGTCGTCGAACGGCTTCTTGCGCGTGTTGACGTGCAGCAGCACCGTCTGGCCGAAGTCGGGGTACCAGTACTGGCGACGCGTGGGATCCTTGCCGACCCAAGCGGTCTCCACGTCGTCGACGAAGAGCGACGCCCAGTCGACCTCGCCCTTGGCGAGCGCCCGCATGATCTCGTCGTTCGTGTGGTAGACCGGCACGCGCAGCGCCGAGACGTACGGCTTGTCCTTCTGCCAGTATTTCGGGTTGCGGCCGACCTCGTACACGTCCGGCGTGAAGTTGCGGACCTCGGTGAACGGGCCCGTGCCGACGGGGCTCGGGTCGTCGAAGCTAGCGGGCTGGGACACGTCCTTCCACTTGTGCTCGGACACGATCGGCTGCGTGCCGATCGCGAGCAGCCCGGGCGTGTAGGCCCGCTTGAAGGTGAACTCGACGGAGGCCGCGTCGCTCTTCACGTCGGCGAGGTAGCTCCAGACACCCGCGCGGTCGAGAGCGGGGAAGCGCCGCATCAGGTCGAAGGTGAAGGCGACGTCCTTGCCCGAGAAAGGCTGGCCGTCCGACCACGCCACGCCGGGGCGGAGCGTGAACCGAAGCGAGAGGTTGCCCGTGCCCCACTGGTGCTCGGTCGCGAGCCAGGGCACGTAGCTCCGCGTGGCGCGGCTGTACACGAGCAGCGGCTCGTACACCCCCGCGGTCGCGGGCCAGCGCGTGTCGGTGTCGTCGCGGAAAGGGTTGAAGGCCCGCTTCCAGTCGCCCCCGCGCGGGCCCTGGGTCACGCTCAGGACGACTCCTCGGCCCGCGCCGGCGTCCTGCGCCAGCGCGGACGGAGCCACGCCGAAGAATGCGGAGACAGAAACCGCCGCGAGACGGAAGCGGCGCGAACGCGAACCCACTCGAACCACGAACCCCTCCTGCCGGGCGACAGGCCCGAGAGAAGGTAGCGCGATCGTAGCGGGAATGGAAAGCCCGGAGGGGCCTAGGCGCCGCGGCGCCGCTTCAGGATCCCGGAGGCCGCGGCGGCCGCGGCCACGGACAGGCCCGCGGCTGCGGCGGCCGTGCCGACCTTCTTCAGCGAGCTCTTGACGCGCTCGAGCTTCTTGCGCGACTTGCGCCGAGCGAGCGCCTTCCGCGCTGCCTGGTTGGTGCGCGAGACCGCGCCCGAGACCTCGGCTGCGGCCTGGCGGCTGACCCGTCCGGCCACGACCGCCGCCTTCTCGGCCGTCCGGACGACCTTGCCGGCCGTCCGGCCCGCCGTGCGCGCGAGCTTCACGCTCGTGGCTTCCTTCTTCTTCCTGAAGATCATGACCGAGCCTCCTGTCTCCATGGTGCGCCCATGGGGCCGCCCCCGTCGAGCGGACGGTGGCGGCCCTTTCGGCGCTCTGGGACTAGAAGCTGAACTTCGCCCCGAGCTGGATGCGACGCATGGTCGCGCCCGTGGCGAGGGTGCTGATGCGGCCGAACGCCGCCGCGCCGAACGTCGAGTTCGGGTTGCCGAAGTTCGCGCGATTGAAGAGGTTGAACACCTCGGCCCGCAACTGCACGCGCGTGCCGCCGAAGGGGATGCTCTTCATGAACGCGAGGTCGGTGTTCTTGTAGTCCGGCCCGCGCAGGATGTTGCGGCCCGCGTCGCCGAAGGTGAACTGGTCCGGGAGCGCGAAGGCCGATGCGTCGTAGCAGTTGATGAGCTCCCGTCGCGCCTGCGGTGTCGTCCCTCCCGAGTTCGGCTGGCAGTTGAGCTCCGGCACCTGGCCGACGAGGTTGGGGCGCTGGAGTCCCGCGATGCCGATGTTCGCCCGGTCGGCGGCGAACGTGACGTTCGCCGGGATCCCGCTCTGCAGCGTGGTGATGCCCGTGATCTCCCAGCCGCCGACCACGTACTTCAGGAACTTGTTCGGGGAGCTCTTGAAGAAGGGCGGCTCGTAGACCCAGGCCACCACGAAGCGGTTCGGCACGTCCCAGTTGGCGGGCCCGTAGTCGGCCTGGATGTCGTAGTTGTTCATCGTCTGGCCGCCGCCGTTCGAGTGGGTGGCCATGTCCTTCGTCCGCGACCACGTGTAGTGCATGTCGAACTGCAGCCCGTGGGTCATCCGCTGGCGCAGGATGAGGCTCACGGCGTCGTAGTCCGCCCGGAGATCGTTCGAGATGATCCTTCGGCTCCGGAACTTCTGGCTGGGCCGCCGCGGGTCCACGGCGCCCGGGCCGGGCTCGGGCGTGTTGTTGAAGAAGCTGCGGTCGAGATGCACCGTGTCGGACCCGACGTACTGGATCTCGGCCATGGCGCCGCTCCAGAGCTCGCGCTGGACGTCGAAGCTCCACTGCGTCTTGCGCGCGCTCGGCAGATCGCGCGTGGGCGAGATCATGTCGGGGCGTGCGACGGGTCCCAGCACGCCGGACGGGTTGTCGAAAGACAGCGTGGGGTTGTTGGGATCCGAGACGTAGGTGGTGACGGGGGCGAGCGGCGGGTTGTTGGTGAGGAACGTGAACGAGTTCATCTGGTTCGGGTTGTAGTAGATGCCGAAACCGCCGCGCAGCACGGTCTTCGATCCGAGGCGATAGGTAGCGCCGAGCCGAGGCCCGATGTCGGTGTAGTTCGCTTTGGTGAACTCGAACCCCTCGGCGGGGAAGCTCGACGGAATGATCGTTTCGAAGTCGTCGTCGAGCATCGACGCCAGACCTTCGTACGTCTGGATGGGCGAGTTGAACTCCCACCGCAACCCCAGGTTCAGGGTGAGGTTGCGGGTGGCCTGCCAGACGTCGTTGATGAAGATCCCGTTGCGCCAGCCGCCCACGTGCCCCTGGATCTGGTCCGTGGGAGGGATCACGGTGCGCGGCAGGCCGAGCATGAAGTCCGCGACCGAGTACCCCGCGATGTCGCCGGTGAAGTCGAAGCGGCCGCGGGCGTCGTTGGCGGCCTGGCGTCCCGTGGTGAGCCGGCGCAGGTCGAAGCCGGCGCGGATCGAGTGCGATCCACGGGTCCACGAGACGACGTCCGACACCTGGAAGGTCGTGTCGAACTGGTACCAGTTGGTGCCGCCGGCACCGGTGCCGGTGAAGTTGCTGATGTTGATGCTCGGCAGGCCTGGGTTGTCGTAGCGCACGTCGCCGTCGAAGCCAGGGATGCCGAGCGAGGCGCCGGCGTCGGTCTGCCCGTTGACGTTGAACTCGTTGAGCGTGTCGAAGCTCAGGTGGTGGTAGCCGATCTTGAAATCGTTGAGCAGGTTCGGCGACAGCGTGTGGGTGTAGCCGAAGAGCCAGTTCTTGTTGTTGCGGGGCTGGGTGACCGCGGCGACCGGGAGCAGCGCGTTCAGCGGGTTTTCGGCGTAGCTGTCGTGCCAGTTGTAGCGGAGGCTCAGCCGAACCTTGTTGCCGATGTTGTGGTCGAGCCGGACCAGGAGCTGATCCACGTTGTCGGAAGCGGTGCTGGGGCCCTGGTAGTTGTTGGCCGTGCCCGGCCCCGTGGGCATCGGGTAGTACTGCAGCACGTCGAGCGACGTGGGATCGAGCATCGAGGCCGGGATGATGTTGCCCGGGAAGGGCTGCTTCGTGAACGGGTCGCGGATTGCCGTGCTGATCTCCGAGAAGTTGCCCTGGCGCATGAGCGCGGTGGGGACCGTGGCGATCGGGCTCGTGATCGACTCGCCACGGACGCCCTCGTAGGCGACCATGAAGAACGACTTGTCGTGCCCGTTGTAGACCCCGGGAATCACGATCGGACCGTCCAGCATGCCGCCGTACTGCTTGCTGTTCCGCGGATTCTTGGGGAGCGCCGGGTTGTCGAAGTAGCCGCGCTCGTCGAGCGACTCGTCCTGCCCGAAGTAGAAGACCGACCCGTGCAGCTGGTTGGTGCCGCTCTTGGTCACGACGTTGACGTGGACGCCGAGGTAGGCCCCGTACTCGGCGGACGTGCTGCCGGTCTGGACCTGGATCTCGCTCACCGCGTCCGCGATCGGCCGCATGCTGGTCGCGGCCAGCAGGTTGGCGGTGGCGTTGATGCCATCGAGCGAGAGGCTGTTCTGGATCTCGCGCTGCCCGGCGCCCCGGAAGCTCAGGCCGATGTCGCTATTGAGCCCGCCGAGGACGCCCGGCGTCGTGGCCGCCAGGTTCCAGACGTTGCGGCCGGCGAGCGGCAGCTGGACGATCGCCTTCTCGTTGATCGTCGCCGAGACGGTGGGGCGGTCGGTGTCCAGGACCTGCGCCTTCGCCTCGACCGTCACGGACTCCGCCATGTTGCCGACCTGCAGCTTGATGTCGGTGCGCACCACCTGGTTGGTCGTCACTTCGACGCCGGTCGTCTTGAACGGGTTGAACCCCGTCATCGTGACCGAGATCTCGTAGTGGCCGGGACGGACGAACTGGATGTTGTAGTGGCCCTGGTCGCTCGTGATCGCGTTGTAGGTGTCGTGCGTGTCGAGGTTGACGGCGACGATCGGCGCCCGCGGCACCGCGAGTCCGTCCACGTCCGTCACCGTGCCCACCAGCGCCGTCTGGGACGCCAGCTGCGCCCAGGCAGGAGAGACCAATAAGGTCGTCGCCAATAAGAAGGTCAGCCCCACACAAGAGGGAAGTCGTCGCCACATGGTGAAACCCTCGCTTTCTCGTCCGGAAGCCAGCGCCCGGCTTGGAATTGGGCCGAGGATACACCCTTTGACAGGCGTGTGACGCGCCGGCCGCAAAACTAGCGGGGCGGTATTACGGGCAGCAAAACGTGGGACGGCCGCTCCGCGTCGTGGTACACGGTCTGCTGGGCGACCTTCACCTCGCTCGTCGTCCCGAACACGGCGCCCGTGTTCGGGTTGCGGTCGAACTGGGGGAAGTGACTGCTCGTCACGTGCACGCGGATCCGGTGACCCTTCTGGAACGCGATCGAGGTGCCGACGAGGTCGATCTCGAGCCGATAGACCTGGCCGGGCTTGAGCAGCGAGGGCTGGCTCAGGCTGTCGCGATAGCGCGCGCGCAGGATGCCCTCGGCCATGTTGTAGCTCGCGCCGTCGGGATGGACGTCCACGAGCTTCGCGACGAAGTCGGTGTCCACCGCGTCCGAGGCCGCGAAGAGCACGACCTTGACCGGCCCGGTGGCCTCCACTTCTTCCTGCAGCACGTCCGAGGTGTAGAGCAGGATGTCGCGCCGGCCCTCGATCGGCCGCTGGTCCATCGGCCCCGCCGGCGTCGGCGTGCCGCAGCAGTTGTTGCCGCCGAGCGAAGGGACGGGATCGTCGGGATCGTAGCGGAAGCGGTCGGAAGGCGACGCGCCCTTGGGCTTGTCCCACGTCAGGCGGCCGTCGCCGCGCGCCCCGTTCGCCGCGCCCGCGCTCGTGAAGTAGAGCGGCTTGTACTGCGTCCGCGCCAGCGGGTATTCGCGCTCGTACATCCACTCGTTGCGCCCCATGACGAAGAGCTTCACGGGCGGCTCGGCGGCCAGGCCGTTGTCGATGCCCTTCAGGAAATAGTCGTACCAGCGGAGCTGGACCACGTTGGGGTCGACGTTGGCCTGCGGCCCGAAGTCGAGCGCACCGTACTTCTGGCTGGGGCCGTGCCCCCAGGGGCCGATCACGATGTTGCTGAGGCGACGCGCCTCTTCCGAGCCGCCCTTGTGGCTCATGCCGACGTAACCGCGGAGCGTCCCCTGGCTGAAGATGTCGAACCAGCCGCCGAACGTGTGCACGGGAATCTTGATCTTCTCGAAGAGCTCCTCCGCGTTGAGCGGCTTCCAGTACGAGTCGTAGTCGGGGTGCGCCAGCCAGTCGTCGTAGAAGCGCGCGTGGCGGCCCACGAGCTGCTGCATCGTCTTGAGCGGAAGGTGGAACTGCACCTGGTCGTAGTGGATCGCGCGGACCCCGGCGAGCGTGTGCGGGCCCGGGTTCTGCATGATCCGCGACTCCGAGCGCACGGCTCCCCAGCCGAAGTTGAAGGAGAGCCGAAAGCCGCCGTTGAGCGTGATCCAGTCGTGGTAGAGGCTGGTCGAGGAGACCATCGGGAAGATCGTGACGAGGCTCGGCGGCGCGGCCTGCGCGGCCCGCCACTGGTTCTGCCCGAGGTACGACCCGCCCTGCATCGCGACCTTGCCGTTCGACCACGGCTGCTTCGCGGCCCACTCGACGCTGTCGTAGCCGTCCTTCTCGTCGTCGAAGAAGGGCTCCCAGCGTCCCTCGGACTCGTGGCGTCCGCGGATGTCCTGGAACACGTAGACGTAGCCGCGCTGCGAGAAGTAGACGCCGGCCTCGAAGGCGGAGGGGAAGCGCTCGGTGCTGTAGGGCGTGCGCGAGAGGATCACGGGATAGCGACCCTCGTCCGCCGGACGGTACACGTCGGCATAGAGCGTGACGCCGTCGCGCATCTTGACGGGGACCAGGTTGTCGACGCGGATGTCGTTGCGCGGGGGCACGTCGGCGGGGAAGCGCACGCGCTCCCTGGCGTCGCCGGCGGACGCGCCGGGCGCGACGAGCAGGGCCAGGCCGACGAGCGGCAGGAGCCGGACGAGACGCCGCATCACGCCCGCTTCGCTTCGGGGGACGCGAGCACCTCGCGCAGACGCCGCGCCACGACCTTGTCCTCCCCCGGCTTCATCATCCACACGCCCAGCACGAGCGCGTTGGCCTCGGAGCGGATGCCGATCGACGGCTCCCCGTCCTTCATCGCCTTGACGACCGCGCTCGCCGCAGCCTCCGTCGCGCCGTCCCAGCTGATGCGGATGTGCGGAACGTTGTTCGCGATCTCGGGCACGAACACCTCCGCCTTCACTCCCGGCACCGCCACCGCCACCGCCCGGATCGTCTCGGCCCGCTTGTCGTACTCGCGGCGCTCGCGTGCGTGGTCCAGGTTGAGGAACCGCTCGACCGCCACCAGCAGCCCCAGCATCTCCTCTTTGTTCACCTTCATTCCGCGGCCGACCGTGTTCCCGTTCGGCGGCGCGTTGAGGCGCGCGGCCTCGATCAGCTCCTTGCGTCCGAGGAGCAGCCCGCTGCTCTGCGGCCCGCGGATGCCCTTGCCGCCCGAGAACGCCACCAGGTCGAAGCCCATCTTCGTGTACTTCCAGAAGTTGTCGACCGGCGGCACGTCGGCCGCCGCGTCGTTGAAGGTGGGGACGTGGTGCTCCTTGCCGAGCCTGACGAACTCCTCGTCGCGGATCTGCCCGAGCGGGTTGTTGTTGTTGTAGAAGAGCATCATCGCGGTCTTGTCGCTGACCGCCTTCCTCACGTCGTCGGCCGTCTCGACCTCCACGAGCGTCACGCCGCAGTTGCGGACGGCGTGGTCGTACCCGAAACGGTGGGCTTTCTGGATGATCACCTCGCTCTTCATGCCGGCGAGGTTGGGCAGGTCGACGATCTTCTGGGGATCCTTCCCGGTGAGCACGCCGGCCGTGCCCAGCGTCAGCGCCGAGGCCGCGCCGCAGGTCACCATGGCCGCCTCGCTCTTGAGGAGCGACGCGAGCCGCTGGCCGACCTTGTCGTGCAGCTCGTCCAGCATCACGAAGCGCTGGGCCGCGTACTGGATCGCGTCCAGCACTTCCTGCGGCATCAGCGAGGCCGTCATCGCGGTGTACGTGCCCGCGGCGTTGATGAAGGGCCGCACGCCGAGGTCGCGGAAGTAGTCCGCGGACCCTTTGCTCGCCGCTTCGGCGGCACCCGTACCCGCGGCGGCGATGCCGCCGACCACCGGCAGGCTGGACGCGGTTTCGAGGAAACGCCTTCGGCTCCACATCGCGCAACTCCTCTCGGGCGGCTCCGGCCGTCCATCTGTGCGGTCGGCTGCGCACGATATCGAGCCGGACGACCCGAGGCAAGGGTCGGGTCCCGACTCGTCCATGCTCCGCTATAGCAGAGTCTGCTATATTGGCGCATGACCTCAGCCCGCGACGACGAGCCTCGGCCCGAGGACTTCCTCCCGCTGCATCGCGACACCTTCCACATCCTCGTGTCGCTGGCCGACCGCGACCGGCACGGATACTCGATCCTGCTCGACGTCGCCGATCGGACCGGCGGCGCACTGCGCTTCAGCCCCAGCAGCCTCTACGCGTCGATCAAGCGGCTGCTGCACCAGGGGCTGATCGAGGAGCTCGCCGAGCGGCCCGACCCGGACGAGGACGACGAGCGGCGCCGCTACTACCGCCTGACGCGGCTGGGCCGGAAGGTGGCCGAGGTGGAGGCACGGCGTCTCCAGCAGCTGCTGGTCCAGGCGCGGGCCACCGGCCTCCTGGGCAGGCGCGCGTGACGCGGATCGCGACGAGGATCTACGCGGCGTCGCTCTACCTGTATCCGTCGAGCTTTCGGGACGAGTACGGACCCGAGCTGCGAAGGCTCCTGGCCGACAGCCTGCGCCACGCCGACGGCAGCGGCGAGGCGGCGCTCGTGTGGCTGCGGGCGATGGCGGGCGTCCTGCTCGCGGCGCCCGGAGAGCACGCGTCGCTGCTGCTGCAGGATCTTCGATTCGCCTTCAGGACGCTGCGGCACGCGAAATGGTTCACGCTCACGGCGCTCTTCACGCTGGCCCTCGGCATCGGAGCGAACACCGCGATCTTCAGCGTCGTCGAGGCGCTGCTGCTGCGCCAGCTCCCCTACCGGGACCCGGATCGCATCGTGATGGTCTGGGTGAAGAACCCGGAGCAGGGCTTCGATCACGACGTCACGTCGTACCCCAGGCTCGAGGACTGGCGTGCGCAGAGCCTGGCCGTCGAGTCGTTCGCGGGCTACATCGGCGCGTCGCGCGCGCTGACGGGCTGGCAGGATCCCGAGCAGGTCCACGGCGCCAGGGTGACGGCGAACTTCTTCCGCGTGATGGGCGCCGAACCCGCGCTCGGCAGCGGCTTCTCGCCCGGGGACGACGACTTCGGCCGTCCGCGCAAGGCGGTTCTCAGCCACGGACTGTGGGCGCGGCGCTTTGGCGCCGATCCGGGAATCGTCGGCCGGGACATCACCATGGACGGGCGGCTCTACACGGTCGTCGGCGTCATGCCCTCGAGCTTCCGATACCCGACGCGGGACACGGACGTGTGGGAGCCGCTCGCCGTCGGCGCGGAGATGCGCCAGCAGCGCGGCGCGTTCTGGCTGACCACGGTGGCCCGCCTGAAGGCCGGGGTGACACTCGCGCAGGCGCAGCAGGAGATGGACGGGATCTCGCGCCGTCTGGCCGAGCAGCACGCGCGGGACCGCGGGCTCGGCGTGGATCTGGTGACGCTGAAGGACGAGCTGACGGCCGCGACGCGCCCCGCCCTGCTGGTGCTGACGGCGGCGGTGGCGTGCGTGCTGCTGATCGCGTGCGCGAACGTGGCGGGCATGCTCGTCGCACGAGCATCGGACCGGGGGCGCGAGATCGCGCTGCGGGCCGCGCTCGGAGCCGGTCGTGCGCGGGTGACGCGGCAGCTTCTGACCGAAGGGATGGTGCTGTTCCTGCTGGGCGGCGGCCTGGGTCTCGCGCTGGCCGCGATCGGCGTGCGCGTGATCGTGCGGCTCGCGCCCGCGGCGCTCACAGAGGTCCGCGACGTGAGCGTCGACTGGACGGTCGCGCTCTATGCCGTCGGCCTGGCCGCGATCACCGGGCTCGTGTTCGGCGCCGGGCCGGCGATCCAGGCGGCGAGACGCGACCAGGCCGCCGCATTGCGGAGCGGCTCGCCACGCATAGGCGGCCGGCGCGAAGCGGCATGGCTCCGCACGGGCGTGCTCGCCGTGCAGGTGGCGCTGGCGTTCGTGCTCCTCACCGGAGCGACGCTGCTCGTCAGGAGCTTCGCCGCGATGCAGGCCGTGGAGCTGGGCTTCGACCCGGGAAGGGTGATCGCCGCGCGCGTGATCCTTCCGGGCGCGAAGTACGACAGCGCGAGCAAGGTGACCTCGTTCTACGACGCGCTGACCGAGCGCCTGGCCGCGATGCCGGACGTCGAGTCGGCCGCCGGCATCTCGGAGCTGTTGCTCAGCCGCCTTCCGAACTCGGCCGGCTTCCAGATCGAGGGCCGGGCGCAGGACGTCGCCACGCCGCTCACGTACGACTCCGTGACGCCCGGGTTCTTTCGTGCGATGAGAATCCCGCTGCTGCGCGGACGCTTCTTCACCGATGCGGATGGCGACACGTCGGAGCGCGTCACGATCGTCAACGAGACCACCGCCACTCGCTACTGGCCCGCCGGAGACGCGGTGGGCAAGCGCATCCGCTTCGGCTCGGGCCCCGGCAACAAGGGCCCGTGGCTGACGATCGTGGGCGTGGTGGCGGACACGAAGCGCGCGGGCCTGGACGTACCGGTCTTCACCGAGTCGTACCAGCCCATGAGACAGTCGGCGTCGCCCGATCTTCTGCTTCTGCTGCGCACCCGGACGGACGGGGCTGCCAGCGTGGCGCCGGCCATCCGCGCCGCCGCACGCGAGATCGATCCTCAGCAGCCGGTGTCGTCCATCGCCCCCCTGAAGGCGATGCTGGACGAAAGCGTAGCCGGGCGCCGCTTCAACGCGATGCTCGTGACTGCGTTCGCCGTCGCGGCGCTCGTGCTGGCGGCCGGTGGGATCTACGGGCTGCTCGTCTACAGCGTCGCCCAACAGGACCGCGAGCTCGGCGTTCGCAGGGCGCTCGGCGCCTCCGCGACGGCGATCCTGCAGGCGGCCGGCGGACGGGCGCTCGCCGCGGCCGGCGTGGGCGCGCTCGTCGGCGTCGTCCTCAGCATCGCCGTTGGCCGGGCGATCGCCGGCCTGCTGTTCGGCATCGCTCCGCTCGACGCCTTCAGCTATGCGCTCGCGGTGTGCGTCCTGGG
>Ga0111539_10006052_pt1 | contig 15618 bp, 14 predicted proteins | sample RhiMethybrSRZTD1_FD_79667 | JGI IMG/M metagenome (GOLD analysis project Ga0111539, IMG submission 79667) | Populus rhizosphere microbial communities from Tennessee, USA - Rhizosphere MetaG P. TD hybrid SRZTD1 (version 2) (version 2) | ecosystem: Host-associated > Plants > Roots > Rhizosphere >... | reverse complement strand
CGGGGTCGCGAAGCCGAGCCGCAGGAGGCCGCGCTGAAGCAGCAGCACCTTCAGGCCGCGCGAGCCCGAGCCCGCCGACCAGTTGACCACCTGGATCGTCTCGCTACGCGTGCGGAAGGCCTGCTGGGCGCGGCTCCGCTTGTGCTTGACCACCAGCCGCACCGGCCCCGCGTTGCCGACCTTGAAGCGGAACTCGTAGGCGCCCTTCTTGCCCACGTGGCGGCGCACGGTCTTGCTCGACTTCTTGCCGCGGATCGCGTACAGCGTGAGCACCTCGTTCGGCACGTACGGCTTGACGACGCCGCGCACGACGACCTCCTGGGCGGGCGCGTAGAAGTGCGACTTCTTCGTCGCCAGCCCACCCTCGACCGAGAGCGTCGCCTTGCCCTTCGCGGGCTCCGGCTTCGGAGTCACGGGGGTGGTCGGGACCGTGGGTGTCTGCGCGCTGGCGACCGCCGGGGCCAGCGCGATCAGGACGAGGGAGACCGGTAGAAGCTTCGTCATTTGGCGCCCACTATGCCACGGCCGTCCGCTGTGCTCGCGGGATTGTGGCGCACGCGAGCAGCATGAGCGGGCCGAGCACGAGCGAGACGGACCCGTCGTGAATGGTCACCCCGAAGGCGATCGCGTTGTTGAACGAGTGCATCGCGATGGTCGGGTAGATCGAGCCGGTCCGTTCGTAGACGAGGCAGAAGATGAACCCGAGGATCGCGAGCGGCGGGAGGATCAGGAGCGCGTCGGCGCCCGTGAAGTCGTAGTGGATCACCCCGAACAGGAGGCCGTCGATCGCGGCGGCTCCGAGTATCGACCAGCGGCTTCGCAGCGCCCGGTAGAAGAAGCCGCGGAAGAAGAACTCCTCGGCGATGGGCGCAACGCAGATGACCATGAAGCCCGCGGCGATCATGCCGAATGTGCCCTGGTCCGCTCCGAGGTCCTGGGCGACGCTCTGCTCCGCGTCGGGCTGAACGATCACGGAGTAGAGCGCCACGAGCGCGTAGAAGGTGAGCATTCCGAGCGCCGCCCAGCCGGCCGCCGGCCAGAAACGCGCGGGACGCAACCCGAACTGCTCCGGCTTCGGCTTTCGGGTCAACGACGCGAACAGCACGGCGGTCCCGATGAAGATCAGGCCCTGCAGGAACGTGGCGACGATCGTGAACGTCGGGTCCTCGTCGTCCGCGGTCGCCCCCGTGGCGGCCGCGAGGATCCCCACCACGATCAGCGTGGCGATCAGCGCGACCAGGAAGCCCACGCCCGCGTACCAGGCGGGCCACCGCGGCGCGGCGCCCTCCGGCAGCTCCGGCCGGTCGGGCGGAGGCGGGGGTGGCGGGTCGAAGGCGGCGTGCTGCACGAGGCTCAGAGTAGGGCGGGCAGCTCGACAAGCGAGCGGATCGACTCCACGCCGGCCGGTGGATCGCCGTCGCGCTGGAGCAGGATGCCGCGGATCCCGGCCGCCGCGGCCCCCTCGATGTCGTTGTCGACCTTGTCGCCCACGTGCAGCGCCTCCGCTGCGTCGACGCCCGCGACCCCGAGCGCCCGCTCGAACACGCGTGGGCTCGGCTTGGCGGCCCCCACCTCGGCCGAAGTGACCACGGCGTCCACCAGGTCCAGGATCCCGGTCGGCCCGAGCCACTCCGGCAGCGAGCAGTCCCAGTTGCTCGCGATCACGACCGTCACGCCGCGCTCGCGCAGGTCGCGCAGCGCCGGCTCGACGTCCGGATAGGGCGTGAACTCGAGCGCCTCCAGCATCACGCGCCGCGCCGTGGCGTGGTCGAGCTCCGGGATGTCGAGCGCGCGGCGCATCTCGTCGGCGCAGCGGTCGCGCAGCCGCTCGAGGCGCTCGGGGTCGGAGCCGTCGAGGTGATGGTCGAGGTAGTAGGCGATCTCGGCCATGAATCCGGCCGCGGCCCGCTCCTCGCTCACCTCGAAGCCGAAGTCGTGAAGCAGGCGCTTGAGCCGCGGCGCGGGCGGCTGGAGCTCGACCAGCGTGCCGAGCGCGTCGAGGAGCACCGCGCGCGTCATGAGATCCAGTGCCAGCTCGCGTACTGGGCGGTGAACAGCCCGAGCCCGACAGCCGACACCGCCACCACGAGATCCGTGACCCGCCGCTCCTCGCACACGGCCGCAAGCCACATGAACACGGGAAACAGCACGCTTACGAAGCGCGGAAGCGACATCAGCGGCTGCGGCGTTACCGGGAAGGTCAGCGGCACCAGGAGCGAGGCGGCCACCCAGACCCCGTAGGCCCGCGGCAGCCGCCTGAACACGCCCACGCACGCGGCCACCGCGAACACGAGGGTCGCGAACAGCATCACGTTGATGGCGGCGATCCTGAACGGGTCGCCGGCCGCCTGATCGAAGTAGACCGGGGAGCGCGAGCCCGACGCGAGCTGGCGCACGCCGTCGAAGGCCGCGACGAGCCCGTCCCAGGCGCCCGCGAGCGGCACCACGAGATGGCGCGACCACGCCTCCTGCACGTCGAGGAACCGGAACGCGTCGCCCTCCGCGATCCCGAGCCAGGCGGCGTAGGCCGCGATCCCGAGTGGCGCGAGCAGGAGCCAGGCCGCGTCGGCCCCTCGCCGCGGACGCGTGTCCCACCAGATGACGATGAGCGGCAGCACCAGCAGGAGCCCGGCGCTGCGCGTGGCGGAGGCGAGCCCGGCGCATGCGCCGGCCCACGCCCAGTGCCCCGTGCGGGCCGCGTAGCAGGCGCCCACGGCCAGCAGGAGGAAGACACTCTCCGAATACGGCGCGCCGAAGTACACCGCGGCCGGGAACACGGCGAGCAGCAGCAGCGTGGGGCGAGCGAGCCGCCGCCCCAGCTCGAGCTCCGTGAGCCGGTACAGGAGCGCGAGCGCCGCGACGAACGCCGCCAGCGACACGAGGAAGGCCGCGAGGAGCAGCGCCGAGTGCGAGGCGCCGAACAGCATGCCCACTCCCCGCACCAGCAGCGGGTACAGCGGGAAGAACGCCGCACGGGCGGTGCTGCCCCCATAGCCGGAGTCGGCGATCGTGAGGTACCAGACGGAGTCCCACCGGGCGAGCGGCGCGAGCACCGGGTCGGCGATCGCGTGGGTCAGCTCGGGCGCGTCGAACTTGCCGGCGTTCTCGCGAGCGAGGCCGCCGCTCGCAGGACCGAAGGAGAGCGCGGCGAAGACCGCCACGAGGAGCACCGCCATGCGGGAGGACAGGCCGATCCGCAGGGCGGCCCTGAACGCCTCGGAGTCGCGCACGGACGCGATTGCGCTCACGCGCGCGGGGGTAGCCTCAATCGCCATGCTGGACGCTCAGTTCTACACAGCCGCAACCGACTCGGGAACCACGAGCAGCGACTGGATCGCCGCGGCGATCGCGATCGTGGTCGCGATCGTCATCGCGCGGATCGTGGATTGGCTGATCGCGAAGCGCGGCGCGAGCGTCGGCGAGCTGGTCACGCGCGGCGAGCTGTCCGCGGCCACGAAGACGCGTCTGCGGGTGACCCGGCGGCTGGTCTCGGCGGGCATCATCCTCATCGGCGTCGCCATCGCCGCGTCGAACTTCGACGAGCTGTCGAGCGTCGCAAAGGGAATTCTCGCCTCCTCCGCGGTGCTCGGCCTGGTCGTCGGCTTCGCGGCGCGCCAGACGCTCGCCAACGCGATCGCCGGGATCCTGCTCGCGATCACGCAGCCGATCCGCATCGGCGACCTCGTGACCTTCGAGGAGGAGACCGGCGAGGTCGAGGATATGAAGCTGACCTACACCTACATCAGGCTCGGCGACGGCCGCCGCCTGATCGTGCCGAACGAGCGGCTCGCCCAGAGTTCGGTTGTGAACCACACGATCGCGGAGCGGCGGGTGCAGGTGGAGGTGTCCGTCTGGCTGCCGGTGGACGCCGACCTCGACAAGGCCATGGAGCTGATTGCCGACGAGGACGCCGGCATCTCGGTGATGGTCGCCGAGACCGACAAGGACGGCGTCCGGCTCAGCGCCACGACCTGGGCGTCGAGCCCCGCCGAGCGCGGGAGGACCGCGGCCGAGCTGCGCGCGCGATGGCTCCGATTGTTGCGCGAGCACGCACTATCCTCAGCGGAGGCCTGAGCGCGGGTTCGCCCCCGAACTTCTCATGACGCAGCGGCAGCGAAAGCAACGGAGGCGGAGGCGCCATCACACCGGGCGCAACAGCGTGCTGCTCGGACTCGGCGTGCTCACCGTCGTGGCGGTCATCGGGGTGCTGGCCGCCGTCGGCTACGTGCTCGCCATCGCCGCCACGGCGCCCGACCTCTCCGAGCTGAAGCCGGCCGACAAGGGCCAGCTCTCGGTCGTCTACGCCGCCGACGGCTCGCGGCTCGGCTTCATCCAGTCCGACGTGCTCCGGCGCGTCGTGCCCTGGGCGGACATCCCGGTGAACATACGCCGCGCCACCGTCGCCATCGAGGACGAGCGCTTCTACAAGCACGGCGGAGTGGACCTGAACGCCATCGTGCGCGCCGGCATCAAGAACCTCGAGTCCGGCAAGACCGTGCAGGGCGGCTCGACGATCACCCAGCAGCTCGTCCGGGCGCTCTACATCAAGGACCCGAAGCGCGACTTCGCCCGCAAGATCCGTGAGGCCAAGCTGGCGTCCGAGCTCGAGGACAAGCACTCGAAGACGTGGGTGCTCCACAACTACCTCAACTCGGTGCCGTACGGCACGGTCGGCGGCCGCACGGCCATCGGCATCGAGGCGGCGGCGGTCACGTTCTTCAACAAGCACGCGCGGCGCCTCAGGCTCTACCAGGCCGCGATGCTCGCCGGCCTGCCGCAGGCGCCGTCCGAGTACAACCCGTTCCGGAACCCGGAGGCCGCGCTCGCCCGCCGCAACGAGGTGCTCCGGAAGATGCAGGAGAACGGTTACATCACCCAGGCCGAGGCCACGAGAGCCTCGCAGCGCGGGCTGGGGCTGCGCCACGGCACGCGCTACATCCAGCGCCGCGAGCCGTACTTCTTCGACTATGTGCAGGAGAAGCTGATCGAGCGCTACGGCGTGGGCGTGGTCCGCCGCGGCGGCCTGCGCATTCACACGACGATCGACCCGAAGATGCAGGAGGACGCCCGGAACGCCGTGAACGCGTATTACGCGGATCCGGCCGGCCCGAGCTCCGCGATCGTCGCGATCGATCCGGCCAGCGGGAAGATCCGCGCGATGGCGTCGACGGGGACGTACGCATCGAGCAACTTCAACCTCGCCGCCCAGGGACACCGGCAGCCGGGCTCCGCTTTCAAGACGTTCGTTCTCACGGCCGCCGTGCGGAAGGGCGTGGACCCGGACTCCACCTACTACACGTCGAAGCCGCTCGACATCGACGACCCGACGTACGGGCACTGGGAGGTCAAGACCTTCGGCAACAGCTACATCGGGACCGTCAGCCTGACGCGCGCGACGCTGTCGTCGGACAACACCGTCTACGCGCAGCTGATCCTCGACATCGGGCCCAAGGCGGTCTGCGAGACGGCCAAGCTGCTCGGCATCACGACCCATCTCGACTGCTACCCGGCCGAGGGCCTCGGCGGACTCACGCTCGGCGTCACGCCGCTCGAGATGGCAGGCGCCTACGCGACGCTCGCGAGCGGCGGCATCAGGCACCGCCCGACCGGCATAGAGAAGGTCGTGTTCCCGGACGGCAAGAGCGAGAACCTGGCGAACTCGAAGGGCAAGCGGGTGCTCACCGACGGCGAGGCGTACGAGGTCACGAAGGTGCTCCACGAGAACGTGCTCGGCGGCACCGGCGTCGCGGCCAACTACGGCTGCCCGGCCGCCGGTAAGACCGGGACGACGGACGAGGCGAAGGACGCCTGGTTCGTGGGCTTCACGCCCAAGCTGTCCGCTGCGGTCTGGGTCGGGTATCCGAAGGCGGGCATCGCGATGCCCGGCGCCCAGGGAGGCACGTACGCCGCGCCCGTCTGGCACGCGTTCATGGAGCCCGCCCACGGCACCTTCTGCGACGACTTCCCGCCGCCCACCGAGCCGGCCCAGCTGTCGCCGTACTTCGGCAAGTACGCCCGGACCGGCTCCTCGGGCTCCAGCCCATACTCGACACCGGGCACGGGCGGGACGACGACGCAGCCTGACCAGAAGTACGACCCCCGCTTCTACGAGCAGGCCCCGCTGGACCAGCCGAACCAGGCCCCGCCCGAGCAGGTGCAGCCCGAGCAGCCCTCGCCGGGCAACGGAAACGGGAACGGGAATGGCAACGGCAACGGGAACGGCAACCCCGCCCCGGGCTGATGCCCCTGCCGCCGGGCTAGCGCCGTGGGCGAGCTCGAGCTGATCGCCGCGATAGAGACCGCGCTCGCCGACCGGAGCGGCCGACTGGTGCGCTGGACGGGAGACGACGCGGCGGTCACTCGTGCGCGGCCGTTCGCAGTCACCTCGATCGACACGCTCGTGGACGGCGTGCACTTCAGGCGCGCCACCCACGGCCTGCGCGACATCGGCTGGAAGGCGCTCGCCACGGCACTGTCCGACCTGGCGGCGATGGGCGCGGAGGCGGGCGAGGCGTACGTGTCGGTCGTGCTCCCCGCGGACGTCGACGAGCCGCTCGAGCTGATCCATGGGATGGAGGAGCTGGCGAGCGAGACCGGGGTCACGATCGCCGGCGGGGACGTGGTGTCCGGCCCCGTGCTGGTGCTGACCGCGGCGGTTACGGGCTGGGCGGATTCGGAGGAGGAGCTCGTGGGCCGCGACGGCGCTCGGCCGGGCGATCTCGTCGCGGTCACGGGCGAGCTGGGCGGCTCCGAGGCCGGCAGGCGCGCGCTGGAGGATGGAGCGGCCGGCTCGGCATCGGCCGAGCGGCACCGCCGTCCTGTGCCACGGCTGGCGGAGGGCCGCGCGCTCGCGGCGGCCGGCGCCACGGCGATGATCGACCTGTCCGACGGCCTCGCCACGGACGCCCGTCACGTCGCCGAGCGCAGCGCCGTTGAGCTCCGCATCCGGCTCGGCGACGTGCCCCGGGCAGCCGGGGTCACGGCCGAAGAGGCCGCCACCGGCGGGGACGACTACGAGCTGCTTGTGACCGTTCCGCCGGAGCGCCGCGAGGCCGCCGAGGCCGCCGCGCCGCTCACCTGGATCGGCGAGGCGTCAGCCGGCCGCGGCCTCGTCCTCCTCTGCGCGGACGGCCCCGTGACCGGACTCAGCGGCTACGAGCATCCATGAGCGCACGATCGCCTCTGCGACCTCGCGCGAATCCACCTCGTAATGGCCCTGCGAGACGCTCGTCTGGAGCGTCGGATCGATACCCCTGCCAATCATTCCTCGCACCTCCGTGTGCCCCTGGTTATCGGCCGGACCGGCCGAATCTCACACCTGGACATCCGGCCACCTGAGCGAAGTCTCGACGGTGGCGCAGAACGCCGCCAGCATCACGCAGGCGATCAGCGAGGTCACGAGCCCGACGCTCTGGCCGGTCACAAGCATCAGGAGGTACCAGAGGCCGGACAGCGGGTCGAGCGACAGGGCGAACATGTAGTAGATCGCCACGATCAGCGCGGGCAGGACGCCCACCGCGATCAGCACGGCACGCACCCGCCGGTTCGGCAGCGGCCGGGTCAGGGCGAGCAGCATCCAGAGATGCGCCGCGGGGACGGCCAGCAGCCCCGCGTACGGATTGATCAGCCAGAGGAGGAGCGACGCGGTCGCAATGGTGAGGGCGAGCGCCACGCCGGCCCCGAGGTCGGGCGTCTGGCCGAGCTCGGGGTCGGGCCGCGCGGCCAGCCAGCGGGCGAGCAGGAGCGCGAGCACCATCGCCACCGCGATGCCGCCGAGCACGGCCATGGCTGGCCCGTCGAGCGGAAGGTCGTCGGGCGGCACCGGCGCAGCCGGGGGCGACGGTGTGGCGTCGACGAGCGCGAGGAACTGCGCCAGCGCGAGGGCCGCGAGGAACGGCGCCACCCATGCCCCGAGCCAGCGCAGCCACCTCAGCACGTCCAGGTGGCGCCTGCGGGCTCGGGCGAAGGCGTCGACCGACGCCACGAACACGGGGAGAAGAAGCGCACCCGCGAGCAGGGACAGCACCCACCCGGGCAGCACCTGGCTCACCGCCTGCAGATAGCTCTTCGGCCCGTGCTCCGGGCGAGGGCCGTTGTCGAGGGCGGTGAGCGTCCTGAGCGTTGCGCGGCCCAGCCCGCCCAGGCGGTCGGGGTCGATGGCCTCCGGCGGCCCGCTACCGCCGGGCGGCAGCTCTCCGCTGCCCGAGATCCGGACCGCGTCGTAGCCAGAGGCGAGCAGCACCCCCTGGGCGCCGATGCCGATCGGGAAGGACAGCCGCGCGAGCTGCCCGAACGTGCCGCTGCCCCCTCCCGCGCCGCCGAGCTCCAGCCGGATCGACTCGGCCACGGTGCGCTGGAGGGCGATGCCCGCACGCGTGGAGTTGTTCGACCACGCCTGCACGGGCGGGCCGCCGTCCTTCGAGCCCAGCTCCGAGACGACCACGACGGCGTCCACGAGATCCGGCTCGGGCAGGACCTCGATCAGGCGGCGCGCGCCGGCCTGGCCGAGGTGCGAGCCGTCGATCGACGCCAGCACGAGCGTCTTCTTGGAGGGGCGTCCCTGGTAGACGCGCGCGATCTGCATGAGCGCTGCCGTGTCCGCCGCGCTTCCGGGCGCGTCGGGCACCGAGCCCGCATCGCGGGCCGCCACGATCACGATCTGCCGGCGCGAGCTGCCGGCGCGCCGGCCCACGACATTCACCAGCCGCCTGCCGTCGGTGGTGAAGCGCTGCACGACCGGGCGCGCCCCCCCGCCGCCCGCGAAGCCGCGCGCCGCGAAGGTGTCGGCGACGAGCTCGGCGGTTGCGCGATCACCCGGTGATCCGGCCCGCCTGTCGGGCTCCTGCGACGCGATCCGGCCGGCCAGCACGGCCGCCTGGTTGCCGTCGAACAGGACGTCCGCGGGTAGGCCCTGACTCAGCGGCCCGGGCCGGCTCTGGAACGAGAACATCGTCAGGACGACGGCCAAAAGAGCAGGCACGAACGCCGCGCGGTAGATCCGCGGTTCGATCACGAAGGGCGCAACCTACAATTCCCTGGGTTGAGCGCAACTGCCCCACGCATCCTGCTCGTGGACGACGAGCTGTCCGTCCAGAAGCTCCTGACTTACCCGCTGCGCAAGGAGGGCTACGACGTCATTCCCGCGCTCGACGGCCGGGAGGCGCTCGACAGGCTGCGCGAGGACACCTTCGACCTCGTCGTGCTCGACGTGATGATGCCGCGGATGGACGGCTTCGACGTGTGCCGCGCGATCCGGTCGCGGAGCACGGTGCCGATCATCATGCTCACCGCGAAGACCGAGGAGACCGACAAGGTCCTCGGCCTCGAGCTCGGCGCGGACGACTACATCACCAAGCCGTTCTCGATCCGGGAGTTCTCGAGCCGGGTGAAGGCCGTGCTCCGGCGCGCCTCGTTCGCGCAGGCCGAGACCCAGTTCGAGGAGCCGATCGATGTCGGTGACCTCCAGATCGACTTCGAGAAGCGGAGCGTCGTGGTGCGCGGCGAGTCCGCCCAGCTCACCTACGTGGAGTTCGAGATCCTGGCCGCCCTCGCGCGCGCGCCCGGGCGCGTGTTCAGCCGCACGATGCTGCTGGAGCGGGTCTGGGGTGACGCCGCGTATCGCGACCCGCGCACGATCGACGTGCACATCCGTCACCTCCGGGAGAAGCTGGAGGCGGAGCCGAAGACCCCCGAGCTGATCCTCACCGTCAGAGGCGTGGGCTACCGGTTCCGGGACACATGAGCACCCTGCGCTCGCTTCGCTACAAGATCGCCTTCGTCTTCTTCCTCGTCACCGCGGCCGCCTTCACGGTGATCTGGTTCGGCGTCGTGCCGCAGCTCGAGCAGAACCTGAAGGAGCAGCGGCTCGCCAACCTGCGCGACGAGATCCGCTCAACTCGCCCCGCGCTCGAGCTGCCCACGGTGGGCGGGCGCCAGCCGAGCGCCAAGCAGTTCGCCGACAGGATCAGCGCGGCCGAGGACGCCACCGACGCGCGGGTGACCGTCCGCGACTGGCAGCGGCAGCGCTCGGAGGACCGCAACCCGGGCTTCTATCCGGTGGACGACTCGGAGGATCCGGTCCCCTTCGACGACAACCTCTCGCGCCGCGCGCTCATGAGCCGGCACGTGCTGCGCGCGTACGGGACCTTCCGCGACGAGCAGATCGGCATGATCGCGCAGCCGATCAAGAGCCCGGGCCGGCGGGCGCGGCTGGCCTTCTACTCGATCGGGTTCGAGGACGTCCAGACCACCGTGGCGTTCGTGCGCAACCGCGTGCTGATCGCGACCGCCATCGCCCTGCTGATCGCCCTGATCGGCGGGCTTCTGATCGCGACACGGCTGGGCCGGCGCGTGAGCGGGCTCGAGCGGGCGGCGCGGTCGGTCGCGGGCGGCCGCTGGGTGGAGCCGCTGCGTGTGACGTCGAAGGACGAGATCGGCCAGCTCACGGAGACGTTCAACCAGATGCAGCAGCGGCTCCAGAGCGTGGACGTCGCGCGGAAGGAGTTCATCGCCACCGCCTCGCACGAGCTGCGCACGCCCATCTTCTCGCTGGGCGGCTTCGTGGAGCTGCTGCAGGACGAGGACCTCGACGAGGAGACCCGGCGCGAGTTCCTCGAGACGATGGGCGAGCAGGTGGAGCGCCTGCAGAAGCTGTCGGTGGACCTGCTCGACCTGTCGCGGCTCGACTCGGGCTCCGTGGAGCTGCACACCGAGCCGGTCGACCTCGCCGAGCTCACCCGCTCCGTGGCCGGCGAATTCCACCCGCGGCTCACCGAGCACGGTACGGACCTCATGCTGGACGTTCCGGAGGAGGGCCCGAGCGCGCTCTGCGACCGGGAACGGGTCGTTCAGATCATGCGTATCCTGCTCGACAACGCCCTCCGCCACACCCCGGAGGGCACGGACGTGACCGTGAGCGCTTCCCGCTACAACGGCGCCGCCGAGCTCACGGTGGCGGACACCGGCCCCGGCCTCCCGGCCGGCGCGCGCGCGAAGGTGTTCGAGCGCTTCTTCACGGGCGACGCGGCACGCGGCGCCGGGCTCGGCCTCGCGATCGCCCGCGAGCTCGCCGAGCGGATGGACGGCCGGCTGGTGCTCACGACCGAGCGCGAGGTGACCGCGTTCACGCTCGAGCTGCCCGCCGACGGCGCCGACGGTAACGGCGCGTGAGGCGCGCTGCCGCGGCCGCCGCCGCGGCGCTCCTCCTGGCCGCGGCCGGCTGCAACTCGGGCGGCGACGACGGCGACTCCGCCGCCCCGACCAAGGTGACCACCACGCGGGTCCAGGTGGTCGAGGGCCTCGGCAAGGGAGGCGCTGGGGCGTTCGACCCGGCCGCCATCTACGACCGGCTGTCGCCCGGCGTCGTGACGATCCTGTCGATCTTCGACTCAGGCGGGAGCGCGCTGGAGGACGAAGGGGAGGGTGGCCAGGGGTCCGGGTTCGTGATCGACGGCGACGGCTACATCGCCACGAACGCGCACGTCGTGACCACGGAGCGCCGCAACGGCACCGCGCGGGCGGACGACGTGTACGTGGAGTTCTCGGACGGTAACCGGGTGGCGGCGGACATCGTGGGAGACGATCCGAACGCCGACGTCGCGCTGATCAAGGTCGATCCGGCGGGGCTCTCGCTCACGCCGCTGCGGCTCGGCAGCTCGGCATCACTGGCGGTGGGCGAGCCGGTCGCGGCGATCGGAAGCCCGTTCGGAGAGAAACAGTCGCTGTCGATCGGAGTGGTGTCCGCCCTCGACCGGACGATCCGGTCGCTCACGCGCTTCCAGATCGGCGACGCGATCCAGACGGACGCCGCGATCAACCCGGGGAACTCCGGCGGACCGCTCCTCGACGCGCGGGGGCGAGTGATCGGCATCAACGCCCAGATCCAGTCGCAGTCGGGCGGCGGCGAGGGCGTGGGCTTCGCGATCCCGGTGGACACCGTGCGCCGGTCGCTCCGCGAGCTGCGCGACGAGGGGCACGTGGACTACGGGTATCTGGGCGTGGAGTCACTCACCATCTGGCCGCAGCTGGCGGAGCGGCTGGGGCTCGACGTGGACACCGGCGCGCTCGTGCAGGACGTGGTCGACGGCAGCCCCGCTGAGGACGCCGGGATCAGGGAGGGCGACGACACCATCACCTTCCAGGGTCAGACCAACATCACCGTGGGCGGCGACCTGATCGTGGGCGTGAACGGCAAGCCGCTCACCCGCGAGCACGACCTCGCCGACGAGATCAGCGCGCACAGCGCCGGCGATCACGTGCGGCTCACGCTCATCCGGGACGGCAAGCGGCGCACGATCGAGATCGAGCTCGGCAAGCGGCCCGCGGGCAGCGACTCCTAGCCGGTGCGCGACCTCGTCCGCGACCTCGCCCTGGCGCTCCGCGAGCGCGTGCTTCCGCATCTCGGGTCGCACGCCGGCCGGGCGCACGAGGCGGAGGCGGCCGGCGGCGACGTGACTTTCGCCATCGACGCCGAGGCGGAGCGGGAGCTCGAGGCGTTCCTGGCCGAGCGCGCGCCCGACGTGGCGTTCTATTCCGAGGACCGCGGGCTGGTGGAGCCCGGCGGAACGGCGCGCACGGTGCTGGTGGTGGACCCGATCGACGGCACCCGTCCCGCCCTCGCCGGGCTCGAGTCCTGCTGCGTGTCGGTGGCCGCCGCCCCGCTCGACGGCGGCGAGCCCACGATGGGCGACGTGACGGTGGGGTGCGTGGTCGAGATCCCGTCCGGCACCGTCTTCCTCGCCGAGCGCGGCGCCGGCGTGGTGGAGGGCCCGCCGGTGCTCCTGTCACGGAACGAGCGGCTCGACCGCATGTTCTGGACCTACGGCTTCCGCGGCCGCCCGGCGCGGCCGATGGCGGAGGTGCTCGGCGACCTGATCGACGGCTCATCCGTGGGCGGCGCCACGTTCGAGCTCGGCTCGGCGGCGTTCGACATGACCCGCGTCGTCACGGGGCAGCTCGACGCGTATGTCGAGCCCGGCCCGCGGCTGGTGGAGGACGTGCCCGGCATGCGCGAGGAGTTCGAGCGCGTGGGCGGCGGAGCGGTGCTCAACAACTCGCCCTACGACCTCGCGGGCGCGACGCTCATCCTCGAGGAGGCCGGTGCGGTCGTGACCGACGCCTACGGGCGGCCGCTCAGCACCTGTCCCCTGCTCGGCTCGGAGCACGAGTTTCAGATGTCGGTGGTGGCAAGCGGGAATCCCGCCCTGCACGACGCCATTCTGAGGGCGCTCGATGCAGGCTTCATGCGTGTTTCCGGGTAGGGTGCCGGACGTGGAAGCGTCTCAGGCAGCGGACAGCAGGGATGTCTCACTGACGATCCCGGCGCGGGCCGATTACCTCGTGCTCGCCCGGCTCGCGCTGTCCGCCGTGTGCCGTCTGACGCCGCTGTCGCCGGAGGAGGTGGCCGATCTCAAGCTCGCGATCACCGAAGCGGCGAACGATTTCGTGGACGAGAGCGGCGACATCGACGACGAGAGCCGGCTCAACTTCTCCTTCCATCTGGGGGACGACCGGCTGCTGATGGACCTGGAGGGAACCGCGGGCCCGGTGGCCTCGTCGGAGCAGGAGCTGAGCCGCGCGATCATCGAGGCGACGGTGGACGAGGCCGACTTCTCGGGTGGCCGTACGCGACTCACCAAGTACCTGAGCGAGACTGGGTAGTCTGCCGCGCTGTGCTGACGCCGGTTTCCGTAGGCAACAAGAGCCTCGCGGACTACACCCACCTGGCCGGAAGGCCCCTCATCGAGGAGATCCGCGAGCTCGCGAAGGATCTCGAGGGCCTGCGTGTCCTCCATCTGTCCGCGACCGCCTTCGGCGGCGGGGTCTCCGAGATCCTCTACACGCTGATCCCGCTGATGAACGACGTGGGGATCGCGGCGGAGTGGCAGGTGATGCTCGGGCGCGAGGAGTTCTACAACGCGACCAAGCGGCTGCACAACGCGCTCCAGGGCAATCCCGACTCGCTCACGGACGAGGAGTGGGAGATCTTCGACCGCTACAACGAGATGAATGCCAAGGAGGTCGAGGGCGGCTGGGACGTGATCATCGTCCACGACCCGCAGCCGGCCGCTATCAGGCGGCACGTGCCGGAGAAGTCGAAGACGTGGGTGTGGCGCTGCCACATCGACCTGTCCACGCCGAACCCTGACGCGATCGACCACATCGTGCCGCTCGTGCGCGAGTACGACGCGTCGGTCTGGCACCTTCAGCAGTACGTCCCGGCGGGGCTGGATGGCGCGTCCGCGGGCGTGCACATATGCCCGCCGGCGATCGACCCGCTGTCGCCTAAGAACATGGCGCTCTCGCCCGAGGACGCGGCCTTCGTGTGCGACCAGTTCGGAATCGACGTGGACCGGCCGCTGCTCTGCCAGGTGTCGCGGTTCGACCCGTGGAAGGACCCGATGGGCGTGATAGACGCCTACCGCAAGGTGACCGAGCAGCTTCCGGAGGTGCAGCTCGCGCTGGTGGGCTCGATGGCCACCGACGATCCCGAGGGCTGGGAGTTCTTCAACTCCACCATGGCGTACGCGGACGGCGACCCGGACATCCATATCCTCAACAATCTGAACAACGTGGGCGCTATCGAGGTGAATGCCTTCCAGTCACAGGCCGACGTGGTCATCCAGAAGTCCACGCGTGAGGGCTTCGGACTCACCGTGTCCGAGGCGCTCTGGAAGGGCCGCCCGTTCATCGGCGGAGACGTGGGCGGCATCCCGCTCCAGGTGCAGAACGGGGAGACCGGCTTCCTCGTGTCCAGCCCCGAGGAGTGCGCCGACCGCGCCACGGAGATCCTCCACGAGCCGGACCTCGGCAAGCGCCTCGGCCGAGCTGGCAAGGAGCACGTCCGCACGCATTTCTTGACGCCCCGCCTACTACGAGACTGGCTGAAGCTCTTTCGGGAATACCGATGAACCAGGACACACCCCTCGTCCTCGTCTCGAATCGCGGCCCGGCCACGTTCGAAGAGGGTGAGGCGAAGCGCGGCGGCGGCGGGCTCGTGACCGCGCTTCAGGGCCTGGTGCATCACCGCGACGCGGTCTGGGTGGCGTCGGCGATGACGGAAGAGGACGCCGAGATGGCGGAGCGCCACGACGGCGGCTCGTTCTCGGTCGAGGTGGATGGCGAGACCTACCGGATCAGGCTGGTCACGAGCGACGAGGACGCCTACGACCGCTTCTACAACGTGGTCGCGAACCCGATGCTGTGGTTCATCCAGCACTACCTGTGGGACCTCTCGAACGCGCCGGACATCCGCAAGCACGAGGTGCAGGCGTACGAGGACGGCTACTGCGCTGTGAACGAGGACCTCGCCCGAGCGGTGCTCGACGAGGTCGAGGACGAGGAGGAGGCGGTCGTGATGCTCCACGACTACCACCTCTACGTGGCCCCGAAGTTCATCCGCCAGGAGCGGCCCGACCTGTTCCTCCACCACTTCATCCACATCCCCTGGACGCAGCCGGACGCCTGGCGCGTGCTGCCCGCCGACATCCGCGAGGACATCTACGAGGGCATCCTCTCCAACGACATCATCGCCTTCCACACGCGCTCCTACCGGCGCAACTTCCTGCTGTGCTGCCGCGAGCTGTTCGACCTGGAGGTGGACGAGGAGGCGGGCGTGGT
>Ga0111539_10006050_pt1 | contig 15621 bp, 12 predicted proteins | sample RhiMethybrSRZTD1_FD_79667 | JGI IMG/M metagenome (GOLD analysis project Ga0111539, IMG submission 79667) | Populus rhizosphere microbial communities from Tennessee, USA - Rhizosphere MetaG P. TD hybrid SRZTD1 (version 2) (version 2) | ecosystem: Host-associated > Plants > Roots > Rhizosphere >... | reverse complement strand
GAATCTGATCATTGCCGATACTATAAAAGGAAAGGGCGTCAGCTTTATGGAAAATCAGTTGAAATGGCACCATGGTGTTCCGGACGAAAAACAATATGCAGATGCGCTGACCGAGTTAGACGTCGCTAGCACCACGGTGCCTGATGACTTTGAATTGTAGAAACAAGGAATAAACGAGGGAAACGATAATAAAAGTGTGAGCACAGTCATTGAACACGGATCAAATGTCGGCACCTCCGGGAAAGCAAATCTCGAAGTATTCTCTAATACGCTTGAGGAACTTGCAGCAATCGACAAAACGATTATTGTTGTCACGAGCGACTCGCGTGGCTCTGGCAAGCTCACTCCGTTTGGTCAAAAATATCCAAAGCAGATTGTTGAGATCGGCATAGCAGAACAAAACCTGGTTGGTGTTGCTGCAGGCCTTGCTTCAACGGGCAAAAAAGTATTTGCTGTATCTCCAGCGTGTTTTCTCACAGCGAGAGCGCTTGAGCAAATCAAGAATGACGTTGCGTATTCTGACAATGCTGTGAAACTGATCGGCATCAGCGCGGGTGTCAGCTATGGGGCGCTAGGCACGACTCATCATAGTCTGCATGATTATGCTGTGATGCGTGCAATTAATAATATGATTATTGTGGCGCCTGCCGACAACTTCGAAACCGCGCATGCCATTATTAAAGCGGCCGAGTGCCACCACCCTGTCTACTTGCGATTTGGCAAGAAACCGATGCCTCATTTAAAAAATGAGACCGAGAATGATTTTCAGTTTGGAAAAGCGCGGGTAATTAGACGAGGAGGGGACGTTACGTTCATTGGTACTGGTGAAACTGTGTACCCTTCGCTTCAGGCTGCGGAAAAACTCTCAGATCAAAATATTGAGGCAATGGTAATAAGCATGCATACAGTGAAACCGTTAGACTACGAGCTGCTGGCATCTGTGGCAGCCAATGGTAAACCAATTGTCACTGTGGAAGAACACATGATATTTGGTGGTCTCGGAGAAGCTTGCGCGTCGTTCTTGCTGCAGAACGGTTATACAAATCCATTTAAGATCGTCGGCATTCCGGACGAGTACACGGTTACGGGTTCGCAAAATGAAATCTTCGCGCACTATGGAATGACTCCGGATGGGCTCGCGGGTACAGCCGTGAAGCTTCTTCAGCGTTCAGGTGTGAATAAGCTATAATGATATGAAGACAAGTATCAAACCACTCTTGTATACATGCGCTCTGATTATTGTTGGCATGTCAGGCTGCACGAACAATCGGACGTCCGCTGACGAAAAGAAGAAGGTAGCAATAGTCGTATCAACACTCAATAACCCATGGTTTGTTTTCCTGGCGGAAACAGCGGCAGCACAGGTAAGAGCGCTTGGCTATGAACCCAAGATCTTCGACTCGCAGAATAATACTGCCTTGGAAACAGAGCACTTTGAAAACGCGCTTGCCTCTGGATATGATGCAATACTTTTCAATCCGACCGATGCGGATGGTTCGGTGGCTAATGTGAAAAGAGCAAAGGATGCTTATGTGCCTGTGTTCTGCATGGACCGCGAGGTTAATACGACAGATGGTGCGACATCTCAAATTCTTTCTGACAACTATTCGGGTTGCGTCGCGCTGGGTAAGTATTTCGTGCAGACAATGAATAAGAAGGGAAAGTACGTTGAGTTGCTCGGACTGGTAAACGATAACAATACCTGGAACCGTTCGAAAGGATTCCACAGTGTTGTTGACAATTACCAGAATCTTCAAATGGTTGCGCAGCAAAGTGCCGAGTTCGACAGGAATAAAGCTATGGAAGTATTGGAATCGATTTTACAGGCGCACCCTGATATCGACGCAGTCTTCTGTGGTAATGATGCGATGGCAAGCGGCGCCTACCAGGCATTGGCGGCCGCTGGCAAGACTAATGTAAAAGTTTACGGTTTCGATGGGGCGGAAGACGTGATTGAGTCTATTCGAAATGGCAAGATCGAGGCGACCGGTATGCAGTTTCCACAACTAATCGCGGAGCAAGCGGCAATCTTCGCGGATGAATATTTTAAAGGAAAACGGGATTTTGCAAAGAAAGTGCCCGTAGCGGTAGAGTTGGTGACGAAGAAAAACATTGAAAACTACCTTGCTTACGGAAAACGGGATTAAGCACACTAGCGGTGCCTGAAAATTGATTTTAACTGCGAACTGATCCATGCAAAAGAGCAACATGCGAAGAATTAAGCTGATCAAATATATTCTTACGATCGCGCTGATTGTTTTCGTAGCCTATAATTCAGTGTATTTTAGAAAACTGGATGAGGTTAAAGCTGCATCGCCATCGAAAAGTTTCAATCCGAAGTCGTTTGCAAGTGATTTTTACAAAAACAAACTCCTGCCGCGCGCCGATAGTGCTGTCGACCTCAATGTTCTGATTTCCATTTTAAAAACACAGCCCGACGAGGCCTTCAAAAAGTATTCGAATGCTTTAGCGATTGGCAACATCCGCTATTTCCTTGTGAAAGGGGAAGGAATTATCCATTCAAAGTCCGACGATGCTGTGATTGTTAAATTAAAAGGTGATCGTGGGGAAACGAATGTTAACATAGCCATTGAGTTCGTCTACGGAAATGCGATAAGGGATGCGTCAGGTCTCATGAATTTGAACGACTTCTCTAATACGGCTGAATTCAATAGTATTTCGGAAAGTATCAATGAGATAATTAGGAAAGAAGTGTTACCATCATTTGTAAGAGACGCGGACGTTGGTAGCAATGTGAAGTTCACGGGCGCGATCGAGATTAATCGAAAATATGTCGATATCAGTTTAATCGAAATCTTACCAATAGACCTCTCAATTCAAAATTGATGTAGCATGATCAATAAAATGAAGGATTCCAATCAGCGATAACTAATGCTTGCCGTCGAGAATATTACTAAGAAATTTTCAGGGGTCATTGCGCTGGATAATGTATCAATGGAATTGCATGCCGGAAAGGTAAATGCTATTCTCGGAGAGAACGGCGCAGGGAAATCGACATTGATGAAGATCCTGTCTGGTGTTTACAATGACTATGAAGGCAGGATCCTATTTAAAGGTAAGACCATAAGTTTTCCGAATGTACGGGCGGCCCAGGACTGTGGTATTGCCATCATTCATCAGGAGTTGAATTTAATTCCCTACTTGACCGTCCAGGAGAATATTTTCCTGGGACGGGAGATCGTAAATGCGTGGGGACTGCTGAACAAGAAATCCATGCGGTTAAAAACCGAAGCGTTGCTTCAAAGATTAAAGCTGGATGTGGATCCAGAAACCATGGTGTCCGAGCTCAAGGTTGGTCAGCAGCAGGTAGTAGAAATTGCAAAGGCTTTGCAGAACGATTCGGAGGTCATCATCATGGACGAGCCCACATCCGCAATTAGCGACAAAGAGGTGGAGGTTCTCTTTGGTATTATCAATGATCTGAAAGCACAAAATAAGACCATCGTTTATATCTCTCACAAACTGGATGAGTTGTTCAGGATTGCCGACCGTTACATTATCATGCGCGACGGATGTTTCATTGAAAGCGGTGAAATGCGGTCAATGAATCACGATGATGTGATTCAGAAGATGGTCGGCAGGAAGATCACACTTATGCGGCAAAAACAATCAGAGACTTCTCGAAGCACTGAACTACTTCGCGTTGAAAATTTGTGCCTTCGTTCTTTAGACAAGAAAGGTGAGAACGTTTTGAAGAACATTTCTTTTGGTCTTGCCGAAGGTGAGATTGTTGGCCTCTTCGGTTTGATGGGAGCGGGCAGAACAGAGTTGGTGGAAACACTTTTTGGGCTGCATCCAAAACGCAAATCGGGGGATATCTACGTACATGGAGATCGCGTTTCATTTCGTTCACCATCCGATGCAATCGCCAAAGGTATTGCTCTCGTACCTGAGGACCGTAAAAAGGATGGTTTGGTATTGGGGCTTGATGTGAGGTCTAATATCTCGCTTGCAAGTCTTCGAGAATTTGAAGGAGTCGTGTTCCTGAATAACAAAAGGGAAACAGACGTCGCGGAAAAGTATATTGAAGAACTAAAGATCAAAACTTCATCTCATACACAGCCTGCGAGAAACCTGAGCGGTGGGAATCAGCAGAAGATTGTTCTGGCAAAGGGGCTCGCAACAAGACCAAAAGTTCTTTTGTTGGATGAACCCACGCGCGGGGTAGACGTCGGCGCGAAGAACGAGATCTACAAATTGATCCTGGATCTGTCAATGACCGGAATGGGAATCTTAATCGTTTCGTCGGAACTTCCGGAGATACTTGCTGTTTCAGACAGGGTCCTGGTAATGTGTGAAGGTAATCTTACTGCTGAATTATCTCGTGAGCACGCAACTGAAAGTATCATTCTTAAAGCAGCAATTCCAAAAAGCATGTAAATCGATGGAAGCAACTATGAAAAACTCGATTGTTGCAAAAAGTTATCGGAATGTACTGATACAGTTTCAGTCGTTGATTGCACTGTTTGTGTTGTGCTTTGCTTTGACGCTGCTTACGGACAAATTCCTTACGATCGATAACGCATGGAACGTATTGCGCCAGATTTCGGTAAATATTTGCATTGCTACTGGAATGACACTCGTAATCCTGACGTCGGGCATTGATCTATCCGTTGGTTCCGTGCTTGCGTTAACCGGCTCCATCGCCGCAGGATTGCTTAAGAACGGGCTGGAGTTTCCTTCCTTCAATCTTTACGTAGGCTTCACGTTGGTAGGCGCTGTGGTTGGCGGCCTGGTCGTTGGTTCCGGCCTCGGTTTTTTTAACGGATGGGCTATCACTAGGTTCAAAGTGCCTCCATTCGTTGCGACACTGGCAATGCTAACTATGGCCAGAGGATTGACCTTCTTGTGGACAAAAGGATTTCCGATAAGTAATCTTGGCGCTGACTTCGATCACATCGGCATGGGTTGGTTTCTCGGCGTTCCGCTTCCTGTTTGGATCTGCGGGACGATCGTATTGATTGCTGCTTTCCTGACGCGCCGAACCAGGTTTGGTCGATATGTGTATGCGATAGGAGGTAACGAAAATGCTGCGCGACTTTCCGGCATCAACATCAATGCGGTGAAGGTTGCAGTGTATACTATTGCAGGCGGTCTCGCGGCCGTTGGCGGAATTATGGTCACTTCCAGATTAGACTCGGCTCAACCAAATGCAGGTGTCAGCTATGAACTTGATGCAATTGCTGCGGTTGTGATCGGAGGCTCGTCTCTGTCGGGAGGGAAGGGAAGTATTCTCGGTACCGTGCTTGGCGCAATCATCATCGGTGTTCTCAATAATGGCCTCGTCCTTTTGGATGTCTCGCCGTTCTGGCAACAGGTGGTAAAGGGTTTTGTTATCCTCATTGCCGTGATTATAGACAAAGTGAATTCAAAATCAGATCAATAAATCAAAACTGGATATTCATTCAGCCACTTACGTAAATGACCTACATCCTCGCTATCGATCAGGGAACAAGCAGTACGAAGGCAGTGCTATTCGACGAAATGGGAAAGCCCTTTGCAAAAGGAACAGAACAATTGAAAACAAATTATTTGAAGGATGGTTTTGTGGAGCAGGATCCGGAGGAAATCGTGTCGAATGTTTTGACATCCGTCGAAAAATGTCTGGTGGACTTTAAGGAAAAGGGGGGCAAGTTAGAAAGCATCAAAGCATGTGGAATAACCAATCAACGTGAGACTTTCATCTTGTGGGACGGTCACGGTGTCCCCATATGCAACGCGATAGTTTGGCAGTGCAAACGTTCAATCGGAATCTGCGAGCGCTTGAGAAAAGAAGGACACGAAACTCTTATCAGGTCAAGAACCGGCCTGGTCATCGACCCCTATTTTTCAGGAACGAAACTGCTATGGTTGTATGAGAACGATCAAAAGATCAAACAAGCCATAGACGAGGGCACCGCACGTTTTGGAACGGTCGACACATGGTTACTATATAAGCTCACTAGTGGTAGAAGTTATTTTACTGATTACACAAATGCGTCGCGTACCTTGTTCTTTAACCTAGACAAACTTGATTGGGACAATGATCTTCTCGCGACCTTTGGAATGCCCCGGCTAAATCTTCCCACTGCAAAACCTTCATCTTCATTATTCGGCGAAACCGCGTTCAATGGGTTGTTGCAATCTCCTCTAAAGATCACGGCAATGATAGGTGATTCACATGCGGCATCGTTTGGAGAGGGATGTTTCTCTGCAGGTACAGCCAAAGCGACTCTCGGAACCGGTTGCTCAATCATGATGAATATTGGCGATAGGCCAAAAGAATCGAAAAATGGTATGGTGACCACCATCTGTTGGAGTACAGAGGATAAAATTCAATATGGCTTTGAGGGCGTAATAGTCACGTGTGGTGCAACAATTGAGTGGCTTAAAAATGAATTACAATTATTTAGTCAGAGCGAGGAAACTGAAGCGATGGCAACAGCAGTGGAAGACAATGGCGGTGTTTACCTAATACCGGCGTTTAGTGGACTTGGCGCACCGCATTGGGACATGAAACGGAAAGCGTCGATCGCCGGACTAACCTTCGCCACTCACAAAAATCACATCGTCAGGGCTGCCCTGGAGTCTATTCCGTATCAGATAAAGGATGTGATTGTTGCAATGGAATCCGACACGACTATCGGCCTTCGACAGCTTATGGTCGATGGTGGAATCAGCTCTAACAATTTCATCTTAAGATTCCTGGCCGATTTGCTCGAGAAGCCAGTTATAAATATTGGCATTACTGACGTGTCTGCATTGGGTGCGGCTTATCTCGCTGGTCTGCATCAAAAGGTCTTCAAAGATCTCAATCATCTCTCGCAACTCAATTCAGAAAACAAAGTCACTGCGCCGACCGGCGATGACAAAACAAAAATCTGGTATCAAGGATGGAAACAAGTCATCAGAAGTAGTGGAAACAATCATCAACCTTATTAAATCAATTCCTATGCACAAGCTTACTTATCTGATTTGCATGCTCATGTTATCGTTGTGTGTGCATGCTCAACCGAACAACACAAGACTTAATTCACCAGAAATACAATCGGATAATTCCGTCATCTTTAGGATCAAAGCACCTGCGGCCTCTGACATCAAAGTGGTGGGCACCTGGGCTCGTGATTTCAAACCGGTGCCGATGGTTAAGAACGATTCGAGTGTTTACGAAGTGAAAATTGGTCCCCTTGCTTCTGATATGTATGAGTACCGCTTTATCGTTGATGGTATTCCAACGCTGGATCCGAATAACAATGCGGTTACAAGAGATGGTACTTATGTCGAAAGCAGGTTGTTAGTCCCAGGTCAGTTGGGTGATCTTATTAATGTACAGGACGTGACGCATGGAAAAGTTACTGCCGTATGGTATCCTTCTCCCACTTTGGGTGGACAAAGAAGAATGCATGTGTATACGCCGCCCGGTTACGACCAGGGAAAGGACAAGTACCCGGTGATGTACTTGTTACATGGCGGGGGAGGCGATGAAGAAGGTTGGGTCAATCGTGGGAGAGCTAATTATATTCTCGACAACTTGATTGCAAGCAAACAAGCATTGCCTATGATCGTAGTGATTACAAATGGCAATCCTGACATAGCAGCAGCACCTCTTGACAGACCAACAAATAAAAATCAAAAAGAAGCGCCGGGTATTGCCAGCATGGCCTCACAACGATTTGAACAAAGCCTGGTTAAAGACGTGGTTCCATATATCGAAAAAAATTATCGCGTGATTGCTGATGCCGATCACCGTGCATTGACGGGGTTCTCCATGGGTGGCTATCAGACTCAAAACATTACCAACAGCAATCCAGGTATGTTCAATTATATTGGAGTCATGAGTATGGGGTTGTTTTCGTCATTCAGAGGGGCTCCCAATCCAAACTACGACAAGGACAAACATATAGCTCAGCTCAAGGCGCTAATTGCTTCCAAGCCGAAATTTTATTGGATTGGAATAGGCAAAGATGATTTCCTTTTCGAAACTGTCACCAAACTCAGAGGCTTGTACGACGAGGTTGGTCTTAAATATACCTACCGCGAGAGCGAAGGAAGCCACACATGGAAAGAATGGCGGCTTTACTTGACCGAGCTCGCTCCAAAATTCTTCAAATAAGATTCGTCAGGGAATAATTCATTTTAACAAAATACTTTAGGCTATGCAACAATTACAACTAAAGCTAATCCTTGCTCTATCCATTCTTTGTTTTTCGCCAACGGCTTTTGGTCAAGAAAGTAAAAAGCCACGTGTTATTATCTTGACGGATATTGAGGCAGACCCAGACGATACACAGTCGTTGATTCGATTTTTGTTGTATAGTAATCAAATCGATGTAGAGGGTATTGTAGCAACTACTTCGATCCATCAAAAAACAAGAGTGGCACCGGAAAGCATCGTGAAAATACTTGACGCTTATGGCAAGGTCCAGGAAAATTTAGTGAAGCACGAGAAAGGATATCCGGCCAAGGACGAGTTGAAAGCGAAGGTGAAAAAGGGTTTGGCTGTCTACGGAATGGAAGGGGTAGGAGATGGAAAAGACTCGGAAGGTTCAGACTGGATCATCAATGCACTCGAGAAAGCGGACGACCGGCCGTTGTGGATTTCGGTATGGGGTGGACCAAACACTTTAGCCCAGGCGTTGCATAAGATAAAAAAAACAAAGTCAGCAGCAGCGGCAGATAAGCTGTACAAAAAGTTGCGCGTGTATACGATATCCGATCAGGACGATTCAGGACCATGGATACGAAAAAACTTTCCAGGAATATTTTTTGTCGTAACTCCTGGCTATAATTATTCAAAAGCCACCTGGTTGGGAATTACCATCCCGGCGCCCGGATCGAATGCTGACGTGGTCTCCAATGACTGGCTTGCTAAAAACATTCAGCAAGGTCATGGACCTCTCGGCGCTGCTTATCCTGATGTCGCATATGGTATGGAGGGTGATACCCCAGCGTTCCTCAACCTGATCAACAATGGACTCAACGATCCCGAACATCCAAACTACGGCGGATGGGGCGGACGTTATGAGCTTTATCTTCCAAAATTTGAAGACTCAAATCAAGGTCAATTCAGAAGAGAAAACTGGCCAAAGGACGAACCGGAGACCCGGCCAATCTGGACTAACGCGAATGATTCGATCGTATCACCGATTGATAAGAAGTCTTATGTTGGTAACCGCGAAACAATTTCGCGCTGGCGAACAGAGTTTCAGCATGATTTTGCCGCACGAATTATGTGGACAACAAAATCATTTCAGGAATGCAATCATCCTCCCATTCCGAAACTAGCGCATGCCGAAACCTTCACAGTAAAGTCTGGTCAACAGTTTCATTTGAACGCCGACGGCACTATGGATCCTGATGGTGATTCGATGAGTTATTGGTGGTTCCAATATCGAGAGGCGGGGACGTACAAAGGCAGTGTGAGTTTCAGACCCTATTCTCCAAATCTTTACGATCTTCCTGTGACTGCGCCCGTGGTTGATAGTCCAAAGACAATTCATTTCATTTTAAGAGTGACCGATAAGGGAACACCGGCATTGTCAAGGTATAAACGTGTGATAGTAACGGTAGTTCCCTAGAGCTCGGAGTGCATTCGCATTTAATTCAGTAAAAGATACAATTCGAATGAGTAATGATTTGATTGGGGAGTCAATCTATTTGTCGGCTCTGGCCACAGCGCCAACCTGATTTATCTTCCTTAGCTTTTCGTAGTTCATCACTGCTTTTATGTTGCCATAGCCATACTTGCCTTCCAGACTTGAAAACAGGTCCTTTGAGGTAAATTCTTCCGGCATTTCTTTGATCGCTGACGCTATAACCGCGACAGTATCTTCAGACATGAATTTGAAAATGCTTACCTGACCGGCTTCAACAGCTTTGGCCAGATGCCCCTCGATTGTTCCCCTTGTCAATCCTCTTTCCTTCGCTATGGCATCAACAGAAAGTCCATTCTCGAGGAGTTTCAAAGTAATCTCATAAGTACTTGGCTCATCGGAGCCATTCTTTTTTTTCCTGCGGCGCTTAGGTTTAGCTGATGGAAATGTCCCGGTCGTTTTTCGAATCTCTTCAAGCAGCAATATTCTTTCATCTGCGCGCTTTCGAATTAAGTCGCCAAAATCGAAATGGTCCGTGTCATCCAGGATCCCCGCCGCTAAAGAAACAATCCTATCAATTTCCTGAATTTTATATGCGAGTAGCTGATCCAGGTCAGAAAGATAGGACAAATACGTTTTCACTCGTTTCTTTAAGCGCGTCTGTTCAATATGCATTAGTAGCGATTTTGTCAGCGCCCAAAGCAACTTCCCGTAGTAGTCACTCCCTTTCCTTACACGGTCCAGAAAATCCTGCTTCTCGTTGCTGGCCAATAATCTTGCGAGTTGTTCCCTGAATTTTTTTGTATTGCTTTCCTCAGCAAGCAGTACTTCCTTGATTTGCAATAACACGGGCGTATTCGATAAATCATTTTCGCCGTCCTCATCCCGATGACCTTGCAGGTAACTAACTTCCTTCACCAAAGCACTAAAGTCAAAGGTGCGTTCGGTTATCGTTCGGAGAAAATCGATTTGTTTGGCCTTGACCAGTTCCGGGAGTTGATCGGGCCGATGGTTTGTCTCAGTGAACGCAACAACCTGTTTGTCCGTGCTCACAACGCTGGGATCGATGCGTGTGCGCAAGATTAATCCGTCAAGGGATCGCAGCCGCGATAACGCTACGTATACCTGACCGTCAGCGAAAGCCTGCCCAACATCAATAATGGCTTTGTCAAATGTCAAGCCCTGGCTTTTATGAACCGTGATCGCCCAGGCAAGTTTAATAGGATACTGCTCAAAGGTTCCGATCACTTCATCTTTCGTCTCCTTCGTCTCGGCGTCGACGCGATATTTCTTGTTTTGCCAGACTTCTTTCTTCAATGTATAAGAAATGTGAGAACCAGCCATTTGCACTTCTACCTTGTTGCCTGAAATCAACGTTACAGTTGCTAGCTTCCCATTGAAGTACGAGCCGTCTCGATCATTCCTTGTGAACATGATCTGTGCGCCCACTTTCAGTTCGATACGCCTCAACACTGGAAAGATATTCTCCTGAAACTCGCCGCTGATCGATGCGTCCAGGAAATGAGATTGACCTTCCAGCCGTTGCAATGCGGTTTGATTTAATTCGTCTGCTTTGTAATTGTGGGTTGTGAGTGTAATAACTTCTTGCTCGCGCTGGATCTCACTTATTGGTTTGTAACACCGGTTCAGGACAGCAATGTTTTCGGCTGTCACGTTATTGTTGCGCAGATTATTAAGCAAGTCAATGAATGGTTCATCGTTTTGTCGGAAGATCTTGTCCAGCTCAATGTAAACAAACCCATCCTGTTGCAAAGCCCTCGACTCAAAAAACCAGGAGCTGCTATAGTATTGAAAAAGATTATTTCCCTCTTCGCGTTTTACAACAGGAGGTAATTGGAATAAGTCTCCGATCAGCAACAACTGGATGCCTCCAAAGCTCTTCGCAAAGTTGCCTCTGACTGCTTTCAGCCGGTAATCGATCGCATCGAGTAAATCGGCGCGAAGCATGCTCACTTCGTCAATGACCAGCAGGTCGATCGAGCGCAGGACTTGTCTTCTTACACTGTCAAGTGGGTGCTTTTTTGCCAGCAAGTTCGCGTTGTACCAATTGCCTTCCATGCCCGTGGGCTTGTGACGGTCAGGCAAGAACATACCGAATGGAAAAAGAAATTGTGAATGGATGGTGACACCACCAGCGTTAAGTGCAGCGATCCCCGTAGGCGCAACGACAATCATACTCTTATGTGTACGATCACGAAGGTTTTTGAGAAACGTTGTTTTTCCGGTGCCGGCTTTTCCTGTAAGAAAAATGTGGCTCGCAGTGCTGTTAATGAAGCGAATCGCTGTGGCCATTGACTCCGTCTCCTGCCGTAAAGTGTCACCAGCTTCCATTATTGCTAAATCAATTTGAGAAGCAAGGTAGTGAACAAAATCCATGAAGCTGAATCTGGAAATCCTGATGAATGTTGCAGGCATTCTTCACAGCCCTGTAGGAGATGTTTCTTTTCCCGCAGATGAACGCGCTTTGAAATACACGCTGAGCCGAGCCACTCTGCGAAGATCAGCGTGCATTTTAGTCTGCGTATATCTGCGGGGAATGCATTAGAAGTAGAACAGAGAAAATTTAACGAGGAAGAAGAAATGATCTCACGACACTCCCTCTTCTTCTAAAAATGAAGTGTGTAACTAACTACAGGCAACAGCGGCAACTGATTCGAAGATTCAACTTCACCGGTATTATCGTTATAGTAATAATTAAGCTTTGCATCGTTGTTTGTAACGTTTTGAACATCAAGCTTCAACTCCTGGCTGATCTTCCGGTTATCTATACGATAGGAGACCGCTAGGTTTGCAACGAACACATTGTCACCCTTCTGCGAAAAAGCCTGATCTTCAAAATACACGGTCTCGTTCTCCAAAATAGATTGTTCGACGTTAATCGGCGTATAACGTCTCGCGCCCAGGCTCGAGATTTTGACATTGATACCAATCACTTTATTTTTGTCTTTCTTACTATTTAGATGAAACTCTTTTCCTACGAGCACATTACCAATAAAATTACTATTAAATCGAGTGTCGCGTTCCACGCCATCGAGCGCTTTGTAATTGGAATCGAATATTGAAGTGGAGACGAGAAAATAGTAATCGTTCGCAAAGTAACGCTCGAGAGTAACCTCCATTCCAATGTTCCTGCCAGTTCCTTCGTTCACAAGCGCTCTATCGGTAAATCCTTCAACCTGATTCACAAGTGAATATGAGCTAGAGGGATCATTCTCCACTGGCAGATCATAAAGCTGCTGATAGTAACCTTCAACTTTAAGGAAGAGGTTGTCAGAAAGTTTGTTCTCGTAACCTGCAACGAAATGTCGGGCTTTAGATATCTTCAGATTCGTGTTTGGCATCGTAGGCCCTTCGTTGCCCACATCAATGATGGCAAAATAATTGGGTAACGATTCCATCTTTCCGTGAATTCCAAAACCTGCTGTAAGTGCCTGTCTCGGATGGAACTGCCATCTTGCGCTTACCCGTGGCTCAACTGAAATCTCGTCGTTGAGACTTACTTTCTGAACATGTAATCCGCTAACAAACGAAAGGTCATTCAAAGGTCGGAACTTCCAGCTTAGATATGCCTGATACTGATCCGCTTTCCCATCGCTGTCCTGGCTCCGCACATAAGAATCACTTTCCGTTTCGTATGAATCATCATAAAAGTCAAATGAATGTTGCGTAAAGATGAATCCACCCTGAACAGTATGCCTTGCGTTGAATTTATGCACGATGGAGGATGCTGCTTTGATGGACCGCTTGTCCATAGAGAAATCGTCTACCTGCCTCAAGACATTGGTGTCATCTGGTTTGAATCCGTCGTACCCACTGCCATTGGTAGAGTAGGTGAGGCTGTTCTGAATATACGTCTTGTCGGACAGCGGCCAATATTGCGTGATCCCAGTTACGCCCATATTGGCATTGTAATATCCACGTTGCAGCAACAGGTCTTCATTTTCTTCGGCAAATTCCTCTTCCATGATCTTGCTTTTGCCGCCTAATCCAAAGAATGAGAACGTTCCCAGACTTTTGGTAGGAAGAAATATTTTATAAGAAAGGTCCTGATACTTCGGTATACCATCAAAGTCTACAAGACCCAGGCTGTTCAAGATGCTGAGTGTCGAATACCGGTAATTGACGAGATAAGAAGCTTTTCCCCCTTTGACAAATGTCCTTCGGCAGAAACATCGGTTCCAAGGACCCCGATAGAAAAACTGTATTCTCTCTTCTCATTGTTGCCTTTTCTCAATTTCATATCGAACACTCCTGAAAGCGCGTTGCCGAATTCAGGTGCAAACGCTCCTGTATAGAACTCAGAATTCGCAAGCATCTGACTATTCAGTGCATTGATCGGACCACCGGTGGAACCTTCATCTGCGAAGTGATTTGGGTTTGGAATGTCGATACCTTCCAGTCTCCATTGGATTCCTTTGGGGGAATTTCCTCTTACGATTATCGAATTGTTTCCGCTGACATCAGCATCAACTCCTGCATAGGCGGACACCATGCGTGCGGGGTCATTGAATGAGCCGGCGTAGCGTTTAGTCTCTTCTACGCTGAATCCGCGGGCACTGGTTAAAGCCATTTCATTCGCGATCTCCGATTTATCTGCACCCGCCCTTACCTCGACAGCATCCATGATAAGAAGGGATTCCTTTAACGTTACCTCAAGAACCGTTTCCTTGCCACTTGTGACCAGAATGTTTTGCATTATGCGGCTCTCATATCCAATGAAGCTCATGGCAAGAGAGATCCGTCCCACGGGCACATGTTCTAAACGAAAATATCCATCTGAGTCGGAACTTGTGCCTAGTTTTTCATGACCGACTACGACTATGTTCGCGCCCGGCAGTGGCATGCGCGTATCGTCATCAACAATACGACCTCTCACGGTTTGTGTAATGGTTTGTGAGAATACGGGCAGAGAATAGCTCATCACTGATAATAACAGGATAAGTAACACCAGACAACGACTCGTGAGATGTAACATTGGTTTGAGGGTTTTTATGATCTAACCATGTCATGACAATCCTGTTAAGACATACCCCTATCGGTAGGTTGGAGTTTTTTTTCAATCACTTCGGCGAGAGGTCTAGGGATCTAGAGGTATAAGGGTCCGAAGGCCTGACTGTTCAGCCTTGAAACCTTCTAAATAGGAGTTCGTTCATCGGGGGAAAGTATTGTGAAAAGCCGCTAGACCCCTATACCTCTAGACCTTGAATTATTATCATTAACCTAATTCAACATATAAAAAATGAATTCAACTTTTCTTCGAATCATCGCCCTCATAGGCGCACCTTTTTTGTTAATTGATTTTTATGTTAATGGCTCGGCCGTTGGAGGGGCAGACTATCAACACACATCATCGAGTGGCTTTTTCGGATTGATTTATATGATTGGCTGGTCTTGTAGCGTAATGGCACTCATAAATAGAAATGCCAATAATAACAAGCGCATAATACGGACGTTGGGCTTTGTTCAGCTTGGACTATTGACCCTTGCAAACTTGTGGAACATTTATGAGATCATTTCTCCCGGAGCCAATACTTTGCTGTTCAATATCCTTGACCTGTTTTGGCCTCTTAGCAATCTGTTTATGCTGGTCCTGGGCATTGCCGTATGGCGGACATCTGCTCTCGAGGGTTGGAATAAATTTGCTCCCTTGACGGCCGGTTTGTGGTTGCCTGTCTCGGCATTTCTGAACCTGCTTATAAAAGATCCTGAGTTGGTCATGATGATTTCAGGAATGTATTCATGGCTTGCCTGGTCATGGCTCGCTATTTCAACCACTTCAGATAAGGCGCACGGAATGCACTGAATACACGGAGAAAGCACAGAAAACCTCTCCTAATGCTAGCATAATCTTTCCGTGTATTCTCTGTGCGATCTGTGAATTCTTTGTGTATAAATTCTAAAGGCGCACCCCGATAATTATCGGGGCACTGAATACACGGAGAAAGCACAGAAAACCTGTCCTAATGTTATTAGCATAAGGTCTTCCGTGAATTCTCTGTGCGATCTG
>Ga0111539_10006046_pt1 | contig 15622 bp, 11 predicted proteins | sample RhiMethybrSRZTD1_FD_79667 | JGI IMG/M metagenome (GOLD analysis project Ga0111539, IMG submission 79667) | Populus rhizosphere microbial communities from Tennessee, USA - Rhizosphere MetaG P. TD hybrid SRZTD1 (version 2) (version 2) | ecosystem: Host-associated > Plants > Roots > Rhizosphere >... | reverse complement strand
GCGCATTGGAACGACGCGAGGTGAAGCCGGTCGGCGCTTCGCATCCGGTGCCGGTCGACGTGCGGGTGATCGCCGCGGCCAATCGTGACTTGCGCGGTCTGGTGGACGCGGGGGCGTTCCGCGAGGATCTGTACTACCGGCTTGCCGTCGGCTGCGTGCGTATGCCCCCGCTGCGCGAGCGGACCTGTGACATTCCGCTTTTGATCGACCACCTGCTCGAGCAGCGGGCGGATCGCGATGGTGTGCGCCATGCACTGAGCGACGCAGCGGTGCGGCGCCTGATGCTCCGCCCCTGGCCTGGCAACGTTCGGGAGCTTCGCAACGTCGTCGATCAGCTGGTGGCTTTCGGTCTCGAAGAGTTGCCGCTCGAGCCGCGATCCGAACGCCGCGGCCGCAACGCTCAGCCGTTCAAGGCCGCCAAGGCCGAGGTCGTCGAGTGTTTCGAGCGGGAATATCTGGCCTCGGTGCTGGCGCGGCACGGCGGGAACATCACCGCGGCGGCAGCCGCCGCCGAGGTCGATCGCGTGCATTTCTTGCGGTTGCTCGACCGCTACGGATTGCGAGCGTCCCGAGCGCGCCGAGCTCTAGGGCACGATTGACGGCGCGTCAAAAGCCGATGCCGGTGTGCGCCACGACGTTGAACGTGAGGTCGTGCTCGGAATAGAAGGTGGGGAAGGCCGCTTCGACGAACCAGGTGGCGCCGTCGAAATGGACCAGGCCCACGTTGACGAGCGGGATCAGACCGACGTTCGCGGTTTGCCCGATCTGAAACGCCAGCCGCAGTCCGGTGGCGACTCCGCCCCAGTTGTAAACGATGCCGGGGTCGACCACGAGGCTGGTCGGGCCCACCGGATCGATCGGGTTTTGCACCACGACCTCGAAGTCGACGGCGAGCCGGGGACCGACCTTGACGCCGATTCCGATCGGGGTCGCGAGCGTGAACTGATCGTCGACCGTCGTCGTCTCCTCGTCGGTAACCGTGACCAGAGGCACCGCGACGCCGACGTGGCCGCCGACGTCTCTGGGTGGGGGCGGGGCCTGTTCCGGAGTTTGCGCGAGCGCCGACTCGGGCTTCAGTACGACCAGCGCGACCAGCAAGACACCCAGCGACGAAGCTCTTGTCTCTACGCTCGCCATCGATGTTTTCCTCCAGACGTGACTCGAAACCGCCCCCGAATCGGTCAATTCAAAAGATAGAGCAGCGGGAACAAGTAGATCCAAATCAGGTCGACGAGGTGCCAGTACAGCGCCGCGTAGTCGATCGGTCCGAAGTACGAAGGACCGAAGCTGCCCGCGCCCGCCCGCACCAAGAGCCAAACCCAGACACCCATGCCGCCGACGACGTGCAGGCCGTGCAAACCGGTCATCAAGAAATAGATGCCGAAAAACATGTGGGCGTTTTTGGGCAGCGAAGGGAAGTCCGGATACTCGGCCTGCTCTCCGATCACGCCGGCAGCGAGCAGCGGCTCGATCTGTTCGGGGCGCGCCTCGTCGCCGGTGTGTGCGCGCGGATCGAGCGCTCGGGCCTTGAGCGTCTCGACGTAACGAGCGGCTTCCGGATGCCGGTGCTGGAACGTTTCGAGCTCCCACACCTGCTCGGTGGGGTTGAAGCGCGCGCCCGGCAAGAGTCCGTGCGATACCTTGTGCGAGTATTCGAGATACTTGACCCCGAGAAACAGCGCGCCGCACGCGATCGTGAGCGCGATGCTCGCGCACAGCAGCCGACGCTGATTACGCCGCGCCGCAGTCACCGCGCTGGCGGCGGTCAGGCTGCTCACCAAAAGCGCGCACGTATTCAGTGCGCCGAGCTTCGGATCGAGGAAGTAATGCGCGTAACTGAAGACTTCGGGTCGCGCCGCTCGGCACACCGCGTACGCCACGAAAACGCCGGAAAAGAACAGCATCTCCGTGACGATCAGCACCCACATCCCGAGTTTGCCGGCCGCAAACTGGTGCTCGATCCCATCGTACTGATGGGCCACGTGCATGGTCATGGCGCGCCTCCTGTCAGGGCATCGACGAAACGTTGCCGGTCGCCTTCTATGCCGAGCTGTTGGTGCACGACCACGCCTTCCGGGTCCAGCACGGTCACGAGCTTCGAGTGAACGGGCGCTTCGCCGTCGTTGCTTCCGTAGGCGAAGCCGATGCTGGCAGCGAGATCGCGCACGGCGTCGGCCCCGCCGTTGAGCAGGGTCCAGTTTTCACCGAGGCCCATCCGTTCGCGATACGCGTGGAGCACCTGAGGCGTGTCGTGATCGGGGTCGATCGTGATCAACGCGAAGCGAACCGTGCGGCGCTGCTCCGCGGGCAGCGCGCGCTCGAGGGCTTGTATCTGTTTGACCAGGGTGGGACAGGCGCGCGGGCAGCGCGTGAAGATCAGCCCGAGGATCTGGAAGCGGCCCCGCAAGTCCGCGAGGTGAAGCTTGCGGCCGTCGTCGCTCGTGAAAACCGCGTCGAGCTGATAGAGCGAAAGGCCCGCGCTGCGCGCCGCCGGGCGAGCGCTGGCTCGTGCCAGGTCGGCGGCGGCGTTGCGCTGGAAATGGACCCAGAAGAGCGCCGTCGCGACGGCCACCGTCGCCACCGCGGCTGCGATCGGCTGGCTTTTCACGACGCCGCGTCCTTTGCGCAGCGAAAGCCCAGGTTCTTGAGGGCATAGCCGGCTTTCAGGCTGCTCCGGAACGAGTACCGCAAAAATCCGGCGTAGTTTTTGGCATCGCGGGCGCGAAAGCCGTCGCCGCAGAACTGGCTCGATGCGGGCCCGTCGTCGGAACCGCCCGCGACCAGCACCGAGTTGAAGTCATGGGTCCACTCCCAGACCGCGCCGAAAGCGAGTCCCGGGGCGAGCTCGGGCGCGGCGTGACCCATCGCGAACTGGAACGGCGACCCAGACTCTCCGGCCGCGCTGCCGCCGGCCGCTCGCTCCCATTCGATCACGGTCGGCAGGCGCTTGCCCCGGTACTCGCAATACGCCTTGGCCGCGAACCAGGAAACGAACGTCACCGGCGCCTGCAGCCGCGTTGGCCCGGGGTCCACGTCGCCGTTCCAGTCGGCCAGATACTGCGCTTCGGCGAACAGCGTCGTGACCGCCGAGCGCCGCCAGCGCGGCCGGTGCTCGACGAATTCACGAAACTCGGAGCGCGTCGCGGGCGCTTGGTCCAACAAGAACTCCTTGACCCGGACCGGAGCGCCCGCGCGTTTGAAAAATGGTTCGTAAGTCCCGGCCGGGATCAGCAGCATCGCCGCGCTCTGGCCGGTGCTCGCCGTCTCGCGCTCCGCGCTGCTGCTGCGGACGAGCACAGGGCCGCGCGCCAGCTCGCGCTCGGAAGCCGGTCCGAGCGCCAAAAATGCGCAGACTCCTGCGCTCGCGAACCACTCCTTCATTTTCTGGCCTTGTGCCGGATGCGCTCCGGGGCCGGCCGCGCCGCCCGCACCGCCAGCTTCGGCGCAGGAGCATCCTCGGCTTTGCGAACGCGCTCCACCTCCTCGACGCGAACCGGCTCACCCTTGTTGCCGAAACTATTGCGGACGAAGGTGAGCGCGCTGGCGATCTGCGCGTCGTTCAGCGGAAACTTGGGCATCGCCCCGCGATACACGGCGCCGTTGACGGTGATTTCGCCCTTCAAGCCGTTGAGCAGAACCCGGATCGATCGTTCCTTGTCGGCCATCAAGAAGTCCGAACCGGCGAGCGGCGGAAACGTGCCCGGCGTTCCCTGGCCTTCGGCCTGGTGGCACGTGACGCACAAGGTCGAATAGACGTGCGCGCCTTTCTCCAGCAGCTCGGTGTCGGACAGCGGCCCGCTCGGAGCGTCCGCGGTCTTCGCGAGCTGCTCGAGTCGAGTCGCGGGCCGGTAGATCTCCTCCGCCGTCTTGCCCGAATAGATCAAAAGGTTGTCGCGGCCCTCCGCCTTCAGCGCTCCCATCGCGCCCTTGTTGAAGGCGCGAAACATCGAATGATCGACGAACTGATAGTCGCCCGGCACCTCGACCGTGAACTCGACCATCGCCGAGCCGCCGACCGGTACCACCGTGGTCTGCACGTGGTGCTGGTTGGGGAGGATGCCGCCTTCGGCGTAGACCGAATCGAAGATTTCGCCGACCACGTGAAACGAGGAGACCAGGCTGGGACCGGCGTTGCCGAGATAGATGCGTGCGCTCTCGCCGACGTTGACCTTGAGCGCGTTCTTGCCCATCAGCGAGCCGACGCGGCCATTGAAGACGACGTACTCGGGTTCTTCCCGCAGCGCTTTCGCCATCGAGAATTGCTGCGGCCCTTTTTCGCCGAACTTGCCCTCGGTATAAAACTCGCCTTGTACGATGAAGTATTCTTTGTCGACCTTTGGTAACCCCTGCTTCGGCTCGACCAGAATCAAGCCGTACATGCCGTTGGCGATGTGCAGCCCGGCCGGTGCCGCCACGCAATGATAGAGATAGAGGCCTGGTCGCAGCGCACGCCACGTGAACGTCGTCGAGTGCCCGGGCGCAACGAACGACGCTTCGCCTCCGCCTCCGGGCCCGGTGGCTCCATGGAAATCGATGTTGTGGGCGAGCGTGTTGTCCGGGTGATTGTGGAGGTGCGTTTCGATCAGGTCGCCCTCGCGAACGCGAATGAACTTCCCAGGCGATTCGTCGCCGAAGCTCCAGTACGTGTAAGTGACGCCGTCGGCCAGCGTCCGGGTGTGCTCTCTGACTTCGACGTCGAGGATCACGCGGGTGGCATGGCTGCGCGCGATCGGCGGCGGGACTTCGGGCGCCGACGCCATCTGCGCTTCCTCCCGTCCCTGCACGGGATCGAGGCTGAGCGAGGTGTCCGGGCCCTTCAGCTCGTGACGGCTGCAGTTCAAAAACGCGGCAAGGAGCAGCGCGCCCGCGCTCGTGCCCGCGGCGATCGATAGGTACTTCATCGCGAGGCGCCTACGCAACTCCCGTGCCTGCAAATCGAGCCCGCGAAACGCGAGCGAAAAGGCCTATGAACGCTGCTCGGTGTGCGCTGCCCTTGCATCGGCGCAAGGGGTACCCCTTGCATGGAGGCATAGGTTGGCTTTCGCGTAGGATCCGGAGTCCTCGGCATACGCGACGACTCTGGAGGTGAAGCGATCGCGCTGATCGGCGACTTGCATTCGTGCTGGGACGATCGGGACGTCGGATACTTCAACCGCACTGCCTACGAGCTCTTGTCGCGGCTGGTGCGTCCCGCACTGGTTTCTGGCGCGCTTTTTCCCACGGATCGACGCCTCGTACCGAGCTAGCCTCTCGCATGCAGTTTTCGGTGCGTCGAGCGGTTCCGGGGGACTCTGCCACGCTGTTTTCGCTGATCGTCGAGCTTTCGCGCTTCGAGAAGCTCGAGCACACCGTGACCGGCAGCGCCCGCGAGCTCGACCGCCATCTGTTCGGCTCGGAGTCCCGCGCCTCCGCGCTCCTGGCCGAGTCGGCCGCGGGGGAAGCGCTGGGGTTCGCGCTGTTCTTTTCCACGTTCTCGACCTTCCTCACGCGTCCCGGCCTCTACCTGGAAGACTTGTTCGTGGTCGAAAGCGCGCGGGGCCGCGGCATCGGTCGCGGCCTGTTGCGCGAGGTGGCGCGGATCGCGAAGGCCATGGGCGCCGGGCGTCTCGAGTGGACAGTGCTCGACTGGAACACCAAGGCCATCGACTTTTATCGGGCGAACGGCGCCACGGTGATGCCGGACTGGCGCGTTTGCCGGGTAACCGGGGACGGTCTGGATCGGCTGATCGGGGACGATTGAACGAAACGCCACGCCGCGGGCACAGTCGTTCGATTCGAAACCGAGACCGGAACCGTAGCCGCGCTTGACCGAGCGCGTGGACCGCCGGTCGCTGGCCGCCGCTTTCGGCGGACGAGGAGAACCGTGCCTGCCCGCGCGAGAAAATCATTGTGTATATCGTGGCTGCTGGCCGCTCTGCTGTGCAGCGCCCGCAGCTTGGGGCAGACCGGCGATCCCGACGTGATCACGCCGCCGCGAGTCGTGCACGCGGTGGCTGCGGAGCTTCCGCCAGGCCTAGCGGCTCCGGAGGCCCCGGTCGCGGTGCTGCTCGAGCTGACGATCGATGCCGAAGGGCACGTCACCGACGCGCGCGTGATCGAAGGCGCGAGCGCGGAGCTCGACGCCAGCGCCGTGGAGGCGCTGAAGAAATACGAATTTTCGCCGGCGCTGCGCGGCGGTGTGCCGGTCGTGGCGACCATCAAGTATCGGTTCGTGTTCGAGCCGCCCGCCGAGAGCGCCGCGCCGAGCGCTCCCCCCGCCGCGCCGGCGCCGGCTCCCACGGCTTCCCGGCCCCCCGCCGCCAAGGCGCCGGCCGCGCCCGCAGCGCCGCCCGCCTCGGACGAACTGCTCGAGTACGGCGCGACCGCGGAGGTCGAGGCGCCGCCGCGCAGCACGGTGCGGCGCTCGATCGACGCCGCGGATTCGAACCGGGTGCCGGGCGCGCGCGGTGACGCGATCCGCTCCGTCGACATCCTGCCTGGAGTCGCGCGCGGGTCGAGCTTCGGCGACGGCACGCCGATCGTGCGCGGCTCGCACTCACTCGAGACCCAGGTTTATCTCGACGGCACGCCGGTTCCGAATCTCTTCCATTTCGGCGGAATCACCAGCTTCTTCCAGTCGCGCTTGCTCGAGCGCGTCGAGCTCTATCCCGGAAATTTCTCGGCGCGCTACGGCCGCGTCGGCAGCGCGGTGATCGAAGCCAAGGTCCGCGACCTGCGCAGCGATCGCTTCCACGCGATGCTCGATCTGAGCGTAATCGACAGCGCAGCCATGGTCGAAGCGCCGCTCGGCGAAAAATTCGGCGTCGCGCTCGCGGCTCGCCGCAGCAACGTCGATTTCTTTTTCGAGCAATTCGCGCCCGAAGATACGTTCTCGGTCGTCGCCGCGCCGGTCTACTACGACTACCAGGCGATGGCCGTGTACCGGCTCGGCGGGCAGGACACCCTGCGCGTCATGGGCTACGGCAGCCGCGACTCGATCAAGCTCGTGCTGTCGAAACCCGACCAGACCGATCCGACGCTGCGCGGGAGCGCCGGCGGTTTCACCGAGTTCCACCACCTGAATCTGCGTCTGGATCAGAAGCTCGCGGACGGCGTCCGCCACACGACGTCGTTCACCGTCGGCCGCCAGAATGGCGAGTTCCGGCTCGGCCCTTGGCGGCAAGAGCTGCGCTCGCTCGATCTTTTCGGTCGTAGCGAGCTCGCGATCGAGATCGCGCCCGAGCTCGAGCTCGACTTCGGGGTCGACGGCTTCGCCTCGTTCGGCGAGGGCTTCTACGAAGGCCCCCGGCCCGGTGGCTTCGACGGCAATCCCGAGAGCGAAGAACGCGGGGCACTCAACGAGACCTTCGAGTTCGCCGACGACTACATCCCGATCGCGGCGATCGGATTCTGGACCGAGCTGTTGTTGCGCCCGACGAAACGCCTGCTCCTGGCGCCGGGTTTTCGCGCCGACTACTACCGGAATCTCGACGACTGGACGCTCGATCCGCGATTTTCCGCGCGCTTCGGCGTGACGCCGACGACGACGCTGAAAGCCGGCGTCGGGCTCTACAGTCAGGCGCCGCAGTGGTACGAGGCGCTCGAGGGCGTCGGCAACCCGGCGCTCGAACCGTACCACGCGGTGCACGTCGGCGCGGGCGTGGAGCAGCGGCTAGCCGACGGCGTCGAGCTCGGGGTCGAGGGCTTTTACAAGCGGATCTTCAATCGCGTCGTCGGCGTTCAAGGCTTGCAGCCGCCGTACCTGGTCAACGACGGCGAGGGTCGAGTCGTCGGGGGCGAGCTCAGCCTGAGTGTGCGTCCGAGCCCGCGTACCTTCGGCTATCTCGCGTACACGCTGTCGCGGAGCGAGCGAAGAAACGCCGGCGGTCCGTGGACGTTGTTCGAGAACGATCAATCGCACGTGATTTCCGCCAGCGCGAGCCAACGCCTCGGCGCCGGCTGGGAAGTCGGAGCGCGCTTCCGGCTCGCCACCGGCAACCCGATGACGCCGGTGATCGCCGCGGTGTACGACCCGCGGCTCGATCAGTACCGGCCAGTCTACGGCGAGCAGAATAGCGAGCGCGAGTCGACCTTTCACCAGCTCGACCTGCGGGTCGAGAAGCAATGGAAGATCTCGGACCTAACACTGGCCGCCTACCTCGAGCTACTCAACGCCTACAACGCGCAGAATCAAGACGGCACGCGCTACAGCTACGACTACTCGCGGAATGAAGCGCTGACCGGCCTACCGATCCTCCCCAATCTCGGATTCCGAGGTGAGCTGTGAAAAGACACGGGTTCGTCCTCGCCGCTTGCTGGGCGCTTTGGGGCTGCGATGATCCGCTGCTCGAAGCCCAATTCGTCGAGAGCACGCGCGTGCTCGGCGCCCGGGTCGAGGTCGCGGGTGCCCCCGAACGTGCGCGGCCGCGGCCCGGTGAAAGCGTTTCCGTGACCTGGCTGGTCGCCGATCCGCGTCCAAGCCCCGCGCTCGGCTGGGACTTCGTCGCTTGCGCGGGAGAAGCGACCTCGCGCGGTGTTCCGCGCTGCAGCGCGGCGCCGTTCGCCGCGGCGCGAGCTCCCGCGCCGAGCCCGGCCGCCCCGCTGTTCGATTTCAGCGTGCCCGAACCCGGTGCGCTCGTGAACGTCGACCGTTTGGTGGTGCGCGGGGCGATCTGCGCGGACGCCGAGGTGACGCTGGCCGACCCGATCGAACGCACCGCTTGCGCCGGTGATCTGACGCTGGTCGCGTTCGAGATTCGGCTCGAAAACGCCGGCACGGGCAATCTCAACCCGACGCTCGCCGACGAAACACCGAGCCTCGACGGTGCGCCTTGGCCCGCGCCTTCCGCGGAGCTTCTCTTGCGGCAGGACTGCGCCGCCGGCGACGCCGCTCCCGAGCTACCGCTGATTACGGCGGACGGAGGCAACCATGCGCTGCGGATCGCACTTTCAGCGAGCGATCGCGAAACCCTGGACACGCTCGAGGGGCCGCGGCCGGAGACGCTCCAGGTTTCACACTTCTCCACGCTGGGCCGGCTCGATCGCGCGCTCTCGGTGATCGAGCCGAGCGCGCCCGATACGTTCGTGGACGTTCCGTGGCAGGCTCCGGGGCCGGGGCTCGGCGCCGGGCAGGTCGCACGGTTCTACTTCGTGGTGCGCGATCTCAGGGGCGGCGTGGATTGGGTCGTTCGCACGGCGTGCGTCGTGCCCTGAGCTTCGGCGCCGGCGCGGAATGCCGCGGCTTTCACCACGGCACTCCGCGCTGCGACGAATGCGGCCTTACTCCTTCATCGCTTTCTGGATCAGCTTTTTGAAGGCGGCCGCGGGCTGCGCGCCGCTGATGTAATAGCCGTTGATCACGAACGACGGCGTGCCGCTCACGCCGCCTTTGCTCGCTGCATCGGCGTCCTTGGTGATGCGCTCCTTGTGCTTGCCGGAGTCGAGCGCGGTCTTGAATTTGCCCATGTCGAGGCCTTGGGACTCGGCGATCTTCTCCAGGTTTGGCCGCTCCTGGCCGCCGGGCGTACCCTGGGCCTCGAACAGCGCGGCGTGGAACTTCCAGAAGCCAGCGCTGCCCTTCTGGGCATACGCTTCCGTTGCCGCTTCGGCTGCCAGCTGCGCGTTCTTGTGGAACGAGAGCGGCATGTTGCGCCAGACGACCTTGATCTTGTTCCCGTACTCCTTCTCGAGCTCCGCCATCGTCGGCTCGACGCGCTTGCAGAACGGGCACTCGAAGTCCGAAAACTCCTGGATCACGACCTTGGCATTGGCGCCGCCCTTGAACGGGCTGTCCGCCGGCGCTGCGCCGACGTCCTTCTTCTCGGGTGGAGGCGGCTCTTTGCCTTCCTTCATGATCTCTTCGTAGACCTTGGCGCGCGGAACGCCCTTGCTCACCAGCCCCTTGGCCTTCGCGAGCTCGTCGTCGATCACTTTCTTGAAGTTCTCGAACGGCTGAGCACCGCTCAGACGGCGGCCGTTGATGAAGAAGTGCGGAGTGCCGCGGGCCTGCAGGTCCATGGCGAGGTCCGAGCTCTGGTCGACCTTGTCCATGTACTTGTTGCCGTCGATCGCGGCCTTGGTCGCGTCCCAGGGCATGCCGACCTTTTCCGCGATCGTCTTCAGGTTGTCGTCCTCGAGCGCGGGCTGGCTCTCGAACAGCGCGTCGTGCGCGTCCCAGAACCCTTTCTCACCCTTGGTCTTGTAGGCGTGGCGCGCGAGCATCGCCGCGGGCTTGGCGCGCGGGTGGAACGGCAGCGGATTGTCCTTCCACACGATGCGGACGTCGTTCGGGTAGGTGCTCAGGATCTGCTTCGTGGTGTCGGTGACGCGCTTGCAGAACGGGCACTGGAACTCGCTCCACTCGACGATCGTGACCAGCGCGTCCTTCGGTCCCTTCTGGGGATCGTCTCCGTACACCGGAACCTTCCATACCGAGGTGTCCTCCTCGGGTGCGGCTTGCTTCGACGGCTGTTGCTGCTGAGGCTGAGCAGCCGGCGCCGAGAAGTTCTTCTTGGTGGCTTCGACGTAGACCTGGCTCGGCTTGGTGCCCGAAGCGATCAGCTTCTTGGCCTCGGCGAGCTGCTGGTCGATCACTTCCTTGAACTTGTCGAACGGCTGCGCGCCGCTGACGGTGACGCCGTTGATGCGGAACGCCGGAGTGCCGTTGGCGCCGATCTTCTGGCCGAGCGCCAGGTCCTCGTCGACCTTCGCGGCGTACTTCTTCGCCTTGTAGGCCTCCTTGAACTTGTTGACGTCGACGCCCGACGTCTGGGCCCACTTCTCGAAATTGGCTTCGGTCAGGTTTTGCTGGTTCTGGAAAGCGAGCTCGTGGAACTTCCAGAACGCATCGCTGCCGCCGATTCCGAAGACGGTGGCCGCCGCTTCGTGCGCCGGACGCGCCTGCTGGTGGAACGGCAGCGGGTTGTTCTTCCAGACGATGCGGACCTTGTCGGGTCCGTAGGCCTCTTTGACCTGCTTCATCGTCGGTTCGACGCGGCTGCAGAACGGGCACTGGAAGTCACTGATCTCGACGATCGTGACCGGAGCATCGCCGCGGCCCCACTGGGGGTCGTTGGCGGTGACCGGAATCGGCGACGCGCTGTGATCGAGCGCACCGGACGCGGTCTTCTCTGCCTCGATCCCAGCTCCCTTGCTGTGGTCGAGGCCGTACATCAGGCCCATTCCTGCGAGAAAGCACAGGAAGAACCCGACAATTGCGGTTCCCTTGTTCATTGTTTGATCTCCTCGAAACTTAAACGAAACTGTTCTGGTTGCGGAGCCGCCCAGGCCCTCGCTCCTGCGGCGAAGGCCAGCGCGCGCTCTGCGGATGGCGCGTGAAGCGCAGGTTCCGGGCGCAGGGCAGGCCGCCCGAGGAACCGCGCGATCGGCGTCTCGAAGACGCGATTTAGGCGCGAGGCGGACGATAAATGCCCGAGTCGAAACCCTGAGGGCGCGGCCCGAGCGGCTGAGCGGCCATCGGTAACAACTGGCCGACCGGGGTCGGCGGCAGAATGGACACGAGGGGCAGCACGCGCTCGAGGCCGTCGCCCAACGTCTGAAGCTTCGGCGCTTCACCCACGGGGGCTTGAAGCAGCTGCCCTAGCCCGGAATCGCAGTCGGGCGTGGCTCGGATCTCGCCGCCTTTGGCGGGAAACACCGGCAACGGGGCTTCGATGGTCTGCCCGTGCTCACCGCACATCGGAACGGCGGCGAACGCGGCCGGCGCCACCAGCAGCACGACCAGCGCAGACACGATCGCCGTCCAGCGGCTCATGCCCCGCCGTAGCTCGATCCACTCGCTCCTGGTTCGCACGACCATTGCGAAAAGCGGCGGGGAGTCTACCCCAAGCGCCCGGCCTCACAACCCGTCACGCCCCGCGGTCATTCCGCGCTCGCAATGCGAGGTGTCAGTTTCTTGGCCACCTTATCCTACATTGGCACCATGCGCGCATGCCGGGCGGACAAGACGCCGATAAGTCACTGAATCAGCCGGGGATTCCCCGAACCGACGCTCCCGCCGGTGAGGGCGACTCCGCCGCCCTGCCGCGGCGCTTCGAGCGGCTCACGCTGCTCAAGCTGATCGCTCGCGGCGGAATGGGCGAGGTGTTCCTGGCGACCTCGGGCGCCATCGAGGGCGCTGAACGAGCGTGCGTGGTCAAGATCATCCGGCGCGAGCACGCCGATGACCGCTCGTTTCTGGCGCGCTTCCTCGACGAGGCGCGCATCCAGTGCCAGCTGCAGCACCCGGGCGTAGCGCAGATCCTCGAAGCCGCGACCGACGCCAGCGGCAAACCTTACGTGGTCGTCGAGTACGTCGAAGGCCGGAACCTGGGTGAGCTGCGCGGTCGAGCGGCGCAGCTCGGCGTGCACATCGCGTGGCCGGACGCCGTGGCCGTGGGCATCGCGCTCGCGGAAGCACTGACGCACGTCCACGAACGAACGGACGCACGCGGCAGACCGCTCGAGATCGTCCATCGCGACCTCAGCCCGCAGAACGTGATGATCGGCTACGGCGGCGACGTCAAGCTGATCGACTTCGGCACCGCGCGCGGCGAGAACCGGCGCTGTCACACGGTCGCGGGAATCGTCTTCGCCAAACCAGGTTACGTCGCACCCGAGGTCGCCAACAACACGCCGGGCGCAGCGCCCGCAGACGTCTACGCGCTCGGGGTCATGGTCTGGGAGCTGGTCGCAGGGCGGCGCTTCCTCAGCGGCGAGGCGGCCGAGCACATGGCCGCGGTGGCGGCTGGCGAGCGCCACCCGCCGCCGCTCAGTCAACTCTGCGACGCGCCGCGCGAGCTCGATGGGTTGATCGCCCGGCTCACGGCGACCCAGGCCGATCAGCGCTGCACGGCCCGCGAGGCGACGGCGGAGCTCGCTCAGCTGTTGAAGCGCGCCCCGTCGCTGGCCAACGGCGAGCGCAGCGTGCGCGGACGGATCGCGCTCTTGATGCAGCGGCTGTACCCGGCCGAGCCGGCTCGCTCGCGCGCCGAGTTCGCCCGGCTTCTGGCCTCGGCGCGCGACGTCGTGCCCGAGTTGCCACAGCGCGGCGCTCCACCCGCGATGCCGCCGCCGAGTCCCGATCCGGCTCCGACCGATCCCACGCTGCTCGCGGGCACGCGCTACCGCCTGGGCCGCGAGCTCGGTCGCGGCGCGGTCGGCATCGTGTACGAAGCGTTTCATCTGGATCTGGGGCGCACCGTGGCGCTCAAGGTTTTGAACGCCGAGTGCGCGCCGGGCTCCGACCTGGGCCAGCGTTTTCGCAGTGAAGCGCGGGCGATCGCTCAGCTCGATCACGGCAACCTGGTGCGGCTGCACGACTTCGGAACCGCCGCCGACGGGCGCCCGTTTTACGCGATGGAGCTCCTCGAGGGAGAAGCGCTGGACCGCCATCTGGCTCGCGAAAAGGGCATGGACTGGCGGGAAGCGGTGCGGGTCGGCATCGAGGCTTGTCGCGCGCTCGAAGCCGCGCATCAGACCGGAGTGATTCACCGCGACATCAAGCCGGGCAACCTGTTTCTCACGCGCAGCGGTACCGTCAAGCTGCTCGACTTCGGCGTCGCCAAGCGCGCCGCCGAGATCGAACGCTCCGACACGCACGCGTCGCCGGGCGTGATGATCGTCGGAACGCCCGAATACATGGCACCCGAGCAAGCGTCGGGGGGCGCTGCCGACGAGCGCAGCGACATCTACGCACTCGGGGTCGTCTTGTACGAGTTGGTTACGGGGCGGCTGCCCCACGTGGCATCGAGCACGGTGGCGCTGCTCGACGCCAAGGTCAGAAAAGTGCCGGAGTCGCCTCGCGACCGTGCGCCACAGAGAGGACTGCCTCAGATGGTCGACCAAACGATTCAACACGCCCTCGAGAGCGATCCGGACAAGCGTTTTCAGAGCGCTGCCGAGATGCGCGAAGCACTGCAAGCCGCGTTGCGCGAGCCCGAGATGATGCGTCGGCGGCGCCGGCGTATCGCGCTCGTCGCGCTGGGCGTCTTGACGCTTTCGTTTGGCGCCGCCGCGCTCGCCGGAGCAAGCCGGCCCGACGTGCGCGCCCGCGCTTCCGCCATGGCCGGCCCGATGATCGAGCGCCTGCGCGGCCAGAAGCCAGCGCCGGGGCCCGAAGCGCTGGCAGCAGCGCCCGCGAGCCCGCCCGCCGCGGCAGCCGCTCCCGCGGTGCCTGCTCCCGCGGAGCCGACGTCCGCCGGGGATCCCGACGAGCCGACGGCGGCCGCGGAGGAATCCGACGAGACCGAGGGCGCACCGGCCGAACCGGGTGCGGAAGCCGACCCGGGGGCTCAAGCGAAGGCTGACCAGCCGTCCCCCGGCGAGGCCGAAACCGAGGATGAGGGCGCGGGAGACCCGGCACCGGCCGCCGCACCGACCGAGAGCGGCGCCAAAGCGGCTCCGAGCGACGACCTGGACGCCAAGCTGGCTGCTGCTGCCGAGCTCATGAAAAGCGGCCGCAAAGTCAAAGGTTTCACGGAGATCCGGCGCCTCGGGCGCAAGCACATGAAGGACCCGCGGGCGCTCAAGGTGTGGTCGGAGGCCGCCGTGATGATGCACGGCTGGGGCGAGGCGCACCGCGTCGCGGAGCGCTGGGCCAAATACGACCAGAGCATCGAGGCCCGGCTGCACCTCGCTCGGATGCAACGTGCCGTCGGCAAGCGAGACGCCGCGATCAAGACCCTGGCCACGCTCTTGGAACAGAATCCCAACTGCGAAGAAGCCAAGGGAATGCTGAAAAGCTACCAGGGCACCGCCGTCGCCATGCGGCGCTGAGGCGGGTTCCGGCGGGGAAACTCGCTACGCCTCCGCACCACGGGGAGAAGCTGCTAAAGGAGTGCTCGCGGTTTTCCCGTGAAGGTCACTTCCACGCTCGACGACAAAAGCGCGAACGTGGTCACCAGCGGCTCTCCGTACGCCGTGGTGCTGCGCTTGGCGACTCCGACCGTGCTGGCGATGCTCACCCAGAGCGCCGTCAACGAGATCGACATCGTCTTTTTCTCGTGGCTGCCGCACCCGGAGTCGTCGAACGCGCAGGCAGCGCTGTTTCCGTCGCTGATCCTGCTCTGGATGTTCGGGGGGTCACTGAGCGCGATCTCCGTAGGCACGCAGGCGCTCGCCGCCCGGCGTTTCGCCGAGGGCAAGCTCGCCGATGCCGGGGCGGTGCTGGTAAACTCCTGGTTCTTTTCGATGGTGGCCGGCATCGCCTTCACGGTGCTCGGCTACCTGACGCTGCCCCTGGTGCTGGGAGCGGCGATCCAGGTTCCGGAGGTGCGAGCCTCGGCCCAGGCCTACCTGCAGTGGCGGCTGCTCGGGATCGCCTCGATGGCGATGACCTTTTCCTACAAGGCGTTTTTCGACGGGATCGGCCGCACCTACGTGCACATGGCGAGCGCCGTCGTGATGAACGTGATCAACGTCGTCTTGTGCCTCGCGTTCATCTTCGGGCGCTGGGGCGCGCCGCGCATGGGAATGGCAGGCGCCGGCGTCGCAGCGTTCATCGCGACCTGGATCGGCTTGGCGATCATGATCGGGTGGGCGGCGCTCCCGCGCTACCGGCGTCCGCATCAGCCGTTCAAGCTCCCGCTTTTGTCGCGCCCGCTGACGTGGAACATCTTGCGGCTGAGTGTCCCGAGCGCGGTGG
>Ga0111539_10006045_pt1 | contig 15627 bp, 11 predicted proteins | sample RhiMethybrSRZTD1_FD_79667 | JGI IMG/M metagenome (GOLD analysis project Ga0111539, IMG submission 79667) | Populus rhizosphere microbial communities from Tennessee, USA - Rhizosphere MetaG P. TD hybrid SRZTD1 (version 2) (version 2) | ecosystem: Host-associated > Plants > Roots > Rhizosphere >... | reverse complement strand
GTGAAGGATCCCCGCGGACTCGAGCCCCTCGATCCGGCCCTCGTCGAGGAGCCGGAGCAGCACTCCGCCGTGCCCGTTGGGCGCCATGGCCATCTGGCCCGGCCCCGAAAGGAGGATTTTGCCGCGCAGATCGACGATCGGCAGCATCTCCTGGTCCGAGATCGAGACGTCCGAGGAGGCGAGGCCGAAGTTGCTGTTGGCGCGGAAAAACTGCGTGACCTGTTCCCTTTCCGCAGGGTGGCACACGATGGTCCAGCGGATCGCGGTGCGGTAGCGCCGGCCGACCGCGAGGATTTTCTCAGCGAAGAGCTGGAAGAGGCTCTTTCCCGTGACCGGCCCCACGGGGAGTAGGCCGAGTGGCGGCTCGCCGGGAGCATCCGCTTTCCCGCCGGCGGCCGTGACGACGAGGACTTGCCGGTTTCGGAGCGCGAACTCGCCGAGCGTCCGGCAGAGCTCGAAGTCCTCTTTTTCGCGCTGCGGGCAGGGGAGCTGCGAGGGCACGACCGGGGCGATCAAGCGCCGCTCGAAGGGGGCCTGGATCGGGTCGGCCTCGGGGCCCTGGTTCTGGAGGTAGTCGTGGACGAGCCGCCGGAGGAGCTGAAAATCGACTTTCTGTACCTGCTCGATGAGTGCTCGCTGGGCTTCCGGCGTCAGGTCCTCCCATCCTTCGAAGATGTGCGCCTGGCCGGCCTCCTGCGCCTTGGCGACGCAGACTTTATGCGCTTCGGATGTGAGCTTGATCATCGAAATGGGTCGGAGGCGCGGCTCGCGGAAGGTGTAAGTGTAGGACTTGGTAGGTAGATTTCCGAGGCGGCGCTGTCGCCGGCGAGCCCGGGATGGTATCGGCGCGTGGGCGCGAGCGTCAAGAGCGGGAAGAGGGGCGGTAATCTTCTCAAGGTTAGCAGGGCGCGCAAGCCGTTCGGGAGGAAGCAGGAGGCCGTCTTTAAGTGTTTTTCGCCATGAGAGTTGTGCCAGTCGGTCCAGGGGCGGCCTCGGCGTGCTGCAAGCCCCCGGGCCTCTTCTCTGCCGCTCCATGGAAGCCCCCCGCCAAGTTGCTACAATCCTCCCTCTCCCTGCCCGCGACCCCATCGTGTGCTGCGACGGGGCTCGAGCGCCGGACCCGCACCCTATGTCTCCCCGGAAGCCGCCCCGCATGCCCTCGATCCCCTCCGATCACCCGCCGCCGCCCGCGTCCCCACGAGCCTCAGGCCCGGGAGGGGGGGCGGCCGCAGGCCCGCCGGTGTTCGGGCCCGACGAGGTCCGCGAGGCGGAGTGGCTCATCGAGCGCGCGCTCGCCGAAGACTTGCCCCGAGGGGACCTGACGAGCGACGCGCTTTTCGGCCCCGCCGGCCCCGTTGGCCCGGGGGCAGTCATCGGTGCTGAGTTCACGGCGCGCCAGGCGGGAGTGGCTTGCGGGCTGCCCGTGCTGCGCAGGCTCTACCGAGCGGCCGCGCCCGAAGTCCAGGTCGAGGAAGTCCTCCAAGACGGGGCCCGGCTCGATTCCGGAGCCGTAATCCTCCGTGTGTCAGGCCCGGCACTCCAGATCCTCTCCACCGAAAGGATCGCCCTCAATTTCCTCCAGCGATTGAGCGGCATCGCGAGCCTAACGCGGCGGTTCGTCGACGCGGTCCGAGGACGCGCGCAGCTGCTCGACACACGCAAGACGACGCCCGGCTGGAGGGCTCTCGAGAAGTACGCCGTCCGAGCGGGTGGGGGCCGCAACCACCGGCGAGGCCTCTCCGACGCGACGCTGCTCAAAGACAATCACGCTCGCACGCTCCGCGCCCTGGGGGCGAACCGGACCTCGGATTGGGTGGCCGCGCTGCGCCGTGCGGCCGCGCGCCAGCCGGATGGCGCGCCGTTGATCGAGGTCGAGGTGGACACGCGCGAGGAGCTGATCGAGGCGTTCGCGGCGGCTCCGGACGTCATCTTGCTCGACAATTTCAGCCTGGAGAATCTCCGCTGGGCGGTGGGGGCGCGCAGCGACAAATTCCCGGGGATCCTTCTCGAGGCGTCGGGCGGAATCCGCCTCGAGAACGTCGCCGCGGTCGCGGAGACCGGCGTCGACCGCATCTCGGTCGGGGCCTTGACCCACTCCGCGCCGAGCCTCGATATTGGTCTCGACTGGACGCACGCCACTCGAAAGGACCCATAAAGGATGACAACGCATCGGATCGACTTTCCCCGCGACGTGATGCGCCGGAGAATGCTCGCCGCGCTCTTTGGTCTTGTCGCCGCATCGGCCGGCTGCGGCAAGCCGCCTCCGTCGCCTCCCGGAGCATGGGATCGTGTCGGTCTCGACGTCGGCGGCAAGAAGCTCGTCGTGGAAGTCGCCTCGGATGGCCCTTCCCGGCGTCTCGGCCTGATGAACCGGCCGAGCCTTCCCGAAAACGAAGGGATGCTCTTCATCTTCCCGCACACCACACAGCAGAGCTTCTGGATGAAGAACACCCTCATTCCGCTCTCGATCGCGTTCATCGACGATTCCGGAAAGATCCTCGAGATCCACGACATGAAGGCTAAGGACGAGACCAGCACCTGGTCGAAGAATGGGGTGCGCTACGCCCTCGAGGTGAACCAGGGCTGGTTCGATAGGAACCAGGTCAAGGTCGGGGACGTCTTCGCCGACTTCCGGAATCGGATCGCCCCGTTCCGAGGGTCGTGAGCGCCCCGGCGCGCCGGGGGCTCGAGCTTCGGAGCGTCTCCGGGTCCTGCCCCGCTCCGAGGAGGAAGGAGGAGGGAGGGATTGGACCCCGAGGAGACGTGGTATGGGATCGAAATCCTGGAGTGTGATCATTGGGCTGGGGCTCGCCTGCATCGTGGCTCTCGGCGTGCTCACCAAGGTCGCCATCGATTCCAGTCCCGATCTCCAGGCGATCATCCGGTTCAAAACGGCCTTCGCGAAAGACTTCGAAGACCGCGGAGTGAGTGAAGTCTCCGTCCGCAAGCAGGGCGATGGCGGCTCGTCCGCGCGGCTCCTCCTCACGATCCCTCCGGACGCGCCTGGCTGGCGCAAGGGATCCGCAGCGCCGACTTCCAGCTCCGGCTCGGCGAATAGCGCCAGCTCGTTCGACCTGGAAGTCGCGGAGTACTACCTGCGCGCTTGGGGGGCCAAAGCCCGCGGCCAGCTCCAGATCGACTGTCAGTCGCCATCGAGCTTCGGCTGCGAATCCGCCGAGGTCTATCACTCCACGACTTTCTCCATCGACGATCTGAGGATCCAGATCAGCGACCGCGAATCGTCGACGACGTTTCAGCGGCGGCTCCGCGAAGAGCTCAACGTCGAGCTCATTGGGTTCACCCGCCGGAACCTCGAGTTGACTGTCGAGCTCGGATGCCCGAACGTCGACTCCGACGCCCTCGAGCAGCTAGCGCCGCGGCTCGAGCTACTGGCGCGGCAGGCCTTCCGCGCTTATCCCTACGGTACAATGCGCCTGAAGCTCCGGAGCTCGCGGCCCATCGCCGCGGACCCCGCAGCAACCTTCGAAAAGCAATATGACGCTCGAGGCCGAGAAATCCCCGACCGCGCCGGCGATTCCGGCGCAGCCGCCCCTCAAGCTGCCCGTCCCGGCAGCGGGTCCGCAAGGACCCTCGAGCGCCAGCCTGCCAGCGGCCGTTGAGCCGACGCGCGGGCCCTCACCGAGGCCAAGCGGCCCCACGCCGCTCCGCGACCTCGCGTTCCTGCTGACTGCGGTCTTGATCGTGGCGGGGCCCGCGCTCCTGTCCGACCGGGGCGGAGATGACCCCCGCGTCGAGACGCTCGCCGTGGAACCGCTCCGCATCGATATCAATCGCGCGCCGTGGTACGAGTGGACGCTCCTCGAAGGCATCGGCGAAGCCCGCGCCCGGGCCATCGTGGGCTACCGCGAGGCCAACGGGCCATTTGCCTCGATCGAGGACCTCCGCCGGATCCCTCGCCTGCCGGCGGGGTGGGTGGACCGCGCTCGGCCCCTCTTGGAGCTCCGTGCCCCGTGACGAGCCCCTCCTCGTTCCAGCTCGTGAGCCCTTTCCCTCCCCAAGGCGATCAGCCCCGCGCGATCGACGCCCTTGTGCGCGGATTCGAGCGGGGGAGGAACTTCCAGACGCTCCTCGGCGTGACGGGATCGGGAAAGACGTTCACGGTCGCGAATGCCATCGCGCGGCTGGGCCAACCCGCGCTCATCGTCTCGCACAACAAGACGCTCGCGGCGCAGCTCTATTCCGAGCTGCGCGAGTTCTTTCCGCACAACGCCGTCGAGTACTTCGTCAGCTACTACGACTACTACCAACCGGAGGCCTACATCCCGCAGCGGGACATCTATATCGAGAAGGATGCCTCGATCAACAACGACATCGACCGGCTGCGGCTGTCGGCGACGAGCTCCCTCATGTCCCGTCGGGACGTGATCATCGTGGCCAGCGTCTCCTGCATCTACGGCCTCGGGGACCCCGAGGACTACAAAGGGATGCTGGTCGTCGTGGAGAGGGGTGGTCGCCTGGAACGGGACGACCTCCTCCGCAGGCTCGTCGACATCCAGTACGTCCGGCGCGACCTCGAGCTCCTTCGCGGGACGTTCCGCGTCCGCGGCGACGTCGTTGAGGTCCTGCCGGCCTACCAGGAGACCGCAGTCCGCATCGAGATGTTCGGCGACGAGGTGGAAGCGATCCTCGAAGTGCAGCCGCTCACCGGCGAGGTGCTCCACGAGCTCGACAAAGTCACGATCTACCCCGCGAAGCACTTCGTGATCAGCCAGCCCAAAGTCGAGCGTGCCGTCGACAGCATCCGCAAGGAGCTCCGCGAGCGCCTCGACGAGCTGGAGGGGCAGGGGAAGGCGCTCGAGGCGCAGCGGCTCAAGTCGAGAACGCGGTACGACTGCGAGCTGCTCCTCGAGATCGGCTACTGCCCGGGGATCGAGAACTACTCCCGGCATTTCTCCGGGCGGGCGCCGGGGGAGCGCCCACACAACCTTCACGACTACTTCCCCGACGACTATCTCGTGGTCGTCGACGAGTCCCACGTGACGATCCCGCAGGTCGGCGGGATGTACCACGGCGATCGCTCGCGCAAGCAGACGCTCGTCGACTACGGCTTCCGCCTCCCCTCGGCGCTCGACAACCGCCCCATGCGGTTCGACGAGTGGGAAAGCATGGTCCGAAAAGCCGTATTCGTGAGCGCGACGCCGGCGCGCTACGAGCTCGAGAAGTCCGGCGGCGAGATCATCGAGCTGATCAATCGGCCCACCGGTCTTCTCGACCCCGTCGTCGAGGTGCGCAAAGCTACGGGCCAGGTGCCCGACCTAGTCGCCGAGATCAAAGCGGCGGCGCCGCGCGGGGAGCGCGTGCTCGTCACCACGCTCACGAAGCGGATGGCGGAGGACCTCCACGAGCATTTCGAGGAGGTTGGGCTGCGGTCGCAGTACCTCCATTCCGAGGTGCAGACTTTCGAGCGCGTGGAGATCCTCCAGGACCTCCGCCGCGGCAAGCATGACGTCGTGGTGGGCGTCAACCTGCTGCGCGAGGGCCTCGACCTGCCGGAGGTGGCGCTGGTCGCGGTCCTCGATGCCGACAAGGAAGGTTTCCTGCGCTCCGAGACGTCGCTCATCCAGACGATTGGACGCGCCGCGCGCAATGAGCGCGCCCGGGTGATTCTCTATGCGGACCGCGTCACGGATTCCATGGCTCGCGCGATGGACGAGACGGTCCGCCGCCGCGAAATCCAGAAAGACTTCAATACGCAGCACGGGATCGTGCCCAGGAGCGTGCAGAAACAGATCCTGCCGGGGATCGAGGAGGTCGTCCGAGCGCAGCGGGTGGTCCGCGCGGCGGTCCACGAAGGAGAGCGCGATTACGACAACCGAGAGCGGATCCTGGCGCTCGAGAAAGAGATGCTCGAAGCTGCCGAGCAGCTCGATTTCGAGCGTGCTGCGGAGCTGCGCGATCGGATGCGGGCGCTGAACGCGTCCTCCGGAGCTGCGGCGGGCGGTCCGGGCGGTGCGCCGGCAGCTCCCGAGCCGGGCGCGACGCAAGGCGGGAGCGCTGCGGATGGAGCCGCCGGAGAGTCTCGGAGCGCGCGAGGACGGCGCAGCTCCACGCGTCAAGCGGGCAAGAAGTAGAAAGTCACCCCCAGCACCGCGTAGACGCAGAGAAGGAGCAATCCCTCCATCCAGTTGGACTCGCCATCATTCGACACGAGGGACACGACCCAGGCCGAAAGAGACACGGCGACGACTTCGGCGGGCGTGAACACGAGGTCGAGGCGGTGGCCGAGGAAGAGGCTCGCGAAGACGAGGATCGGCGCTACGAAAAGTGCGATTTGCGTGCTGCTCCCCACGCTGATCTGGAGGGCGAGGTCCATGCGGTTGCGCGCCGCCATCAAGATCGCGGTCGAGTGCTCCGCGGCGTTGCCGAGGATGGCGACGACCATGACTCCCACGAAAACTTCCGTGAGGCCGTAGACTTTCGACACGTGCTCCACTTCGGCGACGAGCACCTCGCTCAGGACGCCGACGCCGACAGTGGACAGCGTCAGGAACGTCAACGCGCGCCGGATGGGCCAAGGAGTTCCTTCGAATTCCTCGTGGCCCTCGCCAGCGTAAAGGTGCTTGTGGGTTTTCAGGCTGAAAAGGAGGCTCGCCACGTAGGAGACGATCAGGATGCCGCAGATCCCGACGCTCAGCCGCCCTTCGAGGAGTTGGGCCAGCGCGGCTCCCTGGTCCGCCGGGGCGACATGGTGAAAAGTCGCTGGCAGGATCAGAGCGGCGGCGCTCAGCGCCAGGAGCGTAGCTCCTAGCCGCGCGGCGGTCGTATTGAACCGCTGCCGCTCGTGCCGCAGACCTCCGACGAAGATGCTGAGGCCGAGGACGAGGAGGCTGTTGCCAACGATCGAGCCTGTGATCGAGGCTTTCACGACCGACGTCATGCCCCGCCGCAGCGCCATGAACGCAATCAAGAGCTCCGCGGCGTTGCCGAAGGAGGCGTTGAGCAGGCCGCCGACTCCGGACCCGAGCCGAGCTGCGAGATGCTCCGTCGCGCGGCCCATGAGCCCCGCGAGCGGCAGCAGTCCGACGCCGGCCAACAAGAAAATCACCGTGGGTGGTGCGCCAGCGGCCCGGGAGATGAGCGCCGCGGGCGCCGCGAGCCAGGGAAGGACGCGTAGCCATGTTTTCATGGCGCGGCAGGGTAGGCGGACTCCTCCGGATTCGCAAGCCCGAACGGTCCGAGCGGCTTTTCCCGAGGCGCGCCACGGGCGCGAAGCGAGCGGTGCGCGAATGGTATAATCGTTGTCCAAGGCGGCTGTAGCAGGTTCCTGAATTGCCCAGCAAGCTCCATCAGCTCCTCGGACACGCACCCCTGCGGCTCATCGCGATCGTGCTTTTCGCGATCCTCGTTCCGAGCCTGCTCGTCACCGCGCTGGGCTTGGCGGCGGTGTTCCAGGCGCAGGCATTCGTCCAGGATCGGTTCATCGAGGACCTGCGGAGCAAAGCGGAGGCGTTTCGTCAGCGACTCGACGTCGAGTGGTCCCGGCGCACGTCGATTTACGCGGAGCGGTTTCGTGACGCAGGCCAGAGCCGACCTTTCCTCGGCGACTTGCGCGGCCGCGACCCCTGGGTGCGCGACATCGTCGTGTCGACTTCGCGCGGCCTCGAGCTCGTGGGCGAGCCGCCGCCGACGCCGCTCTGGGCTCCCGTGGGAGGCGACATCCTGCGCGAGCTCGAGCGTCTGGAGTACGCGGAGCACGACTCGAACGGCGCCTTGGCGGAGTGCCGCAAGCTGCGCGCTTCGGTGGACGACGACCGCTTGCTGGTGGACTTGCTCCTGACGGAGGCGCGTCTCGCCTACCGACTCGGCCGCCGGGAGGAGAGCATCTACACCCTGCGGGAGGTACTGAACCGGTATGGCAACACGTCCGACGCGACGGGGGTCGTGAGAGCTCTCCCCGTGAGCCTGCGCATCGCGGAGGTCGAGAAAGAGATCGGCGACCCGGCACGCGAGCGGGAGGCGCTGCGCGAGCTGGCGCGCGCCCTGGAGCGGTACAAGCAGTTTCTCGAGCCGGAGCTGCTGGCGTATTTTCGCGACCGGCTCGTGGGTTTCGGCGAGCTGGGCGAAGCCGAATTCGGCTCGCGGGCGGAACGCCTGATCGAGGAGAAGCACCTGCCGGAGCTCGCCCGGCGACTGCCGCTCGCCGGCGCGTTGCCGCCCGGGTGGACGTCCGTCGAGACACACGCCACGGTCGCCGACCTGGGCACCGTGGATTTCCTGACGTTCCTCTCGTCGGACAGCTCGCTGCGTGTCCACTTGCTCCTCGACGAGGCTCGCCTCCGCGAGGAGGCCGAGCAGGCGGCGAGCTGGGTCGGGCTCGCTGCGCCGGGCGTTCGGTTCGTCCGGCGCGGAGCCGCGGACAACAGCGCCGAGGAGCCGGTCGCCGTGCCCCTTCCCCAGCCCATCCAACATGTCGAGATGCGGTATGCGCCGCCCGAGAGCGGCTTGCCCGAAGCTTTCCGGGGCTTCCGCTACCTGCGCCTCGCGACGTTCGCGTGGGCGGTGATCGTCCTCGTGCTCGCGATCGTGGCAGGCGTCCTTTTCAGCCTGTGGCACGTCCTTCGAGAGATGCGCACGGCGCGGCAAAAGAGCGATTTCGTCAGCTTCATCACGCACGAGCTGAAGACGCCGCTTACGGCGATCCGCACTCTCACGGACACGATGCTGGGAGGGAAGACGGACAGCGAGGAGGAGAACCATTACTGCCTGCAGCTCATCGGCAGCGAGACGGACCGGCTGGCCAAGCTCGTCGAGCAGGTGCTCGAGTACTCGAAAATCGAGCGGAAAGAGAAACGGTTCCAGTTCGCGAGCTGCAGCATGGAAGAGGTCGTGCAAGAAGCGGTCCGGATTTTCCAGGACCACAATCGGCTCCAGCCGCGCGACATCGAAATCAACACGGCGCAGAGTATCTCGAAAATCAAGATGGACCGCGCAGCGATGATCGAGCTGCTGCTGAACCTGCTCTCGAACGCGGCCAAGTATTCAGGAAAAGACAAGCGGATCGTGATCAATCTGCGGGAGAGCATCAACGACATCTGCGTGGACGTCGTCGACCGCGGCGTGGGCATCCGGAAGCGCGATCAAAAGAAGATTTTCGAGCGCTTCTTCCGCGCGGAGGACTACCTGACGCGCGACGTCGAAGGCACGGGCCTCGGGCTCACGTTCGCGAGGTACATCGCCAAAGTGCACAACGGCGAGATCCGGGTCTCGAGCCAGGTCGCCGCCGGTAGCACGTTCACGCTGCAGCTGCGGAAAACGCACGTCCTTGCCGAGTAAGGGGCTGTTTCATAACTCGCTCCGTCGGCCCGAGGGCGAGCGACGCAGCAGCGCGGCCGTGCAGCCGGCCGAAGCCAGGATGGGGTTATGAAACAGCCCCTAAGGCAGTCGCCGCGGGGGCCGGGCGGTATACTCGAGTCTGCGGCAGGGACATGAACAAGAAGACGGAAAAGGCAGCGGGCAAAGCGAAGATCCTCGTCGTCGAGGACGACGCTGCCATCCTATTCGGCCTGCAGAAAAACTTGCAGTTTGAGGGCTACGACGTGATCACGGCGCTCGAGGGCGAGACGGGGCTCCGGCGCGCGGTGGACGACCGCCCCGACCTGATCGTGCTCGACATCATGCTGCCGCGGCTGAGCGGCTTCGAGCTCTGCGAGACTCTCCGCAAGCAGAAAATCGCCACGCCCGTCATCTTTCTTTCCGCGAAGGCGCTCGAGCGGGACAAAATCCTCGGCCTCGACCTCGGCGGCGACGACTACATGACGAAGCCTTTCAGCATGCGCGAGCTCTTGGCGCGCGTGAAGACGGTGTTGCGGCGCGTGCAGAGCGACGGGCCCGAGACGTTCGCTTTCGGCGACATCGAGGTCAATTTCACGGCGCAGACAATCCGACTCCGCGGCAAAGACGTCGTGCTGACGTCGAAGGAGTTCGAGCTGCTCCGGCTGCTCGTCCGGTCGGAGGGGAAAGTGCTGCCGCGCGACTCGATCCTCAATAAGGTGTGGGGCTACGACTACTACGGCACCTCGCGCACCATCGACAACTTCATCAACCGGCTGCGCCAGAAAATTGAGGACGACCTGGACTCCCCGCGGCACATCCTGACCGTGCGCGGCGTGGGCTACAAGTTCCAGGGCTGAGCGATAGAGCCGCGGCAAGTTCCGGCAACAACGCGGCAGATTCCGTCGAAGCCCACGCGGCATCGTGCCGATATCTCGATGCATGTCACTAACGACGAATCCTCCCGCCGCAACGGACGCTTGCCCCGCCACGACTCCTGCCGCTGACTTCGCCTCTGCCTCCGTGACAGGGTCGGCCAGCCTGGTGGGTAGTCGATCCCCGAAAATCACCTCGAGTCGGACGGTGATCCTCATGCTCCTCGCGGGGGCCGCCGGCATCTACCTCGCCACCTGGACCGGCCCCGTGACGTTCTACTGGACTTTCCAGCGCAAGCTCGCTGCGCGGGAAGCCGCATCGCCGGGAGTGCTTTCGCAGAGACCTCGGGCGTCCGGTGGGGAGGCGTCCGTGTGGACGGTGCGGTCGCTCGGGGACGCAAAAGTCCCGCTGCCCCCCGGCAAGGTGATCTCGACGAGCGGCGAAAATCCCTGGCTCGTCAAGATCCAGCCGGAGACCGAGCGGGAAGTTGGTAGCGCTGGCACTCCGGCCGACGCACCGGAGATCGTGATCCGTCTGCAGCCCCCCGGTTTCCTCGCCGAGCTGCTCGGCGAAACGATGGAAGCCCTCGGCGTCCGAGAGGAGGCGGACTCTGGCCGGAGCGACGCCGCCGCGCTCGAGGAGATCCTCGGCACGACTCTCGACGACTACCGTTTCGCCGCAGCGGCCGGGACGGCCGGACGCTACGCAGGGAAGCTGCTTGCGAAAGAGGCGCTGTGGGAGCCAGGGTTCGTCGTGCGCTTCGAAGTAGCGCGTCGGGGAGCGTCGATCTCCTGCCTCGCCGAGGGCTCGAGCGGCGAAGCGAAAGTGATCTCTGCCGGGCCTCGCGGCGTCCTCATCGCTGTCCTTCCGGCGGGCGCGCCGCGCACCTGGCGAGACAGTCCGGCCATCTGGCTGGACGACTGAAAGTCGATCGGGCGGGGCAGACTCTCGAGGGCGACTGCCTCCCGTACTTGCGTGGGTCGCGCCCAAGCTCTGGAATTCTCAGCTACGGTGACAAATCCGTGACATTGCTGGGGTTCCATCGAGTTCACCGTGGCTTAGGGCCAAGAACGTCGTCTCAATGGCAATTCAGGGTTCATTCTCTTCTCTTTTCTCTCTTTTGTTTCTGGGAAGGCCCTAGGCCGCGGCTCCAACAACTCGCGCGTCTCCCGCATGCCGAACCACGGCCCCTCCCGGATCCTCGCTTGGCTCCCTTGGCTCTTGGCGACGCCGCTCGCCGCAGCGGCTCCGCCGAGCGCGCCCTCTTTTGCGGAGGCCTGGTATCGGGAGGTGATGGAGGGGAACATCGCGCAGGCAGCGCGCGACTACGAGCAGATCTACCTCAGTCAGCCTTCCGACAAGGTGACGGACGCCATCCGGGAGAAAGCGGCGCTGCGCGCGGGCATCTGCTTCGAGCGGCTGGGGCAACCGCGGAGCGCTAGCCCGGCCTGGAGCTGGCTCCTCAAGGCCGCTACGCCGGCTGCAAATCCGGTCGTAACCCCGGCCGCTGCGTCGAATGCGGCGGCGAGCCCGGCAGCGAGCAGTGTGGGGGTGGGCACTGCATCCGCGGCTCTGCGGTCGGAAGCCTTGCTGCGATCGCTACGCCTTTCCGGCTCCGGTTCTGCGGCAAGTTTTTCTGACGCGCCGCCGGATCCCACCGTGGAGAAAGCCGTCCAGGCAGCTGTCGAAGCGCTGCGGGCAGCGCTTCGCGCGCGCACGAACGAGGCCGCCGCGCTGCTCGCAGCGTCCGAGCGCTATTCCCGGAGGATCGCGGCGCGCCAGGAGCTCCTCGCGCGGCTCGAAGCCCGCGGCCTTGGGCTCATTGTGCCGGGCGCCGCGCCCGATTTCGGCACCCAGACCACCGAGCTTGCGGATCTGATCCGCTCCGCCGTGCCGCAGGAGGCCGACGCGCAGCGCGTGATAGCAGGTCTCCTGGACCGCGCATTCTCCCGCACCCTCGACGCTCTCGCGGCGCCCACGATCCCCGAGGCCTGGGACGCGACGCAGGAGTTCCTCGCCGTGCAGGGCGGCGCAGCATCGGCCAAAACTGATCCGCGCACGCAAGAGCTTCACGAGATCTGGTCGCATGCGATCCTGTCCGACGACGGCAGCTCCAGGATCGCGCAGCAATGGGCCGTGCGTCGCGCCTACACCGACGACCTCGCGAAGAGAATCCATCTCGTCCAGGAGATCCACGTCCTTCTCGACGGCGCCGCCGCGGCCGAGTCGCGAGGTCGCCGCGATCAGGCGCTTCCGCAGCTGGAGCGGATTCGCGAGCTGAGCGACTGGAGCCTGCCCGAGTTGCGGCGTGAGGCCGAGGTCAGAATCCTCACGGGGCAAGCGGCCCTGCGCTACCTCGCATTGGCCGCGCGAGCGGCCGGGGCCGATCAACTCGAGCCGCTCTGGCGGGACGTCCGGCGCGAGACCGAGTCGGTGAGCAGTCAGGCGAGCCAGCTGGCCGATGGTGTCCTCGCGGAGTATCGCCTTCGCGGTCCGGCGAGGCCGGAAGGGGCGCGCGCCGCGGCGGGCTGGTGCCGGGACGAGGTCGGCCGCCGCTTGGCGCAGGCGCGTTCCGCGCTCGCTCGCAGGGACGCATCCTTGATCTCGGGCGCAGCGCAGGATGCCGCGTCCGCCGCGGATCTCCTTACGGAGGCTCGCTCGGCGATCGCCGCCGCGGGGATCCTGCTCGAGTGGGTGCCCGCGGCCGCCGAGCCTGGAGTCCACGATGAGTTGACCTCTCTCCTGAAAGCGATGCCGCCGGAGGCTGTCGAGAAAAGCCCGGCAGCGACGGGGAGAGGACAGGAAGCAACGAAACCCCCACGTTAGGAGTTCACCGCTCCGCTCGACTTCAGATTCACAATCCTACGCAAATTCAAGAGGAAGGAGCTTCCGCCGCCACGCCACCCCGGTGGAGGGAGGGACTTCCGAGGGTAAAAGGCTGCCACCGGTAGAAAGGTCAGGATCTTTTACCCTTTTTTTATGTCCGCGCAGGGCGGGTGCGCCGGCCGACACGCACCGCCGCGCGCGGGCGCGACCCGCTGCGCGCACCTGCCCGGCGCGAGCGTCGCGGCCCCTCGGGCTCTCGCCTTGACCTCGGGACCGGAAGGCAGTTAGTTTCGAGGACGCGAGTCGACGCGTTGACAACCTCAGGAGAGGTCAGGTGCCATGTTTCGAAGCTTGTTCGGCGCGCTAGTAGGATACGCCTTGATGGTCGTGCTGGTCTCGCTGTACATGGTGTTGGCTTTCGTCGCCCCCAGTTTCGTTTTTGTGCCGGGGAAGCTCGAGACGACCCTGGCGTGGTCCGTCATGGCTCTGGTCTTGTGCGTGCCGACGGGAATGGCCGGCGGTTGGGTGGCGCGGCGCATCGATCGAGGAGGGGTGCGAGCGGCGACGTGGCTCGTAACCGCGATTTTGGTCGTGGGCTACTCCTGCGCAACCATGACGCTCGTTCGCGAGCAGAAGGCGGGTGGTGGAGAGCCTCAGGTGACTGCTGCCCAGGTGGACGCGATGCCCCTCGAGGAAAGAGCCACGCGAAGCAAGGAGCCGGTATGGTTCACGATGCTCGCGCCGCTCTTGGGCGCCCTGGGTGCGGCGATTGGGGGTGGGATTTTCCGCCGAACGCAAGGGAGCGTCACGCCGGAGCGGTCGAGCGCCTGACCGGGGGCGCTGGCCGCGAGCTTTCCGGTCAGGACGACGGGTCGATGCAAGGGAGTGGTAGGGAACCAGTGCGGGAAGTCTCTCGTGTCCTCTTTTCCTTGCGGCTTGCCTCGCGCAGCGGGCCCATCGGGATGAACGCATCCAGGCAGGGTCACGATGCTCGACCGTCAAGAACCTCTTCACCGCTACTTGCGACGTCCCACGCGTCGAAGGCTCGATCGAGTCGTCGAGGCCTACTACCGGCATGTCTGGAATGTTGCTTATCGCGTCGCGGGCAACTTCGAAGATGCCAACGACGTCTGCCAGGACGTTTTCCTCCAGCTCTTTCTAAATCCTCCGCCGCCGAGCATTGTTCGCTCTCCGCAAGGCTATCTGGCCTGGTGCGTCGTCGGCCGCGCCAGCCGGCTGCGCCGCGCAGCGGAGCGGCGGCTCGCCCGTGAACGCGAAGCCGCGGCCCGGATCGCGAAAGACAACGACGTGCCTGATGACACGGAGTCTTTGTACGCGGAGCTTGCACGGTTGCCGGAAGAGCTGCGGGTACCCCTCGAGCTGCGTTACCTTGCAGGCCTAAGCAACGATGAAGCCGCGGCGGCCCTCGGTCTACCGAAGAGGACGCTGGAGCAGCGACTCCACGACGGCCGCTCTCGATTGAAGCAGCGCTTGGCGGCAGAGCTCTTGAGCGCGCCGATGGCCTCGAGTGCGTTCATCGGCTCGGTGCCCGAGGTACCGCAGACGATGTTGCCTGAGGTTTTCCGCTTGCTGGATGGGGCCGAGGTGTTGGCGCATTCGTCCGGAGACCCGCCAACGGCTTCGACGCTCGCGAGCTCGTCGCCGCAGGCGGGGCTGGCAGGTTTCGTGGGAGGACTACTCGTGACCAAGACGACGATCTCTGCAGCCGGAGCGCTCGCGCTCATCGTTGGCTTACTCGCCGGAGGGTGGTTCGTCAGCCGCCGCGATCGGTCCGCGCAGCCTGCCGCGCCGCTCACGGTCCAACGGACTCCTCGTGCCGTGGATCGGGATGCCGCTGCCGGCAGGGACGGGGGCCCTGCCCGCCGCGTGCCTGCCTCCGGGGCATCAGCGCCGGAGCCAGCCCGGGCCAGCGTCCGAGGCGTCGTCCAGGATGAGGAGGGCCAGTTGATGCCGGGGGTGACGGTGAACTTCCGCGACAATGTGCCGGCCGACCATGCGGCAATGCTCAAGGAGCTGGGATACCGCGACGTGCCCACGGGGGATTGGGGGCTCGAGACGGTCGCCGATGCCAACGGCGAGTTTGTCTTCGTGGGGCTGTTGCCCGGAGAGGCAAGCGTCGCTGTGGCGGTTCCTGGAATGCGCGATGCGCAGCCCGACTTCTCGCTCGAGGCCGGCAAGACGGCGTGGCAATGGGTCGTCCTCAGGTATCTGCGCCGGCTGCGGGGACGCGTCTTCAGTCCGGACGGCGCACTCCTGGCTGGCGCCGAGGTATTGGTCCACCGCTCCGACATACACGGGGATGCCAAACTGCCAAGCGTTGGAGGGCGTGACCACGACTTCGTAATTTTCCGCGCCGATGCGCGGGGGGAATTCGATACGGGCGCATGCCTCCTCGACTACACCTCTGGCGGGGGGATCGATCTCCTGGCTTGGGCAGAAGGCTTCGGCATGTGCCTCGAGGGCAGGCCGCGGGAGACGGAAAACCGGTACGTGGCGGAGGTCGAGTTAACTCTCGAGCGTGAGGTGCCGCTGGAGCTGTGCGTTCTGGATTCCACGGGACGCGGTCTGCAGGGCGTGGAGCTCGGGATAGGAGACTGTGGTGGGAGCCAACCG
>Ga0111539_10006044_pt1 | contig 15631 bp, 8 predicted proteins | sample RhiMethybrSRZTD1_FD_79667 | JGI IMG/M metagenome (GOLD analysis project Ga0111539, IMG submission 79667) | Populus rhizosphere microbial communities from Tennessee, USA - Rhizosphere MetaG P. TD hybrid SRZTD1 (version 2) (version 2) | ecosystem: Host-associated > Plants > Roots > Rhizosphere >... | reverse complement strand
GTTGACAAACTGCTCACGACCACTCGGACGGTGCGGAAACGCCCGGATTGCACGCGTCCTGTAGCACCTGTGTCGGCAGGTAGTGCCCCTCACATTGATCGTTACTGGAGACTCTGGTATACAAGCGGTGAGGTGATTAACTATGCTAGACTTTAGCACACCTCCTTGTCGCTAGAGGTATGCCGGTATTGGTAGCGCCACCGTCTTACAACGGAGTTCCCCTGCGCTCTGAGAGCAAGGTCACTTCACATAGATGTGTCGAAGGAGAACGTCATGCAGAACGATGATACCACCAGGCATAACAACCTCATCCAACCCGCCGATGCTATTGAGATGCTCAAAGCTGATCATCGTAGGGTGCGCGCTCTATTTCGGCGCTATGATGAGACAGACGATCAGGCCATGAAGCAGGGGATTATGGCGGAACTCTTTGTTGAGCTTGAGCTGCATACGCAACTGGAAGAGACCGTCTTCTACCCTGCTTTCGCAGACGAGACCAACCGGGAGGGGCAAGAGCTGGTCGAAGTAAGCCTTGACGCCCATGAGGAAATCGATGTTTTAGTGGAGGAGCTCCGGGGCCTCGAGGCCGATCAAGAGGCCTTTGTGGCGAAGTTTCAAGAGCTGCGCACCAAAGTGGAACAGCATGTGCAGGACGAAGAAAGCCAGATGTTTCCACAGGCTGAGCAGGAACTGCAGGAGCAGCTTGAGGACTTGAGAGACGAGATGCAGGAAATCAAAGAGCAACTGCTCGCGTAGTCACTGTGCGCGTGTCCCCTGGACACGATATTCAGGGGACCGCTCCCACGATCTCGCCCCTACTGTTCCACCTCCCAGAGTCATGTAGCATGCCTCACCCAAGGGCTCTCCATCAAACCGCAGGGCACACTGGCCCTGGTCGTAATTCGCTCTGAGTGCACTGTCTCGATGCGGATCAAGTAACGGGCCCTCTAGCGTGCTGTGTGCGCCAGCAGGCGCTCGGCACGAGCGACATCCTCTGGCGTATCAACACCAACGCTCTCGTAGGTCGTCTGGACTACCCGTATCCGGTAGCCGTGCTCCAGGACGCGTAGCTGCTCGAGTTGCTCGACCTGTTCCAGAGGGGTCTGGGGCAGTTGGGCGAGATGCAGGAGAAAATCCCGCCGATAGGCGTACAGACCCATGTGGACCTGGCATGCGGGTGGGATCGTGGGAGTTGTGCCAGCAGCGGCGAGGAGTTGGGGGGCGTGGGGCCAGGCTTGCCGGTCATAGGGAATGGGAGCCCGCGAGAAATAGAGGGCATAGCCCGTACGATCGACGACCACTTTATTAACGTTCGGCGTTAAGAGTTCGGCCACATCGCGCAGAGGGCGTGCCAGCGTCGACATGGGTAGAGAGAGATCGTCAAACAAGGGTTGCACTAGGGCGTCAATGGCTTGTGGTGCAATGCCGGGCTCATCGCCCTGGACATTGACGACGATGTCGCATGTCAACTGCGCCGCCACCTCGGCGATACGGTCTGTGCCAGTCGGGTGGGTGGGGGAGGTGAGCACTGCCTGGCCGCCACAGGCTTCCACGGCAGCCAGGATGCGTTGGTCGTCTGTGGCCACGATGACAGCATCGACCAGGTGAGCCTGGCGGGCGCGCTCATAGACGTGCTGGATCATGGGTTTCCCGGCGATGGGTACTAAAGGCTTGCCTGGAAAACGCGAGGAAGCATAGCGTGATGGAATAATGACGACACAGGTGGGCATAGCGGGCCTTTCGGGGATGTGTCAATAGGCATTTTTATGGAGAAAACCGCGCCAGAGTGTCATCCAGAGAATTTTGATGTCTAGGAAGAGTGACCAGTGTTGAACATAATACAGGTCATGCTCAAGGCGGGGTTCCAACGACGTATTCCCGCGCCACCCGTGCACCTGGGCCCAGCCAGTCATGCCGGCTTTGACGCGATGCCGCAGCATGTAGCGCGGAATGCTCTGACGAAATTCCTCAATTAAGGCGGGCCGTTCAGGACGTGGTCCTACCAGGCTCATATCGCCCTTGCACACGTTCCAGAGTTGTGGCAGTTCGTCCAGGCTTGTACGCCGCAGGAAGGCGCCGAAAGGCGTGCAGCGCGGATCGTCTTCTTGCGCCCACACAGCGCCAGTGTCTCGCTCAGCATCGTCGCGCATGGTGCGAAATTTCACAATGCGAAAGATCGTGCCATCAAAACCCATACGGTCCTGCATGTAGAATGCTGGACCACGCGAGGTGAGTTTCACGAGACCGGCAATCAACGCCAGCACAGGGGACAAGAGCAGCAGCGCCGGCACACCAATGCAGAGGTCGAAGGCACGCTTCATGATACTGTTCCAGCCGTACATGGGCGAGCCGCTCAGAGTGATGATCGGCAGGCCCTCAAATTCCTCGACACTGCCACGCAGAATGGCGTATTGATGGAGATCGGGGACAACATTGATGTCCACCATCTCATTCCCCAACTCGCGTAAAATTTTTTCCATGGCCCCCTGGGCTTCCAGGGGCAAGGCAATGAAGACCTGGTCCACCCTGGCGGTACGGACGATCATCTGGACCTGGTCGATATGGCCTAGAATCTCTATGCCGCCGAGGTGCTGGCCAATTTCACGCTGGTAGCGCGTGAGAAACCCCACGATGCGCAGTCCCAGTTCCGGATGTTGCCCAATTTGTTGGCGCAGTGCTTGTCCGACATGCTCTGTACCCACAATGAGAATATGGCGCAGGTTGTAGCCACGCCGTCGCACCACGCGGAGCAGTTCACGAAAGATGAGGCGCGAGAAGATGAGGCCCACGCTGCTGAGGCCCCAGAAATAGACGAACACGACACGCGAGAATTCCGGTTCCTTGAGAAAATAGGCGGTGACCATCAACACCAGGGTGGCGAGTGTCGAGGCTTTCAGGATATCTCCCCCTTCGCGAAGATGACTGCTGATACGGCGGGGGCGGTACAGCCGCATGCCTTTGAAAATAGCACCCCAGATGGGCAAGATAAACACGCCTAGGAAGAGGTAGGCGCGCAACGGGGGAATGTCATGATAGACGGGCAACGGCCAGCCCCCAAAACGCAAGCCGTACGCGCCCAGCCAGGCTGCGGCAATCATGCTGAGATCGAAGAGAAATAAGAGGCTCTCAAAAAACTGACTGTGCTTTTTGAGCATCGGCCACCCTTTATCTGAACAATGGGGAGCGGTTGTGACGCTGCAAGTGTGTGGTATGCCTTGCGAGCATCTCAGTCAGTAACTGCTGCATACGTTGTTTAAACCGTTGACGGTCGAACTGCAGGGCATGCCGGCGCAGTGCTGCCGGGCAAAACAGTGCCTCATGCGCCTCGAAAAAGTGTACGGCTTCCTGGATCGCGGCGGGTGTCCGCGCTGTAAACACCACCCCGGTAGGCGCCTCTGTCAGGTCGGTACGGGAGTGTAGCATCCCAGGAAAGCGTGTGTCATTCGCTGGGATGACGGTTTCAAGTGCACCTCCCAATCCGAGTGCAAGCACCGGTCGTCCAGCCGCATTCGCCTCCAGCGGGACAATCCCAAAATCCTCTAGCGCCGGAAAGATCACAGCCCGACACGCTGCATAATACTGGCGTAGTTCCTCATTCGAGCGCCAGCCGAGCAGTTCGACAGAGGGGCCCGCCAGCGCTTTGAGCCGGGCTGCCAGTGGCCCACTGCCAATAATCTTGAGCGGCCGTCGCAGGGCATTAAACGCCTGGATCGCCAGCTCGACACCTTTATAAGGTACAAGTGCCGTGACCATCAAGTAGTAATCGCCGCGCTCACTGCCAGGGGTAAAAAACGCCGTGTCCACAGGAGGGGGGACCACGGTCGCCCGACGTCGATAATATTTGGCAATACGACGGGCCACAAACTGCGAGTTGGTCAGAAAACGGTCTACACGCTGTGCCGAGGCAGTGTCCCACGTGCGGAGATAGTTCAGCACCAACGGCACCACGTACCGCGACATGGGACCAGTCGCAGGGAAATACTGCGGCCACAAGTCCCAGGCATAGCGCATGGGGGTATGGACATACGCGACGTGCAGCGCATCAGGACGCGGGATGACCCCTTTGGCTACACAGTGGCTGCTACTGAGCACGACATCATACGCGCTGAGATCAAACGCTTCAATAGCCATGGGCATCAATGGCAGATACCACCGGTAGTGCCGTGCGCTGCCAGGCAGGCGTTGGATCAGCGAGGTGCACAGACGATGGCGTTCGATGGTGGGCGAAACACTCCCTGGCACGTGTACCAGCGTAAAGAGATCAGCCTCAGGGAAGAGTTCGCAGAATACTTCCAAACATTTTTCACCACCGCGCATACCAGTGAGCCAATCATGCACCAGCGCCACACGCATAAAGACAAGGCTCTCTCAGAAGCTTAAAAGGTTGATCTGGAAGTAAAAAGCGGTCTGTCCGGCTTTGCGCATGCGAAAGCTCGCATCAATTTTGTAGCATACTCCTTGAAAATGTAACACTACATAATGTTCGCGGAACTCTTCGGTCAGGACATCGTAGCGAATACTGTAGCCAAGCCGCAGGCCTTCCAAGGGTGTGAAGGTGAGGGCGCCCTGGAGATACTGCACTGGCGGGGTCTGGCGCTGATAGTTCGTTAGAGAGAAGGCCCAACCGGGCCAGAGATTCAGGCCCCCACGCCACAGCACCTCTTGCAGGGTCCCAGTATCAGGGGCGATACGGAGAGTCGATTCCAGCCACCAACGCGACCACAGGCGCAGGTCCACATCGATATCGAGTGGCCCCACTAACTGCCCTTGCGTGTCCGCTCCCTGGCGTATATCAATGCCCTGGCTGAGAATGAGATGCGCCACTTCGCGGACGCTGCGCGTCCCAGAGCTTCCCAACCCTTGCGCATAGAAACGATTGCTGAGCGAGAGTTTGGCATAGTTGGCAGCTTGGATGCGATCGATCAGCGTAAAATTATTCAGCGGGTCTAGGAAGTGCAACTCCTCAACGAGGGCTGAGAAGGGTGGTATCCCGCCCTGGAACACTTCTGGCACATAGCGATAGGCGATATGTGGCTGGATCACATGGATGAGAGCCTGTCCGGCCACCAGGCCCTCATAACGTCGCCGGAAGGCCGGTCCATCCAGGACAGCAAGCAGATCAGGGACCTGCCGCGCGATCGTCCCTGGCCCGGTGGTGCGGTGGTCGTAAATCGTCTCGTGCACGCCACCGGTCACGCCCAGTCCTAGCCAGGGTGGTACGACTACGGGCACAGTGAGACGCGGGAAAAAGTCAAGACGCTGCACTGGCGTGTTATTGAGGATATCGGTGGAACTGAGGCGGGCATAGGAGGTATCGAGATCGAACATCAGACCACCTGGCAGCGACGTCGGAAACTGACTGAAGCGTACCCGCGGCAGGTAATGAAACTGCGCGGTTGTACCGCTCTCTGGAATGCCCTTGTACTGCGTGCCTTCGAGCGTCATTCCCCCATTCGTGAACAATTTGGTGAGCGCTCCGAAGGAGGCGGTGCGGATGGCCGATTCCTCGGCAATGCTTTGGGAAAACCGCCGTACCAGGTCGCCATCACTGCGCTGATCAATCTGACTCAGACCGCGTATGCCCCAGCCAAAATCATGCCGTTGCTGGAGGAGCAGGCGATAGAGGTCCTGGTCAGTCGTGCGGTCATGCAGGAAGGCAAATTTGAGTTGACCATCGGACGCCGGATCGAGCGCATAGCGCATCTCAACTTCGGGCTTTACGCCCCCCTTGCTGAGATATTCGACGCCAATCGTACTATCGAGCCAGTCCGTCATGGCCCAAAAAAAGTCATCGCCAACCGTGTAGCCATACTGGTCGTTGATGCCGAAACGGGGCGGGAGGAACCCCGTGGTGCGTTTGTCTTTGATGGGAAAGATGAAGTACGGCACATAAAATACCGGGATACCTTTGATCCAGAAGGACGGATGCTTCATGGTGATGTAGTCCCCCAGGTCAATCTGCGCCTCGGGGGAGCGAAATTCCCACTCTGGGACAGCACTCGTGCAGGTGGTAATACGACCGCGCTGGACTGCCAGGCGGCGCGCCTGCACTCGTTCAATACGTTCACCGGAGAGGTGATAGGTCTTGGCGGTTTGCCCCGAGGCGTCGTAGAGCACTCCACGCTCGGTATTGAGATCAAAATCAATCCGGTGCGCTTCGAGATCGTCATTCGGCGTGATGAATCGGACATGTCCCCAGGCTGTGCCGGTATTGGTGTCCATGTGCAACTCAAGCTGGTCGGCGAAGAGGCGCTTGTCACCGTAAAGAATCCGCACATTCCCCGTGGCTACCACACGCCTGGTCTGCTGGATATACTCGAGCGATTCGGCCTGGAGAATGACCCGGCTGCGCTCATCTGTCGGGGCTGCAGGGCAAGGCTCAGGGGGTGTGACAGGGCCGGCAGCAGGGGAGGGGGCGTTGGTCTGAGCCTGGAGAGGCAAGAGAGAGGCATGGCTCATGAACCACACACACAGACAAATGATCCACACATGTGGAAATGCCTTGGCACCCTCTGGCGCGCAGGGCCAGAGGGCCCATTCCCCGCGACTGCGTCGGCGCAGGGCTGCCTCATTAAGGGTGGCTCTTCCCCGCGGGAGAGGGCAAGGGGTAAGGGGCTTTGCAGCCTGGCGCATACTCTTGAAGCCCCTCACCCTAACTCTCTCCCAAAGGGAGAGGGAAAAAAGGGCCTGTATCATGCTCATCTTGACGAGGTACCGGCGACGCTGCAGCGGTGATGTACACGAGCCGCGTCTGCCAGGGGACAATGTGATCGAGTAGTTGGCGGCGCATACATACTTCAACCTGCTGCAGCTCTGCCTCCGTGAGTTGGGTCAGCAAGCGACTGGCGTACGAGGGCCGCTGGCGATCTCTAGACACGGTGAGCCAACGCTCTAGGTGGGCCACCGTGATACGACGCTCTTCCACCTGGGTGTCGCACTGCAACGCTGAGACGAGCGTAAAGCCGACAGCTACCAGCGCCGCTTCCAGGTCTGGTACGTCCCAGTTGACGAGCGGATCAGTGGGCGTCTGATACATCATTTCCTCAGCAGTCCGCAGACGTGCGACAAGATCGCTGTCGAGTTCTGTCAGTTCGACCAGCATTGAGAGTCGTTGGGCGTGACGCGGGATCACTTCCGCCAATGACAGCCGCCCACCATGGCGTAAACAGGCATACATCTGGGCCAACGCCGCGGTTTTGTCGGCGCACTTCATTAAAGCATTGCGCCCGATCACAGCGTCAAAGCGTACCTCCTGATCGCCACACGTGGCAAGCAGCGCGGGGAGATCGATGAGTGCGCCCGCGAGCACCACGGGGCGCTCCACTTGCGGCAGGCGTTCAGCCTGCTGGCGCAGGGCCTCGCCAGCGGCAGGAGCAGGTGTGAGCGCCCACACCCCGCCTTCTGGGGTACGCCGCAGCGCCTCCCAGGTGAGTAGACCTGTCGCCGCATTCACGTCGAGGACGAGGCTGTGACGCTGCAAGGCTGCCGCCTCGAGGACGCGGTCGCGTAGTACTCCCAGATGCTCCCCGACACGGCTGATGGTGCGCTGCAGCCAGCGGTCGTGGGCACGGGTGGTAGGGCTGAACGTCAGCACCTCCCCGGCAGAGGCGTGGTCCACCTCAAGCATAGCGGCCAATTGTGCCTCACGCCGCCGCACTACCTGCTGGCGAATGCTCTGCTCGTAGCCGAGCCCGCCTGGTTCGTAGAAGACCTTGCCCTGCAAGTGCGTCGGTAAGTACTGCTGAGCTACCCAGTGGTCGCGGTAGGCATGGGGATAGAGATACCCGGCGCCATGCCCAAAGCCCTCAGCATCGCGACTCGCATCCTTGAGGTGCGTTGGCACCTCACCCTCGCGCTCCTGTTCCACCATGCGTAACGCATCAAAGAAGGCAAAGACGGAATTCGACTTCGGCGCTGTGGCCAGATATAGCGCCGCCTGTGCCAGCGGGAAACGTCCTTCTGGGAGACCAACGCGATCAAAGGCTTCGGCGCACGCCATAGTCACTGGCACGGCCTGCGGATCGGCGAGCCCGACGTCCTCACTGGCGAAGATGAGCATACGACGGAAGAGAAAGCGCGGGTCTTCGCCAGCGTAGACCATTTTGGCGAGCCAGTACATGGCGGCATCCGGATCAGAACCGCGTAGGGATTTAATAAAGGCGGAGATGGTATCGTAGTGATAGTCGCCCTCCTTATCGTACAGGACGGCGCGCTGCTGGATGCTCTCCTCGGCCACCTGCATATCGACGACCATCACGCCGTCAGCATTGGGGGGTGTCGTCTCCACCGCTAGCTCCAGGGCGTTGAGCACCCCACGGGCATCGCCATTGGCGACCTGCACGAGGTGCGCCAGCGCCTCGGGCTCGATCTCGACGCAGCGCTGCCCGTAGCCGCGCTCGGGATCGTGGAGGGCTTGCTGCGCGATGGCTGTGAGGTCCGCATCGGTCAATGGCTTTAATTGAAAAATCCGGCTACGGCTGACCAGGGCACGGTTCACCGCAAAGTAGGGGTTCTCGGTGGTGGCCCCAATCAAGATAATCGTGCCATTCTCTACATGCGGCAGGAGGGCATCCTGCTGGGCCTTATTAAAACGATGTACTTCATCAACAAAGAGGATGGTCCGCTGTTGCATGACCTCCTGACGCTTGCGGGCATCGGCGATAGCCTGGCGGATATCTGCAACGCCAGCCAGGACGGCATTGATCGTGATAAAATGGCTGCGCGTGGTATTGGCAATGACCATCGCCAGGGTCGTCTTCCCCGTGCCTGGTGGCCCATAGAAGATGAGCGACGAGAGCTGGTCGGCTTCAATCGCCCGCCGCAGGAGGCGGCCTGGCCCGAGGATGTGTTCCTGGCCAATAAACTCTCGCAACGTGCGCGGTCGCATACGTGCTGCCAGGGGTTCGGGTGTCGTGAACAGTGGCACCCCGGTGCTCCTTTCTCATGCCTGGTCACATGCGGCTGAGAGGAAAATGGGCTATAGTTACCGCCTTGAGTAGCGTACGACCATACTCTAACCCTCTCCGAGACCGGGAGAGGCCTATGTAAGGAAAGATCATGACTGACCCAATTCTCATCACCAGCGCTCTACCCTATGCCAATGGTAGTATTCACCTGGGCCATCTCGTCGAGTATATCCAGACCGATATTTTCGTGCGCTTTCTCAAAATGACGGGACAGGATGCGGTGTATATGTGCGCTGATGATACCCATGGCACGCCCATCGAAGTCAATGCTCAGCGTGCGGGGATGGCACCCGAGGCATTTATTGCCCAGTATTACGTTGAGCATCAGCGTGACTTTGCGGATTTCCATATTGCCTTTGACTGTTATTATTCGACCAACAGTCCAGAAAATCGTCAGCACTCGGAATATATCTTCGAGCGCTTACGTCAGCAAGGCCATATCGTGACACGCCCGGTAGCACAGTATTATTGCGAGCAGGATGCGCGATTTCTGCCAGACCGCTTCATTCGCGGTACCTGCCCCAATCCTAAGTGCCGGGCCACTGACCAGTACGGCGACGTCTGTGAGGTGTGCGGCACTACGTACAATCCGACGGACCTCCAGGACCCGCGCTGTGCGATCTGCGGCACGCCACCGGTAATCCGCGAGTCCGTGCACTATTTCTTCACACTCAGCGCCTATGAGGCGTTTCTCCGGGAGTGGGTGCATGCCCCAGGGCGCTTGCAGCCCGAGGTACGGAATTTTCTCGAGTCCTGGTTGCAGGAAGGGCTGCGTGACTGGGACGTGAGCCGCGATGGCCCGTATTTTGGCTTCAAAATCCCCGGTGAGGACAATAAATATTTCTACGTCTGGCTCGATGCCCCGGTGGGGTACATCGCCACCACCGAGAAATTTTGCCGCGACACCGGACGGGATTTTAACGCCTACTGGCACAATCCGCAGGCGCAGATTTACCATATCATCGGCAAGGACATCGTCTATTTCCATACCCTCTTCTGGCCGGCGATGCTGCACGGGGCCGGCTACACGCTCCCCAGCAAGGTGCTCGTGCATGGCTTTCTCACCGTCAGCGGTGAAAAAATGTCCAAAACGCGTGGCACCTTTATCAATGGGCGCACTTATCTCGAGCACCTCGATCCGCAGTACTTGCGCTATTACTATGCGGCGAAGCTCAACGGTAAGCCAGAGGATCTGGATCTCAATCTCGATGACTTCGTGCATCGCGTTGATGCGGAGCTGGTCAACAAAATTGCCAATCTCGTCAGCCGGGTGGTGCCGTTTGTCACGCGCCAGTTCGCCAGTCGCCTGGGCCGACTCGACGCCTCCGTGCAACCGCTGATTGACGACATCCGCGCCCGTATTCCGCGCATCCGGGAGTATTACGAGCGCCTGGAGTTCAACCGTGCCGTGCAGGAGATCGTGGCTATTGCTGACATTGGCAACAAATATTTTCAGGATGCCGCGCCGTGGGATGTCGTCAAACAGGATCGCTCGGCAGCGCAGACTATCTGTACCTTTGCGGCGCACTGCTGTCGTACGGTCGCAGCCCTGATCAAGCCCGTCCTGCCGCGCTACGCTGCGGACGTGGAGACCATCCTGCGGATTCCCCCTCTGACTTTCGACGATGCCGAGCGTTTTGACTTGCAGGAGCACGAGGTGGGTCAGTTCCAACGCCTGATCGAGCGCGTGGACCCCAAGAAAGTCGAGGCCCTGTTGAGCGCCAGTGCTGCCAGCCTTGAAGCGCAGGAGCCAGCTACGCGCCAGGTGACGCTAGAGGACCTGGCGCCCCAGATTACCTACGACGAGTTTGCCAAGGTCGACCTGCGCGTGGCCACGGTGCTGCACGCCGAAGCGGTGGAAGGGGCCGACAAGCTGCTGCGCTTGCGGGTGGATATTGGCAGCGAGCAGCGCACCATTTTTGCCGGCATCCGGCAATCGTATCGCCCTGAGGATCTGATCGGCAAACAGGTGATCGTGGTGGCCAATCTGCAGCCCCGCAAGATGCGCTTCGGTGTCAGTGAGGGTATGCTGCTTGCTGCCGGGCCTGACAGTGCGGATGTGGTAGTAGCGGAATTTGGCCAGGGACGCCAACCAGGTGAGCGGGTACGTTGAGCAGCGCGGGCGAGATCAGCCGCCACAACGGAATGCGTCGGCCTGCGCCTCGATCGAGGTGCAGGCTGGCCGCACAGAATGCACTACTGTCTTGCGCAGCTCGCAGCAGACTACCTGAGCAGCGCGCCGATCTCATCCAGTGTTACCGACGGCACAAAGGTCTCGTCTTCGTAGAGCGCTCGCAGAGCATTCTTCGACTGGGCCACAAGCCTGGCCCGCGTCACGCGCGTATCGCCGTTGCCGTCGGCCCACGCGCTCGCCCAGAGCATTGCCAGAGTGCGGGCGCCGTCGGCAATGACGAGGATCGTGTCGTTGCGGAATTCGTTCCAGAGTGCCTCAACTCTCCGCGTCTCAGCAAATATGTCTGACAGCCTCTTGGGCGGAATCCGTGTATGGCTGCGGCGCATCAGATCGACCGTTGCCACTGCCGCGGCGTGCCCCCCGTGCACTCGCGACATCGGCACAGGTCTTGCGAGTTCCTGGTTCAGCAGTGCGATCACTTCTGCTGCATGCCGCTCCAGCATCTTGGTTTCGTAAGCGCTATGCACTCCCTTGGCGCGCGGCTGTCCCTGTGCGTCCAGGTCGTCCGGGTCGCCATCGTGCATGAACGAGCTGTGCAGCGGCTGGCAGGCATCGCCTACATAGTGCGCCATCACGCCAGCGGCTGCGATGAACCTCCTGAGGTCCGGTGGGTTGGCTTGGAGTGCCCGCACCATCTGTTCATAGAGCTGCTGCACTCGGAATGGCACCAGACCTCGGTCCCGCGCCGCAGTGGCACCCAGGCGGTCGTAATACTCTCCCCAGAACACAGGATTGACTCTTGACGGATCCTCCTGGCACAGCTGGAGGAGTGTCTTGCCCTGGTGAGGGCCATCCGTGAGCTTTTGATCGACGTCGGCGAAGTGATTGGGGTTTTCGCCCGGCCGACGGTCACCGGCTCCGGCCTTCTTCCATACTGTATCCGGTACGTCGGCAAGCGGGAGGAAACCCGTGGTCTGAAAGTCTGCGGCCGACAGCCGCGTGTCATTAAACCCGATACGGCTGAGGTTTGCAGTCATGAGCCGGGCGAGATTGTCACTTTGCACGACGGTTCTATCCGTCAATAGCTGGCATGCCTTGGCACCGATTGAGTAGTGACCGAGTTCTCCCCAATATGGCGGCAGCCCGGTGTTGTGACCACGCAGGATGTCGACGTCCAGTTCCCGGCAAATGAGCGAAAGTGACGTCGCGAGCGCGAAGCCACGCGCAATGCTGGCCGCGTCGACAAACACGTGAGCGCCCCACTGCATGGCAATCGGGCGAAGTCCATCCTCCAGGCACCACAGGGTTCCCGAGTCGCCAGGCAACGTATCGTTGGGCGACCCCTCGCGCGGACCGATCAGGAAATCGGCGACGTAGTCCACACCGCCCAATGACTTGTAACGATAGAACAGGGCCTGGATCTCGCCGAATAACTCACCTGAAGCCCCACCAAATGCCCGTACTGGCTGCCTAAGCAAGTCGAGCGTGAAGGTATCCTGATGCAGATCGAGTGGGACGCCCATCTCACCCAGGCCAAAGATCTGCGAGGTCCACACGGAAGCGTCTTCGATGCACACCAGTCCAGCGTCCATATTGACCAGCACGTTGGACCCGGCGAGTCCTGGGTACACGTCGGAGAAGCGCTTCTTGCGAATCTGGAGAGCATCCGCAATGCCTATCCTGACGCGCTTCCCAGCCAGGACGGACTCGATTTGCCTCCCCGGGTCTCCGGTGACATGCTGACCTGTCAGCGCGTAGGTCACGCTGCCATCGGTCACCAGGCAGCCAACCGATCCCACCTGTTGCCGGCCTTGAACATCGGAGAGAATGACGAAGCCGCCGCCTATTACCGAGCGTGGGAATGATAATTGCTGGGGCCGCTCAACCGGCCCCATCTGCAGATCCACCTGCACAACGCAAGTCGGTATCACTCGTCCGTCGGGAAGAAACAGAGCGCGGGGCACCATCTGATCCGGGCTGGCGGCGAATTCCTCCTGTTCCAACCACTCCTGTACGAATACCAACACACAGGGCCACGACCAATCTCGAACGACGCTATTATCCAGACGACGAGCCCCCTTCGGCTTGACGTAGTCGCGCGGCGGCGGGACTGCAGGAGGGTGCTCACTGGACCAGTCGTCAGTCTTGATGCGATAGCGGCCGACTGCCGTCGCAACGACGTTGCTCAGATGCGAAAGGTGAAGGTGGTAGGCGTCGCGAGCGTCAAGCAAATCCCTGACGGAGAGCGAAGCGTAGTCACGTGGCGGAGGAAACGGCTTCAGCATACAGGTCCCTTCCCATAGTGAGATGTTAGCTTCGATCACCTATGAAATATGTCGGAATATACCAGAGAAAACGGGTATACACCTCGGCATAACTCACCCCAGCAGGTAGTAACGTTTCTCCCATTGTCATCTCCTTTGGGCCAAATTAGTGGTAGACTGCATCATAGATGCAATCGTACACGAAACGTTATAAGCTATGCGTTGAAAGTAGCGAGATGGCGATTCTTCTGCAGAGAAAATCAGTGCAGGAGGAGGGCACAGCTATCACAAACGATCTTCTTACTCCTGAGAGCCTAAAGCCATTTCTCGCGGACTGTGGATACCAGTCTGCGTTGCTGATAGACGACTATCAGTATGAAACAGTCCACGTTCCCTTAGCTGCCTTCGCTCACCAACCAACCGACATACGATCTGCATGCGTAGCGGTTGTCAATGCGGCCGGAGACCCTGCCGGTACAGTTATGCAGTACCGCAACCTAGGGGCTCCTGTATTATTCGTATGCTACGAAGGACAAATACAGTGGTGGCGCCAGGGAATCGAGACCCCGCAATATCTAGAAACATTGGCTGCATCTGAACTTCCACGTTTTTTTCAAGAGCATCAACAATTTTTGGCTCCTCATAGTATTTATCGCGCCAAGACGAGAGGCCGTTTTGAGAATGGATACCAACTCTCTTTTGTCGATTTCGGATTAATGCCTTTGGTCGAAAGGGAAATAGGGCAAGTGCTGAGTACTCTGGTCGAGCGCGTCATCATCGATATGAGACATGACCTGAAGCCTCAAGAGATGACGACCAGTTTGAGCCGATGGCTCTTTCAGTCGGTTTTCTGGCTTTTGGCCGCAAAAATTCTTCACGACAAACACGTACCAACCTTCCGCTCACTCGATTTAGTAGACATTGATGAGGTATTCTCCCGTATTGCTACGCACTACGGGACTGCACCCTACCAACATATCCAGGGGCAGCAAGAACGGCAAGCCCTCAGTGCTGCTGCTCATACATTTGCTCAGTTCAGTCATCTTGGTCATGTAACAACCGAATCGTTGGCCTACGTCTATGAAAATACTCTCATTTCAAAGGAAATGCGGTCGCAGTTAGGCATACACAGCACACCATCATATCTTGTCGACTATATCGTCTGGCGACTAGCTCCATGGATCGATGAGATTGCCCTGGCGGACCGACACATTTTTGAACCTGCCTGTGGCCATGCGGCTTTCCTTGTGGCAGCGATGCGTTTACTGAAGGATCTACATCCTGCAGCAGCCTCTGGACAGTATCTAAGACAACGGCTGCACGGCATCGACGTTGAAGACTTTGCACTTGAGATTGCTCGGCTATCGCTAACACTTGCTGATATTCCCAATCCAGACGGCTGGGATGTAAGACGGGCTGACATGTTCGTGAGCGAGACGTCGGAACGTCTCGCTAATAGAGCTATGGTGTTCTTGGCCAATCCCCCTTTTGAAAATTTTCGGCAGAGTGATAAGGACCGATATGCTCGTCAAAGTGATACACCTACTTATGTGAACAAGACGACAGAATTGTTGTACCGCGTCCTGCCCCATCTGCGCCCAGGGGCTGTGTTCGGTGTAGTGATTCCCCAGGGACTTTTACAAAGCAAAAATGCTTCTACTCTGCGTGCCTTTATTGCCAGAGAATTTGAAATCGCAGAGATCTGCCTATTCCCAGATAAAATCTTCACATTTTCAGATATGGAATCGGCCATCCTTCTAGGAAGACGGATTCCTCAACTTGCTAAGGCGATGGGAAGAGTCCGCTATCGGCGAGTCCGTGAACCTGATGCAGAGCGATTCAAACGATCCTACACTGCAACAACCGAGCGCTTGGTGCCTCAGACGCATTTTATCACTAGTGCGAATACGAGCTTGTATAGCCCGGAGCTTGAGGAAATTTGGGAATGGTGCCGGCATTTACCTCAGCTTGCCCAGTTCGCAGAAATTGGGAAAGGACTTGAGTATAAGAGCAAGGGCTTACCTGCTGATGCACAAACACTCTCTCGGTTTCCATTTCCAGGAGCAGTACGCGGCTTTGCCCGCATGACTCCGGACCTGCAAATCCATAGCCACCCCCCCGAGATCTGGATGAGTGTCGATCCAATGGTTATCAGTCGTCCAAGAACAGGAACCACGACAGGTGTGCCGCAGATTCTCTTAAACTATGCGCGAGTTAGCCGCTCTCCCTGGCGGTTAAAAGCCATCATTGATAGGGAAGGCCATGCT
>Ga0111539_10006042_pt1 | contig 15633 bp, 17 predicted proteins | sample RhiMethybrSRZTD1_FD_79667 | JGI IMG/M metagenome (GOLD analysis project Ga0111539, IMG submission 79667) | Populus rhizosphere microbial communities from Tennessee, USA - Rhizosphere MetaG P. TD hybrid SRZTD1 (version 2) (version 2) | ecosystem: Host-associated > Plants > Roots > Rhizosphere >... | reverse complement strand
GTTCTCCCAGGCGAGCAGCACGTCGCCGACGCCGCGCTCGGCGAAGGTGACGGTCGAGCCGCGCGCACCGGAATCGAGCACCGGCACGTTGGCGAAGAGCTTCGCGACGAAGTCCTTCGCCCTGGCGTCGTTGCCGCCCGGCTGCTTCAGGGCGAAGCCGTAGGCGGCGAGATAGCCCCAGCGGGCGCCGCCCGAGGTCTTCGGGTTCGCGGTGACCACCGAGACACCGGGCTTGACGAGGTCGTCCCAGTTGCGGATGCCCTTCGGGTTGCCCTTGCGCACCAGGAAGACGATCGTCGAGGTGTAGGGGGAGCTGTTGCTCGGCAGCCGCTTCTGCCAGTCCTTCGGCAGCAGCCCGGCCTCGGCGACGGCGTCGATGTCGTACGCGAGCGCGAGCGTGACGACGTCGGCCTCGAGGCCATCGATCACGGCGCGCGCCTGCTTCGACGAGCCGCCGTGGGACTGCTGGACGGCGACCGTCTTGCCGCTCTTCGCCTGGTACTGCTTGACGAAGGCCGCGTTCACGTCCTGGTAGAGCTCGCGCGTCGGGTCGTAGGAGACGTTCAGCAGCTCCTGGGCCGCGGCGGGAGCCGCGAGGACCGCCGACAGCGCGAGAGAGGAGAGCACGCTCGAGAAGCGGGACATGGGTAGGTCTCCTTAGAAGCTGAACTGGGTGCGGATGAAGAAGACGTTCTCGGACTCGCGGTCGCCCGACAAAGCACCGCCCTTGAAGGACACGTGCTCGAAATCGGCGAGCTGCTTGACGTTCCGCGTGAGCGACCACGTGAGCCCGACGCCCCAGGCCGACAGCTTGCGCGCCGACTTGGTCGGGTCGATGGCGCCCTGGTCGACCGCAGCGCGGTCGAGCTCGAGCTCGTGGACCCGCGCCGTCAGCTCGAGCGCGCCCCACTGCCCCTTCGAGGGGTCGAACGGCTTCACCGGCCGCACGCCGGCGTACGAGGCCTTGTCGCCGGTGAGCGCGATCGTCGTCGTGACCTCCCACGCGCTCGCGTCGAGGTCGAAGCGCGTGCCGTCGGCCTTCTTCACCCTGGAGCTCGACTGTGCGTACTCGGCGAGGAGACCGAAGCGTCCCGAATAGAAGGAGAGCTGTGGCGAGTAGCGGGTGCGCGTCCCGTCCGCCGTGATGCCGGTCTGGATCGTGATCACGCTGATCTGCCCGGCCGAGCGGTACGCCGGCAGCGGCCCCGTCTGCTTGCCGGTGGTGCCGGCGATTCCGAAGCCGAGGTCCTTGAGCAGCGACGTGCCGCGCTTGAAGGGCGAGAGGAAGAGCCGGCCCGCGAGGTCCTTGCCGTCGTTCGTGTCGCCGTCGACGCTGCCGCCGTCGGGCGCGCCGTCGAGAATCGCCCCCGCATAGCTCACGACGCCGCCCGCGAGGTCGCCGAACACCATCACGCCGACGTCGCGGTTCGGCACGATCGCCGTCGGAAAAGCGCGCTCGACGAAGTGGATGGCCGACGCAGACTGCAGCCGCTCGAGCCCGACCGGGGACTTGTACTTGCCGAAGCGGAACTTGAGCTTCGGGGAGGGCTTGAAGTCGAGGTAGGCGTCCTGCAGCACGGTGACGCCGCCGCCGAAGTCGGGCATCAGGCTGAAGTCGAAGTAGCGGCCCAGCGAGCCGGCGACGATCGGCCGCACGCGCCGCAGCGTGAAGGTGTCGATCGCGAGCGCGCCCTCGTCGCCGCTGAAGAAGCGGCCGTCGAGCTGCGCGTAACCGCGGAGCTGGAGCCGGAAGTCCCCGGACTCGTTCTGCAGGGTGAATCCGTCGGACCCGGCGGAGACAGGCAGTAGCTTCTTTTCGGCCGGTTTGTCGGCGGGCTTCTGCGCCGTGGGCTCGGCTGGCTTCTCGGCCGGCTTGTCCGACGGCTTGTCGCCCGCCTGCGCCGGCGCGGGCGGTCCGGCGGGGTTCTCCTGCGCTCGCAGGGATGGAGCGGCCACGACCGCGAGCGCGGCCAGGACCAAGGACACCGTTCTCATCGCTTCGACTCCTCTTCGCGTGGCGCGGCGCCTCCGGGCGTCCGGTGGGGCTTGGCGTTCTCGTTGTCGTGGCGCCTCCGGTCTTCCGGCCGGCGTTCGTCCGCGAAGCGGACCTTCGTGCGCGTCTCCACCTGCACCACGCGCCCGTCGTGAACCTGCACCTCGACCGATCCGTAGCGCAGCGAGCTCACGGCCTGGCGCACGGCGCGCTCCCAGGCCGCCGCGTCGTCAGAGCATTTAATATCGACTGGATTAATAGACATTATGAGCGTCGCACGGGGGCTAGCGCCGTGGCCGCGCCTCCCGCTTGCGGCCCACCACCAGCTTGCGGTTGCGCTCGACCAGGTCCTGCAGGCTCGTGTGGTCGAGGATGGCGGCGGCGGCGTTGCGCACGTCGAGGAACACGTCGAAGAGGCCGGCGTGCCGCGGCTCGGTCTTCACGCGGTAGGCGAGCTCGACCGCGTCGCCGAAAGGCGCGAGCGGGCCGTCGATGCTGCGCACGACCTCGCCCAGCATCACCTCGGACGGCGGGCGCCGCAGCCTGTAACCGCCCTCCCTGCCCCGCTGGCTCGCCACGATGCGGGCGTTCTTGAGCGCGACCAGGATCCCCTCCAGGAACTTCTCGGGGATCTCCTCCTCCTCGGCGACCTTGTGGATCTTGACCAGGCCGCCGTCGTAGGACTCCGCCAGGTGCGTGAGCGCCTTTAGCGCGTACAACCCGCGGCTGGAAATCTTCATGTCCACCGAGATAGTAGGGATTGGCGCCGCCGCTGTCAAGCGATAATCCCCGCGTGCTCGTAGCGCTCGCTCTCCTGGCCGTCGCCGCCGCCGGGCAGCCGGCCGCCGCGCCGCAGCCGCGGGCCGTGGTCATCGGCTACGTCTTCGCGCAGGAGCGCCTGCTCGCGCCGGACGAGGTCGACGCCGCGAAGCTGACGCACGTCAACTACGCCTTCGCGAACGTCAAGGACGGCCTGGTCGTCGAAGGCTTCGCGCGCGACGCGGAGAACCTGCGCGTGCTCACGGGGCTGCGCGCCCGCAACCCGCAGCTCAAGGTGCTGGTCTCGGTCGGCGGCTGGACCTGGTCGAAGGGCTTCTCGGACGCCGCGCTCACCGCCGAGAGCCGCAGGCGCTTCTGCGAGAGCGCCGTGGCCTACGTGCGCCGCCACGATCTCGACGGCTTCGACGTGGACTGGGAGTATCCCGGCCTTCGCGGCGACGACAACCCACACCGGCCGGAGGACCGCGAGAACTTCACGGCGCTCATGACGCAGCTGCGCGCGCAGCTCGACCGGGCCGCAGCGGGGACCGGCAGGCATTACCTGCTCACGTTCGCCGCGGGCGCCTTCCCGGACTATCTCGCCCACGCCTCGATGAGCGACGTGCAGGGCGTCGTCGATTTCGTGAACCTGATGACGTACGACTTCCGCGTGCCCGGCGCCGAACCCGAGGCGGGCCACAACGCCAACCTGCTCGCACACCCGAAGGACGTGAACGGCCAGTCCGCGGAGCGCGCCGTGCGCGACTTCCTCGCTGCGGGCGTGCCGGCGCGCAAGCTCGTGCTCGGCGTGCCGTTCTACGGCCGCGCGTGGGAAGTGGAAGGCGACTACGGACCGCTCTACGAGCCTGGCAAGGCCGCCAAGGGCTTCGGCAGCGGACGCTACTCGGCGCTGCGCGAGCTGCCTTCGCAGCCCGGCTGGCTCCGGCTCTGGGACGACGCCGCGCAGGCGCCGTGGCTCTGGAATCCGGAGAAGAAGCTGTTCGTGAGCTACGAGGACCCGCGCTCGCTGCGCCTCAAGTGCGCGCTCGTGCGCGAGCGCGGCCTCGGCGGCGTGATGTTCTGGGAGTACTCGGAGGACGGCGGCGGCGAGCTGCTGCGAACCCTCTACGAGGAGCTGCTCGCGCCGGCCCCGACCGCGCGCTGACCGGCCTCGCCGTCCGCCAGGATCAGGCTCGCGTCGCCGAACTCGTGGCCGAGATAGCCCGCCTCGCGCGCGTGGGCGAGCGCCCGGTCGAGCAGGGGCCGCGGCGCGAAGGCCTGCAGCAGCTCGAAGTGGCTCTGCCCCGGCTCGTGGAGCCCGGTCAGCAGCCCCGAGACGACGCGGGGACGGAACCCCGGGCCGATCTTCAGGTCGGTGCGGTTCCGCCCCGCGCGCAAGCGACCTTCCCGGAAAGCACCTTCGATCGCGCGTACGACGGTCGTACCGACGGCGACGATGCGCCCGCCTCGGGCCGTGGCGCCCTCCACGGCGGCGACCGCGGACTCCGGAATGAGCGACAGCTCCGGCAGCGGCAGCGCGGCGTCGAGCGCCGGGTCGCCCGTGGACGAGAGGCCGGCGGCGTGAGTGACCGTCGCGAGGGCGACGCCGCGACGACGCAGCGTGCGCAACAGCGGAACCCGCAGCACGCGACCGGCCGACGGCATCTCCGCGGCGAGCGGCCGGCCGGCGAACGCCGTCTGCACGTGCCAGAGCGGCAGCGGACCGCGCAGGTACGAGTACTGGACGGGCCGGCCGATCCGGAAGAGCGCACGCCACAACCGAGCGCCGTCGCGATCGAAACGAACCTCGACGAGCCGCGGCGACACGGCCGACACCGAGACGATCTCGGCCGACAGGCCGCCTTCCGGGCCGGGCGGCTCGAGCTCGAGGCGTTCCCCGGTCGCGAGCCGCGGCGGCGGCCGTCGGTCCTCGGTCCGCTCGCGCCAGCTGCCGGCGCCGAACAGCACCGCGGGCCACAGGTCGCTCGTCGGCGGTCCGGCGAGCCGCAGCTCGACCGGCCCGCGAGCGGACCAGCCGGCAAGCGATGCCGGCAGCGTCGCCGCGTCGTTCAGCACCAGCAGGTCGAACGGGCGCAGCAGCGACTCCAGATCGCTCACGAGCCCGTCCCGCACGGTCCCACGGGCGGGGTCGACGACCAGCAGCCGCGCGAAGGCAGGCTCCTCGGCCGGCCAGACGGCGGGAGCGAGCGCGCTCACGCCGCGCTCTCCAGTCCGGGCAGCTCGAGCCGCGATCCTGTCGGCGGCAGCTCGGCGGCGCCGAGAAGGCCCGCGATGCGCGCCGCGACCTTCGCGGGATCGGCGAGCTGCGCGCGGTCGGCATCGGGCATCGCGTCGGCGTGCATCCGCGTGTCCATCTCGCCGGGGTCGATGCTCAGGAAGCGCACGCCGGTCTCCGAGAGCTCCGCCGCCCAGGTGCGGAACAGGTGGTCGAGGCCGGCCTTCGAGACGCCGTACGCTCCCCAGCCCGGATAGCCGTTCACCGCCGCGTCGGAGCTGAGGCCGACGACGAGGCCGCCGCCGCGCACGACCATCGACCCGACGACGGCCTTCGTCAGCCGGAACGGCCCGAGCAGGTTGACCTCGAGCACGCGCGCGAAATCCTCGCACTCGGTGTCGGCGAGCTCGCGCAGCGGCAGCGGTCCGAGCGTGCTGGCGTTCAGCACCAGGACGTCGATCGGCCCGACGAGCGCCGTCGCGGCTCCGACGAGCGGGTACACCGCGTCGCGCTCCCCCTGGTCGCCGACGAGCGCGTGGGCCTCGAAGCCGGCCGCACGGATCCGGTCGACGACCGGCTCGAGCGTCGCCGCCTCGCGCGCCACGGCCACGACGCGCGCGCCTCGCCGCGCCAGCTGCTCCGCGAGCGACGCGCCCAGGCCGCGGCTCGCCCCCGTCACCAGCACCGCGCTCCCGCTGAGCTGCATTGGAAACCCCTCCAGGTCCAGCATCGGCGCCGTCCGCCAGTAAACCAACAGGATTGCCAATGCATTGTCATTTGGCTATCGTGTTGCCGTGGGCGACTCGCTGCCGGCCCGGCTCGGCCAGAACGTGCGCCAGCTGCGCGAGGCGCGCGGGCTGACGCAGGAGCAGGTGGCCCGGCTCGCGAAGCTGCCGCGCGCCACCTGGAGCCACGTGGAGTCGGGCGCCGGCAACCCGACGCTGGCCGTGCTCGACAAGGTGGCGAGCGCGCTCTCGGTGCCGATCGAAGAGCTGACCGCGGCGCCCCGCGCGGCCGGGCGCCTCTACGCGAAGGACACGCTGCGCGTGCGCCGGCAGGGCGACGGCGCCATCCGCCAGCTGCTGCCCGACCCGATCCCCGGCGTGCTGATCGACCACATGGAGCTGCCGCCCGGCGGGCGCATTCCCGGCGTGCCCCACATGCCCGGCACGCGCGAGTACTTCACCTGCGAGCGCGGCTGCGTCGTGGTGGCCGTGGCCGGGACGCAGTGGACCGTCGGGCCCGGCGACGTGCTGGTGTTCCGCGGCGACCAGCGTCACTCGTACCGCAACGCGGGTCGTGAGACGGCGGTCGGCTACTCCGTGGTGCTGCTCGCGAGGTAACGCGATGCGGACCATCCAGCCCGAGGAGCTCGGCTCGGACAAGCCCTACGGCGAGTGGTCGTGCCGCGGCCGGGACATCTGGGACGCGTTCTGCGCGGCCGACGCGGGAGACGCCGACGGCCTGCGCCAGGTGCTGTCGCGCGACCCGAACCTCTACCGCGCCGAATACTGGTACACGCCGCCGATCCACTTCGCCGTGCGCGCCGGGCGGATCGAGACGACGCGCGTGCTGCTCGAAGCGGGCGCCGAGCCGGCCTGGCGTTCGATGGCCGGCGACGACCTCGCGACGCTCGCGCGCGAGCGCGGCAACGAGACCCTCGCGCGCCTGCTCGAGCACGAGTCGAGACGGCAGCAGGGAGTCCCGAAGCCGCCGCACCCGGCCGACGACCCGATCGTCGCGGCCGCGAAGAGCGGCGACCTCGCAGGCGTGCGCGGGCGCCTCGGGGCGCAGGAGAGCGCGCGGGGCGACGCGCGGATCGCCCGTGGCGCCGCGCTACACGCCGCGGCGCGCACCGGGCAGCGGGCGGTCGTCGAGCTGCTCCTCGACCACGGCGCCGATCCCAACTTCACGATCGACTCGTCCGGCAGCGCGACCTGGGCGGCGAGCACGCCCGAGCTGCGGCAGCTCCTGCTCGACCGCGGCGGGCAGCTCGACTGCTACGACCTCGTCTTCCTGGACGAGGACGACGAGGCTGTGCGGCGCGTGAAGGCCGACCCCAGGGAGGCCGACGCCGGCTGCGGCGGCGTGCTCGCGGCCGCCTGCACGCTCGGCAAGCGCGAGCTGGTCGTGCGCCTGCTGGTGGCCGGGGCGCGCGTGGCCAAGGTGCTCACGGAATGCCGCGGCTACCTCATGAGCGAGCCCGACACGCTGCGGCTGCTGCTCGAGCGCGCCGACATGGACCCGAACCTGCCCAACTGGCAGCGCGCGACGCCGCTCCACGACGTCTGCAGCCGCGACTATCGCGGCCGCGCGAACCCGCACCGCGCCCCGTGCGCGACGATCCTGATCGACGCGGGAGCGCGGCTCACGGCGCGGGACGAGGACTACCGCTCCACTCCGCTCGCGTGGGCCGCGCGCTACGGCCTTCTCGACATGGTCGAGCTGCTGCTCGAGCGCGGATCCCCGACCGCACTCAGCGACGACGAGCCGTGGGCCACGCCGCTCGCCTGGGCCACGAAGCGCGGCCACGCCCAGGTCGCCGAGAGGCTGAAGCAGGCCGGAGCAACCGCCTGAAGGCGAAGGCTTCTGGAGAGTGAATCCGACGGCGAGCGCGAGGTAGGCCTAGCGCTCCCAGTCCGCCGGGACCTTCACGTACGAACGGTCGAGCGCTGCGACGGACGGGCAGCCGAGCAGCTTGAGCGTGCGGACCATGTCGGTCCTCAGGATCTGGATCGCCTTGTCGACGCCGGCCCCGCCGCCGGCGCCAAGGCCGTACGCGTAGGCCCGTCCCACCAGCACGCCGCGCGCGCCGAGGCAGAGCGCCTTCACGACGTCCGAGCCGCGGCGGATCCCGCCGTCGAGCAGCACCTCGACCTTGTCGCCGACCGCCGCCACCACCTCCGGCAGCACCCGTAGCGTCGCCGCGACGCCGTCGAGCTGCCGCCCGCCGTGATTCGAGACCACGACCGCGCTCGCTCCGGCCTCGACCGCCTTGCGCGCGTCGTCGGCGGTGTGGACGCCCTTCACCACGATCGGGCCGCCCCAGGTCTCGCGGAGCCACTTCAGGTCGTCCCAGACCACGACCGACTGCTCGAGCGCGGCGCCCACGTCCGCGTACGGCATCGGCCCGTCGGCCAGCTCGACGTTCGGGAACTTCATGAGCCCGCCGTCGGCGAGGAACGACGCGAGCCAGCGCGGCCGCGCCAGCATCTGCCAGACGTACGGGAACATCGTGAAAGGATTCCGCGTCAGCAGCTCCTTCGTGCCGTTGCGGACGTCCTTCTCGCGCAGCCCCGCGACCGGCGTGTCGATCGTCACCACGAGCGCCTTGAAGCCCGCGGCCTTCGCGCGCGCGATCGCCTTCTTCGCCACGTCGTGCCCGCCGCACAGGTAGACCTGGTAGAGGCACGGGCCGGGAGTCGCGGCCTTCACTTCCTCGAGCCGGGTGCCCGAGAGCGTCGACAGCACGTACGCCGTCCCGGCCTTCCCCGCCGCACGCGCGGCCACGGCCTCGCCCAGCGGATAGAACAGCCGGCAGCTTCCGACCGGCGCGAGCAGGAACGGCAGCTCGAGGTCCATCCCGAGCACGCGCGCCTTGAGATCGACGCCGGCCACCTTGACGGCCGAGCGCGGCCGGAACACCACGTCGTCGAAGGCGCGGCAGTTCTCGCGCAGCGTGACCTCGGCTTCGGCCCCGCCGTCGATGTACTCGAACGCCACCCGCGGCAGCCGCTTCTGGCAGAGCCGCCGCAGGTCCGAGACGTTCACGACCGAGGGCGAGTTGACGTTTCCCATCGCTTTCGGCCGACGACTCTACTCCATCGGCCGCCGTCGTGTCCTCGGGGCCGGATTGCGTCGTATCTTGTCTCTATAGAGCCAAGGAGGTCACCGTGAAGTGGACCGAGTTCTTTGCCGCGCAGCTCGAGCGCGAGGCGCCGCTCTCCAGGAAGGCCCTCGAGCGCGTTCCCGAGAACAAGCCGGACTGGAAGCCCCACGCCAAGTCGATGCCGCTCGGCTACCTGTCGCAGCTCGTCGCCTGCATGCCCGAGTGGATCGCGATGGCGATCACCCGGGACGAGCTCGACCTCAGGCCCCCGGCCGGCCAGGGCTACAAGCCGCCCCCGACGGACACGAACGCCAGGCTGCTGGCGGCCCACGAGGACTGCGTGAGGAAAGGCCTGGAGGCACTCCGCAGCACCACGGACGAGTTCCTGGCCACGAAGTGGAAGCTGCTCGTCGGCGGCCAGGTCGTGATGGAGGACCCCCGCTACAAGGTGGTCGCGGACACCTTCACCCACCTCGCCCACCACCGCGGGCAGCTCACCGTGTATTTGAGGCTCAACGACATCCCGGTCCCGTCGATCTACGGGCCGACTGCGGACGACAAGGTCTTCTAGCGAGGGAGCGAAATTCGGGGCGGGCCTCCGGAAAAACGCCGCGTGGAGCCGTCCAAGCGGCATGACTCTGAATGGCACGCCCCAGCCTTACGCCGATCCGAGCGCCACGGTGTTGGCCGCCTATCGGGCCGCCAACCTGGGCCAGTACGCCAAGGCCGACGCCTGCGTCCACCCGGCGGTGTTCCGGACCCTGACGCGCGCCAACGTGGGCGCGCTCGCCGCCTCGAAGCAGATCCACGGCCTGCTGACCCGCCTCGACGGGTCGGAGGACGAAGCCTCGGCCCAGTGCCGCGGCACGCTGCGCGCGCTGCTCGAGTCGCTCCAGGGGCTCACGACCCCGAAGCTCGGCTCGGCCCGCCACCGCCGCGAGCTCTGGGACAACGTCACGCGCAATCGGTCGCTGGCGTTCGTCGAAGCCACGCAGCAGCTCGTCGACGGCGCTCTCGCCCTCGTCCACCTGAGGCTGACCCTGAAGGACGGGCGGGTCGAGCGCGACAGGGAGCCGCTGGTGTTTCAGCGGGGACGCTGGCTGCTCGGATAGCGACGGCGCAGCACGCGGCGGTATCCTTCCGCCGTTGAAGCCCGAGCTCGAAACCGTCCTCGACCGCCTGGTCGAGGCCTGGAACTCTCGCGATCGCACGCGCTTCGCCGCGCTTCTGGCTCCGCAGTCGGACTACGTCACGGGCGCCGCGGAGTGGGTGGAGGGACCGGACGCCATCGCCGGCCTCGTGGAGCGGGCCGAGCCCGGCCCCGATGTCACGATCGACGGCAAGCCGTCGGTGCGCGTGCATGGCGACGTGGCCTCGGTGACCTTTCGCTGGGTGGCGTGGGCGGGCGGGCGGACCTCGCGCGGCGTGATGACCGGCGTGCTCGTCCGGACGCCTCGCGGCTGGCTCTTCGATCGGCTGCAGAATACGGACTTGGCGGAGAAGCCTTGAGCTCGGAACCCCAAGCCACGGCCGGGGGCAGCGCGAAGCGTTCATCGTTCGTGAACGTCATCGCCTGGTTCGGCATCGCGACCGGCGCGTGCGCGACGCCGATCGCCGTGATCCAGGCGCTGATGCTGGGCACGCTCGCGCCCCAGCTGCAGGCGGCGCTCGAGTCGCAGGAGCTGGCGCAGCTGCCCGCTCCAGTGCGGCTCGTGCTCGCGAACTTCGAGCTCGTCTTCCAGGTGTTCCTGGCCGGAGCCGTCGCGACGCTCGTCTTCTCGATCGGGCTCCTCAAGCGGAAGAACTGGGGCCGGCTCGGCGTGATCGCGCTCCTGGGCGTCGCGGTCGTCCAGCAATTCGTGCTGTTCTGGATCCAGATGTCGATGGGGAGCACGGTGGGGTCGCCTGGAGACGCGGCGATGCCCGAGCTCCACGCGGCGATGCTGCTGATGCAGGTGGTCGGGGGCGTGCTGACCGTCGTCCAGGTGGGCGTATGCGCCTGGCTGATCTGGAAGCTCCAGACGCCGGAAGTGCGAGCCGAGTTCGGCGTCTAGCTCACTCGCGCCAGGCGCTATAGCGGATGCGGCGGAGCTCTTCGGGCCGCCGCAGGATGCCGTGCACGAGCCAGCGGCCCCAGAAAGTCGTGGGCTGCAGCAGCAGACGCTCTTCGATCTCCAGGCCCGCGCGCCCCGAGGCGTCCACGGCCCGGCGCGTCCGGAGCTCGACCGCGATCGGCACGACGGCAAGCCGCTGGCCGCGAACGAGCACGCGCCGAGAGCGGACCAGGAGGCCGGTCCTGCCCGCCGGCTCGACCTCCAGATCGACCTCGACGCCCTCGTCGGGGAAGACCGCGACGAGACGCGGCCGGTCGGCGTCCCCGCGCAGGACGAGGTCGGCCTCGAAGAAGCGCACCGCATCGCCGGCGCGCAGCTCACGCACCAGGCGCATCGAGCCGTCGTCGCGCCCGAAGAGACGGCACTGCCCGTCCATCTCCGGCGCCTTCGCCTCGTAGAGAGGCTGGCCCACGAGCTTCGTCACCACCCAGGACCAGAAGCGCCCGGCGCGCGTGTCGTGCTCGAGCGTCGCCGTCATGCGGAAGCGGCCCGGGTTCGAGTGGAGCTCGAGGACGAGCGGCGCCACCCCGTTCGCCCGGGCGCCGAGCACCGTCGCCAGGAGTGGCGAGGCGTCGCTCTCGACGGCCGGCATCCCCCGGCGCGCCAGGCGCACGCCGCGGCGATAGATCCGCCCGGCGCCCCAGGCGGCCACGCTCGAGGCCAGCAGCGTGAACGCGGCCTCCCGGTCGCCGGAGGCGCCCGGACGGTAGGGCACCATCGGCCGCAGGAGCGCGTGTTTCGTCTCCGCCGCGTAGGCCGAAAGCAGGAGCCGTGCGCCCCTCGCGAGCCGCTTCAGCGGCGACAGGTCCGTCGCCTCGTAGGGAACCGCGCCAGCCAGGGCGGCGTGGTCGATGAGCCGTGTGTCGAGGGTCATCTGAAGGTGCTGCCGCATCAGGCGATACGTCGGGTTGCCCGCGTGCAGGGCGGCTTCGTCGTAGAACGCGCGGTCGAGGCCTTCCGCGCGGACACGCTCCATGTCCTCGACGTGAGCCGCCACCCAGAGCTCGTCGCGCAGGCCGCGGGGCTTTCGCGCGTCGCACGCGGCCCGGTAGTGGCTCCAGGCCGGTGTGCGCGGCGCGCCGGCGTCGGTCACGGGCATCAGCGCGTCGCCGATCGCGTCGAACGTCGCCGAGAATCCGCAGAAGCGGCCGAGTACGACGGCGGCGGACGTGAGCAGATGCATGCGCGCCATCCGGCTGCGGCAGGTCCCGTAGAAGGATCGCAGCAGGTAGAGGCGGCGCCGCGCGCTGAGCTGGCGCGCGGCGAAGGCGTGGCGCTCCTCTGGCGCGATCGTCCGCTCGCCCGGCTCGACCGCCCACTCCTCGGGCGGCGGCGGCGTCTCTTCCAGCGCGAGCGTCCACTTGAGGTACTGGGCAGCTTCTTCGAGGTCGGCAGCAGTCATGGTCAGCTCCGGACCGATGGCCAACGTGCTAAATCAGGAACCCGACCGGCGCTGCCCAGCGCGCGTCGTTGTGGGGTCACCGCGCCCCTGCGGAAACGTCCCAAGATGAAGCCTACTCCGATTGCGGCCGGGACGCGCCTACAATCGATCAGGATCTTCCATGCGTGCCGCGGCCCTCGGCTCGCTCCTGAGCCTCCTGCTTGCTGCCTGCGCCGGCTCGACGCCGGCCGAGGCCCCCGTGCAGCCGTTCGACGACGCGCTCTTCAAGCACTGGGTGCACTCGTTCGAAGAGGACACGTCGAGCGCGAGGGTGTACCGGCCGAAAGGCTACGCCTTCCCCCGAGCGCGCGGCCGCGAAGGGTTCGAGCTCAAGCCCGACGGCGAGTACGTGCGCTACGACATCGGCCGCGGGGACGGCAGCGTCGGCGTGAAGGGGACCTGGAAGCAGATCGGCCCTCGCCTGATCGAGGTGAGGGCCGGCGAGGGTGCTACGGGCGAGCGGCTGCAGATCCTGACCTACGACAACACGGTGCTGACGCTGCGCAAGTAGCTCAGGGCGGCGTCAGGCCCTGCGACGTCGTGATCGCGAGTCGCGCGCCGCTGAGCGTCGCCTCCATGCGCCTCACCTGCCCCTTGGTGAAGGCGAACATGCAGGCGTCGTCCGTGTAGTCCATGTAGTTCATGAACATGTCGCCGGTGCCCTTGTTGCCGCAGGTCTTGTGCGGGAAGGTCGGGCACTGGGTGTTCTGCGACGCCTGGTTCGGCGTGTCGCGCACCTGGTCGGAGCCCGTGCAGGCGCCGCGGTCGTCGCCCCAGATGTGGAACAGGTTCAGCCAGTGGCCGACCTCGTGCGTTGCCGTGCGGCCCTTGTCGAAGGGCGCCTCCGCCGTACCGGTCGTGCCGAAGGCCGTGAAGTTGATCACCACGCCGTCCAGAGCCGGATCCTCACCCGGGAAGGACGCGTAGCCGAGCAGGTCGCCCCCGAGCGGGCAGACCCACAGGTTCAGGTAGCTCTCGCGCGGCCAGCCGTCGTGCCCGCCGCGCGCCGTGAACTTCACGGCCTCGCCCTTGGGACCGTCGTACAGGAACTCGGTCTCGGCGCTCTTCGTGCGCGTGATGCCGGTCGTCGCCTTGCCGTCGGGGCCGCGGACCGCCAGCGCGAACTGGACGAGCGGGTTGCCGACGCGGTCCTTGAAAGGCGTCGGCACGGACGCGACGTCGGGGTTCATCTTCTGGTAGTCGGCGTCGAGGGCGGCGAGCTGGCTCTTGATCTGCTCGTCCGAGATGTTCTGCGCGTCGGTGTGGTAGACGACGTGCACCACCACCGGGATCCGCACCGGTCCGCTGCGCTCGGCGAAGCGCCCGGATTCGCGCACGGCCTCGAAGGCCTCGGTCAGCACCTTTAGCTGCCTGCGCGCCGCCCGGAACTCCGGGTCGCGCTGCAGCAGCGCCTGGTAGCGGTCGTCGGAGGCGCACTTCCTGACCTTGCGCTCCTGTCCGGGAACCGGAGCCGTGAGCGCCGCCGCCGCGACGAACAGCAGGCCCATGCGGACGACCGCCCGACCCGCATTGATTGCCATATCCCTTCCCCCTCGACTTCCACCAATCTAGGCCGCGCCCGCCGGAGAATCCTCAGGAAATCTCAGGAAATCCAAGGATCTCCAGAGGCCCGCTCCGGGGGGCCCTCAGCGCCGGGGCCGTGCGAAGGCCCGGTCCCACTCCGCGAGCGAGGGCTTGGGCGCGAGCTCGGTCGAGACGAGGCCGATCGTCGCGAAGGGCGAGAGTGGAGAGCCGGGGGCCTGGCCGAAGGCCGCCTCGTCGAGGTCGGTGAAGAGCAGCTGGAAGACATGCCGCGCCTGGGCTTGCGTGGCGAGCTCGAACTGGCGGCGGACCCAGCGGGCCTGCCGTTCGGGCGTGGAGCCGGAGGCGCCGGCGGAGGTCCAGCCGCCCTCGACCACGAGCAGCGGCAGCCGCGCGGCGTTGACGCGCGAGAAGTAGTCGATCGGCACCTGCTCCGGCTCGGCGAAGCCGCCGAGGAACGGATAGGTCGAAAGGCCGAGCGCCGTCGCGAACGGGAAATCCTGCCGGTCCGTGTCGATCCCGACGAACGCGCCGCTCGGCCGGCCCCAGGCCACCTCGACCTGCGCGCTGACGTAGAGCGGCGCCGCGAAGCCGGCCGCTCGGAGGTCGCCCGCGGCGGCGTTCGCCGACGCGACCACGGCGTCGTAGACCGCGCGCGGCGCCACGGCGCGGATCAGGTTCGTCTCCGCGGCCAGGCCCAGGTGCGAGGGCTGGAGCACGCGCGCCACGGCGAGCGCGTAGGCGCGGTAGGCCCGCTGCACGGCCGGCTCCGTCAGGCTCCGGCCCATCGCGACGAGCGCCGGGTCCTCGCTGCGGCGGTCGAGCCCGTTCGTGGGGTCGATCGTGAACACGACGTCGAGCCCGCGGCCCTTGTAGCCCTGGACGAGCGGCAGGTTGAGCGCGCGCACCGCCTCCTCGGCGGACGTGCCCGAGAGCAGAGCCGCCCACGGCGGCGACTCGTGCAGGATCGCGGCGTCTGCGCGCTGGATCCACATGTCGACGGCGCGCAGGTAGTCGGCCTGGACCGGCCGCGGCGGGAACGCCGAGAAGCCCATGCGATAGGCGCGCGTCTCGACCGTGGCGGGTGGTGCGCTCGGGCTGTTCGATCCGCCGCCCGAGCAGCCGGCTGCGACAATGACGCCGGCCAGCAGCGCGAGCCCCCGGACGCCCCCATTTCCGGCAGTTGTGAGCATCCCGCCTCCAAAGTATGTTGGACGCTCCGGGGAGGCAAGAACACATGCGGAGGGAGATCGTGCTGGCAGTGGTGGTGGCGGGCGCGGGTGCCGTCGCCGGCGGTGCGGGCGCGCCGGCGCAAGGCACGTTGATCGTGACGAACAAGGGCGACCGTACGCTCGGGATCATCGATCCCGCCGAGGGCAAGCAGGTCGCGGCGCTCGAGCAGAGCGGCGTCACCGGCCACGAGCTGATCGCCTCGCCGGACGGACGGACGGCCTACGTGCCGATCTACGGCGACTCCGGGGTGGGCCGGCCCGGCAGCGACGGGCAGACGATCGACGTCTTCGACCTCGTCTCTCGCCGCCGCACGGCGACGATCGACCTCGGCCGGCCGGAGCGGCCGCACGATCCGAAGTTCGGGCCCGACGGCCGGCTCTACGTCACGACCGAGCTCACGCAGACGATCACGGTGATCGACCCGAAGACGAACAAGGTCGTGGACCAGATCCCGACCGGCCAGCCGGAGTCGCACATGCTGCTCCT
>Ga0111539_10006041_pt1 | contig 15635 bp, 11 predicted proteins | sample RhiMethybrSRZTD1_FD_79667 | JGI IMG/M metagenome (GOLD analysis project Ga0111539, IMG submission 79667) | Populus rhizosphere microbial communities from Tennessee, USA - Rhizosphere MetaG P. TD hybrid SRZTD1 (version 2) (version 2) | ecosystem: Host-associated > Plants > Roots > Rhizosphere >... | reverse complement strand
GGGTTGGCGCGCCCGGAGGGACTTGAACCCCCGGCCTACAGGTTCGAAGCCTGCCGCTCTATCCAACTGAGCTACGGGCGCGCGCGGGCGGAGACGCGCCCCAATTGTACATGGAGTCCGTGGGACCTGGCGCGCGGATCACGACAATCCTCAATCCATCAATCCCAAATCCTCAATTCACGCACCGACCCTATCGACTGAGCCGGATGATTTCGTTCTGGAGCGCCTGGAACGCCGCGCTCACGTCAACACCACCAGCCGCGAAGTAGTACTTCCCTTCGAGCTGTCCCTGAACGAAGTCGGGTGAATGCCGGTCGTTGGCGACGCGCATGAGGATTTCCTCGGACATCTCGCGCAGCGTCCCGAGACGATAGCGGACGAGCTCACCCATGCCGATCGTATAAATGCGAATCGGGTATTGCCCGGAGGCGTCGGCGCGCGCTTCGTTGGCAATGATCTCCACCAGGTTCCGCGCCGCGTTGTTGATGTTGAACACTTCCGCTGGATAGCGGCCGGTGGCCGCATTCTGGTTGCGCAGGTTGCGCGCAATCGACTGCTGCACGCCGTTCACCCGCAGGTTCCCCGACTTCAACGGAAACGAATTCGGCGTTCCGGCGCGGCGATGCGTGTGCATGCTCTGAGCCGGCAGCCACTGCGCCTGGGGAATCGTCGTCGTGTCGTTCCAGTTGGCGACGGTGAGACTGTAACTGGTCGAGCCCGTCGCGCCGGTTTCGGTGTCGTAGAGCCCCTGAATCGTCGGGTTGTTCCAGGTTTGCCCGTCCGGATCCGGCACGTTCTTCGGGAAGTCGTAGGTTCTCAAGCCCTTGGCCACGCCAGGCGCGGCATCATAGTACCCCGGCACGCTGTTCGAGGCGCCGTCGGTGAACAGCACGATGACCCGCAGTCCCGACTGCTGACCGCTCGGGACCACGCGCAATTCGTCCCACCCGCGGTACAGACCCTCGACCATCGGCGTGCTGCCGCCGGGCAGCGCTTGCGGTACGGCCGCCGACGTTCCCGACTTGTCGAACCCTCGGTTGGTCGACATCGGCACGAGCACCCGGGCGGCGTTGCCGTAGGTGACGAGCGAGATCCTTTCGGCGCGTGCTGCCACACGCGACTAGAAATAGGCGATCGAATAGAGCGTCGTCGGAATATTCAGCCCGAAGTTGGCCACCGGCGTCAGCCGTTGATGCGTGTTGTAGATCTCGGTGATGTAGATCATTCCACCGCGCGGCGTGATCAAATTGGCCGGGACGTTTGTTACCTGCAGGCCCGTCGCGTTGTCGGAGTTGATCGCCTCGTAATTCGGTGGTCCACCGAACGCGCCGCTGCCCCGGGTCTGAATCTGGCTGGCGCCGCCGATGGCGCCGTACTCGTATCGCTGGTAGAGAAAGATCTGGTCGAAGTTTCCGGTTCCGGTTGTCGCGCCTTTCTTGAGAACGGAGAAGATCACCTTCGACCGAGCCGAGAAATCGACGGGCCTGGCGCTCATCGCGCTCATCGCGGCAGCGCCGTCCTGCAGCGTGGTGTTGCGTGAGATCAGGTTCGAGTCCTCGCGGGTCAGCTTGGTGACCACGTGCTGGTCGAGCAGGAGGAAGCCGATTTTCACGACGCCGAACGACAGCAGCACGAAAAACGGCAGGATGAACGCAAATTCGACGAGCGATTGTCCGTTGCTGTCGCGCCTCCGGTGTGGACGTGTGCGAGTCATTAGTTGAACCGATCTTCGCTTTTCATCGTTGATTCGACGCGCAGCTGAATCTGCGCGGCGCCGCCGAACAGCGGCCTGAGCACGAGCACCGGGTGGTTGTAGGAGACGGTCAGCTTCTCGACGGCGCCTGGTCCGCCCATGCCGTCGACCCAGCTGCCACCGACGAGATGGCTGAAGCGGAACGCGCTGTCGGGTATGGTCAGCGTTGGTGTCGAGCTACGTATGACGGCCTGGATCGATTCCTGGCGCGACATGCTGCTCATGGTGCCGCCGGTGATGCCGTAGCGGACGGCCTCGCTCACGCCGTTCTCGAGCGCGAGATTGACGTAAAACATCACGCCAAACTCCATGACGGCGAAGGAGGCGAGCAGCAGAAGCGGGATGATGATCGCGGCCTCGACCATCGACTGTCCCTTCGCGTCGCGAAGGCGGCGGCGGAGACGACCTCGGACCCGTCGCGGCATACGATCGCCGCCCGTGCACGCCGGCTGCCACACAGACAGAGGCGCCCGCTTGGCCGGTTTGCTTCAGAAATCAGAAGGACGAGCGGCGTCGATCGCTCGGATGTCGTTACAAGGCGGTGCCGACAAAATCCGATCCGTAATCCGATCGCGGCCACGATTGCAGCCGAACAGCATCAGCGACGCGGCGCACGCTCTCATCGCATGGTGATACCCACGCGTGCGAGTGCAGGGTTGGTGCAGCAGACGACTCGTGCGGATTGCGGCGCGCTGCTTCAACGTCGGCGTCGGCGAAGCGTTGTGTTAAAGACGGGGTGAAGCGTTGTGCTAAGATTGAACTTTGTGTCCGGGCTTGATCACGGCCCAGATGCGCCATCCTCCTCGCGTCCAGCGGGCCGGTAGCTCAATTGGCAGAGCAGCAGACTCTTAATCTGCGGGTTGAGGGTTCGATTCCCTCCCGGCTCACCATTCCATTCAAAGCACTTAACTGATTCTTCTCGGCGATTGTCAGCGCCTCTGGTTGCGCGGGGGTTGCAAGCGGTTGCTCGGCGTCCAGCAGGTTGACCAGCTTCTCCTTCGAGGCATCAGGCAGCCAGTGCGCGTACACACGCAACGTGATCGCAGCATCCTTGTGTCCGAGCTGGCGGCTGACGTACGTGATCGGCGCACCATCCTGGAGCAGTAGCGATGCGAAAGTGTGGCGCATCTGGTGCGGTCCTCGACGATGGAGCTCCGCTGCATCCAGGATTCGATTGAGAGCCTTCCGTGCGTTGGCCTCGTCGAGCGCCGTGCCTGTTACTGATGCAAACAGCCAGTCCGGGCAATCAAACCGCAGCGCAGGCGATCCTGAATGATGGCTCGCGCGCTGTCGTGCACGCACGCATAGCCTCGCCCGGCAAGCGCGGTAAGCAGCGTGGTCTTGCCCGTGCCCGGGCCGCCTGTGACAATCACCCGTCGATCGCTCACGACGTTCTTATTGCGCTGCAGCCTCCGCCCTCGCCGCGACCGCTGGCGGACCTGCTCCCACTACTTGCGCGAGGGGCTGGCGCGTCGACTTCGGCGGTTCAACCCGCAAAGCGACACACGGCCGCGGTGCTTGTCGTTCACGCCAACCGCCCTACCCTCCGAGGGTACTGAGCTCCCTGTACCGGGTAGAGCTACCCCGCGCACGAGCACCTCGCAGTGCTGGGCCTCGAGCCAGCACAAACTACACGCCAACAACATGTCCACCGGAATCAGGCGTCAACGCTCAACGCTAGGACCGACGCAGTCCGACTCACTTTTCGGACACTACGGGGTCACCGATGGACGTCGGGGGCCGACGACGGACACGACGACGTTGTCTACGTACCAGCCTTCCCCGTTGTTGATCAGCGCATCGAAGGTATCCATGTAAAACTGGACCCGAATCAACCGTCCGGCGAATGGCTGCAGGTTCACCTTTTGATGCGCAAACGCCAGCGTGCCCGCGGACGTTCTCGTGTTCTGCACGAACGACACTTGCGTGGTCGTACCCGCCCTCACGTCCAGGATGCGGACGAACCCGCCGTCGAAGAAGAACGAATCGGCCGTTTGTCGGACTTGATCCCAATCGAGCGCAATCGTCTGGTTGGCGTTGATGAATGGCACCTGGATGTCCGGAGACGTCAACGTGCCGAAGTTGCGGAATCCCGTGTCGTACGTGCCCGTGGCGTCATTGCCGTAGTAAAAGGCGTTGGCGCCGCTCGACGCCCGCCGTTGCGACACGTGCCACAGCGGCCCTCCACCAGCGCCATCGGTTCCCTCGGCTGTCCATACGTTCGCCTCGTCAAAGCTATCGGAGAAGACCACCGACAACGGCTCTGCCGCGTACCGCGTGGCAGGCGTGTCAAACGCCGCAAAGACCGTGCTCATCCAGCCATTTTGTAGCGGTGCGGTCGAGAAGCTTCCCGGCGACGTACTCGCGGACACGCCCAACCCGCGTCGACCGAAAATCCTGTACAGCTCAGGCAAGTGGACGCCGCCGTAATCGACGTGGTCGGCAATCAGCACGGCGTTCTTCGCATCCACCATGGAGGGCTCGACTGGCGTGTATCGAAAGCCGTCAAACAGCAGCTGCTGTGTTACCCCCGGTCCGAGCGCGACATGCAGGTCCCACACGGTGGCCGCCCAAATCTCACCGTCCCGGTGCACCTCGGGTCGGAATACGGTGCCGATGCCGGCCGCGAAGGGGCCAAGCTTGTTCCCGAAATCGGCATACGTCGCCGGATGAATGTTGTACGGGGCCGAACGGATGCCCCGCGGGTTGCACGTGACGTAGGCACCGGACACCGGATCGTTGAAGATGCTGAGCGGAAAGGCGTCGCTCCAGCCTTCTCCGAGCGCGCCGCCCTGGAACGAGCCCAGCGTCGCCACGTTCTGCGGGCCACCCACCATCCGAGTCGAGACCCCGTGTGTGAACTCGTGATAGATGACGGTCGCATCGAGCCCTGAGTCGCGCCGGCACGTGCCACTGCTGAACAGACCAAATCCCACAAAGCCCGGCGTCCCATCCGGCGCAACCTGGAAGAAGGCGTTGTTGAAAATGCCAAGGCCATACTGCGCCTCGGCCTGAATCGGGTCGAGCGGCGCGCCGCCACGCGTCAGGTTCGACACCTGAAAGTTGCCGGCCGCTTCCGTGAACCCCTTGCGATAGAAGTAGTCGTGCATCCGGTTCAGGTGATACGCGAAGTTGGTAATCGAGAGATTTAGATCCGGATCGGGGAATGTTTGTGCGAGACCTCCGGCGATGCCCGGGTCCGCGCCCTCACTCAAGTCACGGTAATTGACGATGCCGGTGGTCGTCGCATTGAAGGGCGTCCCCGTGTTTCCGCCCACACCCACGAGCTCGCCGATCGGCGAGTCGACGGTCCCGTAGTCGAGGTCAATGACGTTATCGAGACCCGTGCCGCCCCCGTGCACGACAATGGCAAAGGTGTGTGTAGCCGCACCGGCGCCGAAGTTCGGGACGTCGTTCCAGGCGATGCGGACACGCGCGCCGTCACCTTCCGGCTCGCAATCGCCGGACAGCGTGCCCCCAGCACCCACGTCGAGATTGCGCCACAACGCGGCGATGCGCCTCGGTCCGTTGCTGAACGTGATCTTCGACGGCGACGGATCGATACTTCCCGAACCGAACGTGACGCTGCCGTTCGTGTTCACCCACAGCGACGTGAAGGTCGCTCCGAGCACGGCCGCGGAGAATCCGTCGCACGCCAGGTTGACGGTGCCATCGTTTCGGTTGGTGAAGACTGGCCCGAGATCGACGGCCGCAGCGTCCGTTGATCCAGCCGGAGACTCAATGGCCGACGCCGTGTAACCGCTGGCGAGCTCGTCCGTGGGGACGAATCGCAGCCTGAAACCCGCAAGATCGAACGGATTCAGGCCGACCGTGCTCCAGGCATCCGTAAAGGGAAACACGAAATCGCCGGTGCTGGTCGCACTGTCTGCTTGCACGTTGTTCCCCAACGTCGCGGGCCCATCGCTCCAACCGAGGGGTGACACGACAGGACCGCCAGAGAAGGGCAGGAGGGTCGCCGGCGACGCCTCGGGACTCTTTGGGAACACCAGCGCGGAAGAATCCGTGGCAAACCGATACGTATTCGTGCGGTACAGGAGCGTGCCCGTCACCGCATCCACGAGCAGCACGTAATAGGCCTGGCGGTCGGGCGCGTCGACGGCGACCTCCCATGCGAGCACCGGCCCCTCAGCGGTCGGGAAGATGACCTGACGAACTTCGATCGGCCTGGCAAACGGTCCTGGCTCGAAGGTCGTCCACCGATCCAGCCCCCGTTCCGCGATCGAGAGCTGTGGAAAGCGATAGGGTGGCCCCACTGTCACGAGGGCGCTCCCCGGCGGCGGCGCGGCTGGCGCTTGCTGCGGGAGCACGGTCGGCAGGATGTCGGGCAAGGACGATTGCAACGCGGCGATCACCGCATCCGCGGGGGAGAGTGATGACGCCGCCGCCACGGGGGCGCTGGAGGGGTAGTAGTGGCCTTCCACTGAGATCAGACGCCCAGTCGAGTCGACATGACCTTTCAGCACGCTCCCGAACACGCGCAATCCATTCAAGCGCTGTTGCAGATATAGGTGGGTGACGCCGGCGACGTCCCGATCCTCTTCCATCGTGACGAAGCTGGACAGTTCGGCGGCCGACAACCCGAAGACGTCCGCGTGCTCGGACAGAAACGTCGTCAGGATTGCCGAGGGCGCGCTGTCCCGCGGTTCGGTCAAATAGCTGCCGGCTCTGAACATCTGCGACACGCCGCCCGATCGCGCATCGAACTGCACGAGCGTATCCGGGCCGGTCCGTTGTTGCAGATCGACGGCCGATCGCTGCTGCGCGTCCACCACGTTGCCGGCCGTGGCTCGGGCGTCGAAGTCGGGCAAGGCTTTCCGTTGCGCGATCAGCTCCGACTCCCGCAGCAGGACAGCCCGAACGCTCTCGTCCGGCGGGCGCTGGCCAACCACGACGATTAGGCCACCGAATACACTCAGTGTCACGGACACGAGCACCAGCCATGCTGGGCGAGTCTGTCGATGCATCGCGGGCCCCCTTTCGTATAACGGGCGAGGACTGGAATCGGAGTTACGTATTGTGGACGCCGACTATCGACTCAGATGAGCGGTGATGGTGTTATTGCAGCAAGACGGTTTGAGATCAGGAGCGCGAACGACGGCCGCCACGGTAAGAAACGAAGTGACCGGTGTCAAGCCAATAGTGATGGCAAAAGTGAATTCGACGGAACGTGGACGTGACAGTCCGCGCCGTGGCCAACGATCGCGGTCGCAGCAGACACGCCGAACATTAAGCAGGGCGTGAAGCGTAACCAGGCGGCGCAGCTGGAACCAGAGCCGACGCAGGCAAAGACGCACCTTGATGCGCGGCCCTAGCTTGATTGCGTCCTGTCATGCCCCATCGGTGATGCAGTGGAGACCGTGTGCGGTGGAGAGGTGAAGGGCTCGATGGGGCGCTGTCGAAGGATGCCTGACTCCGTCAATGCTCGCGGCGGCTCGCTTTGGAACGATCGGGACGTCGAGGCGAAGCGTGAAAGCATATCCTGACGACCACCATCAGAAAACCGTGTCGAGTAAGAACAGCATGGTGCGAGAGCGACAAGGTTGGGCACGACGGCGGCGGGAATGAAGGGAGCGACGGTCAGAACTTTAACTCCGAAGTCGTGGCACCAACAGAACTTAGCCAGAGGCACGCGATGGATCGGCACGCGGCGGTTTGGCCGCGACCAGAAGACAGAGCGTCGATGACCGTGGCGCCGGCGGGCGCTGACGACGATCGAAGGCCCGTGACAGCCGTACGTTGTTCACTCGGCCCGCACGACCGGTTGTCCCTCTGTGAGTGACATTCAACCTGCCCGTCGCCGCGAGATACCGACGCGCGAATCACACAAACGAATACACGACGGCAGCGCGCCACCCTGAAGCCAATCTACAGCAATCGTTCCGGATCTGATTCAACGCAGACATGGTTGGAGAGCTGGTCCGCGTCACAGGCCATCTGACGATCGGCCAATCCCCGGACGACCCGTCCAAGGCCGCGCCGTCAGAGGACTCCACGCCGTCGATGAAACAACGGCGGCCATCGAGGTGCTCGGCCCAGCGTCGTGAACGACAGCTGAACGGAATTCCGTTGTCACGGTCACCGTTCGTTTGCGGGTGCGCGCGCTTTTGGCGCCACGGATGAGCTACGCGCGCGCCGCAGGAACATCTCGCCAGCAACCGCACGGATGTCGGAGGTTCGATACGGCGCAGCTTGACCTTTCTTGTTCACGGGTGCTGAATGGCTTTGGATGACCGAGTTCCTCTGATGCGGCCATGGGCGCTGCCCAGAGGTGTAAGCGTGGCAGGGAATCGAACGTGTCAGCGCAAGTCGACCACACTGGCGAAATACGAAGTACGCTGAGCGCGAAGGCCTCACTCAGCAGGACCAAGGTATTCGTCTTCTCCATCCTCACGGTTTGTGTTTCCATCGGAAACGGAGCCGCCTTTTACGTCGGCATCGCAGCTCAGCGAACGCGTGGGTTGTTTTACTACGCGAGAACCAACCAACGAGGGTGGACCGGCGGGATTCATCGTCTGGACGCGGAACTCGGATACGTCACCGCGCCGAATGCTCGGGGGGCGGAGATCCTCGGGGTGGGCCCCGATATCCCAGTGCGCCATGACGACGACGGTTTCAGAATTCCCGTTGCTGGCGACCCGGATGCAGGGGCCTCGCGCGCTCGGCCGATGCTGTTGACGCTGGGCTGTTCATTTACTTACGGCGCGGCGAACCCGGCCGAAGATACCTATTCCTATCTCGTGGGCCAGTATGTCGGCGGGACCGCGCGGAATGGCGGCGTGAGCGGCTATGGATTGTCCCAGATGATAATCCGGGCGCGACGTCTGGTTCCGAAGCTCAAGCCGGATTATCTGATCGTCCAGTACTCGCCTTGGCTCGCGGAGCGAGCGTTGAACCCATTCGCTCCCGCGTACTTTGGTAAGGTGCCCGCGCCGTTCTTTTATTGGCGTGGTGGTCGGCTCGGGCTCCATCGTCCACTGTTCGACAGCATCACCATGGATGTGCCGCTCGAACGATACCGGGGGTCGACCAAAAGCGTTGCCAACTTTGCCTCATTCTTTCTGAACGTTGGTTTGCCGCTTCTCGCACACGACGACGTTCACATGGCTCTCTACGGTGCCGGCGCGTTACTGGGGACAAGTCCGCCACCGATTCGCCGAAGAGATTTTGCCGAGTTCCTCGGCATTCACCGGCACGAAGTCGAGCGGTTCGCCTACCAGGAAATCGCGAAGGTGGCCAGGACGACGAACACCAAGGTTGTTGCCGTCATCATCGGCGCCGGGGAGCCGGGGCCTGTTGCAGACATATTTCCAGACGACTTCCTGATCGTCGATGCGCAGAGTGCGCTGCGACGACGGCTGCCTGATGGCAAGCCGCAGACCTACCAACACGCGTACGGCCACTGGAGAGGCGTTCCCGCGCAATTGATTGATGGATTTCACCCCAATGCGGCCGCGCATCGAATCATTGCTCAAGAAATTGCGGCGAAGATCAACGAATTCCGGAGGTGAAGCTCCAAAGCGCGACAGCTATGTCTGACGCTTGGCGGCTTTGCTGAGATTCGAACCTGACTAGCAGCGGCTGCCGCACTCAAACAATGCAATATCACTCGCCCCCACGTGCGGCCTGCGTGTCGGTCTGGGAAGCGAGCATTCAGGCGCTGCACCCCTCCCTAGTATTGGAAGGGTTGCGCGAATCCCTTCCACGAGAGGGGACAACCCGGGACTCCCCTGCTGACCTGAAGTGCTCGTACGCGTGAATTGCCGACGCGAGGCTGTGATGGATTCAAGGAACTGATCGCTCATGTCTCTTGCGCCAGGCGAGTCCCGAATGAAGCGCACGAATTCGAGCCAGCCCGAAGACGCGCTCGGCCACCTTATCAAGGAAGAGCTCGCAGCACGCAAGAGAGCCACCAAGCGATGTTGGGGCGTGTTCACTGGCTTTGTCGGTCTAATGGTCGCACTCGCAGGTCTCTTCGACGTAGCACGCGAGCCGGGACGCATTGTGCTGTGCTTCGTGGCGCTCGTGTCCATAACCGTCTGGGCGCAACTGCAGAGCCGTGCGTCTGATACGGTGTCCATGCACGACGACCGAATGGAGAATCTCGAGAGAGAGCTGTTCCGGCGCGCGCGGCTCTTGCCGCAGCCCGAGCGACCGCGCCGCTTTCTGACGAAATGGCGAACGGTGCCGCCCTGTCGAGTGATCACTTGGATGCCAGCGCTAGCATTTGTGGGGTGGCTCGTAGCGCTGTTTCGAATGGTCAGGCTGATTTAACGATTTCCTGCGATGGACGACTATCGACGTTCCCTCAATCTCAGTCCGCTAACCAACATCTACCGACGCCTGGAATACCAGCAGTAACGAACCACGCAGATTAGCGAGGTGGAAGGACTCTTATAAGCGCGTTTGTTGCCGTTACTCGAATTCGATTTCTCACCATCGGCATGCGAGTTGGTCCCACTGCCCGACGGGGGATGCTCCACTAACGACCGATCCGAGGTACGTGAGCGTCCGATCGCACTTCGGACAGCGCCACGTTGGAACTCGCATGGGCGGAGCCGTCGTGCGTAGGGCGCTGCGGCGAGAGCGGCCGCCTGTGGCATTCCGCGGCAGGCCAACATCGCACACGGACACCGGCAGGTGAATTACACGTTGAACCCGGGACGTCGATGACGACCGGGCCCACGCGCGAGCGAATCCGAAAATCGCGAAGAATGAACTATTGGAGGCGAATGGCGAACGGCTGGAATTCGGAACGGCGCCAGCGACAAACGCAGGCGATATACGGCGTTGGCGCCCCTGGGACGGCTCCACGGGTCCGAAAACACAGAGGGCAAGGCTCGCGCGTCATGCAATGCATACGCGGCGGCGAACGAGAGCAGTTTCGTATCCTCTCAGGAGCATTGCCTTGCCTCAGGGCGTCCGGAGACGGGGCCGCGCTGCGCAATGCCCGTTAACTACATCGAGAGGCGAGTGCGCGGTCTCGAGTCGCACTATGGAAAGCAGATTTCAAGGGTCGTATTAGTCGTGAAGGCTGTTCCACCCTCGCGCGTGCGTCCCGCGGTAAACACGTCGCCGCCCGCACCAGCAAAGCGCCCGGTTCCGCTGGTTATGCGGCCGATCCCGGAAAATGGGCCGGTCCCGCTCCCCTGCGGCGGTGCCGGATCGAAGACAGACACGTCACTGATTGTGACGGTGCCATCTCGCGTCGTGAAGGTCGAAATACCACTGACGACCAGCCGTCCCGCCGGGTCGCTGGCAATCGGCTCAAATGCGAGCGCCTGAAAGAAGAACGTACCGCGGAAGCCGTGGGTACCCTGGACGCGATCGCTGGCGGCACAGAAACCGACGGGGCTCAGGCAATCGGGGCCCGGCGGAACCAGCACGGAGTCGTCCACTGCGGTGATCGTCTGACACTGGGTCGCGGCGGCTGCGGAAGGCGCCGCAGCAGACCAGAGAGATACTCCAAGGAAGGCGGCGACGAGGTGCGCGCCTGTGTACCTAAGCGGTGGTAATCTTCTCATCCCGAGCTCCTTTCGCTCGCGCCCTACGGCCGCGATTCCGCCTAAGCCCAAGTTCTCTTCGTGAAATTGGCCCGCGTTTTCACTTGGGCTTGAGGTTTTCCGCCAGATATTGATTGGCAAACTTGTCCAGCCAAGATCGCAGTCGAGCCTCAATTCGCCTACGTTCTCACGTCCAACCGTTCGCACCTCTCGACACTGCCACGTCACGCCGCTGAGCGGTTCATTGGTCAGTACTGACCGCGCCGTTTGCGTGAGACTGCTCTCGACCAGAAGGGCGAAGAGGGTACTCGCTGGTTTGGGACGGTGTAGACCGCTACAGCAAGCAGTGGCGTCACAGATTTCGTCACGGCGATTGTCTCTTCAAGCGATGAAAATAGACGAATACCCAGTTGTTGAAGCTCAACGTCAGTAGTTACTTTCTCCTCGGTTAAACGCAGGTTCTGAGCTGCAGCGTCAATTTCCTCGATCACGACGAACACATCCGGCAGGCCCCAAGGGACTTAGGCTCCGCAGACGGCTCCTCGGGTGTAGATCTCCTGTGACGAAGAACACCACAACGATACACACCAGAATTGGGGGCGGCGTCGGCGCGTCAATGTTGCCGCCGGATATCCTCGCTGATGGCGGCGCTCGGCTGCGGGAGGATCATGGGTGAAGTCTTGGGTTCTGGCCAAGGGAGCGCCCAGACGTGCGCGCACTCGGTGCAGCGGTACCAGTTACCACGCGACACCGAGGACACCTCGCGCAAGACATAGCCTCGCGAACTTGAACAGGCCGGGAACGTCACGGAAACGGTTGAAGCCATGACTTCCATCCAACGGTGTCGCAGGAGCTGCGTTTGCGTATGCCGCGTCACATCGGCAGACAGCAGATTTTACGGAAGCGAGGGCGCCATTCTACTCCGAGCGAGTATGCGATGACGCGTCATCGATTTCGCGCGATCGGAGCCAACCTCATGGGTTCAGTTCGACTACCGAGGCGCGATAGGCGCCCATCGCTCTGGCGCAGGTTGCCCGTCAATGTCCGGCGATCGCCTGTTTCTTCACTGCTGGCACGACTACGGACTGCGGTATCTCAGGGCATGGGGAAACAGAAATTCGCTAAAAAAGATCGCGGAAGACCGCGAGTTCTAACGAGCTTCAGCAATGATAAGCGAGCGACAATGACTGATTGCCCTTTATCGAATCGACGAGATTCTGACGCGCCACTCCTGGCCGCAATTCTCGCAACGCAGTTTGACGGTCGTGGTCTCCTTGTCAGCCAAGACGTGAAACGGCTTACCCACGCCAAACTTGCACGACGGGCAGACCTCATCAATTTTCGCAGGCAGAGCTTTTCCATCGGCGGCGGATCCCTTAGGCACCCCATCCGTGAACAACGAATCCTCCGAACACCGGGCGCGGCTCAAGAGGAGCGCGGACAGGCCCTGACTGCTGCGTCCTCGAATACGGCGAGGCGTACGTCGCGGCAGCAGCGGAGGCGAGGACTCTCACTCGAGCCGCGTGCGATTTTCTGCTTGTCGACGTCGCCCATGCCAGGCGAGGATGGATACACGTTTATTCGTCGAATGCGAAGAGAAGGCCTTCGACAACCCGTTGCAGCGTTGACGGCTCTCGGCCACGAAACGGACTGAAAAACTACCGCAAGCCACCGCCGCAGCCGATGCATCCCCCTCGTGCAGGTCGTTTCGCCGTCATCACGCACAGCGCCGCAGACACGCCGATGAACGCTCTTGATGCTCTGTGATCCCGGTACGATTCGTTGGCGAGCGATCCTGTTCAGACGACGCCTGCCGCAAGCATATTTCGAGAGCACTCTCGCGTGTGAAATCGGCCGGACATCGAAATGGTAGAGGCACGACCTGACACAGTCGTGCCTCAAGGCGGTCTGCCCGTCGCGATGCTTCTACCTTCGCCTGGAGATCTCGTAGATCGCACCGTGAGAGAGCGATACCACGTAAAGATTGTTGTCGGGGCCCGTCTGAATATCCGTTGAGACGCCGAAGTTCCGGCCGAAGAGCAGGCTTTCACTCTCGGTGATGTCGAACTTGGCCAGGTTGTCGGCCACGCGATCTTCGAGAAGAGGATCGTCGACCGCGATCCTCCGCCGATTTCCCGTCAGCTTGAAGCGGAAGAGCTGCCCACCCATCAAGTTCGGCACGGCGGCTCCGGTAATCAGATTGCCGCGGTACTGCCGGCCGAGTCCCCCACCGCTGATGAAGCCGATCCCTCCCGGCGACACCTCGAACTTCCAACTGAACTGGGGATCGCTGTAATGGGAGACCGGACGATCGTCGGTCAGATGATGACCGCGAATCTCTCCAGCGGGTAGCCGCACCGTGTGCAGGTTGACGTAGGTGCGCCCTTGCCGGATGCGCGCCATCAGCGCCGCCACCGTCGGCTCGAATCCCGGCCGAGCAATCACGTCGGCATCGGTCAGAGTCCCTTCGGCGATGAGGTCGCCGGCCGCGAAATTGACCCCGGCGGCGTTGAGCGGCAGCAGAAATGCGACAATCGGGCCGTTCTGCCCACGGGCGCCCAGGTGGATGTGCGCCTGGGTCGCGTTTTCGATCGGCCCCGTCGCCCGCAGGCTGAAGCGAAGCGTGCCGTCGCGGGTTAATCGAAAGTCGGCGCTTGCGCTGGCGTTCGTCATCGGCGTCGGCGGCACCTCCTCGCGCCCCAAGAGCGTGGCGTTGAAGCGCCGCGGATCCTCGAATACCATGAACAGCCGCGCGAGCGCCTCACCTGCGCTGCTCGCGATGAGCGCGGGCGGCCATCGCACCTGCTGAAGCCCTGAGAACCTCTGGCTCGTTTCGATGCTCTTGAAATCGGAGAGTCGCGCCAGCGGTCCCATCACCTGCACCCAGCCGAGGTTCGCGCCCGGCTCGATGCGATTGAGCTCGGTGAAGCTGTCGTCGCCGTTCTGCTCATCCCACAGGTCTCCCGAAAACGGATCGAACGCCATGCCGAAGCTGTTTCGGATGCCATAGGCGAACACTTTTTGGAGATTGGCGCCCGCTTCACCGCCTCTGAGCGCGCCGGCCCGGAAGAACGGATTGTCTTTGGGTGCCGAGCCGTCGGTGTTGAGCCGCAGGATCACGCCCGTCAGATGCGCATCGTCGGGCTCGGGTCCGCCGAACTGATCGTCAGGCAGGTTGCCCATCGGGATTGCGGGACAGGGCAGGGCGGGGCAGCCGTGGCCATCGGGCAGATTTTGCATCTGGCCGCGGCGGCCATTGTCGCCCATCAAGATATACAGCTTGCCGTCCGGACCGAAGCGGAGGACGCCTCCGTCGTGATTGCCGCGCTGAAGCCCGTTTGTCACGTCATCCTGCAGCGCGCGAAGCCGGATGACGTTGCCGTTCATCGTCAGCTTCGATCCATTCCAGACAAACTGGTCAACCCGGTTGCCGAGCAGCGGCGTTTCGGCGAGCACCGCACTATCCGCGCCGGTCGTGCTCTCGGTCCAGAAGAGGTAGACGAACGGCGTCGTCGGAAATTGCGGGTCGAGCGCAATGCCCAACAGGCCGCGTTCGGATGCGGAATTCACAGCCAGGTCGAGCACCGTCTCCGGCGGGGCGCCGTTGACAACGCGCTGAACCCGGCCCGTGCCTTTTTCGAGCACCAGGATGTCATTCGCTCCGATGAACGCCATGCTCGTCGGTAACTGCAGACCACTCACGACGGTGCGGACCGCCAGGTTCGGATCCTCAACGCTCGCAGCTTGCGCGACCAGAGGGTCGTTGCTCGGAGTCGAGATTGCCAAGATCGCCGCCAGGCAGAGACCGGCGAAGAGCTTGGAGCGCGTTTGCGACCACGGCGCGTGGGTGTTGCAATCCGGGAACGGATTCAATCGTTGCGGCATGCGCTCTCCTTTCCAACCGCCCAATGAGGTCATCCCTCTCGGCGTGGCGGGCGTGACAAGGCCCGTGCCATTGGCGAGATGCGCGCCTACAGGGGAAACGATCGCAAAAGAGCTACGCAAGAGTTACGGACGGAGTAATCATGTTCCTTCCCGGAAACTCGTGATGTCATCAATCGCTCGAGCCAGGAGGGTGGTATGACAAAACGTATTGCCGTGTGGATGCTGATTGCCGTGGGCTCATCTGTCTCGGCCTTCGCGCAAGCCATCCCAGTGCGCGACGTAGAACCCCAGCTCGACACCCGTTTGCGATAACGCTAAGAGCCGAAAATGAATTTTGGCGCCGTGCATTCCCTGATCGGGAGCACCGAAGTGCCGGAAGGGCAAGGCGGACTGGTGCGAATCGCTTCACGCCCTTGAATTGACTAAGCCGATTCAGGATCCTGCGCTCCGCAATGCCATGCTCGACGCCGTCGAGG
>Ga0111539_10006038_pt1 | contig 15642 bp, 29 predicted proteins | sample RhiMethybrSRZTD1_FD_79667 | JGI IMG/M metagenome (GOLD analysis project Ga0111539, IMG submission 79667) | Populus rhizosphere microbial communities from Tennessee, USA - Rhizosphere MetaG P. TD hybrid SRZTD1 (version 2) (version 2) | ecosystem: Host-associated > Plants > Roots > Rhizosphere >... | reverse complement strand
TGACGCACCGCGGTGACTTCGCCCTCATGACGGGGATCCGCCACCAGCCGCACCTTGTCACCACAAGAGTACGGCAGCCAGTCAGCTGTCCTCATTTCTCTCTCCTAATCCGCACAGGATTGTGCGTAGATGGGGTCCGTAGACCCCATCGGCTCACAATCTCAGTGAACCGTCGGCGTCAACCGACGGCGCTTCTCAGGCTTCGGGTCCGGCACGGAGGCGCACCGCACCCACTCATTGGGCACGATGGCTTCAGCACCGGAGTCCCAACGCACCACGCTTTGCTCCGGGCCAGCCTGCACAATCGTGCCTGCCGTCCCGCGTGAGGACCCAACCAGGACCACACGGTTGGCTGGGTCGGCCTTGAGCTTGCGCACCGCTGACATGGACATGCCAGTCAACGTGGACCGTGCCCGGTCGCCCACGTCCGGTTCCGGGCTGGAGCTGGAGTCGTTACCCCCAGCCCAGATGCGCAGCCACCGTTTGATCTTAGACGATGACACGCCGAGCTCCTCGCCCAGCTTGGCGGCAGCCTCCGCGCCTTCGGCGTTGAGGGCAGCCCGCACGCGACCGCGCTTGCTGTTAGGTTTGGTCATTGACGACCTCCCACAAACCCATCCTCATGCAACTGGTCTTGCGCCTCGTGGCTCCCAGCACGATTGTACGCACGCACAAACCGCTCACGGGACTCCGGAGTGGATCGCTTGCTCCACTGTGCTGTTGGGATGCCAAGGCGAGGGTCATCCGGCATAGCGTAGCGGCTAGCCTCAACCATCTCGTCGAGAACCTTGTTCATTTTCTCTCTCCTAATTGTGCAACTTGCGGGATGCAGGATTGCACGCAGATGGGGCTTGGTAGCCCCATCGTCTTGCAATCTCAAGCAGCAGCAGCCTTGGCCATGACCACGCGGCGAACCTGATCACCAATCCAAGCCTTGGCGCTGTCAGGGTCAGTAAAGCGATCAACAACAACTAAGCCCTGATCGTTTTCCACAACCCACTTACGGGAGCCCGGCTCCCGACGGCGGACTTTCCACTTGCTACCGCTACGGTCCGTGGCGACCCAAACGTTCTTCTCACGCTCGGACCAGCGCAGCTTGCCAGCCTTCTCTTCCTCGACACGCTTGGCTTCATCCTGCTGCCAGTAGTCGTAGAACATCAGGAGCTCTTCAACCTTCTCCAAGAACAAAGCCTTGGCCGCCAGCATGGCGCCGTCGGTCATGTTGGAGCACTGGCTAGAGGAACGGCTGACACCGTACCGAGCCGTGGTCAACACGTCCCGGCGCAGCGTATCCCGGATCGCCTTCACGATATCCTCCGGCGACCGGTCAGTCAAGGCCAACGGACCCTCAGCCATCTCCACGGCCAGCTGATACTGAGCCGCGTTGACGAACGCCGAGTCCCCCCAACGCAGCGCGTCGTAGGGATTGGCCGCAAACCGCTCCTGGAATTTGTCGAGCGTAGCCTTGCTGGTAGTACGCAGCTCAGCGGTATACTCGACGATCTTCTCGAATGGCGTCTTCATTTTCTCTCTCCTAAGCGACAGCAGAACTGGCCATCATCAGACACCGCATCACGGTGTGACCGGGGATCACTCCCCGGTTTCGGCCTTATTTGTCCAACAAACTCATAACACCGCCTTCAGCCCACATAGCGTAAGGCATCCAAGTGAATTCTTCGTCTTCTGGTCCACCAGGGACCAGCACGTAAATGCCTTCGCCATCGTGGTGGTTAAGCATCACCCATTCCTGAGGATCGTCATCGTCAGGATAGATGCGCCGCGCTACAGTGTAAGCAACCGTTTCATCAGACAAGGGCTGCTTGTTACCATACCGATCCTGAACCCAATATTCGGTCGGGTTGGCGTTCATTTTCTCTCCCCTAAGTGAGCTGTCATCATCAGGCACTGGTCGCTCAAGCCAGCACTAGGCCTGGTGTCTCACGACAGCAGGCCTTTCGACTTTTAGGAAAGAGAGAGAATACAATACCTGCCTATTCCCATAGCATTGTCAGTCCCGGCCGCGGGCACGCGCGCTCTCACGCGCGGCACTGGGCATGCGGACCATCGGTGCCAATCACCGTGGGCAACCCCTACTACGGCCACGAGGGGCGTTGGGGGTCTCCACCGGCCAAACCGCGAGTGGCGGTGTCAGGCGCTGGTGATCATTGGCGACAGGCGCGCCGGAAGCGCGCCCGCAGCGGCAAAGCTGCTGCTAGGTTTCAGATCAGGTAAGGTGCCACCGTGGAGCCCGCGCGCTGTGTTGGTCGGGCGCGCCGCGTTGGTCGGTGCCTGGGCGTGAGCCTCGGCGCGGCGCGTGGTCCCTGATGTCGTGCGGGTCGGTGGTGGCGCCTCCGGCGTGGGCTGGCTGAAAACGCGGGCTCCTACGCCTGAAGGGTTTCTTGAGTCCGGGTCACGCCTTCCGCCTCAGCGGGGCACCGCCCTATTCCCAGGTCAAGCCTAATCATACCGCGTTTGACAATAATTGTCAAATCCCGGCCTGGGAGGGCCCCCGGCTAAGCCCTTGATTTCCCTAGACTTTTAGGCCCCGGCCGGGCCCATAAAACCGGCCTAAAATGGGCCTTCTTGGGGTTCCCCCACGGGCAGTGGGGTTTCCTGGGGAGGGTGGGAAGCCCAAAAAGCCCACTGGCAGTGGGCTCAACCGGCCGGAGATCCGGCTGCGGCAGTGGGCTAAAAAGCCCGACTGTAGCCCATGAAATGGGCGTTTCTAGAGTGCCCCAAAAAGCCCCCATTTCATGGGCTTTCCTGGGGATTGACAGAAAACCGCAGGGGCAGTGCGGTAATTGACACACGTGGCCCTTGCGGTTTAAACCTTATTAGGGGTATATGAATGAAGTGCGGCCCACCGCTGATCGTTTCGATGGGCCGCTTAAGTGACCAATCCTTGGGAAGGGTTGGTGGTCACGAAAGCAGTTTATACCGCATTCCGTGACCTCCCCCAAGCCCTGAATTGGTCTAGTGATACCCAGCAGTAGATCCTGCTGATTGAGTATCCGAGTAAACACCTGCCGGTTAATCCGATCCGGTCCAAATCGGCCCTCGCCCTGGGGTGCACGCAATACCAGGGCTAAGACTCCGCCGGGTGCTCGCCCAAAGCGGGACCAAATGGACAGTGCAGCAGGGATGCTCCATTGTCATCCGCCAGGGACTCCGACGGTTCCATGGTTACTGATCGTGCCATGGTGATAGCCAGGGACACTTAATCCCTAGCGTGGTGAAGCCACGTGATCGAGGGTGAGTCCTCGAGGGAGCGTCCTGGTCCCAGCGTCAAGTGGGACATCCCTGGGGAAACGGAGTCATGAGATCAGCACTCATCATCCGCGTCTCTCTACTAGGGCTTCAGGCCTCAGGAGGGAGGGTGTGCGGAGGCAGGAGGCATAAGGATGAAGTGGAGAATGATACTGGATGATGGTGAACACCTGTATGGTTGACTATGAGACTCACCTTGATCTCCACCAATGATACTGATCACTCTGTGATTGTCAGTGTTGACAATGTCAGGTATGAATACTGGTTGGGGGACCATTACCAGAAGTTGTCATACGTCAAGTGGTGGATCCGCAAAGGAGTCAATGGTCGCGCTCTCAGTTGGCTCAAGCAGCACGCTATTAGGACTGACAAACTATGATCCAGTTCGGGTTAGGGTTGATCTGGGTGGCTGCCATAATTTCTATGGCGTTCGTGGTCGTCATCACGCTATCACAAGGGCTCCCTCAATGATCGTTCTCACGGGTAGGAATGTCAACACCCTCTGGTCCAAGGCGTTGGAGGTAATTGAGAACTGTCAACAGGAGGCCTCCCGCAATGGACCGGTGATAGTGGCCTCCTGCCCAATTATGAGCGTCTACGACAAGCCGTGGGAGCGGGTGTTGTTCGATCCCGCCCGGGACGCCAACCCGTTCTTCCACCTGTTTGAGGCACTGTGGATGCTGGCTGGCCGCAACGACGCAGCCTTTCTCAACAAGTTTGTCAAGGACTTTGGGGCACGGTTTGCGGAGCCGGACGGTAGGATACACGATGCCTATGGGTACCGGTGGCGTCATCACTTTGACCATGACTATGATGACCTGGACCAACTAGCAATCGCAGTAGACAAATTGCGCAAGAACCCCCAGGATCGGCAAGTTGTCATCCAGATGTGGGATGCTAACTGGCATGATTGTCAGGAGGGATACGCCAACACGGGCGCCAATGACTTGTTAGGTGATTGGCGGGGCCGGCCTTGCAACACCCACATCTACCTGCGCGTGCGGGACGCTGCGCGCACCGTACGGCATTACCTCAACGTGGATGGTACCCGACGCCGGGATTGGGCCGCCACCACCCAGCTGGACATGCCCAACCCCGTCCTAGACCTCACAGTGTGTTGTCGGTCTAATGACATCATCTGGGGGGCGTACGGAGCCAACGCTGTGCACTTCAGCTTCCTGCAAGAGTACCTTGCTGGGAAGATAGGCGTGGGTATTGGTAAGCTCTACCAACTCAGCAACAACTGGCACGCCTACGAGGACACGCTCCAGGGTTACTACGCGAAGAACCCCGTACCCAGTCGGGATCCTTACACCAATGGTATGACTCCCATCCCTATTGGCAATAATTGGGAGGCCTGGGACGACGACCTGGCCGCCTTCATGACGTGGGCTGAGAACGCTACTGACGGCCAGTGGCCCTACTTCCAGAACGTATGGTTTAATGTGGTGGCAGCGCCGATGTTTCATACTCATTGGATATGGAGTACAGGTCGCCAACAGTACGCTTTAGCTGTCTTAGAAAACGTTATGGCACCTGACTGGAAATTGGCCGCCGAGAACTGGATGCGTAGGAGGATACGGTGATAGAACGTGATAGCCTACGCAATGATGTGTTCATGGCCGGCCGGGTCAAAAGGTACCACACCTGGCCCACCATCAACACTGAGACGATCGCCGAGCACTCCTGGGGCGTGGCCATGGTGTACTGCCGCATCTTTGGCACGCCCAACGGTTACGTATTCCGGTACATCCTAGAGCATGACCTCACCGAGCTCTGGACTGGGGATCTGCCCTTCCCCATCAAGCGCGAGTTTCCACTGGTAGCCCGCACCTTGGGCCTCGTTGAGGACAAAGCTTGCACCGCTATGGGCATCTTACCACAGGCCTCCGTCACCTTGAATGAGAAAGAGCGCACCCGCATCAAGTTTTGTGATTTGACCCAGATGCTGCTCTTTGGGCTGCTGGAGATCAGTATGGGTAACCGTCTAGCGCAACCTATCATCGACGGGACCGCAAAGGCTATCTTAGCATTGGGGTTGGAAGGCGACGATAGGCTTGCTGCTGGCAAATTCTGGGAGGCCGATAACCTATGGACAAGAATTGTCTCGCATACCACCGCCACCAGGACGGCATCGTCCAACGGTGATTAAAGTGCTGGGCTGGCAAGGACTCTTAGCAAAGGTCAAGGCTTGGTGGGGAAGAACACCTCCACCCCTGCCGCCCCGGTGGGAGCCTACCTTCGAGCCGACGGTGGCCCAGCCGCACCAATTGGTAGCACCTGTAGTGCTGATGCCACCCCCTGTCGTGGAACAACCCACAGAGCCTGAAGCACAGTCCACCAGACCTAACCACCGCAAGCATAAACCACACAAAGAGCATGACTTCACCTACCACTACCTGCGCAAAGACCTTGCCGACACTATCGACAGCATCCTAGGTCGATTAGAGCACCTACATAAAGCTGCTCGCGAATACTATGATATAGACATAGACAATCTAGAGAACTTGTGGGGGTGCGACTTCCTACTGGTAGATAGGGACTTGGGCGAACGTATGAAGGGCGGCGATAAGTGGAGCGCAATTGATAACGCCTCCACCAGTGAAATGGTTGAAGTGATCTGGCCAATAGACCATGCCTTCGTCAAATTATGGGATGATGATGGTGGTAATGTTATAAACCTCGTCCGTCTTACCAGTGTTACAGCCAAGCAAGTACGTGGCAAAATCAACAAAATATACCCCAAGATGTTGCGGATGCTATTAGCAATTGTATCCCCCGAAGGTGTTTGGACTACCGTAGACTATCACCTGGGGCTAACCAAGGATGCTTGGGTCTTCATTGATAATTTCGAAGGGATCGCTCGCAAGTCTCGAGATAAGTACCGATCCGTAGTTGACTACGTACTACCAATGATTCTTACAGCCCGCTACGAGTGGCACGTGGCCTTTGGCACTATACCGGGCGGCCCAAGGGTGCTGATACCCACCAACCCCACTGCCTGCCTACAACTGTTCCGCAACCGTGACCGGGACCCCAACGCGACCCGGCGTGCCAAGCTGCGCCACTGGGTTGAGGAACACTGGCGCGAGAACGAAGAGCAAGGGCTGGCATTTGTGTGTGCCCACCTACGTGGTCACACTGAATTTAACTGGAGCGGGTTGGCCTGTGAGCTATTCGTTAGTGAGTATGACTTGGAGAAGAACGAGCTGTTCAAGGCGCAGGCCAAGGAGTGGCGGAGCCGCCGGCAACACAACCGCGTGCGCGTGCACATCAAACGGAAAACCAACGGGCCACACTAGCACTGCAGGAGGCTGATAACCTATGGACAAGAATTGTCTCGCATACCACCGCCACCTGGACGGCATCGTCCAACGGGACTTGAGCTACGTCCGCAAGAAGGACACCCAATACAACGCCAGCTGGAAGCGCCGCGGTGGCTCTGGAGCTTGGTTCACCATCGTGCGCCCCTGGGACCGGTTGGAGAATATAGTCAGCGGTCAGCACCACGATATCTTCTCGGCCATCCACAAGGAAGGCTTGGACGGTCCGGACGGCTCTGTAATAGCTTGTATACGGGACCTGCGCCGCTACCTACTCCTGGTGGAAGCTGAGATGATGGAGCAGATCATGCCGACACAACGTCGCTTTCGGGGGGAGCGTCCTGAGGAGCTTTCCGTGCCAGGCACGCCGGAGGACGGTGGCCACCACGCGCGTCAGCGTGACCCCGATGATCTATGGCCCTGGGTGGCCAGCGTAGACGATTACAATGCTATCCCTAGTAAGTTACACAACATTTGGTCGTCGTCATCTTGGTTAGAACCCCGCATTACTCCAGAGCAGTATGAAAGCCTAAGCCAAATCGGGTGGCTTAGTGGCAAACAGATACAAGCGTGTTACTCCCCAGTGTACATGGATTTTGAGACTGGCGAGGACGTCGACGACCCAGTGATCTACAAATACGCTGACAGCAAAACCCCCGACAACGGTAGATGGAAACTACACGCCTATTGGTTAGACCTCTCCAAATGCCCTCCTAGCGAGCGGGATCGGTACCGTTGCCTGCCCAACGAGCTTAATCTGAAGGAAGCTGAGAGCCTAATGGAATACCGCGAGTTGTACTCTTGGGTACCTAACCTACAACGGTACGTACTACGCCGCCGCGTGTGGAGAATGGAGTAACCATGGCAAAAGCAAGTAAACCCACTATTAAGATCGAGGCTTATGATCACGTCAAAGTGGCAATAGGCCGCAAGGACCAAGTCATCACTATACAAATGACGTTCTCAGATGACACTCAGGCCGAGATCGCGTTCGCCGATCTTTGCGAGGCCAGCTCCGGGAAGGGCTTCAGACTAAATTGGGACGTCAAATGAGCACACTCGTTACCGGGGACTTCCACCTTAATGACCACCCCCGGGATCAATACCGTCATAGGGCAATGCGGACTATCCATGACATTGCTAAGCAGCACAAGGTTAGTAGGATCATCATCCTGGGGGATCTGACTGACGAGAAGGACCGGCACAGTGCCAACCTAGTGAACCAGGTCGTCAGCCACCTAGCGCGGTTTTCTGACATTTGCCAGACGGTCATCCTCCGTGGGAACCACGACTACCTAGACCCCGAGCAACCGTTCTTCGGGTTCCTCAACCATTTGCCAGACGTGGTTTGGATCAATTCTCCTACATACTCCCCTGAAATGAACGCCTTATTTCTGCCCCACACCCGTAATTACCAGAAGGATTGGGACGGGCTCGACTTGCGGCGTAGGCAGACTATCTTCGCACATAACACCTTCACCGGAGCGAAGGGAGCAAATGGGCAGGCGTTAGAGGGTATCTCGCTAGACGCGCTTGGGGCTCACAAACCTGCTGCGAATAAGGTTATCAGCGGTGACATACATGTCCCGCAAATGGTTGGCTCCGTCACCTATGTGGGTGCACCGTACACCGTAGACTTTGGCGATGATTACCAGCCACGGGTGCTTATCCTAGGGTCAGATAGTTATTTCTCGGTACGAGTAAAAGGTCCGCAGAAGCGCCTGATTGAGATACGCGACAACAAGCTACCCAGCAAATGCCCGACTGCTGGCGACATCCTATCCGTGCGTGTGCACTTGGATAGTAGAGCCAGAGCTGATTGGGCTAAATTCCAGAAGGAAGTTGTAGAATGGGCAGCAGGGTGCGGCTGCTACTTGCAGCAAATCCGGCCTATTGTCGACCGCGTTATTCGGCTACCACAGCCTAAACGCGACACCAGGTCTGACGAGGCACTAGTCAAGGATTATGTCAAATCACAAAAGGCCGATAATGACACCAAGGCCGCTGGCCTCAACATCTTGAGAAAAACGTAGTGTACAAAGTCGAGTTTGCCCACCTAGAAATCCAGGGGTTCCGTAGCATAGCCAGGCCCATCCGGTTAGAACTAGGCCGCTACGGTCCTGGGTTACACTTCCTACGCGGGGCCAACCTAGCAGAGCCCGGCCTACGTAGTAACGGAGCCGGCAAGTCAACAATATGGGAGGCACTCACCTGGTGCTTGTACGGCAAGACCACAGGAGGACTACGCAGCACAGACGTGCAGTCCTGGTTACCGAACAGCGGCACCATCGTTGGCGTAGGACTACTTGTCAACAAACGCCTATATGAAATAGTGCGTACAGCTGCGCCCAATAGTTTGACCATTGACGACAAGGACGTCGGGCAGGAGGCTGTCGACAAGCTAGTAGGCTTGAGCTACGAGACCTTTCGACAGACCGTTTTGTTCGGTCAAGGACAGCCGTTGTTCCTGGACCTGCCTCCACGTAGCAAGATGGAATTGTTCAGCGAAGTGTTGCAACTGGAACGGTGGGATAGGTGGTCGGAGGCCGCTGGCAAGCGCGCCAAGACACTGAGTCTCGAGAACAGCCAGTTGTCAGGGGAGATGATCGGCGCGGAAGCCCGCTTGGCCGACCTTAATAAGATGGTAAATAACGCGAACGAAAGGGCCAAGGAGTGGGCCGCAGAGCGGCAAAAGGCGCAGGCCCAGGCGGAGGCCGCTATAACCCAAATTAAAAGGCGGCTGCAAGCCCTACAAACGCCCGTGCATGCCGCTCAACTAACCTATGATGGGGTCAAGGCCGAGGCGGCCAGCCGGACCAACCTGCAGGCCGAAGTCACTCGAGCTGTGCAGGACGCAAGAGTGGAAGTTGAGCGGGCGCATGCCCGCGTAGCAACTCTCAAGAAACAGCTCGACCAAACCCGAACAGGCCGGTGCCCCACTTGCGGCCAATCAATCAAAGGTGACCACAAGCATCTCGAGAAGCTCAAGCAGGAAGTTGCCGCTGGTGTGCCCAAGAAGTTGCTAGAAAACCTCAAAGCAGCGGAGGGGTCCTGGAAGGTTGCCTTCCGGGACAATCAAGCTCACGAGAAGAAGGCTAGCGGCGCTCTTGAGGTCCTGAGCACAATGGGCATCGAGCTTGCTGAGCTCAACAGCAAATTGCAAGTAGCCCAGAAGGCTCGCGACGAATATGCTGATTCAGCCAACCCTTACCGACAACAATACAACGAGCTACGCAAGCTAGAGACCAAAGCCATCGTCGCGCTCGAGGAGATCACCGCCCGCCACCACTTGTTGCAGCGCCGGGTGAGCCGCGCCCAATTCTGGGTCAAGGGCTTCAAGGACATCAGGCTACTGGTAATTGAGGAGGTTCTACAGGACCTGGAATTCTTCACCAACGCTTTGTTGCTAGAAGTAGGACTGGACGGTTGGTCAATTCAGTACTCTATTGAGAAACTGACCAAATCGGGCACCGTCCAGACTGGACTGAACACCACTATATTATCACCGACAAACCGTTCCCCAGTCCGGTGGGAGGTGTGGTCTGGCGGCGAAAGCCAGCGGTTGCGCCTGGCAGGCAGCTTGGCCCTATCGGAAGTGTTGCTGGCGCGGGCGGGGGTGTCGGTAGACTTGACAGTACTCGACGAACCCACTCGCGGGTTGTCGGCTGAGGGCATCCGCGATATGTGTAGTTGTCTGGCGCAACGTGCCCAGGACACAAGTTCGCAGGTATGGTTAGTTGACCACCATGCGGTACCTTCTAGCCAGTTTGCTAGCACGCTGACCGTAGTAAAAACTGATTCAGGTACTGAGATAGGCAGGGAGGACAGTTAATGACGGATACGCCCACAGAACCCAACAATGGCAAGCGCCCACGCAAATCAGCATCGGTTGCTGAGCAGATCGAGCAGAAGCTGTTGAATGAGATTAGTGAGTCCGTAACCAGACTTGCTGGTAACGGCACCGGCCAGGAGTTAGCCATCAACGACCCGGTTACCGAAGCCCGCCTGGCAGTGGTGCGGGCTGGCATGGCTGAAATGCAAGCCGTCTATATGGACCGCGACGGCTGGCGCAAACGTGCTGAGGAGGCGGAGCTCCGGATTACGGAGCTGATGAACATGGCGGAGCAAGCCAAGGAGGGGGAGCGCCTGCGGTTGAAGGAGGTATCCGACCAAGCCATCACTGAAGCTCGGGCTTCGCTGGCTGCTCAGGAAGTGCTGCAGGGTGAGATTGACAACATGCGGGCGCGGTTGGTAGCGTCTGACACTAAGATACAGGAGGCGCAGGCCGAGGCCGCAAAATACAGAACGTTCGCTCTAATGGTAAGAGCAAGCGTTGACAAACTAATCCCTAAGGACTAAAGATGCGCGATGACCTGCGGGCGATTGCTACGGAAAGTTTAAAGCAATGTTGACGATCGCCGCCGTGCTCTTGCGCATCAAGCCTACGGGGAAGTGATGATGGATGACCGGCTCTATTTTGCGATAGTCGGCGGCGCCTTCGCCGTGGCAATAGTCTTCTTTGTTAATAATCACTACTTAAAGGGAAATACGAGCTGCGGCCTAGCTTGGCTCCAGGGTTGCGCGGACGCCGGCCTGTCTAAAGACTTATGCGATGACATTCGAGCCCGAAAGAAATGGCGGGATGCGTTCACTCCGTTTTGAGAGGTTAAAGCAATGTTGACGATTGGCGCCGTGCTCTTGTGGTGGAGTACTGATGGGCGGGTGAAGCTGCCGTGGTGGACGTGGGTCTGCATCGTCCTTGACACCGCGCTCAGTAATCTGCCGACTATGTTGGTGGGACGGATCTTATGGAGGGCGGTCGTATGATGGGTGAGGGCGGCAAGCTTGCCACGTCCGCGCGAACGAACGAGATGATTGGCTGTGCCCTGACCTGTTATCCCTTTGTGTGGAAGCTGGGGGTGCAGCGTTCGCCTGGAATATGGATCGCTACCATCGGGCCGGTCGGACTCGTCGTCTCATGGCAGCGGCCATTCGGGTGGGCGGGTGGCGGGATGAAACTACTAGGAGGTAATGACCGCCTCCGCGCCGAGAATGAGCGGCTACGGGCGGCTCTGGAAAATATCAGAGCGGCCCTTGAATCAATTAGATCAGACAGCAAGGCAGCCGACCGGGCATGGGAATATGCCCTCGCTGAACTAGAGGGAGAGCACCGATGAGCGATGACCTGCGGGCGCGAGCGCACAACTTCGTTGCGTACTTCGAGCAGCAGTTGCGCAACAGACTGCGAGACGAAGAACGGGCCGCATTAGAGCGGATTATGGCGGCTAAGTTTGGATTTGATGACGATGCCCTCCGCGCCGCCGTCGAGGCAGAGACAAAACGTTGCGGTGAGATCGCACAAGTACTTCTTGATGGCGCCGTCGAGGCAGAGCGGGCAGAGAAAGAGAAGCTGCTAGCGCTGCTAGAACGTTGCGTTGAAGTTATGGAGTTTGCCTATATGAACGCCGCCGAGCAACCGAGGGAAATAGAAGAGGCTCGCGCCGCCGTCCGAGCGAGGAAGCCATGACGGAATGGTTTATTATGGTCGCAGTGTTGTCCGGTGGCGTCATCATCGTATTGGTAGGCGTGCTGATCGCCGCCATCAGAGCGAGGAAGTCATGAGCAATGACCTGCGGGAGAGAGCGTTTGAGGCGTTTCGCGCTAAAACCTTTGGCGCCTACTCAAAGTTTCCTGTCGACGCATATACATATTTCATGGCTGGATACCGCGCCGCCGTCGAGGCAGAGCGGGAGGCGTGTGCGGCCCTCTGCGATGAGGATGACTATATAGACGGTCCTGGGTTTGCTAGGGCCATCCGAGCGAGGAAGCCATGAGCGATGACCTGCGGGCGAAGGTGCGTGTTGCCCTATGCTGCGGCATTAAGTGTCTCCAGCCGACCGAGTGCATTGCGCACCGAGACAAGGAGCCGTGTTGGGCTGGTCGTGTCTCTTATGTTTACAAATGGCAAGCGGACGCCGTGGTCGCGCTTGTCCGCGCCGCCGTCGAGGCGGAGCGGGAGGAGGCGCTTGAGGCGTGCGCTTTGTTCGATACCGATCTGTTTTACCTCAAGTCCATTCTCGGGCACTTGCGGGAGATTTGCGCGCTGCCCGACCCCCTGTCCCTTGGAGCCGAAGTTTTGGCCGATAATATCGACTTCTTGGACTGTTTCATTGACAAACATGAACGCAAGAAGGCCGCCATCCGAGCGAGGAAGCCATGAGCGATGACTTGCATGAACTGGCGTGGAGCGCCGCCGAAGAGTGGGACAGGGCCACACCTGGGCGCGGGCCGAATGAAGCCTTGGTGGCGCTAATCGAGCGGACGTGCCGCGCCGCCGTCGAGGCAGAGCGGGCGCGATGCGAGAAAGCGGCGATGGACGTGCTGCCAGATACGGACGAACACGCCCGCAGCATTAGGCAGTCAGTGTTCGCCGCCATCCGGGCGAGGGAGCCATGAACCCGACTACACTTGCGGTTTTACTAATAGTCGTGTTTGTGATTTGGTTTTGTCGTCGGGCTGTTCGCTGATAGGAGTGTTTAAGACCATGAGCGATGACCTGCAGGCGCGCGCGGGAGCACTCGCCAAGGATTTGCCGTTGGGCCAATGGTGCCTTGAGGCAGATATTCGCACCATCCACAAGCACATCCGCGCCGCCGTCGAGGCAGAGCGGGAGGCGTGCGCCCAGGTTGGTTCTTTGTGGGGCGCAGATTGTGCCAACGCCATCCGAGCGAGGAGCGATGACCTGCGGGAGCACGAATGGGTGCCACCAGACGATTTGATCCGGTGGGAGTATTGCCGCGTGTGCCTCGTGATGCGCCGCGCGGACGGCAAGAACAAGCCGTGCAAAGGCCCGGCCGCCATCCGAGCGAGGAAGCCATGACCGAGCTACCAAAAGGCTATACGACACGAGATGGCAAGGTACGAAACGAATTTGGCCAATGGGTTGAGTTTACGGAAGGCCAGTGGTTAGTGGTCAGGGATGGTTCGCGCGACGGCTGGTGGCGGTATCACAGTCACTATGACCGCGACTGTTACTGCGACAATCCGGCGCGAGGGTATTGACCAGAGCGAGGAAGCCATAAGGGGGTACCTCAGGCTACCCCCACCCCAAATAGACCAATCAGTGGGCTACGTAGGCCGCTGCAGCGTAGCCCCACCCCCTAGCCGGGGGCTCAACAGGGATTACAAATGGGCGGGGGCGGGGGCGGGTAAGGTGGCAAAGGCGCTACTTGAGATTCGTAGGTTGCCCTGAAAGGGCGGGCGGCCCGTCGCCAACGTGCTGATGACACCTATCAGGATCAGGATCAGGATGATGAACCAGATGCCCTGCTTCAGCCGCTCTGGGATTGGCGTGATGAACTTCTCAACCCCGTACAACACCAGCCAGATCACACCAGCCAAGATGATAGCACCGATCAGCAGCCACAACAGGCCGATGGCAATATTCGCAAGGTTCATAGAACCCTCCTTAGGCGCGGACTGCTTCTGGGAGCTCCCGCCGCGCGAGCCGGTAGCCCTCCGAATAGACTGAAGCTACGTCGAAGCCGAGTTGGCGCATGACCATCCGCACCCGATGCATCTGGGTGCGGATACTAATATCAGGCCGCTCCGGCTCGTCGTCCCACATGCGCTGGATGATGCGATCGTTCGCCACCATGCTCGGCCAGCTCGACACTAACACATCGGCGATGATCGTCTGCGCCGGGCTCAGCTTGATCGTCTGCTTGCCGTAGGTGACCAGATTGGTTTCACGACTGACGAGCGGCAGGTCCCGATCGACGGTCGACCCGCAACACGGGCATTTTGTCTCTTCCATTAGAGTTGCTCCCGGAGGGTCTTCAGCCGGGATCGGATTGACGCCAGCCGGTCCTCCACGTTCTTGATCGCGTTCTTGACCTCGTTCTGCCTACCGAGCAGGGTAGCGTCGCCCTGGCGCTCTATCAGCTGCCGCTCGATGCCGGCTAGATTGGCGACCAGCTGCGGCATCTGGGACCAGATCACCTGCGCTTCCTGGGCTTCCAGATTTTCGATCTGGAACCGCCTGACCTCGCGCCGGACCAGGGCCACGTCCTGCTGCACAAGCATGACCGCACCGTTTATCTTGATGCTCTGCTCGTCAATCTTGCTTTGGAAGTCGCGCTTGATCACCTCGTCGGACGCATTAACCTTGCGGTCCATCTCGACCTTGTATTCAGCAAATGCGCCGGCGAGCACTGGATCCCAACCGAACCGGACGATCCCGCTCCATAGGCCGATCAGGACTGCGCCGATTGCAGACAACGTGATCGCAATGTTGCGCCACGTCTGGGTCCGCTCGGCTATCTGCTCGGTGATAGATGGCTGGGCCGCTATCTGTGGCCGCCGTGGCCGCCTGGGCTTAGGCTTCTTCACGATCTCGACTTCCCAACGATGACGGCCTCGATCACGGTTCTGGGCTTGGTTCGCACGGTAGCATAAGGCATCCTGACTGTCCCAGTCCCATTCGTCTGGAGCCGGAAGGACCCGCTAGTAGCGCGCATCGACACGCTGAACGCCCCGACTTGCTTGAGCTTGGCCTTGTCGATCTTCACCCGCGCAGTCGGGCCGACGTCCAGCCGACTATCGTCGAAGAAGCGGAACCCGCTCTGCGACTGCTCGAGGGTCCGCACCCACTGGTCTAGATAGGTCGGCGTGCCAGTGTAGATCGGAAAGTCCCTTCGCTGGATCTCCCCGGTCACGGTGCCCCTAGTGTTGAAGGCGCGGCCGATCTGGCCGGCCCCGACAATCGTGCTAGGCACCGGCGGCGCTTCCTGCGCTTCAGCGGTTATAGGCACTGCCGCCAGTGCTAGGTACAGGTACAGGTGCTTCACTTCGACCTCTTGGGTGTGCTAGCCGCAGGTGGTCCTGCAGCGAGTTGTAGGTAGCGTCGAGGGCTTGTACCGTCCGGGTTAGCTGGTCGTCAATCCGCTTGATGTTCTCGCGGATTAGCTCGAGTTGCCCCTGCAGCTGGATGACGGAGCGGTTCTCGACATCGCCGATCCGCTTGTCCAAGATCGCGAGGCGGTCGCCGTTG
>Ga0111539_10006037_pt1 | contig 15643 bp, 12 predicted proteins | sample RhiMethybrSRZTD1_FD_79667 | JGI IMG/M metagenome (GOLD analysis project Ga0111539, IMG submission 79667) | Populus rhizosphere microbial communities from Tennessee, USA - Rhizosphere MetaG P. TD hybrid SRZTD1 (version 2) (version 2) | ecosystem: Host-associated > Plants > Roots > Rhizosphere >... | reverse complement strand
GACGAACCATCATCGGTTCTGAAGCGCGTCCCAAGAAAACGCGTTGCGTTACCCTGCATCTGAGCGCTAAAGAAATGCTCCGCGCTGTCGTATGCAAGCGTTTCGATCAGATCCAGTTCATCAGCGGCCGTTTGTTGCCGTCCGTCGGACGTAATCACACGACTTTGAGGACCATTCTGGATAACGATTCGGACTCTGTCCGGAAATTCCAGAGTTGCCGAGATCGGGCGCGGTTGAGAGTCAACAGACAGATGCAACACACCTGTTACCGTAAGCCGCTCTTGGCCTGGTTTCTCAAGACGATCCCCAAGTGCACTCAAGTGCAATGCAAGTCTCGATGAGAGCAGACGCCGATTTACGTATTCTTTACGGCTGTTCTTGGTGTTACTGGATACATTCTCCCGCGAGTCGAGCGTAGGTGGGCGACGCATCAAGCTGGCAGCAGCAAAACCAACGACACTCAAAGTGAAACCGGCTATTAACAGCGGCAGCCACACACTTCCCTTTAAAGAAGTACGAACAGGACGTTTGCGAAGAGTCTTGTGAGACATAGAAACTCCTCCAACACCGCAACGCAGTGTTTCAGTCAAATTGTTAGCACCCATTGGCGAGGTCAGTTGATAGAGGGGGAATTAACGCGCTCAATCTACTCTTCGGCTGGACCACTGTCAACAAGATTATTTGTGATCAGTGAGGATCACGTCGGCGGCTTTTTCACCGATCATGTAGATCGAACTCACGATGAAGAAACCGGGGATGCGCGGGAAAACCGAGGCATCGACGACGCGCAGGCCTTTTGTGCCGTGCACGCGAAAGTTTGAATCGAGCACACCATTCTGCTCGCGTGGCCCAATCGCACACGTGCACGACGCATGATGTCCCCACGCGTTGTTACGCACAAACTTCTTCAAATCTTCAACCGATTGACAATCGCTGCCCGGAATTTCTTCCGTAACAAGCAACTCGTCGCGCTGAAGCTTCGTCGTCAGGTTCCGCACAAACCGGATCCCTTCAACAACCGCTTCGAGATCCTCGTCGCCGCCTTCCTCAAAGTAGTTGAAGTTAATTAACGGCATGTCTCGCGGATCTGCGGAGCGCAGTGTTACCTGCCCTTTTCGGTTCTTCGTGTGCGCCTTGAGAATCACCCACGTCAGGTAATTGAGACCCTTCGGGAATAATCCGGAGTATCCCGGAAAGTAACCTTTGAACTGAGCCAGCAGGGCCATGCAAAACAGATCCGGAAGTTCAGCGCGCGTCGACCGATTAAACAGCGTGAGCACCGCGCCATTGGTCGCATAGACTCCCTTCCGCTTCTTTGACCACTGCTGGTACTGCGGATCGCTCGTGTCAAACTTTACGTCCTTGAACAGCGCCCAATCGTCTCGCATGCGATTGACGACCGCGACTTCATAACGGTCCTGCAGATTCATACCGACGCCAGGCAGTTCGACACGTAAAGGAATCTCGTATTTCTTGAGCACATCTCTCGGTCCAATTCCGGAAAGCATCAGCAGTTGCGGAGTATTGAAGGTGCCGCCGGCGAGAATCACTTCGCGCGAAGCGTACATGCGCCGTAACTCGCCGTTCTCCTGACTCGGCCGCGTGTGCGCGCGATAAAGACGCCGGCCTTTCAGATACTCAACGCCGATAGCCCGATTACTGTCGTCAAACAACACTCGCGTGGCCAGAGCGTTGAGCTCTACTCGCAGACGATCGGGATACTTGCATGCAACCTCCAGCACACGTTCGCGCGTTCCCATGCGTGCGTGGTTGTTGGTTGAAAGCGGCACGTAACGCAATCCGATCGAGTTTTTCTCGACGAGTCGCCAATCATTCGGATCCAATTGACCTTCAAAGAACCAACGCACGCGTTTCAACTTCTCGCCGATATCGTCAAACGCCTGGTGACCGGAGTCGAGCATCACCTTGGCCAGCGTGCTGTTGTGCATTGCAGACATCGGAATGCACTTTTCAGTTCGCAGCCATCCTTTCCAACCATGACGCGTGCGATTGATTCCGAGCTTTGCCAGCCAGCGATGAAGTGGACGGTGACCGCAGTTCTCGAGGCGCTCGAAGTAAATGCGCATGTTCGCGGCACGCCAACTCGAGTCGCCTGTTAGCTCAGCAATGTGATCCCAGTCCGCGTTGTGCGGGTAGACCAGGATCATCGCGTTATGCGCGGTACAGCCACCGAGCGTGCCGGCGCGTGGATACAAGACGCCATCGACGGCGCGGCCGTCATATTCCGCACTGTATTTCGGGTCGAGCTTCTGCGTCTCGAGATCGGCGTAGTGGCGCACAAAGAAGTCCCACTTCATTGCTTCGTTTTCCGAAGCGAACGCGTGAAACGCCGGCACGTCATAATCACACGGCAGACGACCTTCTTTTGAGAGCACGTCAGCGCCCGCAAGCTCCTTCGGATCTCCTCCGGCTTCGAGCAGGATCACCGTGCGTCCCGCTTCGGCCAGACGCGCTGCAACGGTCCCACCTCCGGCGCCAGAGCCAACAACGATGTACTCGCAATCAGCCTGTGGTTGAGTTTGCGTGCTCATTGATTAAAGTAGGCGAGTGACTTCCTGGGCCAGCTTGTCCGCCGCTTCGAGATCGACAAAATGGCCGACACCCGGGAGCGGTCGTATTTCCACTTCACAGCGCGCGTCTTTGCCGCTCTTAAATGCGACTGAGGACGGCAATGCTCCGTCTTCCATGCCCCAGACGAGCGTGACCGGAGCACTGATCGGAGTTTCGTAAACCTCGTAGAGTTTCTTCCGCTTACTGGACGTGAATATCGTGCTCACGAAGTGGCGGTAGTAGTCGATCGTTGGTTTCATGTCTGACGATTTCTGAAATCGGTTGACCAATTCATCGACAACGGCCCTATTCATAGTTCCCTTCTGTCCTTCTCTCGACGTAAAAGACCACCGCAGCAGTTTCCGACCGATGCCGCTGGCGATGAAAGCTTCAGGAATCCATGGCAGTTCAAAGAAGGGAACCCACGGGATGCGAAAAGGTTGCCAATCTGTAACGTGAAAGACAGCACGCACGAGTGTCTTTGGATGGGTGCAGTTAACAACTACCAGTCTGCTAATAATTGGTGAATACCGGTGCGCAAAAATCCAACCGATTGCGCCACCCCAGTCGTGCGTCAACAGCAGCGGCCGATCCAGTTTCAACGCCTCAATCAAGGCTTTTACGTCGTCAGTTAATGTGAAGACATCGTAACCGCTGCGCGGTTGATCGGTACCGGGATAACCACGCAGATCGGGTGCGTAAATGCGGGCCTGCGGCATCGCCTCCATGAATGGCCGCCATCCCATCGATCCTTCCGGGAACCCGTGCACACAAAGAATCACCGGCCCATTCTCAGGCCCCGACACCGCAACGCGGAAGTTGATGCCATTGGCACGTACGTGAAGATGTTCGATAGCTGTGGTCAAGAGGACAGCCTCCAACGCTTACGTGAATAGAAGATCGCCTGCGCGTTTTTACTGTAGACAAATAACCCGATCGTGTCCAGATTAATATCTCGCGCGAAGCGAAAAGATGCTAGACTGTGCCGCGTTTTTTACCTCGCCGTGCTTCATCTGTGCTTTTTTGTGCCTCTTTGTGGCAACTACTGAGATGGCCTCAAAACTCGGACCACGCTTCAACGATTTCGTTCTCAGCTTAGTGACGCTCGAGCATCGCTTTGATCCCTATTTTCGTGATGCGTTCAATGCGGTGTTTCAACGACCCATCGTCGAAGTAACTCAACTGCTGCTCCGCACCGTTCGTAAGAATCGCGAAACACGCCTGTGCGAGGAAATCCCGGTGCCCGGTGAAGAGACAATCACGGCGGGGATCAAAGACGCGATGGCCCAGTACACGAAACGTGAGTACGCGGGACGCATTGCTGAACGCGCCGGCAACACAAAAACTTATGGTGTGGTTCGAGCCGAGTTTCACGTCCTGGAGAATATTCCCGCAGTTTACAAACACGGAATATTTGCGCAGCCGAAGAGTTACCCGGCATGGATTCGCTTTGGTGGTCCTGGCCCAGCATCGCCGCCTGACATCGCAGACAGCGGCATCCTCAGTATCGGTATCAAGCTGATGGGAGTGGCGGGAGAAAAACTGCTGAATGATGAAAAAGCCACCCAGGACTTCACCGGCATCAGTTGCCCCACGTTCACCACCCCAAACATCGTCGAGAACCTGAAGCTTCAAAAGCAGATTTATGCGCGCACACCTGTGTTCTACTTCATCAACCCGTTCGATTCCCATTTCGGGGACATGACAATGCAGGGAATCTACGCGCGTATGAACCGCAGCCCGCTCGAAGTGCGTTACTGGAGTTGTGTGCCGTACCTGCTGGGCGAAGGACAGGCGATGAAGTATTCAGTCAGTCCTACGTCAGGTTTGAAAACGAAGATTCCCTGGAACCCGCCTGACGATTGGCTACGACAGTCGATGGCCCAAACGCTCTCGCAACGAGGTGCGGAGTTTGATTTCAGTATTCAGCTACAGACAAATCACAAACGAATGCCGATCGAAGACGCCTCGATCGAGTGGCCTGAACGCTTGTCGCCATTTGTGACAGTGGCGAAGATCACGATTCCGAAGCAGGAGTTCACTTCCCCCGGCCAGACGAAATTTGCCCGCGAGCTTTCTTACAATCCCTGGCACTGCATCGCGGAACACCGGCCACTCGGAAATCAGAATCGCGCGCGTTACCTGATATATTCCGAACTCTCCCGACTACGACAATCAATGAACAACGAACCCCATATCGAGCCAAATGGAACGGAACAGTTTTAGCCACGGATGAACACGGATTGTTTACGGATCGCGGAGATCTGAACCTCGATCCTCACGCGTGATCTCTTACTTCCGTGACTCCTGCGTGCCGCGCACAATTGGCGCAGCAATAGAAAGTGCCGTTTGCCTCGATGCCGTGCCCGATGATCTTGCAGGCGCAATGATTGCAAACAGGCGCGAGTTTATGGATAGCACACTCGAAACTGTCGAAAGTGTGACGCGCTCCGGCCGTCACAACTTCGAAGGAAAGATGATAATCGTTGCCGCATACTTCACACTTAGCCATCCCTGCTTGTCCCTCCACAGATTACACAGAGTACGCAGATAAATCTGTGTAATCTGTGGTTAACCTATTTACTTTTTATTGCGGACCGAGTTGGTAAACCGTAGTGTCCGGATGATAGATGCGCCAGTCGAACCAGTAATCTTCGAGGACAAAGACTTTCTCCAACTGGCGGCCCGAGAGTGGTCCGCTCGTGGCTTTGCCTTCAAAGTTCCAGGTGCTGCCGGTTTCGGCATCGATTAGTTGAAACTGCGGATCCTTGTCGTCTTTCTTCTGAAAGAACTCTAACCGCCGGCCATCGACAGTACGTTCAAAGGCACGGACGGAGCGCTTGTCTTCTCCAAGGGCCACAACAATCGGCACCGTCCCGACCATATCGATGATCGGACTTTGCTTTTGTAGTGCCGGTAACGGATAAGCGACGGACTTTCCGTTCAGCGCGATACCCATCACGAGCGTCCGAGGTGGGAGGCGTTTGTCGATGTCAGTGCCTTCAACCACACGCAGCTTTTCATAGCGTGCTTCCCAGTCGGGCTTTTCGTATTCGTTTTTGGCGACGATCTTCTCGTCGGGCCTCAGCACTCGGCCATTGGGTTGTTCGCTCTTCCAAATGGCGAATGAAACTTCGTCGTGAAATACACTCTTGAGCTGATGGCCCTCGAGTGGGCCATGAATCGCTTTGCCGCTAACCTGTTGCCACCATGTTCCCGTTTCTTCATCACGCATGATGAAGTTTTGATTGTTAATGCCTGCAAGGTGGAAGTGAAGAACGCGACCGTCGACCGTTGATTCCCACACCAGACCGGTATGACAGAGCGTTCAATAAGTGGCCACGATCGGCGTACCGCCAACCGTGTCCTCCACCACGTGGTGATAACCCATCAATCTAATCGGATACGCGACGGCTTCCCCATTGATCGTAACAGCCAGGAGGCGATCGTCGTCATTCACGAAGCTCGCATCCGCCGTTTTTACGTATGCAGGATTCGGTAACGGATTAAACATCCACTCAAAGTGGTTCTGCCGCGCGAGCCAGGTCGCGCCGAGTACCGGCAGCAGGAAAATCACGAGGGCCACTCGTCCCCACCAACGGCCGCCGATCCAGAGTCTGACGACAATGGCGAGAATCACTAGCGACGCGAGCATCGTGAGCCAGGGCGACCAGCGGCGCATGAGATACGACACCTCCATCGTGCGCGGCGTCTGTGCCTTGAAAGGCATGATGAGGAAGACGGGCGTCAGCACCAGCACAAGCACTACGATCACGAGCACGAAAAACATCAGCCAGACGAGTTTGCGACTCAGCATTCAGGTATCTCCAGTTCGCTGCTTGAGCTTGCGGATCATGGCCACGGCCCACAAGAGACCGACAGCCACGAATGGCAAAAGATAGATTAGTAGATCCCAACGACCATAGCCGGGCGGCGTTGCTTCGACCGTAGCCACAGTTTCGGCATTCCCTGCCTGGGCACTTTGCAACTGCACGCGCACGCGCCAGAATTCCTGGGCGTCGAATTGCACCTGCGACTTGTATTGAACACGGCCCTGCACGTTTTCGCGTTCGGCCGGATAAAAGACCTCCGCCAAACGGCCGCTCACAGGTTGAACTCCGATCTGGACGTGTAGATCCTTCGGAAGCTCCTGCCCGTTAACAATCACAAAGAACAGTGCCGTCCCAACGTCCGGATCCGTCCAAACAGAAACGACGTATCGCTCAACCTTCTGATCCACAAACAACGGAAACGGCGGCCCCTCATGCGCACGTGTGTTCTTTGCAAACACCAGAACCATGAGCAGCACCAAGCTCTTTCGGAAAAGCATACTAATCCGTAATCAATCTGTGTAATCTGTGGATTAACCAACGCCCAGGGTTACGGCGCGCATTTCCATTGGTTGTGACATGAGCAAGAGCGCTCCGGCTGTGATGATTAGAGCAACGATGGCCCAGACCGCGAAAATGCGCGACGGGCGGTCTACCTTTTCCGCAAACGCGATCGAGTAACTAACCAACAGCGATCCGAGCAGCCCGAGAAATACAAACCCAAACTCAAAAATTTGCACCACATTCGGCGCCAATCCGGGCGTGCCCCAATGCGGTTGACCCCCAAGTGCTGCCTGCGTCACCGGAACGATCGTGTAAAGCCCCGTCAAAAAATGAAACCCATAATGTGCTAACCAAATACCAAACCCGAGCGGCGCGAGCACATACGAATATCGCACTGCCACAGCAACCATCGGTTTCCTGGTTCCACCCCAAATCCGCGTCAACCACGCCGCCACACCAATCAGCAACAAAGGCTCAGCCACTAAAAACAATCCGAAGATAAAAGCGAGTACCGGAAATTCACGCTCAACTCCCGAAACTCTCGCAACCCAGTTCTCGAGAGCGTAAACCGGACTAACCATTCCAAACGCATTCAGCAACGCACCAAACGTAAAAACAATTACGAGCGCCGCGAGATCTTTGCGTCTGGAAAAAATCCCAAGCCCCGACCGCATCGGATCTATAGTCAACTCCGCGGCCGGAACGCGACTTATAATCCCGACATTGTCGTGTGGACACGCCTGCACACAATCCAAACAAAACGTGCAGTCAACATTCCCAACCTTACGGGGCTGAAATAACGCGAGCTCGCAACCACGTTGAATCGACACGAGCGGCGTCGCAGGTTCACGCACACCGCGAATGCAATCCTTTGTCGAGCAACCAGCGCAAACAGCCGTGTCGCGCACCGCAACTTCAAGCGGCGAAGCCGTAGCCGCAACAAAATTGAACTGCCCAATCGGACAAACAAACTTACAGAATGTCGCGTGCTTGAAAACCGCGTCGATCAGTAGCGCGCCGGCAAAGTAGGCGACGATCAGCCACGCGGTCCACCACGGCGACGCCCACAGATCGAGCCACTCGTACAAAAAGAGCATCGTCACAAACAGTCCCAACGAAAACCATTTGTTGCGCAGACGCCGAGGCCAGTTTCGTACCGGATGAAAGAACTTGCGCGCCAGATTTCGCACCAGCATGAACGGGCACGCAAGACAAAAGAAGTTGCCCGCCAGCAGCAACACAAACACGAGGGCGCCGCGAAAGTGCAGCCACGTGTACGTCGTTGCAAGGTTCTGCGGCGCGAGCTGTGGACCAAACAACCCGTGCAGGATCATCGCGATGCTGATCAGAAACAGTGGAATCTGAAGCAGAGTTCGCGCGTGCTTTTGCCGGAGTAGTGTTCCGACAAGCGGAACACGTAACAGGTCAAACGAGTTTCGCGGGTTGCTGTTTCTATGTGGTTGGAACACGGGTGTGAACTACTGTTTATGCCGGCAAGACTCCCTTGATTTCAAACTGGCGGTCCACCGACACCTGGCCTGGCAACTGAATGTGAACAATAAATACCCAGTCTCCGGCCATCGCAAGATCGATCTCACTCACGTAACTTCCCGGCTCAGATTCCGCCACGCTGGCGGCTATCGGTTTCATACCCGGATGTGACATGTATCCTTCGATACTGAGCCCGGCTCGAGTTATCGGTTTGCCTGAACTGTCAGTCAGCTTCAGAGTGACTCGCACGTGGCCAACCCGAGGCGGCTGCGGAGACACTTCGTGAGTAAGTTTAAGAGCGGGCAGTGTTTCACGCGCGGGTCTGCAACCTTGAACAACGAGTAAGCAGAGACAAAGCGCGATCAGGCAACTACTGCCGGCAACGGCTCTCGCTTCAGCGCACAACTGCATGCGGCCGCTTCTTCACCCTTGGGCGGGAACAGGTGATAGTACATTCCGATCATCATCGGAATGAAGACTATCGCGTTGTAAAAGAGATGGAGCTCTGGTCTAAACCTCGGCATTAATAATTGCACAAAACTGATCGGTACAGGCGAGCCAAACCAGTAGTGATGCGTCAGCGCCTGCCACTGCAACACAAAGTGTTCGATGTGATGCCAGAACTGGATCACTAAAGCGATGGTCCACCACTTACGAGATGTTCCTGTAAACCCTTTTCGAAGCGTCCAGATTCCGATTAGCATTACAATCGCGTAGCCGTAGTGCAGCATTTCGGTCTGCACGAGCCATGGATAGAACAGACCAAGCACGCCGTTGGATTGCGGCCTCGGCCAACCGAGCACATAAATCTGATAACTTTGCGCCAGGTGTTCGGCCCAATGGGCGAGCACGATAAACATGAATGTGTTCAAAGCGCGTTTGTGCCAGACGGTATTCAGCTTCTCGTAAAAGCTCGGGTTGGCGGAGCCGAAGCGCGCATCTGCGGCGTGGGCTGACATCTCAAACCTCCTTGTGAACTTTTCCGGGTGCGGTTTACAGGTGTTGCATCTTAAGACGGCCGGCGCAATTAGTAAATATGAAATCGATTTCTCAATCTATAGATGGAGAAGGTCTTCAAACCCTGGATTGAAAAATCGTGGATACATCTTGTAAATCCGGCTTAATCTTGCTAATCCTGTCCTTTAAAACCGATGGCCTCCAACTATCACGATATCTACGGTCACTGGCGAAAAGACCCGCAAAAATTCTGGGCCGAAGCCGCTGAGGCGGTTCACTGGTACAGGAAGTGGGACAAGGTGCTCGACGATTCGGGAGCGCCTTTTCATCGCTGGTTCAGTGGTGGGCAACTAAACACCTGCTACAACACTCTCGATCTCCATTGCGAGAACGGTCGCGCAGATCAAACTGCTCTCATCTACGACAGTCCCGTCACGCAAACGATCAAGACTTTCACGTATCGCGAGTTACTCAGTGAAGTGTCGCGCTTCGCAGGGGTCTTGCGCAGCAAGGGCGTGGAAAAAGGCGAGCGCGTCATCATCTACATGCCGATGGTGCCCGAGACACTGATCGCCATGCTTGCGTGTGCGCGCATCGGCGCCATTCACAGCGTGGTATTCGGCGGCTTCTCTTCACCCGAACTCGCTAAACGTATCGACGATGCCCACCCGCGTCTGGTTGTCTCAGCATCCTGCGGCATCGAGGTCAATCGCGTAGTTCCCTACAAACCACTCCTGGACCAGGCGATCGAAAGCGCCACATGGAAACCGCAATCGTGCATCATCCTGCAACGTCCTCAGGAACATGCACCGATGATTGCCAACCGAGATCTCGACTGGCACGAACTGATGGCCGGCGCGGAGGCAGTCGATTGCGTTCCAGTGCTTGCAACTGACCCGCTGTACATCCTGTACACCTCGGGCACGACTGGCGTGCCGAAAGGAGTCGTGCGTGATAACGGCGGCCATCTCGTAGCGCTCAAATGGAGCCTCCCGAATATCTACGACACGCATCCGGGTGAAGTCTTCTGGGCTTCTTCCGATCTTGGCTGGGCAGTCGGTCACTCTTATATCCTCTATGGCCCACTCGCCAACGGCAACACAACGATCTTGTATGAAGGCAAGCCTGTGGGCACTCCTGACGCCGGCGCATTCTGGCGTGTGATATCGCAGCACAAAGTCAAGACCATGTTCGTCGCCCCAACAGCGATTCGTGCCATCAAGCGGGAAGATCCTCGTGGCGAGCGCATTCAGGGTCAAAACCTCGAACACTTTCGGACGCTCTTCGTCGCAGGTGAACGCTGCGATCCGGACACGCTCGAATGGGCTACCGGACATCTTGGCGTACCTGTTATCGATCACTGGTGGCAAACTGAAACCGGATGGCCCGTCGGCGCGAATGTGGCTGGACCAAACATGCTGAGGATCAAACCCGGCTCGTGCGGTGTGGCGATGCCGGGATATGACGTGCGAGTAGTAGATGACGAGTGCAAAGAAGTAACGCCGAACACGACCGGCAACGTGGCAATTAAGCTTCCGTTACCGCCGGGATGTCTACTGACTCTGTGGAACAATGATGGCGGATGCCACGAGGCGTATTTCACTTCTTATCCCGGCTTCTACAAAACGGGAGACGCGGGTTTCAAAGACGACGATGGTTATCTCTGGATTATGGGTCGCACTGACGATATCATCAACGTTGCCGGGCATCGTCTCTCGACGGGTGGAATGGAGGAAGTGATTGCGGCACATCCGGACGTTGCGGAATGCGCTGTGATCGGAAAAGCCGACGCGGTCAAAGGTGAAGTACCCTTCGGGCTCGTAGTACTCAAAGCCGGCACGGAACGAAGTGAAGAAGAAATTGTCAGCGAAGTGATTGCGATGGTGCGTGAAAGGATTGGGCCCGTAGCGGCCTTTAAACAGGCACGAGTTGTTAATCGCCTGCCCAAGACGCGTTCAGGAAAGATCGTGCGCGGCACGATCAAGAAGATCGCCGACGGAGTTGACTATCAAGTGCCCGCAACGATCGAAGACGCAACGGTCCTTGATGAAATCAAGTCTGTCTTGAGATGAGATAGGACCAACAGAAGAACGAGTCGCCGAAAGAGCATGGGAATTCTCCTCAGGCCACAACAAACCACAAAAGCCCAAAGGACACAAGTAATTTTTCCTTGACAACACGCCTAAACCTGGTGAAAGCTGCCACCGATCTCTCCGCCCTGTCGTTCTCTTGAGACACTTTATGACTAAAACACTTACTCCCGTGATCCTCCTTGTCTTGCTCTGTGTGAGTTCCGCAGTTGCACAGGATATTAAGCCGCCGACGCTACCTGCAGTACCAGGCACTGAGAATCAGAAGCGTCTGATCAACGAAGGCATTGTCCTCCACGACCGCGGCGATTTCGACGGCGCTATCGCGAAGTATGAAGAGGTTTTGAAGGAGAATCCGGATAACGATTGGGCCCTTTACGAGATCGGCTATTCATATCAGATGAAAAAGGATTATCGAAAGAGTCTCGAGTACGCGTACAAAGGGGCTCAGTACAAGGGTGGACGGTTGACGAGGTTTTACGTCCTCATCGGAAACGACCTTGATGAGTTGGGCGAGGGGAAAAAAGCGATTGAGGTGTACCAGAAGGGTATCAAGCTGGAGCCGGACGAATTCCTTCTCTACTACAATCTCGCGATCACTCAGTCAAGACTCAAAAACGTCGAAGAAACCAGGAAGAACCTCAAGAAGGCACTCTATCTGAATCCCAACCATGCCAGCAGTCATGCGGCGTTGGCCCAGTTTTTTGCGGCCATGCGTTACAAAGTCCCTGCGTTGTTTGCAGCGATGAGATTTCTTGTGATCGAGCCCGAGTCGCCCAGAACAGCACGGGTCTACAAGATCTTTTCCGACACGCTCAGCGGTGGAGCCAGTGCCGGCAAGAATCCGAACGAGATTAATATTTTTGTCGATATGGGTGGGAAGAAGGACGAAGGTGATTTTGGTTCCCTGGATCTTATTCTCGGCATCGTCGGGGCGGCGAATATGACCGAGGAGAAAAAGAACAAGTCAGAAATCGAGCGACTTGTCGATCGCCTCGATTCCTTCTTCGCTATCGTTTCGGAGGGCGAGCCGAAAGGAGACAAGTCAAAGTTTACCTTCCGCTACTACATTCCTTACTTCATTGAACTCAAGAATAAGAAATATGTTGAGCCATTTGCTTATTACATAAGCCAGTCGACCGATCTAAAGGGTGTTCCGGAATGGTTGGCGGCTAACCAAAGTCGAGTGAATGAATTCCTCACCTGGTCCAGGAACTACCAGTGGCCGAAAGAGTGACGACCGATCCGCGCTTTTACGGAATTATCACAACCTTCACGTCCACCTCCTTCCCGCTCACATTAAAAACGAGATAGTGATGAGAATTTTTGCAGTTCGTTTTCGCATCACTGGGGCAGTTACCAAGTGGAGCTCCAGCGCCTCCGCTAACGAGATATGATGGGCCATCCTTCGATGGACTCTTCTTCGTGCCGGGCTGGATAGTATTGCCAGTGGCGTTGAAGTAGATGTGTTCGTGAGCCGCAATCACATATGAAACATTCTTGTATTTGGCAAACAGTGCTTCCAAGGTATCGGCATTCTCCTGGTTGAGCTGCATGTGTTTGCTCGCCGCCTTAATCGGATGATGCATAAAGACAAAAATGTGGTCCTTGTGTTTGTTGGCTTCAAGATCGGCCGCCAGTAATTCTATTTGCTGCATACTTACAAAACCGGGATCGAGCTTCAATTTCTTCGCTCCGACTCCGCCCTCCGAACGTACAGCCGTGATCGGCGGCACCTCTTCCGTATCTACCGCAATGAAGCGCGAGTTGCCGTAGTTGAACGCTCCGTACGTCGGAGCATCTTTCGGATACTTCATCATTTTAAGATAGAGCGCCTGCATCTGCGGGTCCGGAGTTTCAACAGTCTCGTCTTTAGACTTGTTGACTACGTCCATTTCATGATTGCCCGGAGAGTTGAACATCGGCACACCGGCTTTAGCAGCGTGACGGAAAAACTCCTTGTATTGAGCTTCCAGAGTTTTGTGATGCATCTTGTTGGGGGTTCGGAAGCCGGCAATCGTGTCGCCGGACCAGATTATGAAGGCCGGTTTGAATTGTTGCGAGTCTTTGAGGATCTGAGCGAGTGTCTTCGGTTGTTTGATTGCATTTTTCTTAGCCGGACGATTGTCACCCGCAGCAATGAAAGTGAATTGAGTGGCTTTCGGATCGTCAGAGAGTTTTCCTGTACCGGGCACAGGCGGCAATTCCGGAAGTACTGAGCTTTGAGCATGAGCAACAACCGAGAACAGCATTGCACAGAGGATCGCAGTGAGATAGGGCATTTTCATATGGGGGACTCCTTCTCCAGTTTTGGTCAAGCCACAATAACTCAGGTTCAACGAACGCGCGCCCCAAAATTGTGCTTTTTGTTCCTTATTGTGGCTTAATAGGTCCCCAAATGATTAGACGTATCGCTTTCACGGTATGTGTCGTCGTGGCATTTGAGACTCTTCTCTTCGCGCAGGCGAATTCCCTCGCACGCAACGTTACGATTTATCGCGACACGTACGGCGTTCCTCATGTCTACGGCCGCACCGACGCCAGCACGGTCTTTGGTTTTGCCTATGCTCAGGCTGAAGATAACTTTTGGCGCGTTGAGGAAAACTTTATCCTCGCGCTGGGCCGCGGGTCGGAAGTCTATGGCGAAAAGGCGCTCGATGAAGATCGACTCAACCACGCACTCGAAATACCTAAGCTGGCCCGCGCGGAATACGCGCGTCTCGATCCTCGCATGCGTTCGTTGTGCGATGCCTTTGCAGCGGGTTTCAACTACTACCTCGCGCGCCATCCCGAAGTGAAGCCGCGACTGCTGACAACGATAGAGCCGTGGTACACACTCGCTTTCATTCGTTACAACTACTACCAGAACGGCTTCGCGCGCGATCGAAATTTGCGCGGGCTTGGTCTGCAAACGGCCGCGCGCGATAACGATCTAAAAGAACATACCGGCTCGAATGGATGGGTAGTTGGACCATCGAAAAGCGTTTCCGGTCACGCCCTGCTCTTCATCAATCCTCATCTGCCGTTCTTTGGACCGGGCCAGGTCTACGAAGGTCACCTCCATAGTGATGAAGGTTGGAACTTCACCGGTTACACGCGCTTCGGCTTTCCCCTGCCTTATGTCGGCCACAACGAAAACGGCGGTTGGGTGAGCACCGACAACGCGGCAGACTTGACCGACGTCTATCAGGAAACGTTCGACGATCCTTCGCGTCCACTCGCCTACAAGTACGGCAAGGATTACCGCCTCGCTACAGAACACGTCGAAGAGATCAAAGTCAAAACGCCAAACGGTCTCGAGACGCGCAAATTCACGATGCGCAAAACACATCACGGCCCGATCCTCGGAACGCGCGACGGCAAGATGCTTGCACTACGCATGGCGAAGTTTGAATCTGACGGCTGGCTGCGCGAGTGGTACGACATGACGCGCGCAACGTCGCTCGCTGCGCTAAAGCGGGCGATGGCGGCGCTGAATATGAACTTCGGCAACGTCATGTATGCGGATCGTCAGGGAAACACGTGGTATCTCTACAACGGCGCCGTCCCGCGGCGCGATCCGCATTTCGACTGGACCAGGCCGGTCGATGGCAGCGATCCGGCGACTGAGTGGCAGGGTTATCACACCATCGACGACTTGCCACAACTCGAGAATCCAAAAAGTGGTTGGATGCAGAACTGCAATACCACTCCCTTCCTGCTGACAAGCGAAGGCAATCCGGATCCAAAAGGGTTTCCGAAATACATGGTCCAGGAGGGTGATAACCTTCGTGGTGCAATCTCGAGAGAGATACTTGCCAGTAAATCGAAGTTCACGTTTGAGGAGTGGAAGCAAGTTGCGTTCGATACACGAGTAATGAGTGTTGGCAGGCGATTACCGGGGCTGCTTTTTGCACTCAAACAGCGACTTAATAATTACGCGGCCTCGCCTGAAAGGACGCGCTTAAGCGAAGTTTACGACGAACTTTCTCGCTGGAATCATCGCAGCGCGAATGATTCAGTCGCTATGACGATCTTCAGCCTCTACCACGATCGCATATCAAAAGATCAAAATCTGAATGTCTTATCAGCGCTTCTTGAAGTTCTAAACACACTGCAACGTGACTTTGGGACATGGAAAGTGGCCTGGGGCGAAATCAACCGCCTGCAGCGTCTTGACGAAAGCAGAGACGAGGATTTTCAGGATTCTAAACCGAGTCT
>Ga0111539_10006036_pt1 | contig 15645 bp, 12 predicted proteins | sample RhiMethybrSRZTD1_FD_79667 | JGI IMG/M metagenome (GOLD analysis project Ga0111539, IMG submission 79667) | Populus rhizosphere microbial communities from Tennessee, USA - Rhizosphere MetaG P. TD hybrid SRZTD1 (version 2) (version 2) | ecosystem: Host-associated > Plants > Roots > Rhizosphere >... | reverse complement strand
TCGCCGTGATCGCTCACCCGCATCCGCTTTATGGCGGAACCATGAACAACAAAGTGGTGCACACCCTATTTAAATCATTTCTTGAATTGGGATTCATTGCCGTCAAGTTCAATTTTCGCGGCGTGGAACAAAGCGAGGGCGAAATAAGCTCGGGTGACAACAGGGGCGCCGGTGAAGTGGGCGACGTGCTCGCGGTGGCGGAAACCTTGAAGATCAAGTTCGCTGAACGCTTCACCGCCCCGGTCCCGTTACTGCTGGCGGGATTCTCCTTTGGCGGCGCGGTTCAGGCTTATGCCGCGCAAGAACTTAAGCCGCAGACGGTCGTGATGGTGGCCCCAGCGGTCCAGCGGTTGAACGCGCCCCCCATCATCTACCGGGACGTCAAACAAAGCGAAGCCGTGGCACCACGCGTCCTGATTATTCACGGCGATCGGGATGACGTGGTCTCTCTCGCGTCTGTTCTGGAGTGGGCGACTCCGCAGGAATTACCGATCGTTGTGGTACCCGGGGCGGAACACTTCTTTCATCGCCGATTACATATTCTCAAACGCGTCGTCGTGGATGCATGTCGGCCGTGAGAAGCGCATTCCGAAGCCCTGATGCAAGCGACAGCGAAAAGTGCTGAATTCACATCCGCGTGCGCAACGTTGGAGGGAGTAGCCCGAAGGTTGGAAAAAAACCCGGGCCTCGATCCGTTATCTCAGCGGATAAAAAGACAAAACCGCTGTCGGAGGAAGCCCCTGCGCTGCCTGATCTCCGCTACTCAGTAGCCCCTCGGGCGACGCTCCGGGGCTTAAACACAGCTCAGCATTATTGATCGGAAGTCGTCAAAATATCCCATCTGTTTGGACATGTCTGGTACGTTCGTTTTTGCGTCGATGAACTTATCCTGGTCTCGAAAATCGCGGTTATCAAAAATAGTGAGGTTGGCTGTGGGCCCGACCTTAAGGCTGCGAACCTTGTTTTCCCAGTCGAAACCGAACGGGCCGATCATGCGTGGGATGCTGACGGGACCGGTGAGCAGCAGGCTGTCACCTTCATAATTTTTCTTGTCATAAAACCGTACCCAACAGCCTTTCTTTTCCAGATCCGTCGTAACTTTAACGGGGACCATGATCAAGAGCGGGACCTCAACAGTCACAGCCCGTTCTTTCGTGCTACGAGGTTTGGTCGTGTCACCGGATTCGGGCGGCTTGTTCATTACCGGTCTGTCTGACGGCTCTTGCGCCTGTACGCCGGACGAGCTAAATATCCCAAATGCTATCAAGACAGGAAAGAGGGGATTGCAAAAGTATTTTGTAAGGAAGTTCATCTCAGCCTCCGTTGAGAAAATGCATGTTAATTTTTTTTAACCTGTGATATCTACTTCAGAGCGGCTCTTCGGTTACACAGTTCTTGTCGTATGCTTCATCCTTCCATGACGCCAATCTCTACTCTGGCAGCTCGTCGTACTCTTAGCTCGTAGTGCTCTTTCATCTTAATTCTATAAATAAATCGGACTGATAAAAGGCTTCGCCCAGCCACAATTCCACACTCCATCGGTCTCGTTCCCAAGATTAGATGCGGGGGTGTAAACGTAGTGCTGTTGGATGGCTTGACATAAAACGCTATATGACTTTCCATTGAATCTCCGTGTGGTACGCCACGTAGCAAGGAATCCGGCGCCGACCAAGTATTTGAGAAGAGTGCTGTTCCGGGACGGGGCAGACGACGAAAAAAGCCGCAGGTTAAAAAACATGAGGACTCGTCTATTACCTGAACATCCGGAATTGATCTTTCGAAAAAAACCGCCTACGCTAATCTTCCGGTTTTCCAGTTATTCGCACAGAACTGGCATCCAGAGAATTTCTATGCAACGTATACTTATCCTGCTTGGCATACTGCTGTTAGTCGCAGGCCTGACCTGGCCCTGGCTCTCAAAACTGCCTTTCGGCAAGCTTCCGGGCGATATCAGCGTGGAGAGGGAAAATTTCAGCTTCTATTTTCCGTTGACCACCAGCCTGTTGGTATCCCTGGTCCTATCGTTGCTGTTGTGGTGGTGGTTTCGCAAGTAAGTTTTGCGGGGATTTGAACAGGACATGGGAGAGCCCAGTTTTGAGTGGCTGGCAGATCGATTGGGGAACGACCTGTTAAAATCGACATGGTGCTAATGGTGAAGTTCGTCAGGGCACGTCGTCCCAATGGACTTGCGCTGCAACGAACAGATCGAGCCGCCGGTTTTGATTTTTCCCTGACCTCCACTAAAGCCGTAACCCTCCAATGATTGCGGTTACGGAACTTATGGAGCTTTTGGCTGAAGAGGTTGAACCATGGATCTATATGAGTCAATGGTGTTTTGGTTTGCCAAAGAATTCGTTAAGGCTGTTCTGGGTCTCGGCTTGATCCTGGGCATTATCATTTTTTTCCAATGGATCAATAGCGATGATTAAGAAGCTTGCCCAAAACGACTCGTTCCCGTTTCCCGCTTAAGCAGCTCGAACGCCATACTCCGCGTGAATAAAGTATGCATTGTCACGCGGATTGCGATCTTGGAGAAGCCTCTGTCCTCTTGTAGAGGGCAACTTTTAAGGCCTCTTATTCTATAGTCATGCCCGTCAACTCGAATTCACCTCTCTTTTTTCCTTGTTTTCTTTTGGCACGTTCTTTCTGGATGCACGCACGAGCCAGCCCTGTTCCGGCAGGGGCTTAGCCGTATCCGTCAGAGGTTTCAAGGTCGGCAAAAGATGCTTCATGACCTGCGTAGACAGCGCCGAAGTAAATGTATATTCGGCCGCGTCCGCGCCCGGAACAAATGCAGTCATCGTTCCAAAGAAGCGATCGCCAAGGAAGAAAACAAAAGTGGCGGAGCGGTTGACAGCCCGGGATTCCCTGATGACGCCAGGCGATGAAAAGGTGATGTGGCGATGATCTCCGGTCCCTGTTTTTCCACCGATCAGCACCTCAGCCCCATCCTCTTCCACAATTGAACGTGCCAGTCTCGAAGCTGTACCCGTCTCCACAACATCCGCAAGCACCCCTCGCAAAGCTGCGGCCAACTCCGGGGAAAACATTCGCTCACCTTGAACGGGAGCCCTTTCAACAATGGTTTCAAAGGGAGTGTTCGCCGCAAAACGCATACGCTCGATCAGCACATTGGGGACGCGAACCCCGTTGTTAAGAATGATGCCCATCAATTCCGCCAGCGCCGCGGGATGATCAGCCGAACTACCGATGGCTGTCGCAAGTGATGGCACAAGCGAGTCAAACGGGTAGCCCAGCCGTTTCCAGCTGCGGTGAATCTCCAGGAAGGCTTCGAGCTCCAAGAGGCCGCGGATTCGGCTATCCTGGGAATTCTTGCGCATTGTCTTGAATAGCCACTGGTAAACTGCCACGCGTTCTTCTCCGCTGGCCTCGATCACATCCTTGTACTGAGCCTGCGGATGGGATATCAGATAGCGAACCAGCCATAATTCCAGCGGATGGACTGTTACGATATAACCCTGATCGGCGAGCGAATATTTGCCTGGCGCATATTCCTCGTAGAGGTCCTGCAGCTTCGTCGGTTTAATGCGCTTGAAGCCAGGCAGATACGGAGCCATGAACGTCTGGAACTGAGAGAACGTGGCCTCAGGGTAGACATATCGGTACGCGGCTGCCAACCGCCGCGGCGTATGCCTAAAACTGGAAAAGAATACCTCGCTGAGTCCACCGGGACTTGCTGTTTTTCCCCTATATTTTTGATAAAACCGGTGGATAAATTCCCTACCCTCCTTATCCGCAAAGCGCCTCAGGTAGTCCGCCCGGCCACCATCCCGGACGTCCCGGAGGATTTTGGCCGAGGAACCGGAAACTTGAAACATGTAATGACGCACAATGTCCCGCATCAATCGGATGTAGACCAGATTAACCGAGTCAAGCGTCGCCTCGCGTACGCTCAAAACCTGATGGTCGTCCTGGCGCTTGAAATTATGAAAAACGTGCAGCCCGCCGCCGGTAAAAAAACGCTCCTCAGGGTTGGCGGAATACTTGCGATCCAGTGCGGCGTCAAGCATTGCACCCAGACTTTTATCGGTTGCTTGCAGCAAGTAGCTGACTGCCCAGCGGCTGAGAGCATCGCTTGGATCAGGCGCCTGTTTACGAAGTACTTTCGGCTCGACCGCGGCATATTTGCCATGCAGCGTTTCGATAATTTCAAGGTAAGTCACCAGTGTCCGTAATTTGGCCGTTGAACCCAGATCGAGCTTTGTGCCCTGGTTGATATCCAACGGCTGCTCAAAATTGTCCGCCATGATGCGAAACTTGGCCCCTTGGGGCGTCAGTTCCGAAAGCGTAAAGCTATAGATTATTTTTCCAGGGTCTTCTGTTACCAGCATGCGGTTACCATACAGCCCGGCGCCGCGGGCATATTCGCTGTCTTTAAGATTGCGTAGCATCTCGGTGGTCTTTTTTTGAAGGTCCGCGTCGAGCGTGCTTTGCACCGACAGATCCATCCGGTCGAGATCATATAGCCGTTTCAAGCCGAGCTGGGAGGCAATGCGCACGCGAACAGCATTCACTGCCTTTTGCGCTGCGAAATTCCTCATTTCGTCAAACCCGGTATCTCGAAAACGCAACGGTAGCTGGAGCGCAACATTAGTTAGGCTGGGCTCGACCACGCCAGCCTGAGTCAACACCCTGAGGTAACTATTCGTCAGCTCAGCCAGCTCCTTGCGGCCAGTAAGCAGATAATAAGAAGGCCTGCGTTGCGCGATCATCAAGCTTAGCACGAGCTTATAACGCCATGCGGCCTCGACAAGCGCGTCGCCTTGTACGAAGCGGGAATGAAGCATGTGGTTGGTTTCATCGAAGTCCAGTCCATACCAAGCCCACAGCGCATCCCCAAGGCCGTTCGTTTCTCCGAAACCAGGCGCGGCTGCAAGTGGGACTGTATTCAGGTAATCGACGACGATTTGCTTTCGAACCGGCAACGTATTCTCTCCACCCAGGTAGGCTCGCACCGAGGCGGACGCCATCTGCTGAAGCTTATCCGTCGCGTTCATGGTCATCCCGTTGGGAGAATGACGATATTTTTCAATTTGCGTGGCTAGCGTGCTTCCGCCGGGAACATCGTGCTCTGCTTGAAAAAATTGTATTGATTTATCCAGCACCGCCTTCCCGAACCGAGTCCAGTCGACAGCCGGGTTTTTTTTCGGATGGGCTAAGTCAAGCAGATCCCGGTTTTCGATAAAAAGGAGGCTATCCGTCACCACAGATGGGATCGATTCAAATTGTTCGTAGACGCGCGCCGGGAAGATGGCCCGATACAACTGCTCCCCATTGCCGGCGGTAATCTCCAGTCCTGCTTGGGATTTTTCCACATAAGGTATAAATAGACCCTGTTCAACCAATTCTTTCATACGCGGCGAAACGCGAGCTTGAGCCTGTACCTGGAAGCCGTGTTTGCTCAAATTCTGGAGCAGTTGCGATAGGCGACTGTATCCCAACCGGATATCATACGGCCCGGCCTGGGATAAACGCAGCTCATCACTTTGCCCGGCTTTCATTTCCCAGCGCACGTCCTGAAGCAACTCGGTCAGACGGCGCGCCTGATACCCGGAAGTTTCCACTTCACGGTAGAGAAGGAAGGCTGCAATAGAAAATGCAACCAGAAGCAGGATTAGAACCGCAAAAGCAAAAAACCTGAGTACACGCCTCACGGTGAAATTGAGATCATCGTTATTACAGTCGGATCAAATGTTCATTATTGTAGACAAACATATCGCAAGGGCAATGTTTAACAGCGTTTATAAATTGTCCCTTCTCCGGCTTGACGCGGGGGATGGAAAATGCCCTCTCCCGTGATTTACGGTAATTTCGGGGCGGTTTTCAAGCTAATGCATGAATTGAAACTCGGTAACAATACGTAAACTACGCTACCGATGTGCTGTTTTCTAGGCGGGTTTATTGTTCATGCAGAATGTTTGATACCACCGGAGTGATGGAACACAGATGGAATATACCAGCCTCATATTCAATACCATTGTTCTTCGCCCCTACGTGTTCGTTTTCCTTGCCACGTTTCTATTTGCAGCCAGCAGGCTGATCGGCTGGCCGCGTACAGCCTCCTTCCTGGCGATTACCTTTGCCGTGGCATTTCTGTGCGAGTTCTCCTCCACTCGCACCGGTATCCCCTTCGGCTGGTATTACTACACCGGTTCAACCGAGGGGCAGGAATTGTACATCGCCGACGTGCCCTTCATGGATTCACTCTCGTTTCCTTTCCTTCTCTATGCTAGCTACTGCATGGCGCTAGCTTTTATCCTGCCCGCCCCAAGTACCGGGAGACCTGATTTTGCGGTTCAGATGATCAAAATGGATTTTCCTCTCGCCACAAGGACGGGCTGGCCGGTGATGCTGCTTACAATACTTTTTTTTACATTCATCGACATCATCATTGATCCGGTTGCGCTCCAGGGGGAGCAGTGGTTCTTGGGTCGCATATATTACTACCCGGAACCGGGAACCCATTTTGGCGTTCCCATAGCAAATTACGTCGGCTGGGCCATTGTTGGCCTGATTTCGCTCTCCGCTTACCTTCCGCTGGATCGCAGACTTGGGCAAACCGAACCTGCGGTTCCACACATAACTCGGCGGGTTCTTCTCGGCTGCGGACTTTATTATGGAGTGTTAATCTTCAACCTCTCGATAACCTTCTGGATAGGAGACGGTCTTCTGGGAATCACGGGCGTATTCATCTATCTTCCCGTCACGGTTCTGCTTGCGCTTCGACTTTTTGGATACCTGCCGGCAAAAAGCTGAGCGAGAAAAATTGCTCTGCGTTCCGGTCGAAAGTTACTCAATATACAAGTATCTCAACCTTAGGTAGGGGGATATAATGCTGCCCGGGCAAACTTGGTTTATATTTTTAAAAAAATCGGAGCAGAGCATAAAATGAAACAAATCACCTTATTGCTAATCGCTGCAGCATCCGCGGGTTTAGTTGGTTGCTCGAAGACGGATAACTATACGCCCGCCGAGAGCGCAAGCGGAGAAGACATATTTTATGCAAACTGCACGAAGTGCCACAAACCGGAATCCGCTGGCAGCGTGATGACGTTAAATACCGCAACGGCTAACAAGGATGCGATCATTGGAAAAATTCAAAAAGGCAGCATGGGAATGCCGGCCTTTCCAAACATAAAGGGTGAACCAGCACAACGTCTGGCAGAATTCATATTGGCAAATAGCAAAACCAAGTAGTTCAGCATTAGTAACGGTGGCCGGAACCAACTCTGCTGCGGAAGCTGTGGCCCTGGACCAAGTCTATGACCCTGCCTTCGCTGGCAACTGACAGAATAATAAGTATGACCACCTCAATCAGGATGGGAGCCGGCCTTCCCCATTCCATATCCGTGCAGCATATTCCAAAATGATGATAGTCAAGTGGTCTGTTATTATCATCGCCCTTGTGATTATTGCGGGGCTGTTAGCCGGCCAGCTCGGATTGCTAAAGGGCACTCCGCCAGCTGATCTGGGAGTGCATGACGGAAAGCTTAAACCCCCGTCGAAAACACCCAACAGCGTATCCAGCCAGGCGTCACTCTACCCTGATCACCCACAGCGCGATTACGCAGACATTGCTCCATTCGCCGTGAGTGGCCAGCTTGATGTCGCGATGGATAGGATAGCCAGGATCGTTGAGGACATGGAGGGCGCAAAAATAGTCGCGAGGGAGCCGGGTTACCTGTACGTTCAGTTTACTACTCGGCTAATGAAATACGTCGATGATGCCGAGTTCTGGTTTGATCCGGTTGCACGGGTGATTCACGTGCGTTCGGCGTCCCGTTTGGGAAGTTCCGATCTCGGCGTAAACCGTAAACGCATCGAATTCATCCGGCAACAACTGCAAAACCCCCGATCGGCTCCTAAGTGAAATTTGGTCGGTGGGAGGACGGGCATTTACCCCGCTCATCGCCCGATATAGATCAGCGAAGTCATTCCGCCTCGATTTCCGCTTATCCGTTATGGCTGCTGTGCTCCGCCTGATATCCCTGCTACTGCTTGGATTTTTTATATTGGCGCTGCTTGCGGCCGGTTCCATCTGGCTGTTATTGGAGGGCAGCCTGCCAGAATACAGTGGTACCGTGAACGTGCCGAGCTTGGTAAATCCGGTAGTTATCGAACGCGACAGCCTGGGCAGCGTAACCCTACGAGCCCAGGATCGCCACGAAATGATCTGGGCGTTAGGGTACGTCCATGCGCAAGAGCGGTTCTTCGAGATGGACCTGATGCGGCGCCGGGCTGCGGGCGAATTGGCTGAGCTATTCGGGTCAGCCGCTCTGCCAGCGGACCGGGAAACGCGAAAACATCGCATGCGCTCGCGGGCAGTTGTGGCACTGGAGCAGTTACCGGATGAACAGCGGCAACTGCTGGACATCTATAGCGATGGGGTGAACCATGGCCTGGATGCGCTCGCCACGCGCCCATTTCCCTATCTTCTGATGCGCACGCGGCCTGCCGCCTGGCGCAGCGAAGATAGCATATTGGTCGTCAAGTCCATGTATTTTACCTTGAATGATGTCAACGACGCACGTGAGATCGCTTTCTCTACGATGCGCGCGGTACTGCCTGAAAGCGCCTACCGTTTCCTGACCGCCAGCGGCGGCGAGTGGGATGCACCGCTCACCGGTGAACCATTTGATTGGCCCCAGCCCCCGCCTGCTGGCGAACTCGATCTTCGCAAGCTCGATCCCGGACTCATGCGGCTAAAAAACGGCCCACCCCTTGATGAGTCTGTTGATCAGCTTCCCGGCAGTAATAGTTTTGCGGTAGCCGGAGGACTTGCAGGCGGTGCCGCGCTCATTGCAAATGATATGCATCTCAAATTGAGGGTGCCGAATATCTGGTTCCGCACCCGCATTTTGTACCCAGATGCGCGTCGGCCGGAACTGATGAATGACATCATTGGTGTCAGCCTTCCGGGTACGCCCGCGATCACCGTGGGCTCCAATCGCAAAATTGCCTGGAGCTTTACGAACGCTTACGGTGATTCCATCGATTGGGTTCGCGTCTTGCTTCAGCCGGTGGACCCCTTGCGCTACCGAAGCCCGACTGGATGGAAAGCGGTCGCTGTTTACCAGGAGGTTTTGCATGTGCGCGGCGGACCGGATGAAACGCTCGACGTTTACGAGACCGAGTGGGGGCCGATCCTGTCGACAGACCATGATGGAACGCCACTTGCGCAGGCATGGGCAGCGCATCGGCCGGGTTCGGTGAATATGGCGCTTACGGCGCTCGAGCAGGCTGAAACCGTTGATGAAGCAGTTTCAATCGCACAAAATGCGGGAATTCCAGCGCAGAATTTCATCGTTGGGGACAAAGAGGGGAAGATCGCCTGGACCATCGCGGGACGCATTCCAGCGCGAGCAGGGGGATACGATCCAACGCTTCCCGCGGACTGGAGTCGTCCAGGCATAGGGTGGCAGGGCTGGCTCATGCCGGCTCAATATCCGCTTATACAGGGTCCTGCAATGCAGCGCTTATGGAGCGCCAATGCTCGCAGTGTCGATGGCCTCATGCTCGAACGGCTTGGCGATGGCGGATATGATCTCGGCGCGCGTGCGAAGCAAATACGCGACGGTTTGTATGAGCGTGAGCACTTCACTCCGGCTGCCATGCTGGAACTTCAGCTCGACGATCGCGCGCTGTTCCTGAACCGGTGGCGAGAACTTCTGGACCAGACCCTGAACCACGCCGAAGCGGCGCCCTGGCGCACCGCGATGCAGCAAGGGCTACGCGACTGGGACGGACGCGCCTCGACGGCCTCTGTTTCATACCGCCTCGTCCGCGCCTTCCGGCAGGAAGTGATCCAACGTGCGCTCGAGGGCTTTGAAGCAGCGGTGCGGCAGCGCCATCCCGCCTTTGTGATGCCAATCCTGAATCAGGCCGAACATCCCGTCTGGATGTTGATCGAGCGCCGTCCACCCCACCTGTTACCGTCACTTTATGCTGACTGGGAAGCGTTGCTCGGTGCAGCGGCCAAGAATGTGGCGAGGCGTATGCAACAGCAACCGGGGGGCATCGGCGCACGGCATTGGGGAGAACACAATACGGCAAGCATCCGCCACCCCATCAGTCAGGCGCTGCCCGCACCCATCGCTACCTGGCTGGATATGCCAAAGGTTGAATTGCCTGGGGACAGTAAGATGCCAAGGGTGCAATCGCCCGACTTCGGTGCTTCCAACCGCTTCGCCGTGTCACCGAGCCGCGAAGAGCAGGGCTATTTTGAAATGCCCGGCGGTCAGAGCGGCCATCCCCTCTCCCCCTATTACGGCAGTGGGCACGCGAGCTGGGTTAATGGCGAAAAGACCCCCTTTCTTCCAGGCCCGCCCGAGCAAACCCTCTACCTCCGACCAAGCCAAAAGGCCAAATGACGCTGCTCAAATACCTTTTCAGGCAATAATTTGCCGTGAGTCCAATTCTGCTGCCTGCCTCATCCCAGCGCCCCGTCTAGTTCAGCTAGGAAAGCGCAAACCGGTCGCGGGCCTAGCCCCCCGATTCGCTGACTTTTTTTGCAGGGCGAATCACCGAGAAATGCCCAGCGCGGCGTTGAGCGATCGAACCCTCGCTTAAGTGTGCCACCGTACAGAACCCGATTGTATTGTGTAATAAAAGTAGACTGCCTGAATTATATGCCCACATCTTCCGCGATACCTATTCGCCAGATAGCGAAAGAAGATTGCGCAGCATATCGTAATCGTCAACCTTACTGGGACGGCAGCGCCTTCAGGTATAGGTAGCCCTCATAATTCGAACCAAGGAACTGACATGAGAAAAATCATTTTTACCTTGTTCGCAGCCGGTTTTACCAACCTCGTATCGGCAGCAGTTCCCCCGCTCAAGACTCAAATCGTTGCCAGCGGATTTGACCGGCCCTTGTTTGCCACCGCGCCCAACGGTGATCCGCGACTTTTCGTCGTCGAGCAGGGGGGCTTGGTCAAGGTCATGCAAAATGGAGTGGTGCTGCCAACCCCATTCCTTGATTTGTCAGCTAAAGTCGACACTACCGGTGAACGTGGCCTTCTGGGAATGGCGTTCGACCCCAGCTTCGAGACCAATCGGCGCTTTTATGTCGATTACATTGACAAGACTACATTGAATACCGTGGTTGCGACTTACCAGGCGAGCGTGTCCCAGCCCAACATAGCGGATGCCGCTTCCGCCCAGAACGTACTCACTGTCGCGCAACCTGCCTTCGCCAACCACAAGGCGGGGTGGATCGGTTTTCGCCCGGGAGAAAGTGCCAATCTTTATATCGCTACGGGAGATGGAGGGTCTGCGAACGATCCCGATAATCGGGCACAAAACCTTAATGAAAATCTCGGCAAGATTTTACGGGTGGATGTAGCGGCTGATCATTTTCCAGGCGACCCCACTCGGTATGGCTATGGCATCCCAACCGGCAACATAACCGGGGGAAACCCCGAAATTTACGCATACGGATTACGAAACCCGTATCGTGACAGCTTTGACCGCGAGACTGGCACTTTTTATATCGCGGATGTTGGACAGAATCAACGCGAGGAAATCAATATCGGCGCCGCCGGTGCGAACTACGGCTGGCGCAAGTTCGAGGGAACTGATCTGAATTTCCCGAATGACCCTGCGCTCGCAAATCACACCCCGCCTATCTTCGAATACAACCATGTCGGCGATAGTGCAGGCGTAATTGGAGGCTACGCATATCGCGGGGCAGCAATAGAAGGACTGCAGGGCACGTATTTCTTTGCGGATCTTGCTACGGATAAGGTAACCTCGTTCCGCTTTACCGATGGCGGTGGTATTACCGAACTTACCGACCGCACGGCCGAACTTATCTCGCCCACCGGTATTTCCGGATCCATTACGTCGTTTGCGGAAGATAGCTCCGGCAACATCTATCTGGTGAGCTTCGACGGGGGCAAGATAGGGATGATCACCGCGATACCCGAGCCGGAAGGCTGGGCGATGATGTTGGCGGGGATGGCCCTGGTTGCAGGATGGGCGCGGCGTCGAGAGCAAATAGCTGCGTGAGGAAGTGAATACGATTTTCCAGCTCGCCAAATAAGGCTGGGAACGCTGGGGCTAACTGTTCCAGCAATAGATAGCAGAATATGCTTGCCCTATGGCGGGCAGGTGTCAACCTGGCTCAACTGAACTCTCGTTACGCCTATTGGCCGCGCGATCGCGTAGCCCCGCCTATTAGCCCCGGTCTACCCTTTTGGGCAAGCTGTTAAACAGCGCAATATATCAGCCCGGCAGACTACACTTTGCATCGGGATGTGTAGGCCTCATCGAATCGCCCTTAAACTCGCGGCCATTGCCAGAGGTTGCGTATCGCGTACCCGCTATTGCCGCTGTCGGCTCTTGACCTTCAGCTTCGGCAACCTGTATTGTTCGGCACTCCGTTGGTTAACCGGTGGCTTTGGAATTCCGAACCTTGAGCACGCACCCTGCCTCACATGAACTCCTGCATGGCATTTTGAAGCAGGTTTCCCGTTCGTTTTATCTCACGCTCAACGTACTGCCGGACGGCGTGCGAGAACAGATGGGCTTGTCGTACCTGTTTGCGCGTGCGGCCGACACCATCGCCGACACGGACCTGATCGAGCCAGCGCAACGCCTGAAATACCTGAACCAGTTCCGGAACCAATTTAAATCTGACGCGATCGACTGGCTGGCCGTGCAAGAGATTCAGGCGGCTCTCATTCCTCACCAGAAGGATTCGGGGGAAAGCATTCTGCTGCAACGGCTGGAAGATTGTTTCAGAGTGTATGAAAGATTTTCTAGCGACGACCGGGAGCGAATTCGGTGGCTGATGGCGGTGCTGCCACAGGGGATGGAAATGGATTTGACCCACTTTCATGCCGAATCAAGCGGCCAGCTCGCTGCTTTTTCCAAGCTGGACGAGTTGGACCGATACACTTACTATGTCGCGGGATGTGTTGGCGAATTCTGGACCAGAATGGTCTGCGCGCACCGGCCCGGAATGGAACGGTGGAATGTCGATGAGATGTCCGCCATCGGCGTGAGGTTCGGCAAAGGGCTGCAGCTTACCAATATCGTGAAGGATATCGCCCGCGACCTGCGCATCGGGCGCTGTTATGTGCCAGAGTCGATGCTGGCTGAAGTGGAGCTGAAGCCAGCGGATTTGCTCGTTGAGGCTAATCTGCCAAAATTCCGGCCGGTCCTGAACCGGCTTATCACCCAAGCGGCGGAACATCTGGACGAAGGCTGGACATATACTATGTCCATACCGGTTTCGGAGATCCGCCAGCGCCTGGCTTGCATTTGGCCCATAATATTGGCGGGTGAGACCCTAAAGCGGGTAGCCGTGGCTCAGGATTTATTGAATCCGGCGGTCAATGTCAAGGTTCCCCGCAGCGTGGTCTACCGGGTGATGGCGATAACAACTTTAACCTGTGCAAATGCGTTTGTGGCCACCGCTTACTGGAACCACGTTCGAGAGCAGATTGTCTGAAAGGCGGCTGGGTCCAGTGCCAAGTATGTCGCGATTGATCGCTATATAAGTGGATAAGTGAAGTAAAGGTCTAGAGGTCGCTCCTGCCAATGCCACAAAACCTGTCTGATATCATCGCAACCGGTGGAACCGCAACGCACCACCCTGGCTCATGGCAACCGTAACGCCCGCTACAGGAGTCGTTTCCACAGTCAGCCGGTGGCTCGATGCCAATATTCTCGCGCTAGGACGCGAGATGCGGCTGTCATACCTGCCCCCTTTGATGGTCTATGCCGCGGCTGGCATATCAGGCCTTACCAGCATCGTCGGCACATTTTATGTCAAGGAGCGGCTCGGTCTTTCCGCCGAGTTTCTGGCCGCGCTTGGGTTCTGGATGATGCTCCCATGGGCGCTCAAGATGCCACTGGGCCATCTCGTGGATCTGATGTGGCGCTGGAAAAGCCTGCTGGTATATATGGGTGCAGGCCTGATCACATTGAGCGTCCTGATCATGATCGGCCTGCTCGGGCATGCAGATGCCATGGGAGCGGTTGCCCCGGTGGAAGCATGGTACGTAGCCGCTTCAATGCTTGCCCCCATTGGCTACGTACTTCAGGATGTAGTGGCTGATGCGATGACGGTGGAAGCGGTGCCTCGAGTGGATGAGCATGGCCAGCCGCTGTCGCCAGAAACTCGGAAGTCCATGCACGTCACCATGCAAACCTTGGGGCGCGTTGCAATCATTACGGGCGGCATCCTGGTTTCCGTCGTGAACGTTTTTGTCCTGCAAGGCGTCGGTGAGCTATCCGAGGCGGAGAAAGGGGCCGCCTATCTACATGTCTATGAACTCGCCTTGATCATTCCGCTTGTTTCAGTGTGCGGGGTCTTGTTCGCAGCGTGGTTACATCGCCGCGACCTTGAGAGGCTAATGTCGCAAGGGCATAGCCGTCGGGAAAGTGAAGCCATGCTCGGCGCAAACATTGTGCCGCCTCCGGTAAATTGGTGGATTCTGGGTGGGGGGCTGGCTTTTACGGCAGTATCGTTAAGCGTCGGCCTAAGCCGTATTCCCGGCGGTGAGGAGATCATCTTCGCTATTTCCATGACCATCGTCCTATTCCTGATGTGGCGATTGACGGGCGAACTGGAACCTCAAGCACGTAACGTGCTGGTGGGCACAGCCGTGCTTGTATTTGTATTTCGCGCCATACCGGGGCCGGGCGCCGGCTCAACCTGGTGGATGATTGATAGCCTCGGTTTCGACCAGCAGTTCCTCGCCACGTTATCCCTGATCGGGGCAGTCCTGACGCTTCTCGGAATGTTTGTTTTCCGCCGCTTCATGGCTGAACGCTCGATTGCGTACATTGTCGGCTTTCTTACCGTGGCTGGCACGCTGCTATCGCTGCCCACTATCGGGATGTATTTTGGGCTGCATGAGTGGACGGCCGCGCTCACGGGTGGCGTGGTGGACGCGAGATTTATTGCCGTAATCGATACCGCGCTGGAGTCACCTCTTGGGCAGATTGCGATGATTCCCATGCTTGCCTGGATCGCAAACTCGGCGCCAGAGAGTCTGAAAGCGACTTTTTTCGCGGTGATGGCATCCTTCACCAATCTCGCCTTATCCGCATCGCAGCTTGCAACCAAATATATGAATCAGATCTTTGTTGTAACCCGGGAGGTGAAAAACCCGGAAACAGGTGAAATTGTTGTTCCGGCAGATTACAGCGAGCTCGGCCTGCTGCTGATATCGGTAACCGCAATTGGGTTTGTGCTGCCGCTGCTAGCTATCCTGATCCTGAAACGGACGCGTTTCCGGAATGCCTGATCCAGCCAGGAGGGCTAGTCGCCCTTGACAACGTTTAAACGGGGGAAGATCATTCGCCGGGAGTCGGGGTGCCGGAACAAGGTGAAACGATATTTGCTAAGCGATTTCCAACTTTCAGCAAATCGGAATTCGCCTGTCGACAACTAGCTGGCGATTGAAAAACATGCAATCTCTGCCGCAAACCCAACCGCCAAGGCTACAAAAAGGCGCTATAACCCTGTTTTCTCTGCTGCTGATCATTTTTGTGACCTCAATGTCCTACTGGCTTTGGCGCGCCCATGTACAGGTATCCCTCGAAATCGAGTTCGCCTGCCGTATTCCCGCTGCGGCGGCCTGCGTTTCGGCCAAAGCGCGCTACATGGAC